>Ga0210389_10001499_pt1 | contig 18884 bp, 15 predicted proteins | sample IncBWH28OmetaG_FD_160127 | JGI IMG/M metagenome (GOLD analysis project Ga0210389, IMG submission 160127) | Forest soil microbial communities from Barre Woods Harvard Forest LTER site, Petersham, Massachusetts, United States - Inc-BW-H-28-O ...
GCCCAGGCGCAACCAGCGGCACACCAGCCATGTCGGTGAGAGGAGCGCTGGCCGTGCATACGTCACCGACCGTCACCGGTGCTCCGGCGGGTGTCGGTCCTCCGGCCGCTGCCGGTCCTCCCGCCGGTGCCGGTCCTCCCGCCGCGGCGGGTCCTCCGGCGGCGGCGGGACCTCCGGCGCCTGCCGCCCCGGCGGTGGCTGCCTGTGCTCCAGCGGCTGCGGGTCCGCCGGCCGTCGCCGGTCCGGTGGCGCAGCGGCAGGTGGCCGCCGCCCCGCCGGCGCCCGCCGCTCCTCCGGCGGCCGCCAGCGCCGCGGTATCACCCGCCATCCCCTGGACACACGCATAGCCGCCGGTTTTCAGCGGGGCGGCCGCCGCATCCGGGCTCAACGCTATAGCGGCCCCGCACAATCCAGCGATGGCAACTACTTTGATGTTGCGCCGATCAGAGACCGTCATCGACGTCGACTCCTTTAGCAGTCAGTGTTTCCGCAATCAAATGGCCCAGCAGCACCGCATAGCCGTATCGCGGTCGTGTCGAATGTAGGGCTGGTCATTGCTGTTCGACATGCGACGAAGCGGCGCTTATCGAACCGATACAAAGGAGACATCCTCCGGTTACCGCCGCTGTTTGCGCCCTGGTGCGGAGAGGTAAACGGCGCCAGAACACCCGAGCACGTCGAAGTCACGTCGAGCGGTCCGGACGCACGGGCAGAAAATCGTTCGGTGGCAGGGCATGTGGGCGTCGTCACATAGTTCCGTCGGGTCCATCGATGCCCTTCACTCACATCCGTCGCAACCCGCACTCACCCCACCCGGCGTTTTCGCTGCGGCAGCAAGTCCAGCAGTCTTACCGGCGCGCAACCGCGGTGATTACTGATCTAGGCTGACGACGAGCGCTTATGAGCGGACACAGGAAGACAGGGAGAGACACGTGACGGTCCGGGTAGGCATCAACGGCTTCGGTCGAATCGGGCGCAACTTCTACCGGGCCTTACTGGCTCAACAGGCGCAGGGCTTGGGCAGTTCCGGGGCCGACATCGAGGTCGTCGCCGTCAACGACATCACTGACAACGCCACGCTGGCGCACCTGCTTCGATTCGACTCGATCCTGGGCCGGCTGCCCTACGACGTCAGCCTCGAAGGCGACGACACGATCGTCGTCGGTACCGCGAAAATCAAGGCGCTCGAGGTCAGGGAGGGCCCGGCGGCAACGCCGTGGGCGGACCTCGGCGTCGACGTGGTGGTGGAATCCACGGGGCTGTTCACCGACGCGGCCAAGGCCAAGGGCCACTTGGAGGCCGGCGCCAAGAAGGTGATCATCTCCGCACCCGCCACCAACCCCGACATCACCATCGTCCTGGGCGTCAACGACGACAAGTACGACGGCAGTCAGAACATCATCTCCAATGCCTCGTGCACGACGAATTGCCTTGCGCCACTAGCCAAAGTGCTGCACGACGAGTTCGGCATCGTCAAGGGTCTGATGACCACCATCCACGCCTACACCCAGGACCAGAACCTGCAGGACGGACCGCACAAGGACCTGCGTCGCGCGCGCGCCGCCGCGCTGAACATCGTGCCGACTTCCACCGGTGCGGCCAAGGCCATCGGCCTGGTGATGCCGGAGCTGAAGGGCAAGCTCGACGGGTACGCGCTGCGGGTGCCGATTCCCACCGGCTCGGTCACCGACCTGACCGCCGATCTGTCTAAATCCGCGAGCGCCGACGAGATCAACGCGGCATTCAAGGCCGCCGCCGAAGGCAGGCTCAAGGGCATCCTGAAGTACTACGACGCGCCGATCGTCTCCAGCGACATCGTCACCGACCCGCACAGTTCGATTTTCGACTCCGGCCTGACCAAGGTGATCGACGATCAGGCCAAGGTGGTGTCCTGGTACGACAACGAATGGGGTTACTCCAACCGCCTCATCGATCTGGTCGCGCTGGTCGGCAAGTCGCTGTAATCGTGATGACGTCCTCCGTCCACACGCTCTCGGACTTGTTGAAGCAGGGGGTGTCGGGTCGCGGCGTGCTGGTGCGCGCCGACCTCAACGTGCCGCTCGACGATCACGGCGTCATCACTGACGCCGGGCGCATCATCGCGTCGGTTCCGACGCTGAAGTCGCTTCTCGACGCCGGCGCCAAGGTGGTGGTCGCCGCACACCTGGGTCGTCCCAGGGCCGGCCCCGACCCGAAGTTGTCGCTGGCGCCCGTCGCCGCGGCGCTCGGCGAGGAGCTCGGCCAGCACGTGCAGTTGGCCGGCGATGTCGTCGGCGCCGACGCGCTGGCCCGCGCCGAGGGGCTGACCGACGGCGACATGCTGCTGCTGGAGAACATCCGCTTCGATCCCCGCGAAACCAGCAAGGCGGACGGCGAGCGGCTGGCGCTGGCGCGGCAACTGGCCGAATTGGTCGGGCCGACGGGCGCTTTCGTCTCCGACGGCTTCGGTGTGGTGCACCGCAAGCAGGCCTCCGTCTACGACATCGCCACCCTGCTGCCGCATTACGCCGGCACGCTGGTGGCGCGGGAAATACAGGTGCTGGAGCAGCTGACGAGCTCAACCAAACGCCCCTACGCGGTGGTGCTGGGCGGGTCGAAGGTGTCCGACAAACTCGGCGTCATCGAGTCGTTGGCCACCAAAGCCGACAGCATCGTGATCGGCGGCGGCATGTGCTTCACTTTCCTTGCCGCAGAAGGCTATTCGGTGGGCAAGTCGCTGCTGGAAGAAGAGATGGTGGAGACCTGCCGCAGGCTGCTGGACACCTACGCCGACGTGCTGCGACTGCCGATGGACATCGTGGTGGCCGAGAAGGTTGCCGCCGACGCGGCTCCGCAGATCGTCCCGGCCGACGCCATTCCGGGCGATCTGATGGGATTGGACATCGGGCCGGGATCGATCAAGCGGTTCGCGGCATTGCTGTCCAACGCCAGGACCATCTTCTGGAACGGCCCGATGGGGGTGTTCGAGGTGCCAGCGTTCGCCGCCGGTACCAAAGGTGTCGCCGAGGCGATCGCCGCGGCCACCGCCAAGGGCGCATTCAGTGTGATCGGCGGGGGGGACTCCGCGGCCGCGGTGCGCGCGCTCGGCATCCCGGAGAGCGACTTCTCGCACATATCCACCGGCGGTGGGGCGTCGTTGGAATACCTGGAGGGCAGGACGCTACCGGGGATCGAGGTACTGGGCCGGCCCCAGCCAACCGAAGGAGACTCGTGAGCCGCAAGCCGCTGATCGCCGGCAACTGGAAGATGAACCTCAATCACTTCGAGGCGATCGCGCTGGTGCAAAAGATCGCATTCGCGTTGCCGGACAAATACTACGACAAGGTTGACGTCACGGTCCTGCCGCCGTTCACGGACCTGCGCAGCGTGCAGACCCTGGTCGACGGCGACAAGCTGCGGTTGACCTATGGAGCCCAGGACCTCTCGCAGCACGACTCGGGCGCCTACACCGGCGACATCAGCGGCGCCTTCCTGGCCAAGCTCGGCTGCAGCTTCGTCGTCGTCGGGCACTCCGAGCGGCGTACCTACCACGACGAGGACGACGCGCTGGTGGCCGCCAAGGCGGCGGCCGCGCTCAAGAACGGATTGACCCCGATCGTCTGCCTCGGCGAGCATCTCGACGTCCGGGAGGCGGGCGACCACGTCAGCCACTGCGAGCTGCAGCTGCGCGGCTCGCTGGCGGGACTGTCCGCCGAGCAGGTCGGCACCGTGGTCGTCGCGTATGAGCCGGTGTGGGCGATCGGCACCGGGCGGGTGGCCAGCGGCGCCGACGCCCAGGAGGTATGTGCGGCGCTCCGGAGAGAGTTGGCGTCCCTCGCGTCCCCGGAGATCGCCGACACCGTGCGTGTGCTGTACGGGGGCTCGGTGAACGCCAAAAACATCGGCGACATCATCGGGCGCGCGGATATCGACGGGGCTTTGGTCGGCGGGGCGTCCTTGGACGGTGAGCAGTTCGCGACGCTGGCGGCCATCGCCGCCGGTGGGCCGCTGCCGTAATCGCGCCCGGGGCATGCCAGACGGTCTTCCGAGGCCTGGACGACACACGAGTACTCGTGCAAGAGTAGTCATGTGTCGTCAATTCGCATCTTCATTCTGGCGGCGCTGGAGGAGCGCGGGCCGATGCACGGCCATCAGTTGCGGCTGCTCGCCGAAGAGGAGCACGTGGGCCTGTGGACAGACATCACCGTCGGCGGGTTATACGGCGCGATCAAACGGCTGGCCGCCGAGGATCTCATCGAGGAGATCCGGGTGGAGCGAGCCGGTGCCTACCCCCAACGACAGGTGTGGGCGGTCACCGATGCCGGACGAGAGGCCGTTGGCGCACTGCGCCTGAGGGCGTTGCGCGAGATTGTCGTCAAGCCGGACCCTTTCGACCTGGCGATCACCAGGGTGCATCCGGACCATCTCGATGATCTGCCGACGATGATCGCTGCTCGCATCGGATCGCTGAACGCCATGCTTGCCGACTGGGAAGCCCATGCCGCCACCATCGACCGTTATCTGACCGAGGCCGAAAAGTTGGTGATGAGGCACCGGGCCGACCGGCTGCGCGCCGAAATCGCTTGGCATGAGGAACTTTCCGAAGCTTTACCCGGAATCGCTTTGCAACAGCGCGCGAGGGCTGAACAGACATGACCGCGCCGACACCGAAAACGGTTGTCACCGAACGCCGTAACTGGTTGGCGTTGGCCGTGCTGCTGGTGGGCGCATTCATGGCTTTGCTGGACACCACGATCGTCAATGTCGCCATTCCCACCATTCGCACCAGCTTGGCGGCCTCGAATGCCACGCTGTCATGGATCATTTCGGGCTACGCGCTGGCCTTCGGGCTGGCTCTGATACCTGCCGGCAGGGTCGGGGACCGGCTCGGGCACAAATGGGTGTTCATCGCCGGCTTGTCGCTGTTCACCGTTGCGAGCCTGGCGTGCGGACTTGCGACCGACGACATGCAGCTCATTTCCGCGCGGGCGGTTCAGGGACTGGCCGGTGGGATGTTCTTCACTCCGATCACCGCGGTGATCCAGCTGATGTTCACCGGCCGCGAGCGGGCCCGAGCCTTCGCGGTGATGGGAGCGACCATCGGTTTTTCGGTCGCCCTCGGCCCGCTCGTCGGCGGGCTGATCATTGCGGCCTCGGGCGCAGACGCGGGCTGGCGGCTGGTCTTCGACGTCAACGTTCCGCTGGGCGTGCTCGCGGTCGTCGCCGCGGTAGTGCTCCTTCCGGCCGGAGCCGAAAATCCGGACACCGCAGCCGACTGGCCCGGTCTTGTCTTGCTGTCCGCGGCACTGGTCGCGTTGCTGACCCCGTTGATCCAGGGGCAGCAAGAGGGGTGGCCATTCTGGACCTACGCGTCGATGGCCGGCGCCGTCGCGCTGCTCGCGGTGTTTGCGCTGTGGGAACGCCATGTCGAAACGACCGGTGGCGATCCGCTGGTACCGCCGCGATTGTTCGCGCATGCCTCGTTCAGTGGAGGCGTGCTGCTCGCGCTCGTCTACTTCGCGGCCTTCACCAGCATCTTCTTCACGATCGCGCTGCTGTGGCAGGCGGGTCTGGGCCATACAGCGCTGCAATCCGGGCTGGTGGTGACGCCCTTCGCAGTCGGGTTGGTCGGCGGTGCCTCCCGAAGTGACGCGCTGGCTGCGCGGTTCGGCCGCGCTGTCATCGTGGCTGGACTAGGCATGGACGCCGTCGGTATCACCGCGGTGTGGTTTCTTCTCGCACGGATGCCCTCGACCGGCTATAGCGGCTGGCAACTGGTCGCTCCGCTGTTGATTGCCGGCGTCGGCAGCGGCCTCTTCATCGCGCCCAACGTCGACTTCATCGTCGCTACGGTCGACCCGCAAGACGCGGGCGCGGCCAGCGGTGTGATCGGGACCATGCAGCGTGTCGGCAGCGCCATCGGCATCGCGATCATCGGCACGATTCTCTTCGGCACCCTGCACGTCAACCGGGCCGGTCCCGACGCGATCGCGCGGGCGTTCGGTCATAGCGCCACGCTCGCCATGGCCGCCAGCGCCGGACTCAGCATCGCGGCCTTCGCGCTGGGTTTTGCTTTGCCGAAACGAGCCGGCTGACCGCCGAGCGCCGGTTACGGCCGATCAACCCCGAACCGGTAGGGTGGCGCACATGCAATTGGCGCTGCAGATCACCCTGGTCGTCACCAGCATCCTGGTGGTGTTGCTGGTGCTGCTGCACCGTGCCAAGGGTGGCGGTCTGTCCACGCTGTTCGGCGGTGGTGTGCAGTCCAGCCTGTCGGGGTCGACCGTGGTGGAGAAGAACCTGGATCGGTTGACGGTGTTCATCACCGGCATCTGGCTGGTGTGCATCATCGGCATGGGTTTGTTGATCAAATACCGTTGAGCTGTTCGGCCGTTGGTAGGGCCCCGATAGCTGACCACTTGCCACGAGAGGCGGACCACGCGATCCGCACCGATACTGGGACGCATGGTTGAGGTTTCCGACACCACACTAGAACCGATCGGCGCCGTACAGCGCACCCGAGTCGGTCGCGAGGCGACCGAGCCGATGCGCGCCGACATCAGGCTGCTGGGCACCATCCTGGGCAACACCGTGCGCGAGCAGAGCGGTGCCGAGGTGTTCGACCTGGTGGAACGTGCGCGGGTGGAATCGTTTCGGGTGCGGCGCTCCGAGATCGACCGGGCCGAGATGGCGCGGATGTTCGACGGAATCGACATCCACCTGGCGATCCCGGTCATTCGGGCGTTCAGCCACTTCTCGCTGCTGGCCAACGCGGCCGAAGACATCCATCGGGAGCGCCGGCGCGCAATTCACGTCGACGCCGGCGAGCCGCCGCAGGACAGCAGCCTCGCGGCGACCTACGCGAAGCTCGATCTTGCGGAACTGGATTCGCCCACGGTGGCCGGCGCCCTGCGGGGCGCGCTGGTGTCGCCGGTGATCACCGCCCATCCCACCGAGACCCGCCGGCGCACCGTGTTCGTCACGCAGCACCGAATCACCGAATTGATGCGGCTGCACGCCGCGGGACACACCCAGACCGACGACGGCCGCAGCATCGAACTCGAACTACGCCGCCAGGTCCTCACGCTCTGGCAGACCGCGCTGATCCGGATGTCCCGGCTGCAGATCACCGACGAGATCGAGGTGGGGCTGCGGTATTACCCGGCGGCGCTGTTCAGGGTGATCCCGCAGGTCAATGCCGAGGTTCGCGACGCGTTGCGGGCCCGCTGGCCCGATGCCGACCTACTTCCGGCGCCCATCCTGCAACCGGGCTCCTGGATCGGCGGCGACCGCGACGGCAACCCGAACGTCACCGCCGACGTCGTGCGCCGGGCCACCGGCAGTGCCGCGTTCACCGCGCTGGCGCACTACCTGGCCGAACTCACCGACCTCGAGCAGGAGCTGTCGATGTCGGCCCGGCTGATCACCGGCACCGGGCAATTGACCGCACTCGCGCAGAGCTGCCCGGAGAAAGCGCGCGCGGACGAGCCCTACCGGCGGGCGGTGCGGTTAATCCGCGGCCGGCTCACGGCGACGGCCGCCGACATCCTGGACTGGCAGCCGCAGCACGAGCTTGACCTGGGCCTGCCGCCGTATTCCGCGCCGGCCGAACTGCGGGCCGATCTGGACGTCGTCGACGCTTCGCTGCGCGAGCACGGGGCCGCGCTGTTGGCCGACGATCGGCTGACCAGATTGCGAGAAAGCGTGCATGTCTTCGGATTTCACCTGTCCGGCCTGGACATGCGGCAGAACTCCGACGTGCACGAAGAGGTGATCGGCGAGCTGCTCGCCTGGGCCGGGGTGCATCCGGACTACGGCTCGTTGCCCGAAGACGAACGCGTCGAGCTGCTGACGGGCGAACTCGGCACCCGCCGTCCGCTGGTCGGCGACCGTGCGCAATTGTCCGATCTGGCTCGCAGCGAGCTGGGCGTCGTCGCGGCGGCCGCCGAGGCCGTCGAGCGCTACGGTCCGGCGGCGGTGCCCAACTACATCATCTCGATGTGCCAGTCGTTGTCGGACATCCTGGAGGCCGCGATCCTACTGAAGGAGGCCGGACTGCTGGACGCGTCCGGGCCGGAACCCTATTGCCCGGTTGGCATCTCACCGCTGTTCGAGACGATCGAGGACCTGCACAACGGGGCGTCGATTCTGCAGGCCATGCTGGACCTTCCGCTCTACCGATCGCTCGTGGACGCTCGTGGCGGATGCCAGGAAGTGATGCTGGGCTATTCGGACTCCAACAAGGACGGCGGCTATATGGCCGCCAACTGGGCGGTCTACCGGGCCGAACTGACGCTCGCCGAAGTCGCCCGCAAGACCGGTATTCGGTTGCGGCTCTTCCACGGTCGCGGCGGCACCGTCGGCCGCGGCGGCGGCCCCAGCTACCAGGCCATCCTGGCGCAGCCGCCGGGAGCGGTGAACGGCTCGCTGCGCCTCACCGAGCAGGGCGAGGTCATCGCCGCTAAGTACGCCGAGCCGGAACTGGCTCGGCGCAATCTCGAGAGCTTGGTCGCGGCCACCCTGGAGTCGACGCTGCTCGACGTCGAGGGCCTCGGCGACGCCGCCGAACCGGCCTACGCGGTGCTCGACGAGATCGCCATCCTGGCTCATCGCGCGTACGCCGAATTGGTGCACGAGACACCGGGTTTCGTGGAGTACTTCAAGGCTTCCACACCGGTCAGCGAGATCGGATCGCTGAACATCGGCAGCCGGCCAACCTCGCGCAAACCCACCGCCTCGATCGCTGACCTGCGCGCCATCCCGTGGGTGCTGGCCTGGAGCCAGTCGCGGGTGATGCTCCCGGGTTGGTACGGCACCGGATCGGCGTTCGAGCAGTGGATCGCGGCGGGCCCCGAGACCGCGGCCGAGCGGGTGGCGATACTGCACGAGCTCTACGAGCGGTGGCCGTTCCTGCGAAGCGTGCTCTCGAACATGGCACAGGTGCTGGCCAAGAGCGATCTGGGCCTGGCGGCTCGCTACGCCGAGCTGGTACCCGATGAGGCGTTGCGGCACAGGGTGTTCGACAAGATCGTCGACGAACACCGGCGCACCATCGCCATGCACAAGCTGATCACCGGTCAAGAAGACCTGCTTGCCGACAACCCGACGCTGGCGCGTTCGGTGTTCAACCGCTTCCCGTACCTGGAGCCGCTGAACCACCTGCAGGTGGAGCTGCTCCGCCGCTACCGTTCGGGCGACGACGACGAACTCGTGCAGCGCGGCATCCTGCTCACCATGAACGGGTTGGCCAGCGGGCTTCGCAACAGCGGGTAGCAGCGCCAAAGTGACACGTCCCTAGCGACACCGCCGATCTGGGAACGGTGGCGGTGGTCGACGATCCTGCCCGATGGCATCCGATGACCCGCACGCGAGAAGTCACAAGGAGTTTGATGGCACTTTGCGCCTTTGGTGTACTATCCTCCAGCTCCACGCCACGATCAACAACAAGATGAGCGCTTCGAGCACGAGCACCGCGGCAAACAGGCCGCTGCAGACCAACGCGCTCAGGAGCGCCAGCCACACCGCCGCCACCAGGAATGGCAGGCCGCGAGTCAACTTTGTCGGGCCATACCACCAATAGGTGGCGACATTCGGCTCCACCCGGAGATACATGGCGTGTCGGTTCACTCGACCGTCGAGATGCAACACCTGTTGCCGCCATTGCTGAATGAGTGCCGACCTTCGCCACGCCACCACCGCCCAGAAGACGGAAAGCGCCAAGCCCACGAGGCCGATCGCGGTGGCCATCTGCTCAGCGGAAAATCTTCCCGGAATTTGTTTTTCGCTCTGAGGGCCCAGACTGGTCACGGCCACGGAAATGAGTCCGCCCTGAAGCAAGGCGAAAAATGATGAGTGGTTCCAAAATTGCGTCAGATCATGTCGAAAGTGCTCGCTGGCGAGTTCATAGATGCCGAACTCACGATCATCGACTTCGGCCGGTATCGCGTCTACATCCGTTGGCCAGCAGGTCCAGCGGCCGTTGATGAATTTGCATTCTCCTGTGGCGTGTCGAGGAACATCTTGTGATGAAGTCGCGCCGTCCATCGGCTCACCATCGCAATTCGGGCGCGCTCAGGACGGGTGACCGGCCGCGTCGCACCGTTAGCCGGCAATCGCGGCCCCGGCGTCGTCTCCCATTCATCAGCTCCGCCACCACGCCCTCAACATTTTGTCGCCCTGGCGAGCGGGACCACGGTACCGGCGGCCCAGAGCAACTCGTCTGCGAGACATTACTCTTCACCTGGGGCCGGTGGCTTGGTATGCCCGAACTTGGCGCCAATTAATCGTTGCGGCGCAGGGTGTTTGACAAGCCGGTGAAACATCTGCCGGCGGCACAGCTCGGGCCCTGCCGTTTCGGCTGACGACGAATTAGTGCCGGTACTTCCTGCGCTGAGATAAATCGGCCGTCGTTACCGCGCCGTCCGATTCCACAGCCTGTCCAGCACGGTGCGGACCGCGTGCTCGGTGACGGACAACGGCGACATCACCGTCTCACCCACCTTCACCATGTCGTCGATCCGCGCGACGATGGCCTCCACCGGCTCGACGAGTGCGATGAGCCGCCTGGCGAGTTCATCCAGGTTCTGCAGCGTGCCCTCCAGATGATCCAGACCGCCCTCCAGGCGTTCCACCGTGGCGTTCAGGGCAGACAGCGAGCTGCTCAGTTCTTTCATCGTTTTGCCGAGGCCGTCGAGGACGTCTTCGACCTGCTCCACGGTCTTGTCGGCATTCAACGCGGCCTGGGTGAGGGTTCTGATCCGGTTTCGCTCGGACCCGCTGCGCCCGCTTCTGTCGGCCATGACCGTCATTATGACTCGCGCGGAACCCGCGTGTCGGGGGCCCCGTGGAGGTCAGCCGGGCAGCTTGGATGCGGCCTGCTCGTCGAGCAGCCAGAGCGTGGTCTGCAGCCCGACGGCCCCGGCGGCCGGAACCGAGACCGGCGAGGCGCCACCGATGGCCTCGGCCGCCGCGTCGGCCTTGCCCGCCCCGGATACCAGCAGCCACACCTCGCGGGAACGCTGGATTGCCGGCAGTGTCAAGGTGATTCGCTGCGGCGGCGGTTTGGGGGAGTCCTCGACGGCGACCACCATGTGAGTGGTCTCACGCACGGCCGGGGTGTCCGGGAACAGGGAGTTGATGTGGCCCTCCGGGCCCATGCCCAGCAGATGGACGTCGAAATTCGGCACCGGTTGGCCGTCGTCGGCGTTGGCGGCCAGCAACTGCTCGTAGGCCAGCGCGGCGGCCGCGAGGTCGCTGCCGAACTCACCATCGCTGGCCGGCATCGTGTGCACGTGGCTTGACGGGATGTTGATGTGGTCGAGCAAGGCTGCCCGAGCCTGCTTGTCGTTGCGCTCGTCGTCGTCCTCGGGAACGTAGCGTTCGTCACCCCAGAACAGGTGCACCTTGGACCAGTCGATCAGCTGACGGTGCCTGCCGAGATACTGCAGCAGCCCGATGCCGTTGCCGCCGCCGGTCAGCACGATCAGGGCTCGCCCGCGGGCTGCCACTGCGGTCTTGATGGTCTCGACCAGTCGCCCCCCCGCGGCGTCGACCAAGGCCTCGGAGTCCGCGAAAACCTCGACAACTTTGCTCACACGTACTCCACCTTCTTTATGCCTTCGAGGGCGGTCAAGTAGATGTCGTCGGCATCGAGTCTGCGTAGGTCCTCGGCCAGGCATTCACCGGTTTCCCTGCGCGCCAACGGAACCAACGCTTCCGGCTTGGCCGTGCGGCTCAGGGTTGCGGTCCTGCCTTCCTGGGGCCGGCTTAAGGCGATGGTCTCGGTCTTGCGTGTCAGCTCGACCTTGAGTTCCCCCACCGCACGACGCACCGGGCCGTCGATCCGGCTGGCCAGCCAGCCCGCCAGGATGTCCAGCGCGGGTTCGTTCTTCAGGCCGGAGACCAGCGCCGACTCGATCGGCTCGAGGGGCGGCTGGTCGACGGCGGAGGTCAGCAGCGCCCGCCAGTAGGTGATGCGTGCCCAGCACAGATCGGTGTCACCGGCGGTGTATCCGGGCAGTCGGCCCTTGATGGCCAACAACGGATCGGGGCCGTTGGTGGCATCGGTGATACGGCGAATCGCCAGCTTGCCCAAGGGATCCTGGGCGGGCACCGCCGGGGCGACGTCAGGCCACCACGCCACCACCGGGATGTCGGGGAGCAGAAACGGGATGACCACGCTCGAGGCGTGGTCGGCGAGCGGGCCGGACAGCCGTAGCACCACGATCTCACCGGCGCCGGCGTCGCCGCCCGCACGCAGTTGTGCGTCCAAGCGCGCGTCCTCGGCGTGCGGATCGCCTGTCATCGTGACGATGATCCGGCTGGGATGCTCCTGGCTGGCATCGTTGGCAGCCTTGAGCGATTGCTCCAGCACCTCTTCGCTGTCCGGCGCGATGATCAGCGTTAGCACGCGTCCCATCGTGACGGCGCCGATCTTTTCGCGTAGCTCGTCGAGTTTCTTGTTGACGGCCGTGGTGGTGGTGCCGGGCAGATCGACGATCATTTGCGCCACTCCTCGTCGCTTCGTTCGGCGCGGATCATGGCCGCCGCCATTCCCGGCCGGTGCGGCGCAGCATCTCGAAGGATGACTCGGGGCCCCAGGTACCGGATTCATAGGGGTCGGGCTTACCGTGTGCGGCCCAGTTCTCCAGGACGGGATCGAGTATTTCCCAAGCCAATTCGACCTCCGCGTTAACCGGAAACAGGGATGGCTCGCCGAGCAGTACGTCAAGGATCAGCGCTTCGTAGGCCTCCGGCGATTCCTCGGCGAACGCCGATCCGTAGGAGAAGTCCATGTTGACGTCGCGGACCTCCATGGCGGTGCCGGGCACCTTGGAGCCGAACCGCACGGTGATCCCTTCGTCCGGCTGCACCCGGATGACGAGGGCGTTGGCGCCCAGCTCGTCGGTCATCGTGGCGTCGAATGGCAGATGCGGTGCGCGTTTGAAGACCAGGGCTATTTCGGTCACCCTGCGGCCCAGGCGTTTACCCGTTCGCAGGTAGAACGGCACACCGGCCCAGCGGCGGGTGTCGACCTCGAGCGTGATGGCGGCGAAGGTCTCCGTGGTGGAGTCCTTGGCAAACCCTTCTTCGTCGAGCAGCCCGACGACTTTCTCGCCGCCCTGCCAACCGGCCGCGTATTGGCCGCGGCTGCTGGTCTCATCGAGCGGCAGTGCGAGTTGCGTCGCCGACAGCACCTTGATCTTTTCCGTTTGCAGCGCCTTCGGATGGAAGCTCACCGGCTCTTCCATCGCGGTCAGCGCGAGCAGCTGCATCAGATGGTTCTGGATGACGTCGCGGGCGGCGCCGATGCCGTCGTAGTAGCCGGCCCGTCCGCCCAGCCCGATGTCTTCGGCCATGGTGATCTGCACGTGGTCGACGTAGTGGGCGTTCCAGATCGGGTCGAACAACTGGTTGGCGAAGCGCAGCGCCAGGATGTTCCGCACCGTCTCTTTGCCCAGGTAGTGGTCGATCCGGAATACCGACTCCTCCGGGAAGACCGAGTTGACCACCTGGTTGAGATCGCATGCGCTTTGCAGGTCGTGGCCGAAGGGCTTCTCGATGACGACCCGGCTCCATCTGTCTTCTTGTGGACGGGCCAGTCCGGACTTGTGCAGTTGTTCACATACCACGGGGAACGACTTGGGCGGGATCGCCAGGTAGAAGACGTGGTTGCCGCCGATGCCGCGCTCGGCATCGAGCTTATCGAGCGTCTCGCCGAGCCGGGCGAACGCGGCGTCGTCGTCGAACTCGCCCCGCACGAAACGCAATCCGTCCGCCAGCCGTTCCCATACCGCTTGGCGGAACGGTGTACGGCAGTGCCCTTTGACGTCATCGAGTATTACCTGGGCGAAACTGTCGTGGTCCCAGTCGCGGCGGGCGAAACCCACCAGGGAGAAGGTGGGTGGCAGCAAGCCGCGGTTGGCGAGGTCGTAAATCGCCGGCACCACCTTTTTGTGCGCCAGGTCACCGGTGACACCGAAAAGCACCAGGGCACAGGGACCGGCGATCCTGGGCAGCCGCTTGTCCCTTTTGTCCCGCAGCGGGTTCTGCCACTCCGCGACGGCGCCGCGGGTGCCCGCCTTCGAGTTTGCCGGGCTCATTTGGTGGCGGAACCCAGTTGCTTCTGCGTTTCCCCCAGCAACTCGGTCCAGGACTCCACGAACTTGTCCACGCCCTCTTTTTCCAGCACGACGAAGACATCGGTGAGGTCGATGCCGACCGCCGTCAGCTTGTCGAACACCTCCTGGGCAGCCGCGGCGGTGCCGCTGATCGTGTCGCCGGTGACGACGCCGTGGTCGGCGACCGCGTCAATTGTCTTCTCCGGCATGGTGTTCACCGTGTGCGCCGCGACCAGCTCGGTGACGTAAAGCGTGTCGGAGTAGGCCGGATTCTTGACGCCGGTCGAAGCCCACAGCGGACGCTGCACCCGGGCCCCGTCGGACTTGAGCGCCCCGTAGCGATCGCCGTCGTCGAAGACTTCCTGGTAGGCGGCGTAGGCCAGCCGGGCGTTGGCGACGCCGGCCTTGCCGCGCAACCCGAGGGCTTCCTCCGAGCCGATCTTCTCCAGCCGCTTGTCGATTTCGGTGTCCACACGGGAGACGAAAAACGATGCCACCGAATGGATCTTGGACACGTCGTGGCCGGCCTGGCGGGCCTTTTCCAGCCCCGCCAGGTAGGCGTCCATCACCAGGCGGTGCCGTTCGACGGAGAAGATCAACGTGACGTTGACCGAAATCCCTTCCGCCAGAACGGCGGTGATGGCCGGGAGTCCGGCCTTGGTCGCCGGGATCTTGATGAACAGGTTGGGGCGGTCGACGATTTTCCACAGCTCGACGGCCTGGGCGATCGTCTTGTCGGTCTCCTCTGCCAGCCGCGGGTCGACCTCGATGGACACCCGGCCGTCGACTCCGTCGGAGGCCTCCCACTGGGGAGCCAGCACGTCGCAGGCGCTGCGCACGTCATCGGTGGTGACGGTACGCACGGTCGCGTCGACGTCGGCGCCGCGTTCGGCCAGCTCGGCGATCTGGCCCTCGTAGGCGTCACCCTCGGCGAACGCCTTCTGGAAGATGGATGGGTTGGTGGTCACGCCGACAACACTTTTGGTGTCGATCAGCTCCTGCAAGTTGCCCGACTGCAGCCGCTCCCGCGACAAGTCGTCCAGCCAAACGGATACCCCAGCGGCGCTCAGCGCCGCGAGGTTAGGGTTCTGACTGGTCATCGGAATCACCCTTTCTCAGTTGTCCACTACTTGTTCCGCGGCGGCAGCGACGGCTTCAGCGGTGAAGCCGAACTCACGGAACAAAGTCTTGGCGTCGGCGGATTCGCCGTAGTGCTCGATCGACACGATCTTTCCGGTGTCGCCGACAAGCTTGTGCCACGATTGCGCGATGCCGGCCTCGACGGCCACCCGGGCCGACACCGACGGCGGTAACACGCTGTCGCAGTAGTCGGACGGCTGGGACTCGAACCACTCCACGCACGGCATCGACACCACTCGCGCGACGATGTCCCTGTCCGCCAACAGGTTTTGGGCTTCGACCGCGAGCTGTACCTCGGAACCGGTGGCGATCAGGACGACGTCGGGCTCGTCCCCGCCGTCATCACCCAGCACGTATCCACCACGGGCGACGCCCTCGATGTTGGTGCCCTCCAGCACCGGCAGACCTTGGCGCGTCAGGATCAGGCCAACCGGACCGCTCCCGTTGCCGCGGGCCAGGATCGTTCGCCACGCGTACGCCGTCTCGTTGGCGTCGGCCGGACGTACCACCGACAAGTGCGGAATGGCCCGCAGCGCCGAAAGGTGCTCGATCGGCTGATGCGTGGGACCGTCCTCGCCCAACCCGATCGAATCGTGCGTCCACACGTAGATCGTGTCGATGTTCATCAGCGAGGCCAGCCGCACCGACGGGCGCATGTAGTCGGAGAACTGCAGGAACGTGCCACCGTACGCCCGGGTCGGGCCATGCAGCACGATGCCGGACAGGATGGCGCCCATCGCGTGTTCGCGAATCCCGAAGTGCAGCGTGCGGCCGTACCAGTGCGCGGTGTAGTCGCTGGTCGAAATGGACGGTGGACCAAAGGAATCCACGCCCTTCATGGTGGTGTTGTTGCTGCCCGCCAGGTCGGCCGAACCGCCCCACAACTCGGGCAGTTTCGAACCCACCGCCGACAGCACCTCACCGGACGCCGCGCGGGTGGCCAGCGCCTTGGACCCGGGTTCCCAGTGCGGAATGTCCGCGTCCCAGCCGTCGGGCAGCTGCTGCGCGAGCAGCCGGTCCAGCAGTGCCTTGCGCTCGGGTTCGCGTTGCGCCCAGGCCTCGAAGTCGGCTTGCCAGCGCTCGTGGGCCTCCTTGCCGCGGGCCACCAGTCCCCGGGTGTGGGTGATGACGTCCTCGCGCACCTCGAACGTCTTGTCGGGATCGAACCCGAGGATGCGCTTGACGGCGGCGACCTCCTCGTCGCCCAGGGCCGCGCCGTGCGCCTTGCCGGTGTTCATCAACTTGGGTGCCGGGTAGCCGATGATGGTGCGCAGCGCGATGAACGACGGCCGGTCGGTGGCGGCTTTCGCGTTGGCGATGGCCTCCTCGATGCCGACGACGTTCTCGCCGCCCTCGACCTCTTGGACGTGCCAGCCGTAGGCGCGGTAGCGCGCGGCGGTGTCCTCACACAGCGCGATGTTGGTGTCGTCCTCGATCGAGATCTGGTTGTGGTCGTAGAACACGATGAGGTTGCCCAGCTGCTGCACGGCCGCCAGCGACGACGCCTCGGACGTCACGCCTTCTTCGATGTCCCCGTCGGAGGCGATCACATAGATGTGGTGGTCGAAGGGGCTGGTTCCCGGTTCGGCGTCGGGATCGAACAGGCCGCGCTCGTAGCGTGACGCCATCGCCATCCCAACCGCGGATGCCAGGCCCTGACCGAGAGGCCCGGTGGTGATCTCGACGCCCCTGGTGTGCCGGAACTCCGGGTGTCCGGGAGTCTTGGATCCCCAGGTGCGCAGCGATTCGATGTCGGACAGCTGCAGCCCGAAGCCGCCGAGGTAGAGCTGTATGTACAGGGTCAGGCTGCTGTGCCCGGCCGACAGCACGAACCTGTCACGGCCCAGCCAGTGCGTGTCATTGGGGTCGTGGCGCATCGCGCGCTGAAACAGCGTGTACGCCAGCGGGGCCAGGCTCATCGCCGTCCCAGGGTGCCCGTTGCCGACCTTTTGCACCGCGTCGGCCGCCAGCACCCGGACGGTGTCGACAGCAGCCGAATCGATCTCGGCCCAGTCGTCAGGGTGGTGGGGTTGAGTCAGAGTGGAGATCTCTTCGAGTGTGGTCACAGCCTCAGTCCTTGGGTCATCGAGCTGATAATGCTCACCCTAATGCGGGAGTGCCGGCTCTTGCAGCGCAGAATTTCGGGTACCCGCGGCCGGCCGCTGTCAAAAATTACGCGTTGGCTGCTCACGCTTTGCAATCGGTCCCGTGACGCGGCAAAAATCTGCGGGAATCTACCCTGCGGGCTGGCCACCACCGGTACGCGGTCTACCATCGTGCGTAGTAGATGATGCGCGATGCTGCGACCCCGAGGAGTTAATGCGTGAGCGTTCGCGGGCGCGTCGCGCCGAGCGGAGTACCAAGCCGAGTGCGTGGCACGGTGCTGGCTTATCTGGCGTTGACCAAGCCGCGGGTCATTGAGCTGCTGCTGGTCACCGCGATACCCGCGATGCTGCTCGCCCATCGGGGCACCGTGAATCCGTTGCTGATCCTGAACACGTTGGTCGGCGGGATGCTGGCCGCGGGCGGTGCCAACACGCTCAACTGCGTGGCCGACGCCGATATCGACAAGGTGATGAAGCGGACCGCGCGCCGGCCGCTGGCGCGGGCCGCGGTCCCGACGCGTAACGCCCTGGTGCTGGGAGTGCTGCTCAGCGTGGGCTCGTTCTTCTGGCTGTGGTGGACGACCAACCTGCTGTCGGGCCTGCTGGCCATCGCCACCATCGCGTTTTACGTGTTCGTTTACACGCTGTTGCTCAAACGCCGCACGTCGCAAAACGTCGTGTGGGGCGGTGCGGCCGGCTGCATGCCGGTGATGATCGGCTGGTCGGCCGTCACCGGCACGATCGGCTGGCCGGCGTTGGTGATGTTCGCGATCATCTTCTTCTGGACGCCGCCGCACACCTGGGCGCTCGCGATGCGCTACAAGGACGACTACAAACGGGCGGGCGTCCCGATGCTGCCCGCGGTGGCGACCGAGCGCGAGGTCACCAAGCAGATCCTGATCTACACCTGGTTGACCGTGGTGGCGACGCTGACGCTGGCGCTGGCGACGGGGTGGCTTTATGCGGCCGTCGCCCTGCTGGCCGGCGTGTGGTTCTTGACGATGGCGCACCAGCTCTATGCCGGGGTGCGCGCCGGCGAGCCGGTCAAGCCGCTGCGACTGTTCCTGCAGTCGAACAACTACCTGGCGGTGGTGTTCTGCGCGTTGGCGGTCGACTCGGTGATCGCGTTGCCGACGCTGCTCTGAGGCGCCACGTCACATCTGCCCCGTGCGTCTCTCCGGGAGGCGGCACACTTTTTGCCCACCTCACAGCGACTTCGAACGGCGGGCGAGCAAGTAGCTGCGAGGTGGGCAAAAAGTCGGTGCCCACCCCGCAGAGACTGCTGTGGCTGCCGTGACGGATCTACGGCAGCAGCACGATCGAGCCGGCCGTCTTGCGGCCCTGCAGGTCCAGGTGGGCCCGAGCCGCTTCGGCGAGCGGATAGCGACCCCCGACTTCGATCGTGATGGCGCCGCTGGAGATCGCGTCGAACAGTTCGGTTGCCCGCCAAGTGAACTCGTCGCCGGTACGGATGAAGTGCGCCAGCGAGGGCCTGGTCAGGAACACCGAGCCCGCGGCGTTGAGGCGCTGCGGGTCAAGG
>Ga0210389_10001500_pt1 | contig 18883 bp, 8 predicted proteins | sample IncBWH28OmetaG_FD_160127 | JGI IMG/M metagenome (GOLD analysis project Ga0210389, IMG submission 160127) | Forest soil microbial communities from Barre Woods Harvard Forest LTER site, Petersham, Massachusetts, United States - Inc-BW-H-28-O ...
ATAGCTTTTATTCAATTAGCTTTCTGCAGTATCATTTTGGCAAGAAATCCCACTATTGAAATTTAAACATGTTCTTATAACCAGCATATTGGCACCAATATACTAATTATTTTGCGTTGCCGTGGAATCCCTTTATTGCAAAGCGTACTGGTTATAAGGTGTAAAACATCAGTATTTCAGTATAATAAACCCGGTTTTATGTTTGGTGATACCGCTTACCGTATAATCCAACTGGTAAAAATATGTCCCTGGCAACTGCATTTGCCCGTTTTTGTTTGAGTGCCCGTCAAACACTTTTGAACCGTTATCATACCCCTGGGTTTCAAATACCAATTGCCCGTTCCGGTTCATAATCATCAGCTTGTTATCCGGGTATTGGCCGATGTTGTCGATTTGGAGGAAATCGTTGATGCCATCTCCGTTGGGGGATACACCCTGGTGTACCTGTATGCCGTCGTCAGCCAGCGTTGGTGTTTCGGTTGTCCCGATAGCTATCGGGATGGTTACGCTGATGCCGGTCCCGATAGCTATCGGGACGTAGCTGTCGGCGCCTCCCGATGCACGGGTTACTGTCAGGGTGTAGGTTTTAGTGGTTGTTCCATTTTGTGCGGTTACTACCGTGGTGATGGTATTGGGGCCGACTGCCAGTGCGATCGGTGCGGTTGTCGTTCCTGATGCTACCGCCGTGCCGTTCACCTTTATAGTGGCATTGGCATCAATGCTGACGGGTGTTAATTTCATCGATGCCGTAGCATTACCCGTACTTATGGCATAGCTGGTGGTGGTGGCGCTAAAGGCCGGGGTTAACCCGCTGATACTCGGCCCCAGTTTGGACAGGTTAGCATTGGTTGACGGCGCCCGGGTTATTGTTAGCGTATAGGTTTTAGTGGTGGCGCCGTCCTGTGCCGTTACGGTGGTGCTGATAATTGTTTGGCCGCCTTCTGTCAGCGTGATCGGGCTTGATGCCGTGCCTGATGTTACGCTCGTGCCGTTTACTTTTATCGTCGCATTGGCATCGGTAGTTACCGGGGTGATGCTTATGGTTGAAACGGTATTTGCTACGCTGGCGGTATAGCTGGTCACAGCGCTTGCAAAGGCAGGGCTTAGCGTACCGCTGCCTGGCAACAGGCTGGAAAGGGTGGCATCGCTTGACGGCGCCCTGGTTACCGTTAAGATATAGGTTTTGGTCGCCGTGCCGTCCTGGGATGTTACCGTTGTAGTGATTACCGTTTGAGCGCCTTCGGCCAGCGTGATCGCACTTGATGCCGTGCCTGATGCTACCGGATTACCATTTACGGTTATCGTTGCACCGGCATCCGTAGCGGTGGGCGTTAGGGTGATGGTTGAAACGGCATTGGCTACGCCGGCGGTATAGTTGGTAGTGGCTGTGGCAAAGGCCGGGCTCAGCGTTCCTGAGCCCGGCACAATATTGGCCAGGGCTGCGTTTGAGCCCGGCGCCCTGGTTACCGTTAGGGTATAGGTTTTGGTCGTGGCGCCATTCTGTGCGGTCACTACCGTGGTGATCACTGTCTGACCGCCTTCGGTTAGCGCTATCGGAGCGGTGACGGTACCTGATGTTACGGTCGTTCCGTTTACTTTTATCGTGGCATTGGCATCGCTGCTGACGGGTGTTAAGGTCATCGATGCGGTGGCATTGCCTGTACTGATGGTATAGCTGGTGGTGGCGGGGCTAAAGGCCGGCGTCAACCCGCCGATACCTGGCCCCAGTTTGGACAGGTTGGCATTGGCTGAGGGCGCACGGGTTACGGTTAGGGTATAGGTTTTGGTCGCCCCGGTCTGTGCCGTAACAACGGTGGAGATGACGTTTGGCCCTACCGCCAATGCGATAGGCCCGGAAGCCGTACCCAAGGCTACCGTTGTTCCGTTAACTTTTACCGTTGCAGTGGAAACTGCCGTTGTCGGGGTAATGGTGATGGCTGTAACCGTATTAGCTACTGTTTCGGTATAGCTGGTGATTGCAGCTGAAAAGGTTGGCGATATGGCCCCTGTACCGGGTTTCAGCGCCGACAGGTTATCATTGCTTGATTTGTCCCGCGTTACCACAATCGTATAGGTTTTTGCGGTTACACCGTCCTGGGCGGTTACGGCAATGGTGATCGTGTTGGCCCCGACCGCTAAGGGCAGGCTTTGCGATGCGCTTCCCGACGTTACCGCTGTACCGTTGACTTTTATAGTTGCTTTGGCATCGCTCGCTGATGGGGTTACGGTGATGGCAGTTAGGGTGTTGGCCACCGATGTGGTATAATTAATGGTACCCGCCGCAAAAACAGGGCTTAATGTGCCATTGCTGATCTGGAGCGTTGACAGGCTCGCATCGGCCGATGCAGCACGGGTTACCGTTATGGTATAAGTTATTATAGTAACACCATCCTGCGCGGTTACCACAATAGTAATCGTATTGGCGCCTACCGCTAAATTGATATCTCCCGACCTGGTGGCGCCGGGTACCGCTGCGCCATTCACCGTTATTGCGGCATTTAGATTGTTAGGTATTGGCGTTACCGCGATGGAGGTTACATCATTTGCAACGGCTGCGGTATAAGCGGTTGTTGCGCTTGTAAAAGCCGGGCTCAAAGTCCCGGCACTGATCAGCAGGCCGCCAAGTGTCGCGACTGATGACGGGGGTGTTATATTCAATGTGCCCGCCATATAGCTAATTGAATAATTTGCATCCGCTGCACCGCTTGCAGTGATAGGATACGTACCCGCGGGTGAAGAAGATGTCCCCGTAGTAGTAATTGAAGGCAACGTTGTTAAGCTGCCGGAGTTTTCGCCGTTTACAAAACCGCTGTAAGTGGCCGTTAAGGTCGGCACGGGTTGCCCCTGCGTCATGGTTTGATCATTTGCAGTGATGGTAAGCGACGCCTGGTTTACGGTTAATGGCTGTATAACGTTAGCCGCCGCCGCGTGCGTACTATCGCCCGCCTGCAAGGCCGTGATATTGGCTGTGCCTGCACCTACGATATGGATGTTGCCGCTAACTATAGTGGCTACCGTCGCATTATCGCTGGTATAAGTGATTGCCGGTACACCGCTGTTGGTACTTGTCGCCCCCGGCGAAAAATCCGCATCACCATAGGTTTTTGCAGGCAGCGCATTGAACGTAATGGTTTGCGGCAATAAGGTTTTTATGTTTACCACGGCAGTGGCGCCGGAGGAAGAATTATAAGCGAAAACTGTATAATTTGTTGCCGGACTGGCGACGGTTGGCGTACCGCTGATAATGCCGGTACTGTTATCAAGACTTAAGCCGGCAGGCAGGACCGGGTTAATAAAATAGCCGCCAATGGGTTTGATTTTTTTTACGGCAGCATTTGCCCCATCGGCTACATAAATATTACCTGCAGCGTCTATAGCCACGTCCTCCGGACTGCTGAAACCGGAGCCCAAAGTAATAATTGCGCCGCCCCCAACCGGGATCTCTTTTATCGCGTTATTGCCAGCATCGGCCACATACACATTGCCGGCAGCATCTACCGCTACGCCGCGCGGCTGGTTGAACCCCGAGCCCACGTTAACGGGTGTCCCCCCACCAGCCGGGATCTTTTTTACCAGGTTGGCGAAAACATCACAAAAGTAAACATTCCCTGCTGCATCAACCGCAACTCCCTCGGTGTTGGTAGAGGCTGTTGCCAATGTAACCGTGGCGCCGCCGCCCGCAGGGATCTTTTTTATCGCGCCGTTGCCGAAGTCGGCCACATACACATTGCCCGCAGCGTCTACCGCCAGGCTGGCAGGGGTTTTGAAGCCGGAGCCCAAAGTAATAATTGCGCCGCCGCCAACCGGGATCTCTTTTACGGCGTTATTGTTTGCATCGGCCACGAATACATCGCCGGCAGCGTCTACTGCCACGCCGAGCGGGGAGTTAAACCCCGAACCTAAGGCAACCGGGGCGCCGCCGGCTACAGGGATCTTATATACCGCATTATTGTTTTCGTCCGCCACGTATACATTGCCTGCGGCGTCAAACGCCACCCCGGCCGGAGATTTGAACCCGGAGCCTAATGCAACAGGGCTGCCGCTATACCCGGGAGCAGCTACACCGCTGCTTGCTGGAGCAAGCGGTGTAATAGCAGAGCCGGTGGAATACGTGTCGGGGCCACTGTAACTAATGGCGAGGGTGATAATTCCGAGATTTAAATTTGTTGAAGCACCCCCGGTAACATTATATGCGGTAATGCTATAATTTGCCGCCGGGCCGCTGGCGGTCGTTGTCCCGCTGATGATACCGGTACTATTTGAAAAGTTTAAGCCCAGCGGCAATGGGGTATTTAAAAAATACCCGCCAACAGGGCTTATTTTTTTCACCACATGGTTGCTTTTGTCCGCATAATATATATTCCCCTTGCCATCGATAGCCAGGCTGGAAACGTTGGTAAGACCCGAACCTATCTGCAAGGCAGTAGCCGTGCCCGCGGTTATAGTGTACAGGTTGCCGGTGGTATTTACCACATACAAATTACCCCCGGCATCAACCGTAATGGGACCTGGATTTTGAACCGATGCTAATACGCCCCCACTGCTGCCATCGGGATTAAATTTGACGATATTATTGTTCCCGGCATCGCTTACATAAACATTGCCGGCAACGTCGGCAGCAACTCCCGCCAGTGAATTCAGCCCTGAAGCAAATGGCGACTCCCCGGAAAGATTGGACGGGAGCTTATAAATCGTGTGGTCGCCCGGTGCAAAAGTGTAAACATTACCGGCCGCGTCTGCCGCAATGGGGCCTATGTTTGATAATTCCGGGCTGGCTGGCCACGAAGCGTTTGGGTCGGCCGGCATCTCAAATATCTCGAGATTGCCAGTATCTGATATGTACAGGTCGCCCGCCGCGTCCGTCGCCAGGCTGGTCGGGTCGGCAAGGCCGGTTACCGGCGCGCCCTGGCCGCTGCCATCGGCGGGTACTTCGTAAACAACACCGGGCTGGCCGTTTATCCAGGCCTGGTCATCGGCGATAAACAAGTTACCCGTTGGATCGGTAGCCACACCAACCGGGTTAACCAAACCCGAACCAACCGTAACCGGGGTGCCGCCGTAAGCGAGCGGGGCCACATAATTGCTTGCCGGGGCTAATGGCGTAATGGCAGCGCCGGGGGCAAATGTTTGCGGGCTGGCGTAGCTTATGGTTGGCAGGGGAGGATTGGCAACCCCCATAATTATATTTGCCCCAGCGCTGCCCGCAGCGTTATAGGCCAAAACCAAGTAACCTTGACCGGCGGTTACTGTTGTTGGCGTGCCGCTGATAATGCCGGTTGAATTGGAGAAACTGAGCCCCGCAGGCAAGGGCACTGTTAAATAGTACCCGCCGGTTGGTTTATAACGTTCTACATCGCCATTAGATAAACTACCGCAATAAATATTGCCAAATTGATCTAATACCACACTGGTTGGCTGGTCGGCCGGAAAGGCAACGCTGCTGCCTGTCACCGGGTATTTGGTGATTCTTCGGCTAGTTGCATCAGCCACATATAGGGTACCCGAAGGATCGATTGCTACACCTGTGGGCGAGGAAGATGAAAGGTAGAGTGATGCGGTGGCGCCCCCGGCGGGCAGCCGGTATATCCCGCCATTGGCTGCTATAAAAATGTTGCCGGCGGCATCCAGCGTTACGTTGTTGATACCGCTAAGTCCGGATACTACGGTCGTCCAGGCGCCGCCTGCGGCAGGTATTTTCTCCAAAGCGGCATTCCCCTTGTCAGCTACATATACGTTGCCCGAAGCGTCAACCGCCAAACCCTGCGGATCGTTAAAGCCTGAGGCTACCATGGTCAGGCTGTTGCTTCCGTAAGGCATCTTGTAAACCGCATTGGCACCTTGATCGGCCACCCATACGTTACCGGACTTATCAGCAGCCACGCCCGATGCATTGTTTAAATAATAAGCCGCGCCAAATGAATTGGTAAAAAGACCAACCGGAATAATACTGCCGGCGCCAATTCTATATAATGTCTGCGCAAATGAGCTTTGATATTCGATAAACGCCGTTGCATATACATATCCGCCCTGCTGATCGTATGCAATATAATTGGCCTGAGACAGGTTGGCCAGATCATTTGAATTGCTATAGCCTGGCGCTGCCACCCCGCTGGAAGTTGGCGCCAACTGAACCGGCAGGCCGACATAATAAGTCCTCGGGCCTGCGTAACCGTAACTAATAGTTGGCGCCTGCGCAAATAAATGAGAGGGCGTAACAACACCCATAAGCGCAACCAGCAAGGCAATTGAAAAGCAAAAAGAATTTGCGTTTTTTTTTCGGAAAGCAACGTAAAGGTTTTTCATATCAACTGGGTTAATGTTTACCAATGAGTTATTAGTGTTTTATTGCGTTGCCCTGCCACCAACCGATCTCCCCGGCAATAAAAACACTAACAACTCTACACGGCAAAATTACCGGCGGGTCAAACGTCTGTCCATACCACCTTTGGGATATATTGCAGGCGGGGGGTATGGGATTCCTTTGCGGATTTATGGGATAAAAAAAACGGCATTGCTGCCGTTTGAAAAGGTTTAGGGATGAATATTTTGTGTCCGTAGAGACGCGATACATCGCGTCTCCCATTGATAGGCGGCGAACAATTTGAGCTGACCGGTGGGATTGGTAAAAAGGCGTCCGTCTACCTGTCAGCGGGAGACGCGATGTATCGCGTCTCTACAATTCCTCATGTTACCTTATTAAATTCTTTAATCAACTGCACCCGACTATTCACCTCCAGCTTGCGGTAGATGTTTTTAATATGCTGTTTCACCGTGCCGGGCGAGATGTGCAGGTAATACGCAACCTGTTTGTAGGTATTGCCATCGATGAGCGAGCGGGCTACTTCTATTTCGCGGGTGGTTAGCTGTTCTTCGGAAGATGAACCGGGTTGCTCAGGTTCTTTGGCAAAAAATGAAAGCACTTTTTTGGCGATCAGCGGGCTCATGGGCGCGCCGCCATCCAGCGCTTCCAGTATGGATGACCGTATTTTAGGCAGAGAAGTATTTTTCAGAAGGTAACCGCCCGCTCCGGCCTGCAGCGCTTTAAATATCCGTTCCTTGTCTTCGTAAACTGTTAGCATCAGAATTTCCGTATTGGGATGTTTTTTTTTGATATGGAATAAGCCCTCCAGGCCCGTCATGCCGGGGAGCTCAATGTCGAGCAGTAAAACATCAGGCACTTCGTCGTCGCCAGCCAGGTATTCTTCCACACTGCCATAGCTTTGAATAAAACGGAATTCTTCCTGCATTTTTATAAAGCGAACGATCCCATTCCGGATGGAAACATCATCTTCTACAATCGAAACCTTGAACATCTAACAAAAATCTACATAAAAAAAATATAAACCTATGCCCCTTTTGGGGTATGCGGGTTTTTAGTAGCAGTGGCAGTTGTTGTTTGTAAGCAACGACAATATTGCTGTGTTGACAACTGCTACTGCCACTGCTACTGCTACTGCCACTGCCACTCATCCATCACTTCCATTCTTTCATTTTAAGCGTTACGGAGAAGATACCTTCCGTCTCGGCAACTTTTACGGTGGCGTTTATGCGTTTTGCGCGCATTTCCATGTTTCTTAGTCCCTGACCTTTATACCCCGTGCTTTTTTTGTACTGGATAGTATTTTTTATTCTCATTATAAACCCATTAGGGCTGTTTTCAATATCGATCCATACTTCTGGTGAAACGTTATGCCGGACGATGTTGTTGATAGCTTCCTTAAAAATAAGGTAGACGTTTTGCCTGAGCGACTGGGGAATATTGATGGTGGAGGACAAGCCGTTTACCGAGTAATGCACCTCGGCAATATCCTCCAGCATCTTGTGGGCATGGTCTTTCATCCGCAGGACGAGATCCTCTTTATTGTCATTGCGTGCATCAACCGACCAGATGATATCCGAAATGGAAGAAATGGCTTTCTTGCTGTCGTTCGATATAATTTCCAACGCTTCTTTGTCCGCGCTTTCGCCCATGGTCAGCAATTCGCTATTGATGGAAATGCGGGTAAGCGTGCTGCCGATCTCGTCGTGCAGATCGCTGGCAATAGCGGTACGCATTTGTTGCTCCTGCCTTATTTTGTTGGCATTGTACCGCCATGCCAGGTAAATGATCAACAGGATCACCAGCACCACGGCAATTTTAAACAGCCAGGTTTGGTAAAAACGGGGTACTACTATCAATTGTTCCGTTAACCAATATTGGGGGTTTGTTAATGATGGAAACCGGGCCTGAATGGTGTATTTGCCGGGCGGGATAGCAAATAGTGAGACTTCATCTGATAGCTTTCCCTGGTGCCATTTCGTGTCCAGTTCTTTAATGCGGAAAAGCACATATTTTTGATTAAAGGGGCCCGAAAACTTTATACCCGTAAAGTTATTTTCTGGTGAAATTGCGATGGTATCGTCCCTTGATACAAAAATATCAGTCGCTGTTGGCCGGGAAGTATTGTATCCCTTTTTAATATAGGATAACCTAATCCGGTCATCCGCCTTGCCAGCAACCGACTTCAGGTAATCCTTATCAAGAAAGGTTAGTCCCTGCGTCCCACCAAGGATAAGCATATTTTTACTGCTATCGTCAAATATGGCCGAATGGTTAAACTCCTGGTATAAATTTCCATCGTAAGTTGGCAAATCCGGAATTGCAAGCGGCAGCATTCCGGAGGCCTGGTCGAAAACACTTATTCCCCCGCTGGTACCGGCTACTACAAGTTTATTAAGTTTAAATATGGAGTAAACATATTCACCTGCAAGGCCGTCGCTGAAATGAATTGCTTTTATCAATTTACCGCCGGCGTCAATTTTTACCAGGCCCTCGCCATTTGTGCCTATCCACATCCCGTCATTATCTTGCAGTATCGAATAGCAGGCCAAACTGCGGTTGGCCGGGTACACCTTTTGGGCATGGCCATCTTTCGTTACTTTAAATATACCACCTGTCGATGCTACCCACAACTGCCCATCAATAAACTTCAGGTCTTTAACAATACCTAAATCCAGGTCTTTCAGCCATGGCGTTATGTCATAATTACCATCAGCTAAAGCAGTTAAGTGGTAGATATAAGCATACGCGCCGGTAAGGTAACCATTGCCGTACTTTATAATTTTGGTGGTACCGATAGTCCAATCCTTATTCGGGTTTAAATGCCCTTCATCGGTTCGCGTATCCACCAGGAAAAACCCGCTGCCGCCTTCCATACCAACCAGTAATGTGTTTTGGTTTATGGCTTCAATGGTATAGCCAATATATTTGGTTATCAGTTTAAATCCCCGCCCGTCGAATACAAAAAACCCCTGGTAAGTGCCAATATAAAGTTTGCCGTTGGGCGACCGGTAAATGCTCCGGATGCTTTTGTCTTTAAAAAAATCCACCATTAACTGGCGCTGGTCTGTTTCGTCAGGCATTTCTAAAGATGGCGATATTTCAAGGATACCTTTATCGGTTCCGACAAGCGTTTTGTTGGTTCCCGGCTCCTCGTACCTGCATTGTACCCGCAAATCTTTTATCACCCTGAAAACAGGAAGCATGCCCTCTTTTGTCGGAAGGCACAAAGTATAGTTCGTCCCATAACTTTCAAATACCTTTTGCAGATTGCTTTTATCATAAACCTCGAAACCACCAAGATATTCGACAAAAATATATTTGGAATTGCAATAGCCGCGCCTTGCTAAAGTGAACCGTTGGTCCGCGGCATTAATTTTGCTCCACAAAACGCTGTCTTTTTTAATCAGGCCAACTTTTTTATTTGAAAGGATATACGTATTGCCATCCTGATCATTTACGTATTGATCCACGACGCTGCCATTCACCCACCCTTTGCGTGTGAAATATTTATCCGTTTGATGGAGTCCGCTGTTTTGGGTAAACACCCATTTGCTGCCATCAGTAGTTATAAATGTGAGCGTCCCGGCATTGTCATTCATGAAATTCAAGGGCCTGCCCGGCATTTTAAATTGCCTTAGGCTCTTGTTACCCATGTTAAAGCATAATATCCTGAAGGTATCGGTCGGGAGATCATGCAAATTGAAAAACAGGAAATTACGGTACCTGTATATATCTTCGGGCACCGAATTTTGCGGAAGCGCCGGGTTATGAATGTCAACAGGCTGTACATCAGTACCGTCAAAACGCCATATACCCTGGTTGGTCACAAACCACAGGAAGCCCTCATCATCAAGCATCATGTGTTTGATCTCTGAATGATCGAACGGTTGTGGAAGGTTGACCGGTTTTACAACGATTGAATTTTGGGCCAGGGACAATAAAGGACCGCAGAAAGCGACGGTAAAAAAGAGAACGCGGCGAATTAGCCGCTGAATATTAACGCAACCCTGACCTGAAGTTTGGCCGCCACCCAAATGTGATTTATTTAAATTATGCTGTCTCTGTTTCATCCGGGCTACCGGATAATAAAAATAGGCAAATTAATTAATAATAATAAAGAGATTAGAGACTGGAGATTAGTTTGCGGCGGGAAGCCTAACCTCTAATCACCAACCTCTGGTCTCTAAATATCAATACTTCAGCACAATAACCCCGGTTTTATGCTTGAGGATACCGCTCACATTATAATCCAACAGATAGAAATATGTCCCCGGCAATTGCATTTGCCCGTTTTTGTTTGAGTGCCCGTCGAATACTTTTGAACTGTTGTCATATCCGTTTGCCTCGTAGATCAATTGCCCGTTCCGGTTCATGATGGATAGTTTGTTGTCAGGATATTGGCTGATGTTGTCAATCTGGAGGAAATCGTTTATCCCATCCCCATTGGGTGATACACCCTGGTGTACTTGTATGCCGTCGTCTGCCAGTGTTAGCGTTTCGGTTGTCCCGATAGCTATCGGGATGGTTACGCTGATGCCCTTCCCGATAGCTATCGGGACATAACCATCGGCGCCGCCTGATGCCCGTGTTACTGTAAGGGTGTAGGTTTTGGTGGTTGTTCCATTTTGTGCGGTCACTACCGTGGTGATGGTGTTGGGGCCGACAGCCAGCGTAATTGGCGCCGTCGTCGTTCCTGAGGCCACCGTTGTGCCGTTCACCTTTATAGTGGCATTGGCATCACTGCTTACGGGCGTTAATTTTATCGATGCGGTGGTATTACCCGTACTTATAGTATAGCTGGTAGTGGTAGCGCTAAAGGCCGGCGTTAACCCGCTGATACTGGGCCCGAGTTTGGACAGGTCGGCATTGGTTGAGGGCGCCCGGGTAACGGTTACCGTATAGGTTTTGGTGGTGGCGCCGTTTTGAGCGGTTACTACCGTATTGATTACCGTTTGACCGCCTTCAGTCAGCGCAATCGGAGCGGTGACCGTGCCTGATGTTACGGCCGTACCGTTTACTTTTATGGTTGCGTTGGCATCGCTGCTGGCGGGCGTTAAGGTCATTGTTGCGGTCGCATTGCTTACACTTAAGGTGTAGCTGGTGGTGCCGCCTGAAAAGGCCGGGGTTAACCCGCTGACACTTGCCCCCAGCTTGGACAGGTTGGCATTGGTGGATGCTGCACGGGTCACAGTGACCGTGTAGGTTTTGGTGGTGGTGCCGTCGGCGGCTGTCACCACGATGGTAATGGTGTTAGGCCCAACTGCTAAAGGCAGGCTGGAAGAAGACGCGCCGGGTTTCAGCATGATGCCGTTCACGGTTACGCTTGCCCCGGCATCGCTGGTGGTTGGCGTAATAGTAACCCCTGTTACGCCATTCCCTACATGAACGGCATAATAGGTAGTTGCCGTTGCAAATACCGGCGATAAAGTCCCCGAACTCAGCACGAGATTTGAAAGGCCGGCGTTGGACGACAAGGTGGATACCGCACGGGTTACCGTTACGGTATAGGTATGGGTGGTGGTACCGTCCTGTGCGGTAACGACCGTGGTAATGGTATTTGCCCCTACCGACAGCGCAATCGATGCGGATGCTGTTCCGGATGCAACCGCAGTACCGTTAACTTTTATGGTAGCGGTGGGGTCGGTAGCTGTTGGCGTAACGGTCGTCCCGGTGATGGTATTCGCTACGCTGGCGGTATAACTGTTGGTGCCCGATGCGAAAACAGGGCTTAACGTGCCGCTGCCGATCGCCAGGTTTGAAAGCGTCGCAACCGATGACGCCGCACGGGTTAGGGTTATCGTATAGGTTTGAGTGGTAGTTCCGTTTTGCGCGGTAACTATAGTTGTAATAACGTTGGGCCCCACAGTTAAAGTGATAACCCCTGAGGCTGATCCGGATGTTACCGCGACACCGTTAACTTTTACCGTTGCAGTCGCATCCGCAGTGGTGGGCGCCAGGGTGATTGAGGTTACCCCATTTGCTACACTTGCGCTATAACTCAGCGTCGCGGCAGCAAAAACAGGGGAAAGCGTTCCGCTGCTCAGCACCAGGCTGGCCAGGTTAGCATTAGTGGATAATGAAGTTCCGCTCACCGTAATATTCACCGCAGTAGTTTTCTGGCCGCCGGCATTAAATCCGCTAACGCTATAATTTTTGGCTGCGCTGGCCACCGCAGGCGTGCCGCTGATGACGCCGGTAGTTCCGCTGAGCGAAAGGCCCGCAGGCAGCACCGGGTTAACATAGTAGCCGCCAACCCGTTTGATCTCTTTTGCCTGGTTGTTGCCGCCATCCGTAACATACACATTGTCTGACAGATCAACGGCAACCGCGTATGGATTGCTGATCCCCGTTCCGATAGTCACGGTTGCGCCGCCGCCGGCAGGTATTTCTTTTATCGCATTAGCGGCAAAGTCGGCCACAAACACGTTGCCCAAATGGTCAACGGCTACTCCGTATACCGAAAGAAATCCGGACCCGATCACTACCGGCGTGCCACCCGAGGCTGGCATCATTTTTACCAGCTTGTTGCCCGAATCGCCGACATATATATTGCCGGAAGCATCAACCGCTATACCGAAAGGGTGGCTGAAACCTGAACCGAGGGTGGTAATACTTCCGCCACTGGCGGTCATTCTTTTAACTGCATTGTTGCCGTAATCGGCTACATAAATATTACCTGCCGCATCCAGCGCTACGCCTGCCGGGTTGCTGAAACCCGAGCCAACTACTGTCGGCGTACCAGTTCCACCCACGATTTTCTTAATGGCATTATTACCCCCGTCCGCAATAAACAGGGTGCCTGCCGAATTAACCGCTATGCCGGCCGGTAAATATAAACCCGACCCTATGATGGTTGGCGATTGGTTCCCCGGCGCATATTCTTCAACAGCCGACCCCACCGGGACAAAAACATTGCCGGTGTTATCAACCGCAATTCCTTCGGCCCCGCTTATCCCGAAGGCCAGGGTAACCGGGCTGGTGCTGTAGCCAAATGCCGCCACTTTTGTTTCGGTTGGGCTAAGCGGTGTTATAGCTGCCCCAACATTATACACCTGTGGGGTGGCATAGCTTATGGTTGGCAATGCGGGGCCGTTAACGGTGATATTAACCCGGTTGAAATTATTCCCTGCCGTGTTATAGCCATAAACAATATAGTCCTGTACTTCGGCGGCGGCTTTTGGCGTACCGCTGATAACGCCCGTTGTATTGTTGATGGACAAGCCCAATGGCAAGGCTTGGTCGACAAAATAACCGCCTACGGGGCTGAATTTTTTTACCATGCCGTTATTGTAATCGGCCACATATAAAGTGCTGGCAGGCGCCGGAACGGTGATGGCTGCCGGCGCAAAAATGATGCACGACGGCAAGTTAACCGCGGTGCTTATCGTCACTGCAGTACTTGTACCCACCGGCACTTCCTTAATGGCATTATTGGTACCGTCGGCAACAAATACATTGCCCGTCCCGTCCACCGCTACGCCATAAGCGTTATTAAATCCCGACCCGACTGAAACGGCAGCCCCGCCGCCGGCTGGTATCTTTTTTATGGCGCCCACGCCGGTGGTGCCGATGTATACGCTCCCGGCCGCATCCACGGCAACGCTTAGCGGGGCAGCATAGCCGGCGCCAATGGTTACTACCTGGTTGGTGCTGGCTAATAATTCTTTTACCAGGCTGTTGCCATTATCGGCCACATACAGGTTGCCGGCGGCATCCAGGGCGATACCGGTAGGATGGCTAAACCCTGACCCGACAGGGATAGGAAAATTTTGACCGTTAAAAATTTTCTTGATGGCATTGTTGCCGTAATCAGCAATATAGATATCGCCAAGCATATCCACTGCGACCGCAGTCGGGCCATTAAAGCCCGAACCAATGCTAACCGGGCTTCCGCCGCCGACCGGGAATTTCATCACCGTATTCGCCGTAAAGTCTGCCACGTACATATTGCCCTGGTTATCCAGCGCAACCCCGCGCGGATTGGTGAAATTAGAACCTACAGCCACCCCCGTACCGCTGAACCCTGGCGCCGCTACACCATTTGAAACCGGCGTAAGCGCCGAAATGGCTGTGCCAACTGTATAAGTTAGGGGACTACCATTGTTATAAATAAGCGTTGGCGCCAGCCCGGCGGCAACCGTAATGTTTACTGAAAAGGAGTTACCCCCCTGTGCGTTGTAAGCCGATGCCGTATAGTTAAGAGACGGCCTGGCCATTGTGGGCGTACCTGTGATGGTGCCGGTTGTTGTATTCACGCTTAAACCGGCGGGCAAGGCCGGGCTAATATAATAACCGCCACTGGGCGCTACTTTTTTAATGGCATTATGTCCAGCATCGGCCACCAGCAGATCTCCATAAAGATCGATAACGATGCCTGCAGGCGTGCTGAACCCGGTGGCTACAGAAGTCGGCGAAGTTGTACCGGCTAGTATTTCCTTTACAGAGCCTGCGCCTTCGGTTACGAACACGTTGCCGAGCGCGTCTATCGTAACACCGGTGGGCGCTGCAAAGCCTGAGCCGATAGTTATTGCCACCCCGCCGCCTGCGGGGAGTTCAGTAATTAATTTGGCGCCGGCATCGCTTACATAAACATTGCCCGCTCCATCCGATGCAATACTGTTCGGCGTGGTAAATGCCGCGCTTAAAGTGCTTGTGGAACCATCCGAGTAAGAAATCTTTTTAACAGAATGACTGCCCTGGTCGGCTACATAAACGTTACCTAAAAAGTCGGTTGCCACGCTAACCGGCGTAGTAAAACCGGCGCCGATAGCGGTAACCGCCCCGCCGGCTACAGGTATCTTTTTTACCAGGCCGTTGCCTTTATCGGCAACATAAATATTGCCGGTAATATCAACCGCAACGCCCGAGGGAGCGTTGAATCCCGAGCCTTTTACCACCGGTGTACCGCCGCCGGCCGGCATCATTTTTATATTATTGGTACCCTGGTCGGCTACATAAATATTGCCTGAAAAGTCAACCGCCACGGCGTTAGGTGCATTGAAACCCGAACCAAACGAAGTTAGCGTCGTGCCAAAGCCGGGCGCTAAAACACTGCCTGTAACCACCGGCGAACGCGGGTCGATAGCTGTACCAACGACATAATTAAGCGGTGTATTATAATAAAAGGATAAAGCGCTAACCTGGATGTTTGCCTGCGCGGTACTGCCGCCCGAGCTATTATAAGCGGTCACCGTATAGTTGGCCGGTACGCTTATTTTGGTTGGCGTACCGCTAAAAGTGCCGGTTACATTGCTAAAGCTCAATCCCGGCGGTACCGATGTGGCAAAATAACCGCCCACCGGAATGATTTCCCGCACGTAGCCGTCGCCATTGTCGCCGGCATAAACATAACCGCTGTTGGCTATGGCAATACCTACCGGTACATTAATACCCGAGCCTATGGCATTAATAGCGCCTGTGCCGGCGGCAATTTCTTTTACTGCTCCATTCCCGGCGTCACTTACAAAAACATCGCCGGATTGATCGACGGCTACGCCCTGGGGCTGCACATATCCTGAACCCACTGCGATGAGGGCCCCGCCGGCAGCGGGTATCTCCTTAACCGTGCTGCTGCCCTGGTCGGCCACGTATACATTGCCTTTACCGTCCACCGCTATGCCGGTTGGCGATGTAAAGCCGCTACCCAGGGTGGTTATAGTGCCTGTCCCTGCGGCAACTTTTTTTACCAAAGCGTTCCCCTGGTCGGTTACGTAAACGTTGCCTGCTGCATCGACGGCAACGCCATAAGGATGCGAAAAGCCCGAACCCACGATGGTTGCCGCGGTACTGCCGGAAGCAAATTTTTTGATTGCGTTATTGCCATAGTCGGCAACATACAAAGTGCCGTTTGCGTCAACGGCTATGCCGTAGGGCGTGTTAAAGCCGGAAGCCACGACCACTGCCGTGGCGTTGCCGCCGCCAAACGGTATTTTGGTTACTGTATTGGCCCCGCCATCGGCCACAAAAACATCGCCGGCGGCGTTAACGGCCACACCGGTAGTGCTTAAAAATCCCGACGCCAGCGTCACCGAATTAACATTATAGCCAGGCGCCGCTACCCCGCTGGTTGCCGGCGCCAAAGGCGTGATGGCCATATTGAGGACAAAATCCTTAGCCGTGTAGCTAAAAGTGGGCTGCGCCAGGCCGGTTAAGCTGGCGCCCGCAAGCAGGCACAACAGCATAAGCAGTCCACGGATTTTCCGGACCTTATTGCCGGCCACATCGATTAAAACGGCGCCGGGATTTTTTAATAATGCGGTTAAGGGTAATAACTTTTTCATTTTAAAATGATAGGATGTTTTGATCAGGTGGTTATTTGTTTGCAAGCCCCGGGGCTGAGCTCATTTCTTAATGTCTTTTTTTTATTGCGCGTCGTTTTCCAGCCGGTCACAACTATTGCGCTGTTTCCGGCATCCGCTCAATTTGCGGTAACATAAAAGTGACAAACTTTAACAAGGCCGTTTTGCCTTTTTAGTAAGTGGCGGGTTTTAAGGAGTAAGTGGCGGGTCCTGGGTAGAAAAGTTATGCAGAACGCTCGCTGACCGGCATCGCCTGGGATACGATCTGCAGAAAAAGGAAAGCCCTACGAAGGTCATAAACTCCGTAGAGCTTTCGGTAGTTGGAGATAAGCCGAAAAATATTTAAGCTGTGCTGTAATTAAGTTTGAACAGATCAACCTCATCAACCAATTGGACGAGGGCGACCGCACCGTGGTTTTTAAGATCATCGACACCATGCTCACCAAAAAGAAGTTTAAGGACTTCTTTAACAACAATATTGCCGCTCTGTAAAGAACAAAGCCCGGCTCACTGGCCAGGCTCTGTCTTTTAAACAAGCTTTTCGTTATCTCGGCCAAGCGACACGCTTAGCCGGGCGGGATAAACCCGATTTTTTGTTTGATGAGGCCATTCACCGTATAATCCAACTGGTAAAAGCAAGTTCCGGTTAGTTGTATCTGCCCGTTTTTGTTTGAGTGCCCGTCGAATGTTTTTGAGGCTTATCCAGCGGCTTGACGATGACGACAAGCAAACCATTTTTAAACTGATAGACAAAATGCTTACCAATAAGAAGTTCAAGGATTTCTTTCAAAAAAACGTGGCTGCCCTATAAAATAACAAAGCCCGGCGCTCTTTGGCCAGGCCCTGTCTTTCTATCTTGCTTTTCGCTTATCTTGTTTACGGGCTACCTGTCTGCGGGCCACAAGCGGGACGCTTGCGGCAGCGAAAATTGCTTGCGGGAGCATGGGGGCATCTGGAACTGATTTTCAAGTAGTTAAACAAGCACCAACTACTTTGATACACTACCGGTAGCTTGGGCACACTACCATTTTTTTAAAAAGGGATCTTTTTAAAACTGACTTCCGAAAAGTCCTGATGTAGGATGAACTTGGCCTTATCGGATTCCCAAAATCCTTCAGCATAACTAAATGATGAATACGGAATATATACCTTTCCTTTATAATCGCTGATTTTTTTTCCGAATTTATGGAAGTTTGATGAACAGAACTTGCCGGTAATGGCAGTAGCAAACACTTTTATCTCTTCAACTTGACCCAGTGACCACGTCTTCGTAACCGTTTGTAACTCCTTTCTGTTTTTAAGCATGAGAGTGTCCAGTTCATCCAGGCCCTTGCTATAGTCCCTTGTAAAATCAAAGCTTGTATTTTGAAACTCCGTGGTCGGATCAATATCCTTTCCATTACAGCAATCAGTAAGGTTGTTTTTAGAAAACCCATCTAAAAAGAGATAAAGAACGTGATTATCGATCGACTTGATCGAGTCTTGTGCGATAATCCAATAATATCTTTTTGTAAGTCCCCCCGATATTTTGTAAGTATCTTCAAAAGTAAAAATAACATATTTAGATGATGCGGGCGGTTGTGCTGAAACGCGAAGTAACGATCCTGACAGCAAAAGGGCTAACAGGACAGGGATGCTTCTAATTGCGCTGTTTTTTATTGTCATGGTTTATCGTAGCTATTTTGTATCACCTTATCTACTTCCGCGGGGGATATTGGCTCTGGGGGGTTATTCAAAAGGCCGCCACTCATATAGTCATTGTCGAAAACCTTAAATGTGTGCAAAATCTCGTGAGATGCCCATCCATCTCCTAATTCTGCGTTTACCCCCAGTTTGATTACTCCCGTATTCATATTTGCCTCACCTTCAAAGGAAAGATTTGAAAGTTCAGGTGTGATTACTGCCGCCGGCGCAACCTGTTGCATACCTGAATTTTTGATAGATGCGTCCCTGTTGATTCCGACAATTCCGTTGTCTAGAGCTATCTGTTTATATTTATTTTCAATTTCCGTCTTGCTCAAGCCTGTTTTATCGATGTCGAGTACACCTTTCACATTAAGGTCAAATTTTACAGGATTGCCGTTTGAATCATGCGCACCCCCCAATCTGGCGCGAGTATGCAGCGCAAAGGCCAAAAGCGTGGCGTACTCGTGCCCCGCAGGACATGTCGTAAACTATACATTTGCCCATGGTTTAAAAATACGTGCTTAATCCCATTCTTCAAAAAAGCCTAAAAAGTTACAGCGGTCTGCCTATCAGCGGC
>Ga0210389_10001501_pt1 | contig 18873 bp, 13 predicted proteins | sample IncBWH28OmetaG_FD_160127 | JGI IMG/M metagenome (GOLD analysis project Ga0210389, IMG submission 160127) | Forest soil microbial communities from Barre Woods Harvard Forest LTER site, Petersham, Massachusetts, United States - Inc-BW-H-28-O ...
CGCTGCGTCGCGAGGACACCGAGGACGAGCCGAAGCGGGTCTCTCGCCGACAGGCCCTCGTCGCGATAGGTGACCAGGAGAAGGACGGGAGCGTTCCGGATGCGCCGACCGAGGAAGCGCAGCAGGTCGGTGGTGGCCTCATCGGCCCAGTGGACGTCCTCAATGACCAGGACGTGCAGGGTGCCTGGATCACTGACCTGCCGGAGCAGGGCGCTGAACAGCTCCTCGCGAGGAGCGCCGGACTGGCACAGGTCCCGCAGGTCGCCGCCCAGGCTGCTGGCGATGTCGCGGAGCGGGCCGAGCGGCCGTGGCGTGAACAGGCCATCACATGCCCCCCAGTGCCAGGTGGCTCCTGGGAGCCCGGAGTGCAGGTGCTCCACTAGCGCAGACTTCCCGGCCCCCGCCTCCCCCGCGATGAGGACCAGCCGGCCACCGCCGTGACGGGCTTCGTCGGCGTACTCGCCCAGCGACGCTAGTTGCGCTTCGCGTTCCAGCAGCGGCATGGCCCTTCATCTCCCCCGAGTCCAAGATGAACCACCGTTCCGTATACGGCAGAGTATCCCAGCCGGATTGGGTTGGTCTTCTGACTTATTAGCCGGGGGCTTGGGGACGTGCGGCCACGGGATCGAGCTCGTCGGCCCATTTCGCGGCCGCGCCCCGGGTTGGCACGCCCAGCTTTCCGAGAACGGCGGACACGTGATGATCGACTGTCTTGGCCGAGATGAACAGCTTCTCGGCTATTTCCGCGTTGGTGAGCCCGGCCGAGATGAGGTCAAGGACCTCCTGCTCGCGCCGGGTCAGCCCGCGGGGGTGCGCCCGCGTGGCGGGGCGGGGCCCGGCGGGGATCGACCGGATGCCGAGGCGGCGCATCTTCTGCTGGGTGAACCGGACCGTGGCGCTGGCACCCAAGCCGGTGAAGGCCCGCAGCGCCTCGCGCAGCAAGGATTCCCGGGTCGATCCGAGCAGGGCCAGCCCCGCCTCGTACGGGCAGCCCAGGTCGGTCCAGTAGCGGGCCGCGCCCTCCCAGTCCGCTTCCAGCTGCAGCCGGAAGGGCGTGGCGACCTCACCGCGCGGCGGCCTCGTCGAGCCGGTGCGCCAAAGCCACACCGCGACCGCTCCGCGCTCCCATTGGTCGCCTCCTTCGGCCACGTCATCGGCCAGTTCCGCCTCAGCGCGGGCACCCTCCAGGTCGCCGGACAGCCACAGCGCCTCGGTGCGGGCCAGTCGCACCGGGACGATCGACTGCGGCTCACCCGACCCGTCGGCAAGCTTGCTGGCCTCATCCAGGCATTCCCACGCGCCGGGCTGGCCCTGGCGGGTCAAGATCGCGCCGAGCCGGCCCACCGGGCAGAGCCGGATGTTCGGCGACGGTCCCTGGTCGGCCAGCAGGTCGTGGCAGATGGCCGCGGCCTCGTCCCAGTGCCCGGTCCGCTCCAGGAACGCGGCGCGGTCGGTGCGGAGGTAGATCCCGAAGGTAGCCAGGTCGTGATCGTCGCAGTACGCGATGCCCGCGGCGTAGTAGGGCTGTGCGGCGTCCCAGTCACGATCGCTGATGTGACACCAGTGCAGGTTCACGTACGCCCGGCCGGCCTGAATCTCATGCCCTCCGGCCAGGGCGACCTCCAGGGCCGTGCTCAGCAGGCCGGCCCATGCCCCGCCGAGCACGCGGGCGGCGCACGCCTGGGTGTTGAGGGCGTCGCTGAGCACGGCGGTCAGGCCCAGGGACGCGGCAACCTCCTGCGCCTGCCAGGCCAGCCTGATGGCCTGCGGGTTGGCGCCGCGCACCATCCAGTTGCCAGCGAGCGAGGAGTAGGCCCATGCCAGCTCGGCGGTGGGGCCCAGCGGCTCAAGGATCTGCACCGCGGCCTGGGCCGCCGCGATTCCCTCCGCTCCCTGGCTCAGCGAGCACAGCGAGCTGCCGAGCCAGCGAAGCGTGTCGCCTTCTCGCAGCGGGTCGCCGATATCGCGCCATAGCGCGAGTGCCTGGCGGCGGGCGTAGGTCGCCTCCTGCCAGCGGTCCAGCAGCGATGCCTCGTGGGCGAAGCCGTCATACAGCCCGGCGAGCGCCCGTTTCTCGTCCCGGTCCGCGAACTTGAGCGCGCGCTCGAACTGCGCGGCCGCCTCCCGGTGCGAGCCAAGCTCGGCTGCCCTTCTGGCTGCGGCCGTCGCGTGCCGCGCCGTTGCCACCGCATCGCCGGCTGCCTCGGCGTGAAAGGCCATCCGGGCATCGTCATCGCACCCGAGCGCCGCCAGCGATGCCAGGATCCGCGCGTGGGCGTCGCGGCGCCGGTGGGCGGCGACCGTGGTCTCCACCGCGAGCCGCGCGATCTCATGCCGGAACTGCACCGCCGCGCCGTCCCCGGCCAGCAGCCCGGAGGCCAGCAGCTCATCAACGGCGGCATCGATGCTGAACGTAGCGCACTCGACGGCCCGCTCCAGCAGCGCGAGCTCCACTCTCCCGCCGATCAGGGCAACCACGTCCAGGACCTCACGAGCGGGGCAGTTGAGCCGGGCAGCCCGCGCCAGGACCGCGTCCCTGGCGGATCCCGGCAGCTCGCTCGTTCCGGCCTGCACCGCCTCGGTGACGTAGAAGGGATTCCCGCCGGTCAGCCGGTACAGCTCGGCAGGATCAAAGCCGCTGTCGCCTGCGAGCACCGCGACCGCGTCCTTCGACAGCGGCGGCAGGCTGACCCGCCGGACCGGCCGCTGCGTCGCGAGGTCACCCAAGGCCACCCGGAGCTGGTCAGTCGCCGACAGGCCCTCGTCTCGATAGGTGACCAGGAGAAGGACCGGAGCGTTCCGGATGCGCCGGCCAAGGAACCGCAGCAAGTCGATGGTGGCCTCATCGGCCCAGTGAACGTCCTCGATGACCAGGACATGCAGCGCTCCTGGATCACTGACCTGCCGGAGCAGGGCGCTGAACAGCTCCTCGCGCGCAGCCCCGGACCGGCACAGGTCCCGCAGGTCGCCACCCAGGCTGCCGGCAATGTCGTACAGCGGGCCAAGCGGCCGTGGCGTGAACAGGCCATCACACGCCCCCCAGTGCCAGCTCACGGCCGGGAGGCTGGAGTGCAGCCGCTCGGCCAGCGAGGACTTCCCAGCCCCCGCCTCCCCGGCGATGAGGACCAGCCGGCCATCGCCGTTGCGCGCCTCATCGGCGTACTCGCCCAGCGACGCCAGTTGCGCTTCCCGTTCCAGCAGCGGCACGGCCCTTCATCTCCCCCGAGTCCAAGATGAACCACCGTTCCGTATACGGCAGAGCACCCCAGCCGGATTGGACCGCTCAGGCCCTTTCCCCGCCATCAGGCTCGTCCGGGCCGCGCACGCGGTAGCCGATAGGCAGGGGAGTACGCGATCGTTGCCACCTGGTCATCACGGAACTGCATGTTGAGCAGGCCGATCGGCTGGCCCGCGCGCCCATCCTCACCGGCCCGCCGCCGGGCCTGCCGCCGGAGCTGATCGAGAAGCTGCTGACCGCCTGGATCAGCTACGCCCGCAGCGGCGTGGGCGCCGCCGCCGGCGTCGACCGGATGCCGGCCGCGCTGCACGGCTGGAGCTACGCCCAGACAGACCCGGAGCTCAAGGCCACCGTGCGGGCCACCCTCCAGGGCTTCCGGGAACTGTGCTTGCCGATCATCAGGCAATGGCAAGCCGACGGGGCGATCGCCGCCAGCGCCGACCCGGACGCGGTGGCACAGCTGATCCTGACGATCTGCCTGGGGTTCGTCGCCCAGCATGCCCTGGCCGGCGACGCCGGCATCCGAGCCCACGCCGACGCCCTGGCCGCGCTCAGCTCAGGCACCCCGGCAACCTCTTAGCCAAAACGACATCCGGCACCCCCGTCGCACCCACCAGGCAACTCACCGCACATCCCCAGTGTTTCCGGCCCCGGCATTCCCCTACGGTGAGCACATGCGCCTGCTGCGAACCCCCGACGACCGGTTCCGCGACCTGCCCGGCTTCCCTTATCCGGCGCAGTACGCCGAGGTCCCCGCCGGGGACGGCGGGCCCGCACTGCGGATCGGGTACGTGACGGACGGCCCCGCCGACGGCCCGGTGGTCCTGCTGCTGCACGGCGAGCCGAGCTGGTCCTACCTGTACCGGAGGATGCTGCCGGTGCTGGCCCGGGCCGGCCTGCGGGCCATCGCGCCTGACATGCCGGGGTTCGGCCGGTCCGACAAGCCAGCGGACGTGGCGGACCACAGCTACGCCAGGCACGTGGAGTGGATGCGGGCGTTCGCCTTCGACGCACTGGACCTGCGTGGGGTCACGGTCGTCGGCCAGGACTGGGGTGGGCTGATCGGGCTGCGGCTGGTCGCCGAGCACCCGGACCGGTTCGGCGCCGTCGTGGGCGCCAACCCCGGCCTGGCCACCGGTGACCAGGACATGCCGGAGGTCTGGTGGACCTTCCGGCGGGCCGTGGAGCGGGCACTGGTGCTCGATATCGGCCGGCTGGTGCAAAGCGGCTGCCGGCACGCGCTGTCGCCGGCGGAGCGGGCCGCCTACGACGCCCCGTTCCCCGATGAGGCGCACAAGGCCGGCCCGCGCGCGATGCCGCTGATCGTGCCGACCCGCCCGGACGACCCGGCCAGCGCGGCCAACCGCGCCGCATGGCAGGCCCTGGCCCGGTGGGACAAGCCGTTCCTGTGCGCGTTCTCCGACGAGGACCCCATCACCCGGGCGATGGCCCCAGTGCTGCGCGAGGCCGTGCCCGGCGCGGCTGGCCGTGACCACCCGGTCATCTCCGGCGCCGGGCACTTCCTGCAGGAAGACGCCGGCGAGCAGTTGGCCGGCGAGGTGCTCCGCTTCCTTGGGCGCGCGCGGGCATAACTCACCGACTCGTGCCGCAGCGCCCCCGCACGCGTTAGGTTGCGCCCGGCTCTTTCACCACGCGAGGCACAGGCTGACCCTCTCAGCCGCCGGTTAACGCTGGTAGCTGCCTGTTAGGCGCTCCCCCCGCCACACGGATCTTAACTGCCCTCTTGACGCCCCAATTGTTAGCGTTCACACTGACGGAAACCCAATGAGCCATAGCTTTTACAGCACTGAAACGAAAGGTTGTTATCGCTAACAGGAGAGGCGGCGGCGACCTGCCCGGATCTGCGGGGCGTGACTTCACGCTGCCCGCGAACGGGTTTGCCGGCGACTCACGCCACCACGGGCGCCGCCGCGACAGGTGCCACCACGACAGTGCCACCACGACAATGCACCCCGGAAGGAAGGCAGATTCGACGATGACTGTCAGACCACCAGCCAGGCACGTGAGGAAGGTGCTGCTGGCCCTCGCTGCGGCGATGCTGGCCATCGGCGGCCTGGTCGCCAGCGGCGCCGCGGCGCCGTCCAGGGCGGCAACGCAGGGACCCTGTGACATCTACGCCGCCGGCGGCACCCCGTGCGTGGCGGCGCACTCCACCACCCGCGCGTTGTACGCGGCCTACAGCGGCGCGCTGTACCAGGTCAGGCGGGCCTCCGACAACACGACCACGAACATCTCCCCCGTCAGCGCGGGCGGCGTGGCCAACGCCGCGGCGCAGGACTCGTTCTGCTCCGGGACGACCTGCGTGATCACCGAGATCTTCGACCAGTCCGGCAACGGCAACAACCTCACCGACGCGCCCGGCGGCGGCGCGGCCGGCGGCCCGGACGCCCTCGCCAACGCCACGTCGGCCAAGATCACGGTCGGCGGCCATGAGGCCTACGGCGTCTTCATCGCGGCGGGTGACGGCTACCGGATCGACAGCACCCACAACATCGCGACCGGCGACGCGGCCGAGGGCGAGTACGCGATCTTCGACGGCACGCACACCAACAACGGCTGCTGCTTCGACTACGGCAACGCCGAGACCAACAACGACGACAACGGCGCCGGCCACATGGAGGCCATCTACTTCGGCACCGAGCGGACGTGGGGCACCGGGTCCGGCAATGGCCCGTGGATCATGGCCGACATGGAGAACGGGCTGTTCTCCGGGACCTCCGCCGGCCTCAACTCGGCCGACCCGACGACCAACTTCCGGTTCACCACCGCGATGGTCGAGGGCCAGCCCGGCAACTGGGCCATCCTCGGCGGCAACGCCCAGTCTGGCGGCCTGGCCACCGACTTCAACGGCTCGCGGCCCTCGGGCTACAACCCGATGCACAAGGAAGGCGCGATCATCCTCGGCATCGGCGGCGACAATAGCAAGGGCTCGGCCGGGACGTTCTACGAGGGCGCCATGACCTCAGGCTTCCCGTCATCCTCCACCGAGGCCTCCGTGCAGGCCAACATCGTCGCCGCCGGGTACTCCACGTCGTCGTCCAGCGGCGGGACGACCGGGACGATCGTGTCGGGCCTGAGCAGCAGCAAGTGCGTCGACAACAACAACGCCAGCGGAACCAACGGCAACAAGGTCCAGATCTGGGACTGCGACGGCAACACTGGCGCGCAGAACTGGACCGTCAACGCGGGCGGGACCCTGACGATCGATGGCGGCTGCATGGACATCACCGGCGCCAAGTACGTCAACGGCACCCTCATCGAGTGGTGGCCGTGCAATGGCGGCGCTAACCAGCAGTGGACGGCATCCAGCGGGGAGATCGTGAACCCGCACTCCGGCATGTGCCTCGATGATCCCTCGTCCAACACCACGAACGGGACGCAACTCGTCCTGTGGGCCTGCAACGGCGGCACCAACCAGAAGTGGACGCTGCCGTAGGCCGCTGCCCTAGCGCGGCCTGACTGACGCGAGCCCGGCCGCCGCCTTTTCCCGGGGGCGGCGGCCGGGCCGCACTGACCCGGTAGTGAACGCGCGGCGCGCGCTCAGGCCGACTCGAGGACGTCCCTCCGCACGGTCGCCGGCTTCGCCCCCGGCTCGGCGAACCACTCCCGGCCGGGTCCGCCTGGGCGATGGTGGCCTGCGGCCTGGCGCTGATGGCGGCCGGCGCGCTGCTCGTCCTGGTCGGCGTGACCCGCCGGCCGCGCCGGCCCGCCCGCTCGACGCGGTGGCCGTGATCGGCTCACGCCCGGGCGACGCCCGCGTAGGCCCAGACCCGGTCCGGATGCGGGTCTGGGTCCGCGTCGTCCGGCCGCCAGCGGGAGATCTGCACCACCCCCGGCGAGACGAGCTCACGCCCGTTGAACATCTGCGTGACCTGCTCGCGAGTGCGGCCGATGAAGGTCGCGCCGCGCGCGGCGTAGGACGCGGTGACCTCCGCCATCTGCGACGGCCCGAAGTCGCCGGTGACGTGCGAGATGACCACGTGCGACCCGGGCGCGAGCGCGGCCAGGTAGCGGGCCACGATGCCCGCCGGGTCGCCGGAGTCCGGGATGTTGTGCAGCGAGGCGGCGAACAGCAGCCCGACCGGCTGCGAGAAGTCCAGCAGCTTCCCGGCGGCCGACAGCACCTCGTCTACCTCGCGCATGTCGGCCGCGACCGGCACCGCCGACGTGCTGCCTTCCATCACCGCCGTGGCGCGCAGGAAGACGACGGGGTCGTTGTCCACGTAGACGACCCGGGATCCGGGCTCGGCTATCTCGTGCGTGTTCGGGCTGGCCGGAAGCCCGGCGCCGATGTCAAGGAACTGCCGGATCCCGGCCTCCCTGGACAGGAACCGGACGGCACGGGCGAGGAACCGCCGGTTCCCCTGGGCGCTGTCGCGCACCTCCGGCATGACCGACAGGGACATCTGCGCGGCGTCCCGGTCGGCGGCGAAGTGGTCCGTGCCGCCGAGCAGGTAGTTGTAGACCCGAGCGGGGTGCGGGATGTCGGTGCGGATGCCGATGGCGGTCCAGCTCTCGCGCACCGCCTCGTCATCCAGCACTGCCTCGTCATCCAGCACCGCCTCGTCAGCCAGCACCGCCTCGTCAGCCAGCCCGCGGGTGAGTGCCGCGCCCGTCCATGCCTGGTGCGCCCGGGACTGGTCGACGGCCGGCCCGAGTTCCCTGACGGCCGCCGCCCACCGCTGGCTGGCCAGCGCGATCACCGGGGCGTCGATCCCGGCCGCCACCGCGATGCTCGCGGCGATCCGGGTGTCCTTCGCCATCAGCCCGAGCCGGAATCCGCTGCCGTACCTGCCGGTCAGGACCTCGGTGCCATAGTTCAGCTCGCTGACGAACGACCGGCCGGTCGAGGCGTTGATGACGTCGATCATCGTCCCCGGGTCGAGGCCGAACCGCTGGCCGGCCGCCAGCGCCTCCGCGACGACGCAGGAGGTGGCGGCGGCGACCACGTTGTTCAGCGCCTTCATCGCGTGCCCGGTGCCCAGCGGCCCGGTGCGGAACTGCCGCGCGGGGTCGCCGAGGACCCGCAGCACCGGCTGCACGGCGGCAACGTCGTCCGCCGCGCCGCCGACCATGACCGCCAGTTCCCCCGTCACCGCACGGGCGACCCCGCCCGACACGGGCGCGTCGACAACCTTTAGCCCAAACGATTCCAATCGGCTCGCCAGCTCCAGTGTGTCCGTGGGGTCGGAGGAGCTCATGTCCATGACGATCGTGCCAGGAGACGACGCAGCCGCGATCCCCCATCCCAGCACCGCATCCCGGACGATTCCCCCGTCGGGCAGCATGGTGATGAGGGTGCTGACTGGCCGGAAGTCGTTCGGTGTCCTTGCCTTGATTGCCTTGTCGTGCTCGGCCGCGAACCGGTCCTCGACGTCGGGGAGGGCATCGCGGATGACGAGGGGGAAGCCGGCCGCGTGCAGGTTGTGCGCCATGGGCCAGCCCATGGCGCCCAGCCCGACGAACCCGACGGTGGGCCGTTCATCGCTCATGGGCTGATTGTCGGCCCGGCGCCGCCGCGGGGGTAGTTGGCCGGGGCAACGACTGCGCACTGCGTGCCTGTGGGGAGGGGCCAACCGGCGCTGGCCGCAGGGTGATCGCGGCGACGGCGATGGACGCGAGCGCGAGGAGGGCGCCGGCTGCCCAGGCGAGGTGGTAGCCGCTGGCGAGCGCTTGCGGGGTGCTGGCGGAGCCGGCCCGACGGGCGGCGAGCGTGGTCAGCAGGGCCAGCCCGAGCGCGCCGCCAACCTGCTGGCCGGTGTTGAACACCCCGGAGATCAGCCCCGCGTCGGCGTCGGTCGCCCCGGACATGCCCAGGGACGTCACGGCCGGCAAGGTCAGCCCGCCACCGACGCCGAATGCGATGAGCAGCGGCAGCAGCCACGTGGCGTAGGCGGCGTGCGCCGGGATCTGGGTGAGCAGCCCCAGCGTGGCCATGATCATGGCCAGGCCGGTGAGCAGCAGCGCCCGCTCGCCGAACCGGCCAGCCAGCCGCGCGTACAGGCCGAGGGACACCACGGCGATCACGACGGCGGTCGGGGCCAGCCCTAGTCCCGCCTGCGCCGGGCGGTACCCGAGTGCCCGTTGCATGTAGAGGGTCACGATGACCTGGAAGCCCATCGCCGCGCCGATGATCAGCAACTGGACGAGGTTGGCGCCGATGACGGTCCGGCTGGCCAGGCCGTGCTGCCGGGCTTCCCTGGCGGGCTTGCTGATGGGCTTGCTGACGGGCTCGTCGGTGGCGAGCACGCGCCACGCGGCGGTTACGGCGAGCGCGCCGACCGGGAGGTTCACGAAGAAGACCCAGTGCCAGCTCGCGTACTGGGTGAGCAGCCCGCCCAGGATCAGGCCGGCCGACGCGCCCACGGCACCAGTGAAGGCGAACGCGCCGATGGCCCGCGCCTGATCCCCTCGGTCGGTGAACAGCCGGACGATCATGCCGAGGGTGACGGCGGACGCCATGGCCGCCCCGGTTCCCTGGATGAAGCGGGCGGTGATCAGCATGGCCGGGCTCACCGCCAGCCCGCAGGCGAGGGACGCCACGGTGAAGACGATGAGGCCTATGAGGAACATCCGCTTGCGCCCGAGCAGGTCGCCGAGCCGCCCGCTGGGCAGCAGCAGGCCGCCGAAGGCGAGCAGGTAGGCGGTCATGACCCAGCTCAGGGTGCTTGCGGTGAAGCCGAGGTCGGCCGCGATGGTGGGCAGCGCGACGGTCACGATCGTGCCGTCGAGGATGATCATGAGCGATGCCGCGCACAAGATGACAAGCGCTAGCCAGGGGTTGCGGTCTCTGCTTGAAGCCATGCAACGACCGTAGCAGATAGTCTAGAAGTAGACAATCTTTATTTGGATGATGCTGGGGGGCTATCCCTGACCCCACCCCCTATCCCTCGCCGCCTGACCCAGTTACCGCCAGGCGGTGGCGAGTCAGGTGGTGACACGCGGCCTGCGGACGGGGCGCTCGGACCTGGCGGGCTCGGCGAGCAGGCCGGTGACCAGCGTGGCCAGCGCCGCGGTCAAGGCCTCGCGCTGCCCGTGCGGCAGCGCGTCCAGCACCTCGGCGTGCACCCGGTCCGCGATCTGGTGGCCCTGGGCGACCAGGTCCGCGCCCTCTGGGGTGACGGCGATGACCCGCGCCCGGCGGTCTGTCGGGGATGGCCTGCGCTCGGCGTAACCCGCGCGCTCGAGGTAGTCCATGGTGTTGAGCATCGTGGTCTTGTCCAGGTCAGCCAGCGTCGCGAGCTCGATCTGGGTGTACTGCCCGCCCATCGCGTGGGCCAGCACGCAGTACTCCCGCGGCGTGATCCCGATCTCGGCGAAGGCCGCGGTCATCCGCGTCGCCAGCACATGCGAGGAATGCGCGAGCAGGAAGCTGACGTCAACGACCTTGCGGCCCGGAAGGGGCGATGGCTGGATGGACGGGCTCATGCCGCCATGGTACGTCTACTTGTAGACGATCTCCCTGCTGACGCCCTGGCTTGGTGAGCCGTTCTTAACTTCCCCTGCTCTGGCACGGGCAATTAAGAACGGCTCTGCTGGGTGCCTTGCTCAGCGTCGGCGATGATGCCGCGGAGCTCGGCGCGCTGCGAGATGCCCAGCTTGGGATACGCCTTGTACAGGTGGTCGCTGACCGTCCGGTGCGAGAGGTAGAGCCGGGCCCCGATCTCCCGGTTCGGCGACGTTCTCCGTGGCCCGTGTGCCGGCGACGCCCACCCCGGCGACGCCCACCCCGGCGACGATCAGCAGGCCACCGCCGATCGTGACCGGCCCCGGCCGCTCGCCAAGGAACACCGCCGCCCCGAGCACGCTGACGACCGGCTCCAGGTAAAGCAGCAGGCTGACCCGGGAGGCACCGCCCGCCAGGACCGCCACGTTCCACAGCAGCATGCCGGCCGCCGTGCTGCCCAGGGCGAGGAACGCGACTTCCGCCCACGCCGCCGCATCGAGGTGCCCCAGCCCGGACGAGGCCAGCGTCCCGGAGAAGGCGAGGTAGGGCAGCGTCCCGACGACCGTGGAAGCCGCTGTCGCGGGAACGGCGCCGAGCGCCTGGCTGAGCGGCCGCACCGCGATGGTGTACCCGGCGAACGCCAGGGTCCCGGCCAGGACCAGGGCCATCCCGGCGAGCGCGTGATATCCGCCCGCGCCGGCCGTGGCTGCACCGGTGGTGGCTGCACTGCTGGCGGCCCCCGGCCCGGCCAGCAGGGCCACCCCGGCCAGGGCGACGGCGCTGCCCAGCCAGGGCCTGACGCCGCCGCGCTCGGCGAGCAGGACCCGCCCGAGCAGCAGCACCCACACTGGCTCGGTCGCCAGCAGCAGGCCGGCCGTGGACGCGGGCAGCCAGCGCAGCCCGACGGTGACCGGCAGGTTGTAGCCGACCAGCCCGAGGATCCCCGCCATTGCCAGCCGGCTGCCCAGCCGGGGCCGTAGCCCGCCCGGCCGGGGCCGTAGCCCGCACAGCACGGGCCAGGCCCACGGCAGCAGCGCCAGGGACGCCGCGGACATCCGGATCGTGAGGAGCGGCAGCGGGGACAGGTGGCCGACCGCCGCGCGGGTGGCCACCGGGGCCAGTCCCCAAAGGCAGACCGCCACCAGGCCAGCGGCCAGCGCCGCGGGTCTCACGGGCTGTGCTCCGCGGTCGTTGTCATGAGCGGTCCTCCCGTCCAGGTGTGCCTTCCAGCCCGATCCGGCTCGCTTCCCAGTGTGCTGTAATGGTCTTATGCAGTTCAACACTTACACGGTGATGGGCGCGCACGTAGCCGTGTGGCTCGTCAACCATCCCGCCCCCGCACCGGCGGCTCTGACCGCCGTGCTGGCGGGGTGCGACGTGCACGAGCCGGAGGCGGGCACGGATGACGCGGGGGCGCTGCGGCCATGGGCGGCCCGGCTGCGTGAGGTCTTCGAGGCCGGCATCGTGATGGCCAAGGCAGAGCTCGCCGACGCACTGCTCGTCGCCGCCGACTGCCGCCCGAGGCTGGTCAGCCACGGGCCTGGGCTGCCGGTCCACCTGCACTACGCGCCCGTCCGCACTGGCCTGGTCCCCCGGGTCAGGGCACTGACCGCGGCCGGGCTCGCGCACGTCATTGACGGCGGCGAAGGTGCCAGGCTGCGGTCCTGCGACCGGGCTGGCTGCGGCATCGCCTTCCTCGACACCTCGCGCAACGGGCGTCGCCGGTTCTGCAGCGTCCGGTGCGCCAACCAGGTCAACGTGGCCAGCCACCGGCTTCGCCAGCGGCTTGCCGCGATCGAGGGCAGCACCGCGTGAACCGCCGTCAGCCGCCGATGACGATCTTGCCGAAGTGACCGCCTGCCGCGAGGTGGCGGTACGCCTCGTGGGCCTCGTCGAAGGAGAACGCGGCGGCGATGACCGGCCGCAGCCGGTGCATCCAGACGGCGTTCAGCATGGCCTCTAGCCCGGCCCGGCTGCCCCCGTAGAACCGGCGGATGGTGACCGCCGCGCCCAGCACCGGGGCGGGGATGGTCCCGGCGCCCAGGGCGGCGGCGAGCGCGATGTGACCGCCGGGAGCGCAACTGGCGACGGACCTCGGCAGCGTCTCCAGCGCGCCGGTCTCCACCACGTGGTCCACCCCGCCGTCGGTCTGCGCACGCACCGCGTTCTCCCAGTCGGGATGCGCGGCCCGGTCCACCACGATGTGCGCCCCCAGTTCCGTGAGCTGGGCGGCCCTGACCGTCCCGGAGGTGACGGCCGTGACCCGCGCCCCCATCAGCAGGGCGAACTGGCCATTACTGGCCTTCCTTGGTGATGACGTCGAACCTCACTGTCACTTGCTGTCTCCTTCTCCTGCCGCCCGCGGCGGCACCTCGCTTGACTGAACGATTTTCGCTTACTGTAAAGATTTCGTCTTATGCGACGAAATTCTTTCACTAAGCGAAAATCTTACCGAAAAAAGAGTGACGGCTGGGCCTGCCGTGACACCTGCGGCCCGTGCAGCCTTAATGGCTACCGTTTGACGGCACTATCAATGGCATTCGCGTCGCCATCGCCCTAAGGGAGAAGGGCTTAGCGCAGGAGGTCTGCCACGGCCTCGATGCCCGCCCTGATGGCGTGCTCGCTCACGTTCCCGAACCCCAGGACGAGCTGCGGTGGTGCCGGCGAGTCGGTGGCCCGGTAGGAACGCATCGGGTCCAGGCCGACCGACCGGCGCAGCGCGGCGTCGGCTATCACTTGCTCGTCGGCCGACTCGGGCAGGTGGAGGACGCCATGGAAGCCGGCGGCCAGCCCGGTCAGCGTGGCCTGCGGCGCGTGGCTGGCAAGGGCGCCGACGAGCGCGGCCCGGCGCCTGGCATAGACCGCCCGCATGCGGCGCAAGTGCCGGTCGTAGCGGCCGGACTCAAGCAGCAGCGCCAGCGTCAGCTGGTCGAGGCCGGAGGTGCCACGGTCACTGATGAGCTTCTCCTCGGCGACGTCATCGGTGAACGCCGCGGGGGCGAGCACCCAGCCGAGCCGGACCGCCGGCGCGAGGGCCTTGCTGACCGTGCCGATGGCGAAGACGCGATCCGGGGCGAGGCCCTGCACCAGGCCGACCGGCTCCCGGTCGTAGCGGAACTCTGAGTCATAGTCATCCTCGATGAGGAACCCGTCGCTGGACCGCGCCCACTCGACCAGCGCGTGGCGGCGCTCGGCCGCCAGCACCACGCCAGTTGGCGACTGGTGCGCCGGGGTGGCCACCACGGCCCGCGCGCCGCTCGCGGTAAGCGCCGCCACGTCAAGCCCGTGCTCGTCTACCGGGACGTGCACGGCGCGGGCCCCCGCCGCGCGGACGGAACTGCTGATGGCATCGCTGCCGTAGCCGGGATCCTCGAAGGCCACCGTGCGGATGCCGCGGCTGGCCAGGGCGCGCAGCACAAGGACCAGCCCCTGGGCGAAGCCGGTGCAGATGACCAGTTCCTGCGCCCCGGCGGCCGACGCGCGCACCCGCCGCAGGTACCCGGCGAGCACCTGGCGCAGGGCACTGCTCCCGCGGGGGTCCCCGTAGTCGAAATCGGCGCTGGCGGTGGTGCGGCACACCTGCTGGGTGGCCCATGCCCAGTCAGCACGCGGGAAGCTCGCCAGGTCCGGCACGCCCGACTTGAAGTCCGCGATGAGCGGGGACCGGGCGGCCGGCCGCCGCGCGCTGTCAGCTGGCACTCTGTCAGCTAGCACTCTGTCAGCGAGCACTGCGTCAGCGAGCACTGCGTCAGCGAGCACTGTGTCAGCGAGCACTGTGCCGGCCGGCACTGGGCCTGCACCACCCGCGACCCGCGTGGCCGAGCCGACCCGGCTGTCGAGGTACCCCTCGGACAGCAGCTGGCCGTAGCACTCCTGGACAAGGCCACGGGAGACGCCCAGCTCGCGGGCGAGCTCACGAGACGACGGCAGCCGCTCGCCGACGGCGAGGCGGCCCTCGCGGATCGCGCCCCGGATCGCCGCCTCCAGCTGGGACCTGAGCGGCTGGCCGCTGTCACGGTCGAGCCGGATGAGCAGTCCCGGCCCCAAACCGGCCCACTGAATGGCCACAGAATTGGACCTTACCAGCGATCCGGTTGCCTCATACCGTCGGACTCATGACCTCCGCCACTTCGGCCGGCCGCCCCGCTCCCGCCGCCGTGCCCACGGCGCGGCTCGTCACCGGGGGGCTGGCGCGCGTGCTGCTCTCCGCGTTCATGACGCTGACCAGCTTCTATGTGCTGCTGTCCGTCATACCGCTCTATGTCCGCGCGACGGGTGGCGGCACCCGGGGCGCGGGCCTGGCGACCGGCGCCCTGCTGCTGTCCGCGGTGGTGGCCGAGCTTGCCGCGCCCGGCCTGATCCGGCGATTCGGAAGCCGGATGGTGCTCGGCCTCGGGGCCGCGCTGCTCGGGGTACCAGCCCTCGCGTTGCTCGCCTCCGGTCAGCTGGCGACGATCGTGGCGAGCAGCCTGCTCCGTGGCCTGGGCTTCGGTCTCACGGGCGTTGCCACCGGGGTGCTGATCGCCGAGTTGGTGCCGGCCGGCCGTCGCGGCGAGGGAATCGGCTTGTCGGGGGTAGCCGAATCCATCCCCGCGATCGTGGCGTTGCCGGGCGGCGTATGGCTCGCGGGGCACGCCGGGTACCCGGTGGTGATCTGGATCGCGGCGGTGACGGCACTCTGCCCGCTCGCGGTGCTGCCCGGGCTTCCCCGGCAGCCCCGCGAACACCGGAAGCCCCGCGAACACTGGCAGCCCCGTGAACGCCGGCAGCCCAGGGAAAGCCGCAAGTTGCTCGACGGGCTGCGTGATGCCGGCCTGCGGCGCCCCTTCCTCGTCTTCCTCGCTGCCACGATGCCGGCCGGGGCCGTCGCGGCCTTCCTTCCGCTGGCGCTGGCCAGGTCCGGCAACGCCGCCGCGCTCGGGCTGCTCGCGCAGGCGGTGGCCGCGACCGCGAGCCGCTGGTGGGCCGGGCGGATCGGAGACCGCTACGGGCAGGCCCGGTTGCTGCTCCCCGGCGCGGTCGTGACGGCGGCCGGGATCGCCGCCCTCATCTGGGTGACCAGCCCGGCAGCGATGTACGCCGGAATGTGCCTGTTCGGCATGGGCTTCGGGATCCTCGAAAGCGTGACGTTCACGCTCATGATCGAGCGGGTGCCGCCATCGGCTTACGGCACCGCCAGCGCCCTGTGGAACCTCGCCTATGACGCGGGATACGGCGCGGGACCGGTCCTCCTGGGCGTGGCGGTCAGCTCCATCGGATACCCCGCGTGCTTCGGGCTCAGCGCGCTGCTCGCCTGCGCCGCCATCGTCCCCGCCTGGCGGGACCGGGCAGCCGTGTTGGGCTGCCGCCAGGGCGGGTACGTGGACTTAGGCGCGTGGGCCTTATCCAGTGACCAGAGCACCAGCAAGGAGCACACATGAGTGGAAGCCTGACTGCAGCGGCCGCGGGCAAGGTGGACGTTGGCGGCGACCTCACGGTGAACCGGCTCGGGTTCGGCGCGATGCGGATCACCGGCGAAGGGATCTGGGGAGAGCCTCCGGACAGGGATCGCGCGAAGGCGGCTCTGCGTCGCGCCGTGGAGCTGGACATCAACTTCATCGACACCGCCGACTCCTACGGGCCGGAGGTCAGCGAGAACCTGATCGCCGAGGCCCTGTACCCCTATCCGGACGACCTGGTGATCGCGACAAAGGGCGGGCTGGTGCGGCCCGGGCCGGGCAGGTGGGAACCGGACGGGCGTCCCGAGCACCTGCGCCAGGCCTGCGAGGGCAGTCTCGCCCGGCTGCGCGTGGAGCGCATCGACCTGTACCAGTTCCACCGGCCAGATCCCAAGGTGCCGGTCGCGGAGTCGATTGGGGCGCTCGCGGAACTGAAGCGCGAGGGCAAGATCCGCCACATCGGGGTCTCCAACTTCTCCGAGGAGCAGTTGCGCGAGGCGGAGCAGGTGACCTCCGTCGTGTCGGTGCAGAACCGCTACAACGCCGTCGACCGCGCTTCGGAGTCAATGGTGGACCTTTGCGAGCAGGAGGATCTCCTTTTCCTGCCGTGGGCACCCATGGTCGATGCCAGCGGCAGCGTTCCGGTCCGGGCGGCCGCCGACCGGCACGGGGTCAGCCCGCGGGAGGTCATGCTGGCCTGGCTGCTGGCGCGGTCCCCGCAGATCCTGCCGATCCCCGGCTCCGGATCAGCCGAGCACATCGAGCAGAACGTGCGGGCCGCGAGCCTTGCCCTCACCCCGGATGAGGTAACCGCGATCCTCGACAGCCAGGGGTAGCCCGGCCCGCGGCTCCTCGGGGGTACGGGGGGTCGCCCACCCGGGGGCTGCTGCCTGGATAACCGCGGCAGGACGTGCGGGTTCAGCGTGCCGGCCGGGTCGAGCGCGGTGCGGATCCTCGCGAACAGCGCGCGCTCCGCGTCGGTGCGGGCCAATTCCAGCCACCGCGCCTTGAGCGCGCCGATGCCGTGCTCGGCGGAGATCGATCCGCCGAGTGAGGCCACGAAGGAGAACACCGCGTCCTCGTGGCGGCCGTCCGCGTTCGCTGCGGGAACGATGTTGACGTGCACGTTGCCGTCGGCGACGTGGCCGAAGGTGATGACCCTCGCCCCAGGATCCGCGTCGGCCACCACGCCGGCGACCTCGGATGCGAGCCGCACCCACTGCGCGGCCGGGACGGAGACGTCGAGCTTGATCGGGACGCCGAGGAACCCGGCTGCCTCAGGGTGGCGTTCGCGGTAAGACCACAGCCGGCGCCGGTCGGCCGCTGCCTCGGCGACGGCGGCCTCCCGGTCGCCGATGACACAAGCGAGGTCATCGAGCGCGCCGGGGCCGGTGGCTTCGAGCAGCAGGTAAGCAGCGGACGGGGCCGCCAGCGGCGGGGCCAGGCCGGCCCTCTCGGTGAGGACGTCCAGCCCTGTCGCGGTGAAGAACTCGGCCGACACCAGCCCGGGCACCCGCGTGACCGCCTGCAGGGCCACCTCGTGCAGCTCATCAAGGCCGCCGAGCCCGATGATCACGGTGACCGCCTCCCGCATCCGGGGGACGAGGCGCAGCCGGGCCTTGGTGATGACCGCCAGCGTGCCCTCCGACCCGGCGAGCAGGGACGGGTAGTCGTAGCCGGTGTTGTCCTTGACCAGCCCGGCCAGGTGCGACACGACGGTCCCGTCGGACAGGACCGCCTCGATGCCGCGCAGTTGCGCGCGCATCGGCCCGTAGCGCAGTACTCGCACCCCGCCCGCGTTGGTGGCCACCGCTCCCCCGACGGTGGCGCTTTCCCGGCTGGCGATCTGGATCCCGCGTTCGAGGCCGGGATCGGCGTCCGCGACCTGCTGCAGGGTGACGCCGGCGCCGACGGTTACCTGGGATGCCTGGCGGTCGACTGGGCCGGAGTCGTTCAGGCGGGCCAGGCTCACGACGACCTCACCGTGCAGCGGCACGCCGCCGCCGACCAGGCCGGTGTTCCCGCCTTGCGGGACCACCGGCAGCCCAGCGTCGCTGCACAGGCGCAGGACCCTCGCGACTTCGCTGGTGTCCCGGGGCCGCACCACGGCAGCCGCGGCACCGCGGAAGCGGCCCGTCCAGTCCACCGCGAAGCCGGCGGTCGCGTCGCCGGTCAGGACATGCTGCCCGCCGACGATGGCGGCCAGGGACGTGAGCAGCGCATCAGGAAGCGCAACCATCAAGGACTCACCTGGCAAGGATGGATCGGACACTCACCCGGAAGAACGCCCCGCTGCTTCACAACGTGCCGGCTTCGCCGGAGGCGGTCTGGCCGGGGGCAGCCAAATCAGGGGCAGTCAGCTGGGCGGCCCTGACGCGGGCGCGGGCGATGTCCTCCTGGCGGGCGCCTGCCAGCCGGAGGCAGGAGGTCGCGATCTGGTGGGCGTGGTCGTCGCGCCACTCCCCCGTGCGCCGCAGCTGGATGACCGACTCGACGACCTGCATGATCAGCGGCCCGATCAGCGCCTCACCGAGGCCATCCGCCGAGTCAGGACCGCCCGCCGAGTCAGGACCGCCCGCCGAGTCAGGACTGCCCGCCGGCCCGGAGGCCACCACCGCACGGCCCAGCCGTCCGTATGTCGCCTGGAGCGCGGCGCGCTCGGTGCGGAAGGAGGCGTACTCCTCCCCCTGCACCTCGGGCATGAGGTACAGCGTGCCGATGTTGTGCGG
>Ga0210389_10001502_pt1 | contig 18870 bp, 21 predicted proteins | sample IncBWH28OmetaG_FD_160127 | JGI IMG/M metagenome (GOLD analysis project Ga0210389, IMG submission 160127) | Forest soil microbial communities from Barre Woods Harvard Forest LTER site, Petersham, Massachusetts, United States - Inc-BW-H-28-O ...
CTCGGGGCGGGAATCGAACCCGCACGCCTTTGACGGGCACAGGATTTTAAGTCCTGCGTGTCTACCAGTTCCACCACCCGAGCAGGTGATATACCTTTTAAAAATAAATCCCTTCTTTGTTAGAAGGGATTAGAGCGAAAGACGAGATTCGAACTCGCGACCCCGACCTTGGCAAGGTCGTGCTCTACCAACTGAGCTACTTTCGCGTTGCGGAGTGCAAATATAGACAGAAATGCAATTCCTGCAAGGAAGAAATTAAAAAAAGTGAATCGAAGGGCATCTAACGCGCTTATTTGCCTCAGTATCAAACCGATTTTTTGTTGCGTTCGCAACAAGTGAAACAGTGTGAAACAAAGTGAAACAGAACTGATTAGCAGCGAGTTAAGTACTGACAGTATTTTGTCACTGACAAAACAGTGTCACCACTTTTTACATTTTTAGGTGGTAAATTTGTATATAATCATGCGAATTTAGAGTCAGGAACCAAGAGCCAGGAATCAAGATAAAAAGGCATCTGCAGGTCAATTTGCTAGCTGTAGAGACGCAATATTTTGCGTCTCGGAGACAAATGTTCAGAATATTCCCACAAGCCGTATGCGTAAAAACCTGTCTAAGGCATCTTCCTAAATTTTAAAATTTGGGTCCGAGACGCAAAATATTGCGTCTCTACACAGCCTCTTAGATTTTTCAACCTTATGATGATTTTTCTTGGCTCTTGGCTCCTGACGCTTATTTCGCGCTTAATCATTAAATCTTAAACTTATGTACCCACCACAAATTGAAGCTATCCGCCGCGAGCGGGAAGAACTTAACAAACGCAAATTGAAATCCGGCCAATGGGGTAAAATTTTCGGAGACGGCTTACTCCGCACCAAAACCGCTAACGAATGGATGAAACAGGAATATGGCAAACCCGCCGCGCGCCAGCTCTTTGGCAGCCTGTGGTTCGAAAATGAGCTGTGCATCCTTTTTGCCGATACCAACATGGGCAAATCCGTGCTGGCCGTACAGATCGGCGATTGCCTCACCAAAGAATATTCTTTCGAGCCATTTTACAACCAGGTCGACAAGCCGCTTAAAGTGCTTTATGTCGACTTTGAGCTCAGCGCCAAGCAATTCGAAGCAAGGTATGTTAAGACGGCCCGGCTGGACAGTTACTTGTTTTCGGCGAATTTTTACCGCAGCGAATTTAACCCCGAGGCCGACGACGGCATCGCCTGTACGGACTACCAGGAGCACATCCAGGGCGCCATAAGCGCCGCCGTTTCCGATACCAAAGCAAAGGTGCTCATCATCGATAACATTACCTATGTGGGCAACGGCACGCAAAATGCAAACGCCGCGCTGCCGCTGATGAAAGCGCTGAAAGCCCTCAAAGTCAAATTCGGCCTCAGCATTTTGGTGCTGGCCCATACGCCCAAGCGCAATACCTATAAGCCCTTAACGGTAAACGACCTGCAGGGCAGTAAAATGCTCATCAACTTTGCCGACAGCGCCTTTGCCATCGGCCAAAGCTATGCATCGCCGGGTATGCGTTATATCAAACAGATCAAGCAGCGCAACCAAAAGGAAGAATACGGCGAAAACAATATCTGCCTCATCCGCCAGGAAAAACACATCAACTTTTTACGCTACAAATTTGAGGGCCACGCCCGCGAGGCCGATCACCTGCGCCCGCCCGAAACGCTGGAAACAGAATTTTTAAAACAACAGGTATTGGAATTACACGGCAAAGGGCATAGCCTGCGAAAAATTGCAGACGAATTGGGGATACATTTTTCAAAAGTGGGGAGGGTGTTGAAGAAGTGCGGGAATGATTAAAACCATTAAACACCAAAACTATATGACAAACGAATTCACCGCCTGGTGCAACTACTGCTACCAGCTCACCAAGCTGCTTTCCGAGGTCGAAGAATACTTCCAAAACCTGCTGGACAATGCGCCGCCGTATCGCGGGCAAACCCGGGCTAGCGAAGTAGATGCCCTTATCGGCTATTGCCGCGAGGTGCAGGCCGAAAAAGCGAAAATGGATAAAATAGGGGAAGAGGTTAAGGAAGCGGAGCGCACGATCCTGGCCATGATGCGGCACTTTGAAATACCGCCCGGCACCATGCTTACCGGCGAAATACCCGGCGAAATGGAATATGCGGTATGGGCCGATGAGCAGCACAGGATACATATCAGTAAAACCGAAGATTTGGAGGCTGAGGAGGATAACGCCAATGTCATGGTGATTAAATTTTCGGGATTCTGATGGGGGGATTGACCTAACCGTAATACTGGAGACAAAGTCTCCAGGCATAGTAGTCCGTAGTTGAAAACTACGAACAGCAGGCGGGGCTTTGTTATTTTAGAGAATTTGAGCTAATTTCAAGCTTATATCCTTTTCCACGTATAACGACGATGTTGATATTGGGATCAAGTTCCAATTTTTTTCTAAGTTTTGATATGAACATATCCAGACTGCGCCCTACAATAACACCTTCGTCTTCCCATATCTCTTTTTGCAACCGGCTTCTCTCTATAGTCTCGTTAGGAGATAACGCGAAAATGAGCAGTAGCCGCGTTTCAGTTCCAGTTAGGTCTATGTTTTTTTTATTTATTACCAGCTGCCGTTCCTGCGCATCAAACATTACCGAGCCAAAAGTGAATATCTTTGTACGCTGATCTTTAGATAAGGCTCTACGGGGCTTAACAGGTCTTAAAAAAACGAAACCGACAAATGCTAAAAATGGCAAACCGCCCAGAAGAAGTTCATTCTTTGGCACACTTGTCCCTGTCGGTTTGAATTTAATATTGATCATATAAGATGCTTTCGGTTGCTTTCGTCCCCTACAGGCTATAATATCATTTTTTTTATTTTTTGATATTGCGTAGCCATAGGCTACACTGGCGTTGCCGGAATTCAAAACGTTAACGACATAATCACCTGCGATTGGGTCTTTGGCCAATAAACGCCGGGTAATATTCACCAGGGAATCCGGTAGAAAAGTAAGATCCTTTTCAAACCTTATCTGGTATTCATTTTCTGCGACTTTTTTTACCGGAAGCACTCTTGATGTAAGGTCGCCCGATTGTGTAAGGAGTTCATCTCCGATCCTGCGGAGCAACACTTCCCTTCTGGCGATATTAAAGTCGTCATTACCTTCTATGCTGAAAGCAACGCAAAACACAGAGATAAAAAGCAGCAGCACCATCCCGAACAGGTACTTCCGTTTCCCGGCAAGGAGATTTTGGCTATCAAACATAATGGCAAGATTTTATTTACAAAGTTTACATTTTTATTTACAATCCAAATCTCTCAAGCCGAAAAATATCAAAGTAGATTCGCTGAATCAATTAGATAAGATATGAAAAATAAAAGAAATATCTATAAACCAGAGGTTCCGGAAACGCCGGCAAAAAATCCAGCACTGAAATACATTTTAATAGCAGTTCTGCTCGTAGCGGCTACAAGTATCTGGTGGTGGCAAAGCAACTCGAAGAAATCAGAAAACGCAACAGCAGTTAATTCTGATTCTGTCATGACAACCGGTACAACTGAAAATATCAATGAGCCGGATATGGTAACGGTGCAGGGCGGCAGGTTTGCTATGGGCGGCAATGAGAATAATGATGAAAAGCCAATACATAATGTTACGCTAAGCAGTTTTAAAATAGCTAAGTATGAAACTACGGTAGCACAATGGCAAAAAGTTATGGGCAGCAATCCTTCTTATCATAGAGGCTGTGTGGATTGCCCGGTAACAGGTGTTGGCTGGGATGAAGTACAGACATTTATAAAAAAGCTGAATACCCTATCCGGTAAAAACTATCGCCTGCCCACAGAAGCAGAATGGGAGTATGCTGCAAGAGGCGGTACAAAGAGCAAGAAATTTGAATATGCAGGTAGTAATGATATCAATGCGGTAGCCTGGACTTCTGGCAACAGCGGATCAAATACTCATCCTGTTGGACAAAAAGAGGCCAATGAATTGGGATTGTATGATATGTCGGGCAATGCATGGGAATGGTGCAACGATTGGTATGATGAAAACTATTATGGTAAAAGTCCGGGAAATGATCCGAAGGGCCCTGCAACAGGGCCGCATCGTGTTATCCGCGGCGGTAACTGGAGCCGCGAACCCGCTATCAGCCGCGTATCCTATCGCATCCGCGATAGGATAGGCTACCGGTGGATCGGGTTCCGGCTCGCTTCTTCCCTTTAGTATACCGGATATCTTTGAGCTAAAATAAAAAAGAGGTTTGTTTATAGAGGCCGGGAGGTCTCAGGGGCGTATGGTAGATACAGAATTTCCGCATCAGGGTCAATAAACCGTTTGATCAGCCAGGGACAAGCTAAACGGTTAATTTTAGGACGCCCACGGGTGGTACATTTCAAAGTAACAATACATGAAACAAACATAGAATAAATGCAAGTACAAGCCGCTGTCTTATGCGGTATTAATCAATATAATTTCTTCACTATGAACAACAAGCTATCAATCACTTACTTAATTTTAATTATTGCTCCTTTGGTCTTCGGTTGCCGTGGACACGTAAAAGAGGAAAATAAAAATAATGCATCGGCGAGCTCTGTATCCCTGGGACAAAAATATATTGTAGATACAAAGGCAAGTGTTTTAACATGGAAAGGTTCAATGGTATTTGATTTTGATAAGGGGGATGTGGGATACGTTTATATATCAAAAGGTGAATTGATGATTGAAAAAGATAGCCTTGTGGGTGGTACTGTTGTAATCGATATGAATACAATTGAATATGGAGACAAGGAAAAGAAAAACACGCCTGTTAAACACTTAAAGTCGCCTGATTATTTTGATGTCGAAAAATTTCCCACTTCTACATTTGCCATTACTAAGGTTGAATCTGTGAATGTGAGAAGTAAAACAATAAAAGTTACGGGGAACCTAACCATTAAAGGTATTACAAATTCAGTTATTTTTCCGGCCGAAATAGAAGTCAAAGACGGGATTGTCAAGGCCAATGGCAAAGTGGTCATTGACCGGACACAATGGGGCATCCGCTATAGGTCAGGGAAGTTTTACGATAATTTAGCTGATAATGCTGTTTCGGACGACATTGAAATCCGTATGAAAATCGTAGCAAAAAAATAACACCTGAATCACATTTAGGTTAGTTTAAATTCTCAAGTAATTAATAGAAGATGTTCAAATATATAAACACATACGCTTTATTCCTGATGCTCGTTTTTTGCATTTCCTGTGGACAAAACCAAACAGCAGGAAAAAAAATTATTATCAACTCCGAAAACAAAGGTGTAATTACCTCCTATGGGCCTAAATGGATCACCCGAAATATCATACAAGATAGAAAGGGCAACATTTGGATCGCCGCATTTGATGGTATTTTCCGGTATGATGGAAAGTCTTTTACCAACATAACCAGCAAAGTAAGTTCGGCCCGCTTTTTTTCTGTTTTAGAAGATAGCAAAGGCAACTTGTGGTTCGGCTCTATCGGCTCGGGTGTTTATTATTATGACGGGAAATCATTTACAAATTTCACAACCGGGGATGGACTTCCTAATAATAGAGTTGGTTGTATTTATGAAGATAAAGCCGGTAATATTTGGTTCGGCACTGAAAACGGGGCAAGCTGCTACGATGGAAGATCCTTTCGAAATTATACAATAAACGGGGGTGTTAATGCTATTATTGAAGACAAAACCGGCAAGTTTTGGTTTGCTACAACAGGCAATACCTTCATTTATGATGCCCGCCTGCCGGACGGACAGGGAAAAGCTTTTACCGTTTTCACCCATGACGGTAAACCTTTTAAAAATGTTCGTTCGATGATCGAAGATAAAAAGGGCAATACCTGGCTTGGTGGACCTGATGGCCTTTGGCGCTATGATGGCAGTACATTTACCAATTTCACGCAGAAGTCTGTTGGTGATATAATCGAGGATAAAAAAGGCAATATCTGGACCAGTTCAGAAAGCGCTGATAGCCCGGCCTGGGATGGTTCGCGAACGGGCAATATCCAGTCCTGGGCACTTACCCGGTATGACGGAAAGTCCTTGTCTGATAAAAAGCCAACAGTAACCGAAATAACAAATAAAGGAATGATTTTCGGGATTTTGGAAGATGATAAAGGAAGTATTTGGTTCGGCGCTTTCGATGGGGTGCATCGTTATGATGGAAAAACCGTTACTGACTTTAAAGGTAAAGAGGTTGGGAAATAAATTTTCAGTTAGAGAAACCCAAATGATAGCTAATTATTTACTCAATTTCTTGTAGAATTAAAGAGATGTCCCGAAGGGTGGCTCGGATCCCGCGAACAACTTCCGTACTCCCGCTGCTATCAGTCCCCAATTCAGGCGCGAGGTGCAGCGCGGGCCAAAAGCACGGTGTAATCCTGCGCCGTTATATTTAAATGATCAGCGCTGCAGCAATTGCGTAAAGGTGTCCGTAAATATCCCTGTCGCTTTTAAAACAGAGGATCAACCTCTGCGCCTACCCGGTCTTTTAACCCTGAAAAAATACGTAAAAATACGCACTGAGATTGCGTGTATTTACGCTCATTATCAGCTTGTTATTGTGTATAACTTTATACAAGCAATCTGATAGCGTTACCCCTGGCTATTTTTTAAACCTTAATTCTCAGCATATGAACTACGACGACCTTGTTCCGCTGTATAAAATACTTTGTTTGGCGCTGATCTTCCTTGTTCCACTGGCGCCAGCCTGGGGTTTGTATAAAATTGCCCCCACAGATAAATTCCTGGCCAAAGGCACGTTCAGCGGGTTTCGGATAAACGCTACCGGCGCGGCCGCAATTTACATCGTGCTGTTTTCTGCGATCGTTTTTCAAACGAGCGGTATCCTGAAGGACATCGACACTACGGACACCTTAATGAAGCAGGTAAAGGCCCTGCAAAATGAAAAGCGCCCCTGGAAGATACAATATAAGCTGACACTAATGACGGCCGACAGTTCGCGCGAGATAGACCCGTTGCAGTATGACAGCATTGTGAAGGCAAACTCGATAGAGTGCTCACCTGGAGCATTTCATTTGGGCGACGACAATAAGACATTTAGTTTTTTTGCGATGGATGGGGAGGAGGTTTCCAAAGAAGACCCGATAACATCTCAAGTTATAATAAACGGTTATTCAACGCGCAGATTTACTTTTCCGAAAAATCACCAGACGGTGGATAGTGATGCCCGTATCATTACGCTAAATCCGATCATCTGCCTGAGGAACCCAAACAGTGCACCATTGAGCCAAATAAATGTGAATAAAGTTTTAGGGGCCAAAGATGGAAGTGTTAGACCGCCAAGCGTCGGACCGCAATAATCACTATAAAAATGAAAAAGGTATTTATCAGCATCGTTGTTTTTACCCTGTTGCTTGCCGGCAGGGCAGGCGCCACCAACCTGCGTGGTCAGATCGTACACAATGTTAGCGGCGGGTATACCCCGGCGCCCGGTACCCGGGTTGACCTGGTTACGTGGAATGGCACTGCCTGGACTTCCTATTCCTACGCCGTTACCGGGACCGACGGCTATTATTATTTTATGAATTTTCCGCCTGGATTGAAATTTCTGCTGCTGGTAGGCGGCCATTATTATCCACTTCAGCCGCTGGTTATAGCCACGCTGCCGGGCAACTCTTACCAGGATATGCCGGTGATATCATTTTAAGCCCATAGCGGAACCTGCGCCTGGCTTAAGTAAGAAACCGGCTTACCAATTGTATATTCCCTCAGGCAAAGGCATTTGACACTGCCCTTTGCCTGGCGGAATTTTTGATCGAAATTTCTTTTTGCAACTTAACTGACCCCTCAGAGGCCCAATCTACTTAAAACGGAACCGTTATCCAGTCGGGCAATTTAGCCTGTTGAACAGGATCTACCGGAGCCATAAAAATCAGTGAATCCTGATATTTGGCTTGTGTAATGACAACCCTGGCACAACAATTATTAAGGGCCCCGGTGTACAACACCAGCATCTTTGGTTTCTGTGTTCCAATCTGTATAGCTATCGTGTCCGCAGGATTTTGATAATGCAGCCTGAGATTGAGCAGATGATTTGTGATGTCAAGTTTATAGGTTGTGGGGACAGAATCTAATAAACCTCGTTCAACATGTTTAAGCTTGAGGAGACTAAGGGAATACTTGGGATTAGGACCAAAAAAAAGGTCTTGCTTGGTTACGGGATCGATGAATTTTAAATTTACATACGGGGCGAACGCCTCAGCAGAACAACCCTTACAAGGGCCGCTGTTTGAAGAACATCCTGCTAAAGAAATAGCCAAAAATAAAATGTAACAGATCCAATAGCGTTTGATGTTGTTTAGGGGTACCATAGGGGTTAAATATTTGTTTTTAATAGAAGTATTTGGTTTATAAAGTAATAAATACGTTTGCAAAAACCGCCTAAAAATAGTCAATCATTTCAAATTACAAAACTATAAAAGAATATTTGTAGCTGATCTCAAGTGTAAGGCGTAGTCGTGGCGTATAAAACAATGTTTAGCAAGTTTTTATTTATATTCACACACCCGGTTTATGGTAAGCGCCGGGGCGGGCCATGAAGATATTCCAGGCAACACTGCAACTGTCGGCGCGAAAGCGGGGCTTTCACTTAATAACAGCTGAGGTGACAAATACTTTGCCGCAAATTAGGGAAATAAAGACAGGCATTTGCCAGGTGTTTATCCGGCATACGTCGGCTTCGCTTATTATTAATGAAAACGCCGACCCGACGGTCCGGGCGGATTTTGAAACGTATTTTAATAAGGCCGTTCCTGAAAACGACCGGGATTACTTGCATGATGACGAGGGCTCTGACGATATGCCCGCCCATCTGAAGGCGGCCTTGCTGGGTAGTTCAGTAACCATACCCATCACCAATGGCCGGCTGGCGCTGGGGACCTGGCAGGGGATTTACCTGTGTGAGCATCGGAACTATGGTCGCAGCAGGGAACTGGTGATCACGGCATGGGGAGAATAAGCAGGTAATAATTGAGGATGTTTTGGTTAATTGGTTGATTATGAAAAAGCTTTTAACGTTTATATTGCTTATAGCCGGTTATAGGGCTACCGCCCAGGATTCGTTAAAATTGATAAACGCTGAACGCAGCCAGGTCACGATAACTGGCATGCGCGTGCTGGGTGGCTGGGGCTTTGCAAATATCGCCGCCGGGGCGGCCGGCTGGGCAGCCTCAAAGGGCGGGCAAAACCGCTATTTTTACCAGATGACTACGGTTTGGGGCGTGGTGAATGCCGCCGTCGCGATAAACGGCTACGCTAACGCCCGTAATGAACACAATGAAAATTTAACCCCCGCCGAAAGCCTGAAAGCACAGCAAAAGATTGAGCGAATCTTTCTTTTTAATGGTGCGCTGGACGTGGCTTATATCGGCGCAGGGTTTTACCTCGACAGCCGGGGCAGCAACAACAATAATGCACAGCTAAAAGGCTACGGCACATCTATTGCACTGCAGGGTGCATTTTTGCTTTTGTTTGATGCCACGATGTATCGTACGCAGCACGGCAACGGAACCAGGCTGAGGCGCTTTCTTGAGAAAACCCCGATAACCTTTACGGGCAAAACCGTTGGTATCCAACTGAATATTTAATTATGGCGAGTGCTTGTACAAAAATCTTTATTACATTTATCTGGCCGTTAGTGTTACCAGTATAAACCTGTTTTAAGTTTTATTGCAATGAGTTCAGCCTATTCGAAAAGAATCTTGCTGTTTTTGTGTGCCTGCGCCACCATTTGTGGGGCATCGGCACAAAACAAAGCTGTTAAATTTCAAAGTATCCCCTTCCCGATGACATGGGAAAATTCACCGGTAAACTATACGGTAAAAGGCGGGGTTTTAACTATTGAAGCCGGCCCGAAAACAGATATGTTTCGCGATCCGAATGTTACCTACAATACCGATAATGCACCCAAGCTGTTCTTTACGCCCGATGATGATTTTGTGGTGACCGCCCGTATTCAGCATTCTTTTACCTATAAATGGGATGGGGGCGCCATCGTTTTAAAGGCAGACCCCCTGCACTGGATAAAGTTTTGTTTTGAAAAAGATTATACCGGTATCCACCGCGTGGTTAGCGTGGTGACCAATGATATTTCCGACGACTGCAATTCCGTGCCGGTTAATGAGAACTTTGTTTATTACAAAATGGCCAAAGCTGCCAACGTAGTTACGTTATATTGCTCCGGCGACGGCAAGAAATGGTACCTGGTGCGCCACCTGCAATTTAATGCAAAGGGGCCTTTGCACCTGGGTTTTATGGCGCAATCGCCGACAGGAACGCATAATACAGTTACCTTTTCGGATGTTAGCTACCAGCATAAAAAAATAAAGGACCCTTACACTGGAGAGTAGGTGAAAGGTAAAAGGCGAAAGGAAGAAGGGAGAACGGATACCCCGCCAACCTTTCGCCTTTTACCTTTATCCTTTCACCTTTTTTAGTCTTCATAACAGATTTGATACAAAAAGTAGAAGTTGATTCCGCCCCTGACCAGCTATATTTGGTTTCCATTCCAATTATGATGAAACTTTTTTTATTGACAATAGCAGCGAGCTGCTGCGCTTTGTTTGCCTTTGGGCAATCCGCCCCGGTAGGCCAAACCGCTGTTACCGAATGGCAGTTCGGCAAGAACGGCGCGCTGTCCATTACTTACGACGACGGCTCATACAACCAGTTTAAGGACGCCCTGCCGATAATGGAAAAGCTGCAATTGCCCGCGACATTTTTCATTATTACCGGTGGAATCCCGGGCTCAAAATATCACGGCAAATTCATCGGCCGGCCGGTTAAAGACATCATCGCCGAAACGGCGACTACGCCTACCAACGATCAAAATTTCCTGGAGCGGTGTTCTGCGGCGGGTTATCTGGGTTATAAAGGCACGATAACTTATGTTACCAAAGCGGCTGGAATGTACGATAACCCCAGGCGAAAAGCTTTGGCTTATAAATGGATGGATAGCCTTTACCGGAAAGTTCGCAATGGTGATTTTGAGCCGGGTTACCAGCCCTGCGATGAATACCTGCAGGAAAAAGGCTCTACCTGGGACGATTTCAGGCGCGATGCAAAACTGGGGTACGAGTTTGCCAGTCATTCCATCACGCATGCCAGCATGCCCGGGCTTGATTCGGTTAACATTGCCTACGAACTCGAAAAAAGCAAGGAAGAAATGCGCGACCAGATGGGAGAGCAATACACCTTTTCAACCGAAGTGCCCTATGGCTATGAAAATGAACGGGTAATGAAGATCGCCTATAAAATCTACCCTGCTTTGCGCAATCGGATGCCGGAACCCTGGCTGACCGAGCTGGACCGCCCAAGTAAAAAAACACCAGCCGTTAATGACAAAGACTATGTGCAATGGCAGCGGGAATGCAACACCCATGCGCCCTTGCCGCTGATGAAATCATGGGTAGATACAGCGGTTGCCCGCAAGGATACCTGGCTGGTATTGGTGATCCATGGGGTGGATCATTTGGGTTATGAAGCGTTATCAGATACCTTATTGAACGAATATTTTAATTACATAAAAGACCGGCAAAAGGACCTTTGGATAGCCACTTTTGGCGATGTGACGAAATATATGCGGGAGCGCGAAGCCGCAACGGTTCAAAGTAATGCGGCCGGCAGCAAAATAAGCGTTGAGCTAAACCATTCGCTTGATAAATCGATGTATTATATACCGCTTACATTGAAAACCTATGTTTCAAACGGCTGGAAAAAGGTAACTATTCGCCAGGGTAAGCATATTGAGCATGCTGACGTGATGCAGGATGACAAAGGATCGTATGTTATATACAAAGCCGATCCCGGCAAAGAGCGGATAACTTTATCAGGAGGATAAAACTTACGAAGTTTTTAAAACTTCGTAAGTTTTGGGGTAACCTCAACTTAGCGCACTTAAAAACGCCATTGTATCCACCCCATCAGCATAGTCCCACAGTTTAGGCGCCTGGCTTCCGCCGAAATCAACTACCTGGCTGTTGATATTTAAAGGAGCCGCGCTAACAACGCACTGGATGTGTTCGGCGTCAGAATTCAATTTGGATTCTACAGCGGCCAGGTCATCATAGTATTCAAAATACATTACGCCAAGGGGAGAGGCCAGCCTGGTGTCTTCCTTTAACAGCAAAAAATTATTATCGAGGTGTTTATCGCTGTTTACCAGGTAAATCGACTTGTTGTAGAAATAATTATTGTTGTATTTGTGGTGATTGATGATATCGTTATAAACTTCTATCGATTCAAAAAACAAATTAAAATTATAGCCCTTTGGCGCCAGCAATTTTGAAACGTTGCGGCAACCCAACCCGAAGTAATCAAAAATATCGTGACCAAGCCTGAACAATTGTTCGGTGCTTTCGGAGCCGGTCAACACAGCCACACTGCTTCGGTTCTTGCGGATAATATTAGGCACCTTGCCAAAATAATATTCAAAGTAGCGGGAGGTGTTATTGCTTCCGGTAGCGATCACGGCGTCGAAATGCTCAAGTCGTTCCGTAAATTGATATCGTTCAGCAAAAATAGGTTCGATTGCCGATAACAATTCCAGCACATATTTTATCAGCCTGGCATCCTGTGACGAAGCTTTTATCAAGGCGGAATTCCCGGTGATCAAAACGCAAAGCACATCGTGGAATCCTACTAAAGGGATATTGCCGGCCAATATAAGTCCCACCTTTTTGGGTTGGCCGTCATGTATTTCATACTTGTCGAGCCAGGCAGTCAAATCAACTCTATTCAGCATATCGCCTATGCTTTTTACCGCCTTTAAAACGTTATCAGCAGTAAACCAGGCATTGTATTGTTTTTCCGTTTCAATTATAGCTAACAATTGCTTGTTGGGTTCAGCAAGTTGTAACCCCAGTTCTGAAAACACGTTTAAAAGGTGCGCTTTATCAAATTTTGACATATATATGGTGCGGATTTCAGGCCCACTTTGCTTTTTTTGTTATATTTGCGTGCCTGACATTGCGGGCAAAGTTAATTGAGAATATAAGATATAAAGAAAGATGGCGATTAAAATCACCGACGAATGTATAAATTGCGGAGCATGTGAACCGGAATGCCCTAATAATGCTATTTACGATGCAGGCGCAGCCTGGCGTTTTTCGGATGGTACAGGGCTGAAGGGATTGATTGATTTTGGTGACGGAAATACGCTTAATGCAGAAGAAACACAGGCTGCATTATCAGATGATATTTATTATATTGTGCCCGATAAATGCACCGAATGTGTGGGTTTTCACGATGAACCGCAATGTGCGGCGGTATGCCCGGTTGATTGTTGTGTTGATGATGAGGATGTTCGCGAAACCAAAGAGGAGCTTCTTGCAAAAAAAGAATGGCTCCATATGAATGAATAACCAATTATAAAGATATTTGAGAGAGGGAAGGTATAGTTTTGTGCCTTCCCTTTTTTTTACCCTTTAACCTTAGTTTTTTTATATAGCTCATTTTGATATGGAATACGGTATCTGTAATCTTTCAATAATTCCTGTGCGTGCTGAAGATAACGAACGCAGTGAGCAGATATCGCAGGTACTGTTCGGCGAGATATTCGAGATAAAGGAATGGAAGGATAATTGGGTTAAGGTAGTCACCGCTTTTGATAATTATACGGGCTGGATAGGCCGGCTGCAGTTTATTATGCTTGGGCACCTGGCCTATAAACGGTTTAAACAAACCCCGCCGCCGCTAACTTACCGACCGGTAACCCAGGCCTGGAAAATAGCTAATAACAGCATCCTGTATTTGCCTGCAGGCAGCTCGCTGGCTTTTTTGGAGGGAACCACCTGCCGGCTGGGTAACGAGCAGTTTGAAATAATAGGGGAGATTGGCGAAACGGAGAACCTGGTGGTTACCGCTACTTCCTTTTTAAATGCACCTTACCTATGGGGAGGCCGGACACATTTCGGCATCGATTGCTCGGGTTTTACCCAAACTGTGTTCAAATTACAGGGCATCAATCTGCTGCGCGACGCCCGTATGCAGGCTGAACAAGGTTATGCTGTTAACACCATTCACGATACCAGGCTTGGCGACCTTGCCTTTTTTGATAATGCCGAAGGGAAAGTAGTTCACGTGGGTATTATGTTGAATAACGAAAACATTATACATGCAAGCGGCAAGGTAAAAATTGACACTATTGACGAGAAAGGTATTTACTCAGAAGAGTTGAAACGTTATACACACAAGCTGCACAGTATCCGCCGCCTTTTTTAATCGTCAAATTTAAAGTCCCAGATTATTATTTTTTTGTCATCGCCGGTTGAGATCAATTGATCGCTGTTCCAAACAATTTTATTTATGGATAATTGGTGGCTGTCATATCCTTTTTCGCGACTGATGATCTTGTATAATTTAAAGTCGTCGGCGCCCCAAAGTTTGATGCTTTTATCCATGCTCGCCGTTGCGAAATACGGCTGTTTTGGGTGAAACGCGATTGAGTTTACGGCAAAAAGGTGCGCAGGAATGCTGCGAATCAACTCAAATGATTTTGTATCCCATATTTTAACCTGTGCATCGCGGCTGCCCGATACAAGATAGTCGCCGGAAGGATGAAACTGTACCGAAAAAACAGCCATCGTATGCCCATCCAACACTTTTATTAACGAATAATCCAAAAGATCATAGATATGTATTTGGTTATTCCGCAAACCAAAAGCTGCCAGTTGTTGATCAGCGGAAATGCTGATACTCCTTATTGTATCCTTCGAAACTTTAATAGTGTGCAGCAACCCCAGGTTATCAAGGTTCCAAACTGAAACAGTTCCGTCTTCAGATGCTATCAGCAGTTCTTTTTTGTTCGGGATGGTTTTAATGTCAAATACCGGGCTTATATGATGTTTTAGGACGGGCAGTGATTGCTGTTTGATAAAATCAAAAACCAGCACATCGCCATTGCGTAAACCGGCAAACAAATAGGGATAATCGAGCGGGCAATGTATAGCATAGATAGATGCGTTTACCGCGAAAAGAACCTTGATGAAAGCGTTATTTTTCAGGCTCCATTCAACAAGGCCCTTGTCATTTCCCCCGCTAAACAAAATCCCGGGCTTTTGCGAAAGCTCAAGGGTAAATACCGGGTTACCGTGGCCGTTTAGTTCTGCTGTTTTTTGTACTGTTAGTTCATGGTTCATAGTTCATAGTTCATGGTTCATGGTTCATAGTTCATAGTAGGATTAGTTTTTTGCTTTTTTTGCTCGTAGTCGCTGCTATGAACTATGAACTATGAACCATCAACTATATGCTACCGGTGCCTCTCCTCCAGATTTTTCGCTATAGTTTCAAGCGTTAACCCTTTTTCGCGAAGCAGTACCAACAAGTGAAAAACCAGGTCGGATGATTCATTGATCAAATCATTTTCGGTTTGGTTCAGCGCGGCAATCACCGTTTCAACGGCTTCTTCGCCAACTTTTTGGGCTATCTTATTTAAACCTTTTTCATGCAACTTATTTACGTATGAACCTTCTTTTGGGTGGACGTACCTGTCGGCAACGATACCTTCAAGTTCAAGGATAAAGTTTTGATTGTATTCCGTTTTGAAACAGCTGCGCGCGCCGGTATGGCAAGTAGGGCCATCCGCTTTAACTTTTATCAGCAGCGTGTCGTTATCGCAGTCGATGTGTATACTTTTTACATGCAGATAATTGCCGCTGGTTTCGCCCTTTGTCCAAAATCGGTTTTTTGAGCGGGAATAAAACGTAACGATATTATCGCGGACGGTTTTTTCGTAAGCATCCTGGTTCATATAACCCAGCATTAATACCTCCAGCGTTTGCTCGTCTTGTATGATGACCGGCACCAGCCCGCTGGTCTTATTATAATCTATATCCATTATTTATAAGCGCTTTCTTTGTATTTTTTCTTTTCATACTATTCCCACCTTCCCGTTGTCTGTGTCCACCGTTGTCTGTGTCCACCGTTGTCCATGTCCACCGTTGTCTATGTCCCCCGTTGTCTGTGTCCACCGTTGTCTGTGTCCACCGTTGTCTGTGTCCCCACAGACAACTTTCCAACTTTGCGACAACTTTCCGAAAGGTGTTTGTGAGGACACAAACACCGGGTTGGGTTGGGTCGGGTTGGGTCGGGTCAAATCTCCCTTACCTCAATATTATGTTGTTTCAATACCCTTTTCAAATCAGGTATCAATATCTCCCCATAATGAAATACCGATGCCGCTAATGCAGCATCCACATTAGTTTTTTCAAAAACATCCACAAAATGCTGCACGTTACCGGCGCCGCCTGACGCGATTACCGGGATACTTACCGCATCATTTACTATTTTTAAAAAATCGTTATCAAAACCGGCCTTCGTGCCGTCATGATCCATTGATGTTAGTAAAATTTCCCCGGCGCCGCGGCATTCCGCTTCCAGTACCCAATGCAGGGTCTCTTTTTCCGTCGGTATTCGTCCGCCATTCAGATACACGATATTTTTACCATCGGTATGCCTGGTATCTACCGCAACCACAACAAATTGGACGCCGAAGGCCTTCGCCATTTCATCTATCAACTCCGGATTACGCACCGCTGCGGAATTGATTGATATTTTATCAGCGCCCGCATTCAATAATGCATCGGCGTCGGCAATTTCATTGATTCCGCCGCCAATGGTAAAGGGTATGTTAATCTGGCGCGCTACAGCTTTTACAAGTTCCACCATGGTTTTCCGGCGCTCATGGGTAGCGGTAATATCCAAAAAAACGAGTTCATCCGCGCCTTGCTGCGAATAATTCCAGGCGAGTTCAACCGGGTCGCCCGCATCACGCAGGTCAACAAAGTTAACGCCTTTTACAGTGCGGCCGTCTTTGACGTCGAGGCAGGGAATTATTCTTTTACTGAGCATGGGGATGATTTTGTCATTGCGAGGCACTAAGCAATCGCGAACTATTTATTTCCGCCCGGCATCGAGCTATGCAAAATTCGCGATTGCTTCGCTGCGCTCGCAATGATCATCAGATACTTATCAACGATTCCAAATTCCAATTCTTTATTTCTTCAATTGATATCCTACCCTCATATATCGCTTTGCCAACCACACACGCTTCAACTTTAATGTTGCTCAGCTTTTCAATGTCATCCATCGAGCTCACGCCGCCGGAGGCGATCAGCTTTATAAATGGCGAATGATCCAGCAGCTTTTCATACAGTTCAATTCCTGCGCCGCCAAGTTTGCCGTCTTTGCCGATGTCGGTACATAAAAACCTGAAAAAGCCCAGTTGCAGGCACTTATCAACATAGTCCATCAGCTTGATGGGGGAGCTCTCCATCCAGCCGGAGTACTTGATCACTTCGTCCAAAACATCGATAGCGATCACCACCTGGTCGGAGCATCTGTCACGCCCGCAAATTTCTTTGCTTAACTCCGGCAGAAAAGACGGATTGGTTAAAGCCTGGGTGCCAACAATTACGCGATGGACGCCGGCGCCGATGAGCTCTTTTACTTGCCCGAGGCTGCGGATACCGCCTCCATACTGTACCTGCATGTCTGTTTTTTTGATCACATTAAAGAGGTACTGCTGGTTGGAGAAATCGTTTTTGGCGCCGTTCAGGTCAATAATGTGAATGAGGTTAGTTCCGTTAGACTGGTATTTATCGATCATTTCCTCCAGAGAAACATCATACTCAGTGACTTGCTTATAGTCGCCCTCTCGCAGGCGAACCACTTTTTTGTCTAATATGTCAATAGCGGGGATAATGTACATGTCATTTAAATTTTTGAAAAGTTTTTTAGTAGCGTTTCGCCATAGGTACCTGATTTTTCTGGGTGAAATTGTACTCCGTAAAAATTATCCCGCCAAATTGATGCCGAAAATTGATTATTGTAAGTTGTTGACGATAAAGTGTAAGCTACATTATACTCAATAAAGTATGAATGTACGAAGTAAAAGTGGGAACCGTTAGGAATATTTTCAAAAAGCGGGTTTTCCCTCTCAGGGAACACCCGGTTCCACCCAGTGTGCGGCACCTTATAATCGGGGCTGTTTGCAAACCGCAGGGTCTTTATCGGGAATATATTCAGCAGATCAGCATCGCCTTCTTCAGAGTGGGAGGTCATCAATTGCATGCCCACACAAATACCCAAAGTCGGCTTGGTTAAGACTTTTATTTTTGGCACAAAACCTGTTTTTTCCAGTTTGGCCATCGCTGCGCCGGCATGGCCCACACCGGGAATAATATAGCGGTCATATTGCTCAAAATCTGCTTCATCATTGATCATGCCATAGCTAATCCCCAGCCGTTCCAGTGCTGCAGTAAGGGAGAAGATATTCCCGGCGCCGTAGGTGATAATGCCAATCATAGTTTAGTAGCAGTAGCAGTAGCAGTGGCAGTGGCAAATTCGATTATTCAACTGCTACTGCCACTTGCCACCGCTACTATAAAATCCCTTTTGTCGAAGGTAAAACCATATTATTAACGTCTCTCTTAACCGCCATCTTTATTGCCTTGGCGAAGGCTTTAAATATCGCTTCTATCTTGTGATGCTCGTTTTCGCCTTCGGCTTTGATGTTCAGGTTGCATTTTGCAGCATCGCTGAATGACTTGAAGAAGTGGAAGAACATTTCCGTCGGCATTTCGCCAATTTTCTCCCGCTTAAAGGATGCATCCCAAACTATCCAGTTCCGGCCGCCAAAATCAATGGCAACTTGTGCCAGGCAATCGTCCATAGGCAGGCAAAAACCATAACGCTCGATTCCTTTTTTGTTTCCCAGGGCTTGTGCGAACACTTCGCCTAAGGCGATGCCGGTATCTTCAATGGTATGATGCTCATCGATGTGAAGATCTCCTTTTGCTGTTACTTCAAGGTCAATATTGCCGTGCCGCGCAATCTGATCGAGCATGTGATCA
>Ga0210389_10001503_pt1 | contig 18860 bp, 17 predicted proteins | sample IncBWH28OmetaG_FD_160127 | JGI IMG/M metagenome (GOLD analysis project Ga0210389, IMG submission 160127) | Forest soil microbial communities from Barre Woods Harvard Forest LTER site, Petersham, Massachusetts, United States - Inc-BW-H-28-O ...
GGTGAGACAGCCGTCGGCCGAGGCCGAGGCGAGCAATTGACCCCCGTGCGCCCCGCCGTGCTCGCGACGACCTACCACTGGGTACTAGCCCTAGCCGACGGCCACCTGTCCACCCCAAAGGTCTTCCACGCGCTCGACAGGCAACGTCAGGGCCAGCAAGTCCCAAGCCCAGAACTATCCAAGGAGCTAATGACGGCGCTCAGCACGGGCGACCCGGTAATGCTGGGCGCCGCGCTGAGCAACGACTTGCAAGAGCCAGCCCTCACGCTGTTCCCCGCGCTACGCAAGACACTGGACGCGGGAATAGAAGCGGGCGCCCTGGGCGCTTTGGTCTCTGGATCAGGCCCAACGTGCTTCTTCCTGGCAGCGAGCGCCAACGAGGCAACCACCCTCGCGAACGCGCTTTCCAGGGCCGGAGTCTGCCGCACCGTAGCGATCGCCATCGGCCCGGCAGCCGGGGCGCGCGTCATATAGAAGCCCCCTGGGTCGTCCGCCCGGGTGCCGCGTGCAAGCGGGGCGCGGGGGGTCTGACGCCGCGCGTTCGGGGCTGACCAATGGGTTTTGTTGGGCGGCCACGACTGCGCGGCGGAGGACCCCCAAGCCCCGCGCAGCACGCGGCGCAACCGTGTGTACGAAATGGCCTAGCCTGGAAAGCAACATGGCGCATCTTCTCGGGGCCGAGGCCCTGCACCTTGAGTTTCCGACGAAAGTCGTTTTTGACTCCGTCACGCTTGGACTGAACGACGGCGACCGGGTCGGAGTGGTCGGCAAGAACGGCGACGGCAAGACCAGCTTGCTGGAAATGCTCGCCGGGCGGCTGCTGCCCGACGCGGGGCGGGTCACCGTCCGCGGCGGGGTGCGCATCGGCGTGCTCGACCAGGGCGACACGCTCGGCGACGAGCAAACGGTCGAGCGGGCGGTCGTCGGCGACACGCCGGAGCACGTCTGGGCCGGCGACGCCCGGGTGCGGGACGTGATCCGCGGCCTGCTGGGCGACATCCCGTGGGACGCGCCGGTCAGCATGCTCAGCGGCGGCCAGCGTCGTCGCGTCGCGCTCGCCGCACTGCTCGCGGGCGAGTGGGAGGTGCTGCTGCTCGACGAGCCCACCAACCACCTGGACGTCGAGGGGATCACCTGGCTCGCCGGGCACCTCAAGCGCCGCTGGCCGGCCAACGCCGGCGGGCTGCTCGTCATCACCCACGACCGCTGGTTCCTCGACGAGGTGTGCACCGCCACCTGGGAGGTGCACGACCGGATCGTCGAGCCGTTCGAGGGCGGTTACGCCGCCTACATCCTGCAGCGGGTCGAGCGGGACCGGATGGCCGCTTCGACCGAGGCGAAGCGGCAGAACCTCGCCCGCAAGGAACTCGCCTGGCTGCGCCGGGGCGCGCCAGCCCGCACGTCCAAGCCCAAGTTCCGCATCGATGCGGCCAATGCGCTGATCGCCGACGTGCCCGAGATCCGGGACAAGGTGTCGCTGCAGTCGCTCGCCGTCGCCCGGCTCGGCAAGGACGTCGTCGACCTGCTCGGCGTCTCGGCCGGCTACGACGGCACCGAGGTGCTGCACGGCATCGAGTGGCGGATCGCGCCCGGCGAGCGGACCGGCATCCTCGGCGTCAACGGCGCGGGCAAGTCCACCCTCCTCGGCCTGATCACCGGCGCGGTCGAGCCCACCGCCGGCACCGTCAGGCGCGGCAAGACGGTCAAGATCGCCGCGCTCACCCAGCGCCTCGGCGACCTTGAAGAGCACATGAACGAGCCGGTCCGCGTCATTGTCGACCGCCTCCGCACCAGCTACACGATCGGCACCGGCGCGAAGGCGCAGGAGCTGACGCCAAGCGCGCTGCTTGAGCGGCTCGGCTTCTCCGCCGCGCAGTTGTCCACCCCGGTCAGGGACTTGTCCGGCGGGCAGCAGCGCCGGCTGCAGCTGCTGCTGATCCTGCTCGAGCAGCCCAACGTGCTCATCCTCGACGAGCCGACCAACGACATGGACACCGACATGCTCGCGGTGATCGAGGACCTGCTCGACTCGTGGCCAGGGACGCTCATCGCCGTCTCGCACGACCGGTACTTCCTCGAGCGGGTCACCGACGAGCAGTACGCGATACTCGGCGGCCGGCTCAGGCACCTGCCCGGCGGCATCGACGAGTACCTGCGGCTGCGGTCACTGGCTCCTTCGGCACAGGCACAGCCGGCCGCGGGGCGCCCCGCGCCGGCGGCGGCCGTGCCCGCCGACGGCGGGTTCGCGCCTGGGTCCGCGGCGCAGCGCGCGGCCAAGAAGGAGCTCGACCGGGTGGACCGGCAGATCGCCCGCGCCGGGGAGCGTGCGGCGAAGCTCCACGCGGAACTGGCCGCCAACGCGACCGACTACGAGCGGCTGACCGAGCTCGGCGCGGAGCTCGCGGCCGTGGAGGCAGAGAAGGCCGACCTTGAGGAGCGCTGGCTGGAGGTCGCCGGCTCCCTAGAAGGTTGAAAATTCCCGCTTTCTCTTAACAGTTGGTGCTTTTTGGGCAATTGATTGCGCCGAACTGCTTGACCGGCGACTTTACTCGGGAGTAACTTACGGGCCAATGCCCGCTGTTCGGTGGTGGGCGCACACCCCGCACGGCCCGAACTGGAGCGTCATGTCGGTCGACAGCAGCAGAGCGCAAGGCAAGGTCAAGTGGCGGCGGTTCGCGATCGTGGCGGTGCCCGCCGTTGCGATCGCGGGCATCCTCGTCGGGCTCACCGCCGAGGGAGCGCTCGCCTCAAGCATCTCGGTCTCCGGCCAGGAATTCACCATCACCGCCAACCAACTGGTTGGCACCGGGTTCGCGCAGTTCGGCGGTTCGCTGCCGAACAGCAAGAACGGCCAGACCCCGGTCATCGTCTCCACCATGAAAAACGCCACGCTGAGCCACCTGTGCCAGAGCGTGACGGTCCTCGGACTCACCATCCGCCTCACCGCGGGTGCGGGCGGCAGCCCGGCGAGCGCCACCAACCTGGTCGTCGACGCCAACGACCAGACGGCGAGCTCGGCGGTCTTCAGCAACCTCAGCATCGGCCAGGACGCGGGCACGCTCGGCGGCCCGGCGGGCACCTTCGGCGAGGACGCGGAGCAGGTCACCATCAACAATCTGGTCCAGCACACCTGGTACACCACGGCGGGCACGTTCACCCTGCCCGGCCTCAGCCTTGGCTTTGGCGGGAGCTGCTGACGCGATGACCGCAGACGACGCTGGCCCCGCCCCGGAGGCGGGTTCCCGCCCGGCCCCTGGGCTGCACGCGCGGCGGGAGCCTTCCCGCCGCGAGCGGTGGCGGGCCTGGCGGCGCAGCCGCCCCTTCTGGGGCGGCCTGCTCCTCATCCTGTCCGGCCTTGAGCTGTTCGCCATTCCGCTGAGCGGCGACCTGATGCACGGTGCGATCAAGCTCGTCATCTACATCGGCATCGCCGGCGTGTTCGGCGTGCTGATCGGGGCGCTGCTGGTGGTGTCCGGGCTCGCGATCTGGTTCAACCAGACCCACAAGACCTTTTACGGCGTCGCGGGGGTCGTGCTCGGCATCGTTTCCTTCCCCGCCTCCAACCTTGGCGGTCTGTTCATCGGGATGCTGCTGGCGATCATCGGCGGGTCGATCGCGTTCGCCTGGACGCCGGTCCAGCCGGACCCGGAAGCGATTCTGGAGACGGCGGCCCCGTCTGACGCAGGCGAGGCGGCACTGTCGTGAGGCGACTGGCGGCGCTGGCCGCCGCCCCGCTGCTGCTCGCCGCCGGGCTCATGGCGTTCGGCGGTGGCCACGCGTCGGCCGCCGGGCAGGCGGCCCAGCCGACGCCGAGCCAGACGTGCATTCTGATCGTCATCTGCATCCCGTCCTCCCCCAGTCCGACCCCCACCCCGAGCTCGTCGACGGCCCCCTCCGCCGCGCCCTCGGCGTCCGCGCCGGCCGCCCCGAGTGCCCCGGGGACGGCCACGCCGACCGGCACACCCGCCACGTCCGCGTCGGCAGGCGCCACGCCGTCCGCGGGCAGCCCGTCCCCCACGGGGAGCCCGTCAGCGTCGCCGTCCCCGTCACCGACGCAGCCCAAGGACGCGACCGCTGCCGCCGGGCTCGTGGTTTCCAACGTCACGTGGACGATGACAGTTGGCTCAGCGACGATGAACGGGTTCGTCTATAAGGGCAATGTCAACCTGCCCCTGGCGGGTGGCGGGACCATCCAGATGATGGAGTTCACGGTCGACTCGATGTCCATGTCCAACGCGGTCACGCAGATCTCGGAGAACGGGCAGACGGGTACGGAAACCGACGCGGCGTTTACCGCCAGCGGTGTCACGCTGTACGCGACGCAGCTGACCGGTGACCTCTACGGCAGCCCGCTCCGGCTGACGTTCACGCCGACGACGGCGCTTACCCAGTTGCTCAAGATCACGAACCTAGCCACCGGGACCGTGCTGCCCATCACGCTGACCAACGTCACCGCCGACCAGACGGTCATCCTGGCCGGACAGGCGCAGAAGACGACGGTGGGGGTAACCGGCTAGGGTTACCTCCCGCCGGGCGGGCTGCCCTCGTCGAAGGGGATGAGCAAGGTGCGGAGCAGGTCGGCGAGCACCTGCCGCTGATCCTCGCCGAGGCTGGCGAGCAGCGCCCGCTCGCGCTCGAGCAGGTCGATGAACGCCGCGTCCACGACGGCCTGGCCGCGCTCGGAGAGGGTGACGAGCACGCCGCGGCGGTCGCGCGGGTCGGGCTCGCGCGACACGAGCCCGGCCGCGGCGAGCCGGTCGATGCGGTTGGTCATCGTGCCGGAGGTGACCAGGGTGGCCCGCAGCAGCGCCCCCGGGGTGAGCTGGAACGGCGGCCCCGCCCGGCGCAGCGCCGAGAGCACGTCGAACTCCCACGACTCAAGGCCGTGCGCGGCGAACGCGCCGCGCCGTGCGATGTCCAGGTGCCTGGCAAGCCGGGACACCCGGCTCAGCACCTGCAGCGGCGCGACATCAAGGTCGGGCCGCTGCTCCCGCCAAGCGGCAACGAGATCATCGACCTCATCGCGTTCGTTATTTCCCCCGGGGGGGTGACCCCCCCGGTGACCCCCCCAAGTACGGGGGAGTCCCTCCCCCGTTACCCCCTCGCCGGGGCGAAGCCCCGGGACGGCGCCCTGCGGCGCCGCGTACGTTTCCGGTGGCTGACGTTGCTGGTCCGCTGCGCCGGTGGGTTGCACCATCACAACAGTTTATCTCTTGACGTCAAGATGCTTGATCTGGTACAGATATCTCGATATCAAGATTCTTTACATCGACAATCAACACCCGATGGAGGGACGAGACATGTGGGATGCGGGACAGTACCTGCGGTTTGGCGGCGAGCGGGCGCGCCCGTTCTTCGACCTCGTTGCCCAGGTCGGCGCGTCCGATCCCCGGTACGTGGCCGATCTCGGCTGCGGCCCTGGCAACCTCACCGCGGCCCTCGCGCAGCGCTGGCCGAACGCGACCGTGGCCGGCGTCGACAGCTCCCCGGAGATGATCGCCTCCGCGCAGGCGGCCATAGAGAATGGGCCTGGCCTTTCCTTCGCGCTCGGCGACGTGTGGGACTGGCGGCCCGAGCAGCCGCTTGACGTGCTCGTCAGCAACGCCGTGCTGCAGTGGGTGCCCGGGCACGACGAGCTGCTGCTGCGCTGGGCGGACCTCCTCGCCCCGGGTGGGTGGCTCGCCTTCCAGTTGCCTGGCAACTTCGACCAGCCGAGTCACGCGATCGTCAGGGAGATGGCGGGGTCGCCGCGCTGGCGCGCGCTGCTCGCGGACACAAGGCTGAACCGGCAGGCGGGCGACCCGGCGGATTACGCGGCCCTGCTCGCGCGGCCCGGGTTCGAGGTGGACGCCTGGGAGACCAGCTACCTGCACATCCTGCACGGGGATAACCCGGTGCTCGAATGGACCAAGGGCAGCACGCTCCGCCCGGTGCTTGCCGCGCTTGACGCGGAGCAGGCGGACGCGTTCGTCCGCGAGTACGGGGAACGGCTGAGCGAGGCGTATCACCCGCGGTCGTTCGGGACCCTCTTTCCGTTCCGCCGGGTGTTCACGGTCGTGCACCGCGCCGACCCCGGCCGGGGCTGACCGGGTTCTCGCCAGATTCGCGCGAAGGGTTGCGCGCACGCCCCCAACTCAAGATATAGTCGAGATATACTCGCCACTGAGTAATCGAGACTGAGTAGGGGGCGGCGATGAGCGACGACCGTCAGCCGAGGCAGCGTCCGCTGCCAAGGACGCCCGTGGCGCTGTCAGTTCTCAGCCTGCTCAACGAGCGGTCGATGCACCCGTACGAGATGCGGTCCCTGATGCGGGAGCGGCGGCATGACCGGGCGTTCCGCATCAGGGAGTCGTCGGTGTACGACACCGTCGCGAGGCTCGCCGAGCGCGGCTTCATCGAGCCGGTCGAGGTGAACCGGGAGGGCAAGCGGCCCGAGCGCACCGTCTACGCGATCACCGAGTCCGGGCGCGACGAGCTCCTCGTGTGGCTGTGGGACCTGGCGAGCGAGCCGTCCGGCGAGTACCCGGCGTTCGCGGCACCGCTCATGTTCATCTACTCGCTCGGTAAGGAACGGGCGACCGCGGCGCTCCAGCAGCGGGCGGCGCGCCTAGAGGCGGAGATCTCCTCCTCCGACGCCTTCCGGCGGGCGGTCCTGGCGGACGTGCCCAAGTTTCCGCGGATCTTCGGCATCGAGGACGAGTACGCGCAGGCGATGCGGCAGGCGGAGCTCGCCTGGGTGCGCGCCACGGTCGCGGAGCTGCGAGACGGCACGTTCCCCTGGCCAACCGCCGACGAGCTCAAGGAGGACGGCTTCATGAGCTGACAGGCGGGGAAAAAACGGTCTCCGGGGCGGCAACCCCGGAGACCGCGGGAATCCACGAGCGCACGGCTGGCCGGCTACCCATGAACTCGGCACCTTCGAGGATATGCCTGTCCGCCGCGCGTGACGTTCAACGCAACGCACGAACGGAGTTATCGGCATGTCCGCACCACCACTGCCCGCTGTCCAAGTCACCGGGCTGCGCAAGTCGTTCCGGGTCGCGGGCGCGACCATCGAGGCCGTCAGCGGCATCGACCTAACTGTTTCCGCGGGGGAGATGTTCGGGCTGCTCGGGCCGAATGGCGCGGGGAAGACGACGACCCTGCGCATCCTCACCACCCTGCTGCCCGCCGATGCGGGGTCCGCTCTTATCGCCGGGGCCGACGTCTTCCGCGCGCCGGGGCTCGTTCGTAAGCGGATCGGCTACGTCGGGCAGCTCGGCGGGGCCGACAAGGAGGCGACGGGGCGGGAGAACCTCCTTCTCGCCGGCCGGCTGTACGGGCTGAGTGCGGCCGAAGCCAGGCGGCGCTGCGCCGAGCTCACCGCGGTCTTCGACCTGGAGGCGCTCGCGGACCGTTCCGTCCGCACCTACTCGGGCGGGCAGCGGCGCCGCCTCGAGGTCGCCCTCGGGATCATGCACCGGCCGCAGGTGCTGTTCCTCGATGAGCCCACCACCGGCCTCGACCCGCAGAACCGGGCGAACCTGTGGGAGCAGCTCCGCCTGCTGCGAGAAGCGGGGACCACGATCTTCCTCACCACGCACTACCTGGATGAGGCGGACCAGCTATGCGACCGGGTGGCGATCGTCGACCACGGCCGGGTCATCGCGCTCGGCCGCCCGGACGAGCTCAAGCAGCGCTACTCGGCCGACACCATCGCCGTCGCGGCGGACGCGCCGCCCGCGGTGCTCGACGCCGTCGCCCGCGAGCTGGCCGATGAACCTTCCGTCTCGTCCCTGGTCGTCGAGCACGGGACGATCCGGGTGTCGGCCACCGACGCCACGCGGGCGATGGCAGCGGTCTTCGGCGCACTGGCATCGAAGGGCGTCCCAACGCGGGCCGCGTCGGTCGCGCGGCCGACGCTCGACGACGTGTTCCTGCGAGAGACCGGCCGGTCGCTGCGGGACGCGGGTTCCCCGTCCCTCACCGTCGACGCCGCGGAGGTGGCGGCATGAGCGAGCCGACGCGCGCGGCGGTCTCTGGACTGAGGAGCGACGAGCGAGGGACGAGTGAGGAGCGACGAGGGAAGAGACCGCCTGCGGGGCGCGCGGAGGCGAGCGGGGGACACGGCATGACCGGGTTCGCGGTTCAGACCGGACTGTTCTTCCAGCGCAAGCTGCTCGAGACGCTACGCCAGCCGGTGTGGCTCATCACCGGGCTCACCACTCCGGTGCTGTACCTGGCGCTCTTCGCGCCGCTGCTGCGGTCGCTGGCAGGCGGGCCGGCGTTCCCGCCGGGGCGCGTGCTCGACGTGTTCGTGCCAGGGATCATGGTGCTGATCGCGTTCGGTGCGGGGATGGGGGCCGGCTGGCCCGTCATCTGGGAACTGGACTCCGGCGTGATCGAGCGGCTGCGCGTGACCCCGGCCAGCCGGCTTGCGCTGCTCCTCGGCACGGTACTGCGCGACAGCGTGATGTTCGCGGTGCCTGGCGTCGTCGTGATCGCCGCCGGGGCCGCTTTCGGCTACCACGTGCACTGGAGCGGGCTCGTCTTGCTGTTCGTGCTCCTCGCGCTGCTCACCGCCGCGTGCTCGGCGACCTCGTCGGCGCTCGGCCTGAACCTCAGGCAGATCGGGTCGCTCGCCGCGGTCGTCACCGGGGTGCAGCTGCCGCTCACGCTGCTCGCGGGCATCCTGCTGCCGCTTTCGCTCGGGCCCACCTGGCTGCGCGTGCTCGGGCACTTCAACCCGATGTACTACGCCGTGCAGGCGGCCCGCTCGCTGGCCGCGGGGACGGTGGCCAGCGGCACCGTCGGTCTTGGCTTCCTCGTCATGGCCGCGATCACGGTGCTGGCCATGTGGTGGGGGACGCGGGCCTACCAGCGGGCGATGGCGTAGCGACACCCGACACCCAGGGTATTTGCAGACTATTCCAATTGAATTACTAGGGATAGCGTGCCATGATCTTTGGGTGCACCGGACGATCACCTCTACCGAACAGCGGCTTCTCACGCCGCAGCAACTCGCCGCCGAGGTGCGGCGGCTTACCTCCGCCCCGGCCGAATGGGTGGCCAGGGTCCGCCTCGATCCCGAGGGGCGCTGGTACGAGCAGATCCCGGTGAATGACGCGTGTGAGTTGTGGCTGATCAGCTGGCTGCCCGGCCAGTCGACCGGGTTCCACGACCACGGAGGTGCCAACGGGGCGTTCGGCGTGGTGTGGGGCCAGTTGGACGAGCACGTGGTCGTCCAGGGCGTGGCCGCGGGCACCGCCAAGCCGGTGCCCGCCGGGGCGGTGCGGTCCTTCGGGCCGCGGCACGTGCACGACGTGCGGAACTCCTCCGCGGGCTCCGTCGCGGTGAGCGTGCACGCCTACTCGCCGCCGCTGTCGGCTATGACCAGGTACGATCTCACCGCTGGCGGACTTGTGCCGATCCGGAAGGAAGGGGCGGACGACTGGTGACAGGCAGTCATATCGCGGAGGGACGACCCCCGGTCCCACCGCGGCGCCCGGTCGGCGCGCGGACGATTGAAGAGATCCTGGCGACGGCACGCGCGCGCCTCCTGCGGCTGACGCCGGAGGAGGCGCACGCGGCGTGCGCCGCGGGCGCGACGCTGATCGACATCAGGCCCGCGGCACAGCGGGCCGCCGCCGGTGAGGTGCCAGGCTCGGTGGTGATCGAGCGGAACCACCTGGAATGGCGGCTGGATCCCGCGAGCGACGCCAGGCTGCCCTGGGTCACCGGGTACGAGCTGCGACCGATCGTGATTTGCACGGCGGGGTATACCTCCAGCCTGGCCGCGGCCGCACTGCAGGATCTCGGCCTGGCCCAGGCCACCGACGTGATCGGCGGCTACCAGGCCTGGCAGGCGGCCGGACTGCCGACGGCGCGCTCAGCTGAGCGCGCCGCCGTGATCGCTCCTGGGGCCTCGCCCGCCTTATCGCCCTGATTGCCCGGCGGTGGCGAGACCGGTACCACGTCAGCCGCTCGAATCAGACCAGGTGTCAGCCCGCGGTCTGATCCGCAAGGCCGCCTGGCGCGCCACACTGGAGCCATGAATCGGTCGGTCAACCTCGTGGCCCGCTGCCTCGGCCTCGCCTGGCTCGGCGCGATAGCGTTCGGCATCTTTCCGCCGAGCGGGCAGGCCGAGTTGCTGGTTCAGGCCGTCGCGTACGGCGTGACCTGCCTGTGCATGATCGGCTGGGCGCTGCTCGACTACTCGCCGCGCGCCGCCAGGTACCGTCACCGCGGGTTCCCTGTCATCCTGGGAGTGATCGCCGCGGCCACGGGCGCCGCGGCCGCCTCCGGTTGGGACGGCGGCACGGCCCTGCTGATCTTCGCGGTCGTGGCCGCGATGCAGGCGGGGAGCGACGTCGACCTGCAGCCGGCCCTCGGAGTGACCGCCGCGGGGATTCTCGCCGTCGAGGTGAGCGGGCTGGCGTTCAGTGTCTACTGGGCCGCCCTGTTTGGCTATCCCCTGCTGATCGCTTCCGGCCTGCTCATCGGGCGCAACAGGGGCGCCTTCCGGCTCCAGGCGGAGCAGTTGGCCGCGCTGCTCGCGCAGCGGGATCGGCTGGAGGCCGAGCAGCGCCGGGCCGACGTACTCGACGAGCGCACCAGGATCGCGCGCGAGATCCACGACGTCCTCGCGCACTCCATCGGCGCGCTCGGCATCCAGATCCAGGCGGCCCGCTCGGTGCTCACCGACTACGGCGACATCGACCGGGCCGTCGAGTTGCTCACCGCGGCCCAGCGGATGGCCGGCGAGGGGCTGACCGAGACCCGCAGGGCGGTGCAGGCTCTGCGCTCCGACACGCTGCCGCTTGCCGACGAGCTCGCCAAGGCCGCGAGCACATACGGCGAGCGCTATCACGTCGCGGTCAGCCTCGACACGGAAGGCACACCGCGACCGGTCCCGGCCGAGGCGACGGTCGCGCTGCTCCGCGTCGCACAGGAGGCCATGGTTAACGCGGCCAAGCACGGCGCAGGCAAGCCCGTGACGGTCCGCCTGGACTTCGACGCTGCCATGGTCGGGCTCACCGTCAGGAACGAGGTCGACGCTGTCGCTCCCCGCGCCGTGGAGCTGAGCACCGTCAACGCCGGCTACGGCCTGACCGGGATGCGGGAACGGCTGCGGCTGCTCGGCGGGACCCTTGAGGCGGGCCGTGATGGCACCGGCTGGGTGGTGACGGCGCAGGTGCCGCTTTCCCCGTCAAACTGACAAAATGGCACCATGACCACTGTGGGTGCGCCGCTGCGCATCGTTATCGCGGACGATCAGGCCAGCGTGCGAGAGGGCCTGGTGCTGCTCCTCGGCGGACTGCCGGGAATCGACGTGGTCGGCGCGGCCGCGGACGGCAAGCAGGCGCTGGCGCTGGTGGCCGAGCACCGTCCTGACGCGATCCTGCTCGACCTGCACATGCCGGTCCTCGGCGGAATCGAGACAACCCGCAAGCTCGCCGCCGAGCACCCTCGTGTCGCTGTCGTCATCCTGACTACCTACGCCGACGACGAGTCGGTACTCGGTGCCTTGCGGGCCGGGGCGCGCAGCTACCTCACCAAGGACGCCGACCGCGCCGACATCGCCAGCGCGCTCCAGGCGGCCGCGGGCGGCCTGTCGGTGCTCGACGCCCGCGTGCAGGCTGCCCTCGTCGCCGCGGCTACTTCCGCCGCCCCGGCGGCTCAGGCGGCTCCGTCGGGCGCCGTGGAGGTACCCGGCCTGCCGACGCCGCCTGACGGGCTGACACAGCGCGAGGCCGAGATCCTGGCGCTCATCGCCCAGGGACTGACCAACCCGGAGATCGCCGCGGGCTTGTTCCTCAGCAACCACACCGTTAAGACGCACATCAGCCGGATCTTCGCCAAGACCGGCTCAAGGGACCGGGTGGCCGCCATCGGCTACGCCCGCCGCCACAACATCGGCTGACCCTCGCGGTAGGCGGCTAGGCCTGGGCGTCCAGTTGCGACAGCCCGTTCCATGCCAGGTCAATCAGGTTCGCCGCGACCTGCTCGAGCCTGGGCTTACGCGCGTCCAGCCACCACTGGCCGGTGAACGCGACCATGCCGACCATCATCCGGGAGTACATCGGTGCCAGCTTCGGGTCCCGGCCGCGGGACTTCAGGAAGTCGGCCATGATGTACTCCACCTGGCCCGCGATGTCGGCGAGCAGCGTGCCGTAGGTGCCGCCGCCCGAGCCCGGGTTGGAATCCCGGACCAGGATGCGGAAGCCGTCGGCGTTTTCCTCGATGTAGCGGAGCAGGGAGACCGCCGCCGCCTCGAACTTGGGCTTGGAAAGCGGCTTGTCGAACAGCATCGTCGTCACGGTGGTCAGCCGCTCGACCTCGCGGTCTACGACCACGGCGTACAGGCCTTCCTTGCCGCCGAAGTGCTCGTACACCACGGGCTTGGACACACCCGCCTGGGCGGCGATCTCCTCGATTGAGGTGCCCTCGAATCCCCGCTCAGCGAACAGCCGCCTGCCTATGTCTAGGAGCTGCTGGCGCCGTTCCTGGCCAGTCATGCGCTTTCTGGTGGCTTTGGGGGATTGTTCGGTCACCGAAACATCATGACTGTTATGCCGCCGCTCTGTCAGCCTGCGTTACCGGCTTAGCCGTCTTATCGTTACGCTTCGTCATCCCGCCGAGGCTACGCGTGGCGTCGGCCGCGCGCTTAGCGTTCAGCCGCGCCTCGTCCGGCCAGCGCACGTCGTAGGCCCAGCCAAGCTTCTCGAACCACTGGATAACCCGGGCGGACTGGTCGATCTGGCCCTTGAGCGCGCCGTGCCTGGCGCAGGTCGGGTCGGCGTGGTGCAGGTTGTGCCATGACTCACCGAAGGAGGCGATGGCGAGCCAGGAGACGTTCACCGAGCGGTCGCGTGACACCCAGTCCGTGCCGCCCCAGGTGTGGCAGATCGAGTTGGTCGACCAGGTCACGTGGTGCAGCAGCGTCACGCGGACCAGGCTGGCCCAGAAGAACATCTCGATCGCGCCGTGCCAGGACCAGACGGCCGCGCTGGAATTCCAGAAGCCACCGATCACCGCGGGTGCGACCAGCGTGACCAGGACGAGCGCGGGGAACCAGTTGTGGACAGCGCGGATCTTCTTGTCGGCGAGCAGGTCGGGCGCGTACTTCTGCTTTGAGGTCCTGTTCTCGTCGAACAGCCAGAGGGTGTGCGCCCAGAGCAGCCCCTTGGTCAGGGCTTTCGCGTCGTCGCCGTAGCGCCAGGGCGAGTGCGGGTCGCCCTCCTTGTCGCTGTACTTGTGATGCCGCCGGTGGTCGGCGACCCAGTTGATAACCGGGCCTTCCATCGCGAGGCTGCCCGCGATCGCCAGCGCGACCCGGAGGCCGGTCTTGGACTTGAACGAGCTGTGCGTGAAGTAGCGGTGGTACCCGACGGTGATGCCGAGCCCGGATGCCCAGTAGAAGACGGCCCCGACCAGGATGTCGCGCCAGTTCAGGCCCCATCCCCACGCGAACGGGATCGCGGCGATCAGCGCCGCCATCGGCAGGAAGACGAAGACCGCGATCAGGATGCGCTGCGCCGTCGTCTTCGGATGCTCGTCGTCGTAGTCTCCGACGGCCTTGCGCAGGATCGGCGCGGCGCTCGGATCGAGGGAGAGCGCGATGTCCTCGCTCTCCGCGAGTGTCGTGCTGTTTGACCCCCGTGGGTCCGTAGTGCGTGCCATGTTCTCCCCTGAGGTGAGGCGCCCGCAGGCGGTGGCCTTGTACGCTTACGTAACCGTAGCCTACGAAACCGTAGGTTGCGCAAGGGTCTCAGATGAATTCTTGGATATCCCCTGGTAAAGCGCCTAGCCGCCGTCCACTACCCAGCGAGCAAGAGAACATACTCATGGCATCTACTGAGGGTGCGAAGAGGCGCCGCGCCGACGTCGCTTCCCGGTAGAGTTAGAGGGCGGTCCCGGGTCGTCTAGTGGCAGGACTAGGGTTTTTGGTGCCCTATACAGAGGTTCGAATCCTCTCCCGGGAGCACAGAGTGGGTTCGACACCAGGCGCCCGAATGCCATTGACTTGGGCGCTCCGCCCCTCCGCCCCTCCGCCCCTCCGCCCCTTGGCGGCTGGCCCACGCGTGCCCGTTTCGTCCGGATTGTCACGACGCCACCGCGGGCCGCCCGATGATCGTGGAAATTCCGCAGCTTATATGGTGCCGAACTTCCACGAAAAGCGAAATCCTGCTCGATCATGCCGCGCCCGGCGAGCGGGCGCCGCGCGCCGGGCCGCACACGGCCCTAACGGGCACCACGCACCACTAACGGCGCGGATGTGGTGCTGACCCTGCCGAGGGGCCGCGGCCCGCGGCCAGTGGTGCTGCTGGCTTCAGGCAAGTCCACGCCCGCGGACTACGAGCGGTCGCAGCACGTCGACGCGGCCGTGGTCGCCGGCGTCGCCGACTGGCTGGTGCCAGGGCGCGGGCGGGGGCCGGTCGCCCGGCTCTTCTCCGGCCCGCGGCGGTTCCACCGGTTATGCGGAGGCAGGCTCCGGTGAGTTATGGTTGGTTGAGGTTAAGCAAGTTCTGATCAGCTACTGAACTTTTCCGACTTTCCTGACAAGCTGGGGGCATAGGTGCCTGTCATGGCCGATCGTGGGCTCGGGCCGCACTACAAGTGGATCGCGCTGTCCAACACCACGCTCGGCGTGCTGATGGCGACGATCAACCAGTCGATCGTGCTGATCGCGTTGCCCGCCGTGTTCAAGGGCATCGGGCTGAACCCGCTCGGTCCAGGTAACACGAGTTACCTGCTGTGGATGTTCATGGGCTTCATGGTGGTCACGGCGGTGCTTGTGGTGTCGTTCGGCCGCCTGGGCGACATGTTCGGCCGGGTGCGGATGTACAACCTCGGGTTCGCGGTGTTCACCGTCGCCTCGATCTTCCTGACCGTGACCTGGATGCACGGCGTGGCCGGCGCACTGTGGCTGATCATCTGGCGGGTGGTGCAGGGCATCGGCGGCGCGTTCCTGTTCGCCAACTCGACCGCGATCCTCACCGACGCGTTCCCGGCCAACCAGCGCGGCACCGCGCTCGGGCTGAACTCGATCGCGGCGATCGCGGGCTCGTTCATCGGCCTGATCCTCGGCGGCGTGCTCGCCCCGATCAACTGGCACCTTATCTTCCTCGTCTCGGCCCCAGTCGGCCTGTTCGGCACCGTCTGGGCGTACTACATGCTGCACGACATCGGCATCCGTAAGCACGCGAAGATGGACTGGTGGGGCAACCTGCTGTTCGGCGTGGGCCTGATCGCGATCCTCGTCGGAATCACCTACGGGCTCCAGCCGTACGGCGGCAGCGCGATGGGCTGGACGAACCCGTTCGTCCTCGGCGCGATGATCGGCGGCGTCGCGCTGCTGGTCATCTTCGTGTTCGTCGAGACGAAGGTTGAAGAGCCGCTGTTCCACATGTCGCTGTTCAAGATCCGGGCATTCGCGGCAGGAAACGTCGCAAGCCTCATGCTCGCCATGGGCCGTGGCGGCATGCAGTTCATGCTGATCATCTGGCTCCAGGGCATCTGGCTGCCGCTGCACGGCTACAGCTACAGCCAGACCCCGCTGTGGGCCGGCATCTACCTGCTGCCGCTGACGCTCGGCTTCCTGCTGTCGGCGCCGCTGTCCGGCGTGCTGTCGGACCATTTTGGCGCGAAGGCGTTCACCGTCGGCGGCGCGCTGCTGACCGCGGCGACGTTCCTGGTCCTGATCTTCGTCCCGGTGAACTTCCCTTACTGGGAGTTCGCCGCCGTCGTCGCGCTCAACGGTTTCGGTACCGGCCTGTTCGTCTCGCCGAACCGCGCCGAGATGATGAACTCGGTCCCGGCCAGCCAGCGGGGCGCGGCGGGAGGCATGATCGCGACCTTCATGAACTCCGCGTCCGTGCTCTCGATCGGCATCTTCTTCTCGCTGATGGTGGCCGGCCTGGCGAGCAAGCTGCCGGCGTCCATGTTCAGCGGGCTCACCGCGCAGGGCATCCCGGCGTCGGCCGCGACGACGATCTCCCACCTGCCGCCGATCGGCGTGCTATTCGCCGCGTTCCTCGGCTACAACCCGATGCAGCAGCTGCTCGGGCCGCTGCTCGCTCACCTGCCGTCCGCGCACGCCGCCTACGTGACCGGCCGCGAGTTCTTCCCGAACCTCATCACCCAGCCGTTCCACGACGGCCTCGGCGTCGCGTTCGGCTTCGCCATCGCGGTCAGCGTCATCGCGGCGATCGCGTCCGGGCTGACCGGCCGGACCAAGCCGGCGGCCGAGTCGCAGGCGCCGGCCGAATCACTCGGCTCGGAACTTGCGGGGGTGGCGGGCGAGGGCGCGTTCGAGCCGAGCGAACTCGTTATCCCTAACACGGTTGAGGACTCATCGGAGACGGCGGACAAGCCAGGGATATCTGGTTAAAATTTCAATCAGGCAGGTGGCGTCCCGCTCCGAGGCACGTCCGGTGCGGCGCATGCGCGGCGCTGGATGCGAGTCTGCGGGCGTCTCCTGTCCCGACGCGGCCCGGCCTGGCCGTTTCGTGTCTTGAGTCACTCTTGGTTACTCGCTTAACAGCAGTGCTGGTGGTCATCCTCCGCCAATCACGAGCAGGTATCCTGCTGGTGAGGAGCGGGTAAACAGTTAGCTGTCGTTCCGCCTCTTCGCGGGTCCGGTTAGCAGGCCACATCGTCGCCCGGCAGGGCGACAGCGGGGATACGGGGGTCGTCCCCCGGAGACGACAGTTACGGGGGAATATGGCCTCGGTAGGTGTTCGGCGCGATACCCGAGGAGATGCGTTACTCGTGAGCGAAACTTCCCTGGCCGCGGTTGTGGTCCTTGCCGCGGGTGAGGGCACCAGGATGAAGTCACGTACCCCGAAGGTGCTGCACACGCTGTGCGGGCGGTCCCTGCTCGGGCACGCGATCGCGGCCGCGAGCGACCTCGAGCCTGAGCGGCTCGTGGTCGTGGTCGGGCACGCCAGGGAAGAGGTGAGCGCGGCGGCCGTCGCCGCGGCACCGCGGGCGGACATTGTCGTCCAGGAGCAGCAACTCGGCACCGGGCACGCCGTGCGGATGGTCATCGAGGCCGTCGGCGCCATGTCCGGCACCGTCATCGTGACCTACGGTGACATGCCGCTGCTGCGCGGGCAGACGCTCGGCGAACTGGCCAGCAGGCACGTAGCGGCGGGTAACGCCGTCACCGTGCTGACCGCGCGGGGCGACTTCCCTGGTTTCGGGCGGATCGTGCGCGACGCCGACGGCGCCTTCCTGCGGATCGTCGAGGAGCGCGACGCCACGGCGGCCGAGCGCGCCATCGATGAGTTCAACTCCGGGTGCTACGCGTTCGACGGCGCGCTGCTCGCCGACGTCATCAAGCGGGTGACCACCCGCAACAGTCAGCACGAGGAGTACCTCACCGACGTCGTGGAGATCCTGCGCGGCGACGGGCACCCGGTCGGTACCGTGCTCGCCGCCGAGTCGGCGGAGATCAGGGGCGTCAACGACCGGGTGCAGCTCGCGCAGGCGCGGCGGGCGCTGAACGACCGCGTCCTGCGGGACTGGATGCTCGCCGGCGTCACCGTCACCGACCCCGCGTCCACCTGGATCGACGTCACCGTCACCATCGGCCAGGACGCCGAGATCGGCCCGCAGGCCCAGCTTGAGGGCGCGACGGTGATCGGAGCGGGGGCCAAGGTCGGACCCGGCTGCCTGCTTGAGGACACGACGGTCGGCGAGGACGCGGTGCTGCTGCACGCGGTCTGCCGTCAGGCCGAGATCGGCCCGCGGGTCACGGTCGGCCCGTTCGCCTACCTGCGGCCGGGGGCAAGCATCGCCGCCGACGCCCACATCGGCACCTACGTCGAGCTCAAGAAGTCGCACGTCGGCGCGGGCGCGAAGGTGCCGCACCTCACCTACGTCGGCGACGCGACCGTCGGCGCGGGCGCGAACATCGGGGCGGGGACGATCTTCGCCAACTACGACGGGGTGCGCAAGCATCACACCGAGGTCGGCGAGAACGCCTTCGTGGGGAGCAACACGGTGCTCATGGCTCCGGTCACGATCGGCGACGGCGCTTACACGGCGGCCGGGTCGGCGATCGGCGAGGATGTGTCGGCGGGCGATCTTGGGATAGCAAGGGGACACCAGCACAATTCCGACGGCTGGGTGCTCCGCAACCGGCAAGGGACACGGTCGGCGGAGGCAGCGGCCCGCCGTCGTTCGGATGAATCTCGATGATTTTTGTTTTGGTTGTACGGCCCGAGGGAGCGCAGTACTAGGTGAGTGGCATGACGGCGCCCAGCCAGAAGAAGATGATGTTGTTCGGGGGGCGGGCCTTTCCCGAGCTTGCCGCTGAGGTTGCCGACTGCATGGGAGTCGAGACCGCGCCGGCGAAGCTGTACGACTTCGCCAACGGCGAGATCATGGTCAGGTTCCTTGAGTCGGTCCGCGGCAGCGACGCCTTCGTGCTGCAGAGCCACACCGCGCCGATCAACCAGTGGATCATGGAGCAGCTCATCATGGTCGACGCGCTCAAGCGGGCGTCGGCCAAGCGGATCACCGTGGTCATGCCGTTCTTCGGCTACGCCAGGCAGGACAAGAAGAGCCGCGGCAGGGAGCCGATCTCGGCGCGGCTCATCGCCGACCTGTTCGCGACGGCGGGGGCCGACCGGCTGATGGCCGTCGACCTGCACACCGCGCAGATCCAGGGGTTCTTCGACGGGCCGGTTGATCATCTGTTCGCGCTGCCGATCCTCGCGGGCTACCTGGAGAGCAAGCTGAACGTGCGGAACGTGACCGTGGTCGCGCCGGACGCCGGGCGGGTCCGGGTCTGCGAGCGGTGGACCGACCGGCTCGGCACGCCGCTCGCCATCATCCACAAGCGGCGCGATCCGTACGTGGCTAACCAGGTC
>Ga0210389_10001504_pt1 | contig 18851 bp, 29 predicted proteins | sample IncBWH28OmetaG_FD_160127 | JGI IMG/M metagenome (GOLD analysis project Ga0210389, IMG submission 160127) | Forest soil microbial communities from Barre Woods Harvard Forest LTER site, Petersham, Massachusetts, United States - Inc-BW-H-28-O ...
GTGGCCTATGCCTGACGCCGTCACTCAAGTCAACGATCTGAAAGGCATGCCCGACCAGGCGCTGCAGATGGAGCTGATGAATCCATCGGGGGCCGTGCCCGCCTATCTAGTTCTCGCCGAGGCGCAACGCCGCCAGCTCATGCGGCAGTCCGCCGTGACGCAGCAGAACCAGGCGCCAGTGGGCAGCGTGTATGACGACGTCATCCGTTCCATGATGGCGCGCCAGCCTCCGCAGGGGGCCGCGCCCGCGGGCATGACGCCGCCTCCCGCCGCGCCGCCAGCAGCGCCGCAGACGCCGCAAAACTTCCGGCCGCCGCAGGGCATGGCCGAGGGCGGCGAGGTGGACGACGACGACTACGCCGACGACGAGGAGGGCGGCGACGACGACATCCTCGAGATGCCGCTCAAGCCGGCCGGGGCGATCCAACCAATCAAGCCAGCGGCGCGGCAACCGCTAGTGCAACGGCAGCCGATGCCTGCCCGGCGTCCTACGGCCTACGACGAAGAAATAGAGTCCGCCGGAAAACACTACAACGTCGACCCGAACCTGGCGCGCGCGGTCATTGGCGTCGAAAGCGCGGGCCACAATGGCCTGGTTTCCCCCAAGGGCGCGATGGGCCTGATGCAGTTGATGCCGGGAACGGCGGCCGGCCTGGGCGTTACCGATCCGCAGGACCCGCACCAGAACATCTGGGGCGGCACGCACTATCTCAAGGAGATGATCGACCGCTATGGCGGCGACATCCCGAGAGCCTTGGCGGCTTACAACGCGGGGCCAGGAAAGATTCAGCGGGGCGGCGAGATTCCGCTCTACGCGCAAAGCTATGTGAACAACGTGATGAAGCGCTACAAGGGATTCGGGGGCGCAAGCGCGCCAGACGCCGAAGCGCTGGCCGCGACGCCTGCGACGCCCCGGCCTCCGGCGCAGCCTTTCACGGCTCCTGATGACTGGCGCGCGCAGCAGCTCGCGGCCCTGCAAACTCCCAGCGCGTCAGCGCCTGGCGCGGCCGCGGTAGCGGACGATCCGCAGCTCGCCACGATTCTAGATTCCGGCTCGCCCTCGCCGGGGGCGGCGCCGGCCCCAACTGCGGTTGAGGCGGCGCCCTCCACCGACCCCTTCGATCCGGCGAACCTTCGTAAATCGCGCGACGTGTATTCGGATGTCATCTACGGCCAAGAGCCGCCGCTTACCGCCAGCCAGAAGGAGCTGCGCCAACGCATCCAAAAGATGTGGGACGAGGCCGAGGCGCGCAAGAAGCCGAACTTCTGGAAGTTCCTCGAAAACTTCGGCCTGGGCATGGCGTCTACGCCCTCGCGCAACTGGGGCCAGTCGCTCGCCGGCGGCGCCGCGGGCATGGCCAAGGGCTTCGCTGCGCAGCAGGACGACGCGCGCAAACAGGAACTAGAGTTAATGGGCATCAGCTCGAAACTAGACGACGAGATGCGCGTGGAGCAAGGCAAGATCGGCGACGCGGTAGCGAACCAGGCCAGGATCAAGGCGGAAGCGGACAGGCAGGCGGCGCAACAGCACGACCAGGTAGCGCTGAAGATGCCCGGCGCGATGATCGGCGACGCCAACGTAAGCCCGGGCGGCGGGTATATCAAAGAGCCGCTTCTGAATGTTCCAGGCAAGGCCGTCTGGCATTTAGGCGTGCAGGCCCCGGTGACGCAGGAAATTCAACCGTATCTCGAGACGAATCCGGCTACCGGGCAAAGGCCTGCAGTGGGATCCATGCTGCCCACCATGGACGTGGAAACCGCGCGGCAGAAGTGGCTGATGGATCAGCAAAAGACTTTGGGCAAGACGCCGACGACGGCGGAGCAAGTATGGGAAGTAAACGCGCAGGCTCTCGCGAGATCGAATAAGGAGGCCACGACAAAGACCGGCATGCCGATCGACTGGACGCAGCCCGTGTTCCCCCAGCTGGCGCCTCAGTGGCAGCAGAAAGCCATGATTACGCCCGAGCAGCAAACCCAAGCCGAGCAGCTGAAGTTGAGTCGCCAGACCGCGGAGAACGCGCGCAACGACAAGCTGCGGCTCGATAACTACGACAAGCGGATAGGCGATTTCAATAAGCTCTACACGCCCATCAAAGACAAGGCGGATAGAGTGGACACCCTGCTTCACAACCTCGACACGGGCATTCCCGCGGCGGATGCAATGGCGATCCCGCAGCTATTGGTGACGGAAGTATCGGGCGCGGGATCCGGCGTGCGACTTACTCAGCCCGAAATTAATAACGTGCTCGGCGCGCGCTCCACATGGGGCGACCTCCAGGCCAAGATACAGAAGTTCTCCCAGGGGGGCGATCCTTTAACCGACGACCAGAAGCAGATGATCCGCGATCTGGTCGGGTATCTCAGAACGAAAACGCAGGCAAAGATGGAAGCGCTGCAATTCGCGAATCATCGGCTGGATGAAGCCAAAACCCCAGACATACAGAACGGGGCGATGACTCAGCTCCGCGAAGAGCTAAATACCATCGAGGGCCAGCCGTACTCGATGCGCGACGACAAGGGCAAGCTGCACACCTTCTCGACCCAGCAGGGGCTGAATCAGTTCAGCCAGGCTCTAGCGAAGCAGAAGCCCGCGGCGGCCGCCGCGCCGGCTACGGGCGGGCAGAAATTGGTTCAGATGATCGCGCCCGACGGAAAGACGGGAAGCGTGCCGGAAAATCAGGTGGAGGCCGCCAGGAAACAGGGATATAAGTTGCCGGGAGAATAAACGATGCCTGACGACCAGAATCCCGTCACTTTCATCCCCGACCCGCCCGCCGCTTCCGCCGACCCGCCTATTACGTTTGTCCCTGACCAGCAGCAAGCCGCGCCTGCCGCCGCTGCGCCCGCCGCGGACGACAACGACGCGCTGGCGGATCAGATCCGCAAGCAGGAGCAGGAGCAACTTAAGCAGCAGCGGCAGCAGCAAGAGAACGCAAGGAAAGGTCCGAACGTAACACGGGGCGTTTCCGATGAAGACCTGATCAGGAGCTTTGGATATGACCCGGCGCTAATTAGTAAGTCGCCCACTTACCAGGCGGCTAAGCAACATCTTGGCTCTGGCTTCCCTATCCTCGCGCCTAAGTCGGGCGACGATCCGCTGAGCAAATACATTCTGCGGTGGCCCGTCGGCGCCGTCGGCCAGGGAGTGCTGGACACGCTACTCGCTGTGCCGCAACTCGCATCTCACATTTCTCCCGCCGCCGGCGACAAAGCCGATGCGCCCTATTTCGATCTGCTCACCAAGGTCGCAGATGAGAATTACAAGCAAAACATCATGCGCGGCCAGGATCCAGGATGGGTAAACAAGACGGCGCGGACGCTCGCGCCGATGGCTATTCCCATAGGCGGCGAGGCCGAAGGCGCGAGCATGGCCTACTCCGCATTAAGGGCCGGACTAAAAGGCGCAGCCTTGAGCGCGGCGACGCAGCCAGTCTATACGGACCCGAACGATCCCAACAGCTTTGCGAAGCAAAAGGCCATGCAAACCGCATTGGGCGCAGGCGGCGGCGCGGCCGGCGCGGCTGCAGCTCGCGGGTTTACTGGCGCCATTGGCCGTGTTGTGTCGTACTTCAAGACGCCGCTGCCGGGCGAAGCGGCGGCGGCGATGGCGGCCGATCTCGAAGGCGCGATGAAAGGCTCCTGGGGCGACTTGAGCGATCTCCAGGGAGTCGGCGATCCGCGGCTTGCCGCGCGCGCTAAGGCCGCCGGCGAAGCGATCGCCGGCGCGGGAAGCGATCCGACGAAGATCGAGCAGGCCGTTATCAAGCTGCAGAATTTCCGCACCGCGGCGAAGGCGGGCGAACTCTACGACGAAGTAGGCAGGCTGGCCGGGTCAACGGAAGTCCCCGTTCCAAGCGCGATTCGGACCATGCAGCAATTACAGAAAGAACTATCGGAGGTCCCGCAAAGAGATCAAAACCTGCCGATGATCAACAACATCAAAGGCTGGATAAAAGCGATGCAGCCCCAGGTTGTCGAGCCGCCGGAGCCGCCGCCCGACGTGCTGGGAAATATTCGAGCTTACATGGAGTGGAAGGCCGCGAACCCGCCCTTGACAACGCCGCCGGGCAATACTTTCCCCATCACGCAGCGATTTCGGAGTTTCTTGGGCGACAGGATCGAAGATGCGATGACGCCAGGCGGCTTGGTCGCGCCTGAAGACGCTCGAATTTTACAGCGCATCAAGGACGCAGTTGATCGGGACCTGCAGGATTTTACCCATGGCGCAAACGCCCCGCCGGGCCTCACGCAGGCGGCGGAAGCCGCAAATAATTACTACCGCAATTTCCGCACGCCGTTTTTAGATCCGAGGGTATCCAAGGCCGGCACCACCGAGCTGCCCGATACGATTCTCAATATGTTCGTGAAGGGCGGCGACAACGCCGACCTGGCCGAGAAATTCTACGATGTCCTGACGCCGAAAGGCCGCGCCGCGGTGCAGTCGCAGATGTTCAATCACCTTATCGATGGCTCCGTAGCCCCGGCGAACAAAAACATTATCGGCGGAGTGGCGCGCGATGGATCGCCGCAAGTGGATCCGAAGACCTTCCTCGCGAACCTGGATAGATTCAAAAAAGCCTATGGCGTTTTCTTCAAGGGCATCGATGAAAAGCAACTGATAGGCGTCGAGAAGTTGATGAGAAGCGCCGTCCAAGGGCAGGAGAATATGCTTCCGCTTGGCATCGCAGCTGGAGCGGCCGGCATAATCGGCCACGCCGCGGGCATTCCCTGGGGAGCTGATATCGCCGGGGCTGGGCTCGGCGCGACAACGCTCAAGTATCTGCTCAACACGGAACCGGGCAAGAGGGTCGCTTATGCTGCTTTCGCTCGGGATCCGGCGACGCCGGCGATGGCGCAGCTCTGGGGCAATCTCCGCAGGGGCGTGCCTTACGCCGCCAAGGCCTTGGGATTAACCGCCGGCAGCCCGAACGGGCCAAATAAAATTACAGTCAAACCGGTGAAAACATTTGAACCGCCTGCGGGCTTCGCTGGCGGGGGGCTGGCGCTGAAGGCGCGGATGCGCCGGAACACGATCGAGTCGCTTTACCCTAAAAGGTAGGCAAGGCCGAGGAGACAGAAGCAGAAGAAGCCGGTCGCAAAAACGCCCCAGAAGCGGTTCCACTCCGCCGCTTTCCGTTGCTTCACCCGCTCTGCCTTCAACTCCGCTTCTGTCTTGGGCTTTCGGGCGCGGTACTTCTTCTTGGCGTAGGCGCACAAGGCGAATGGCGCGATGATGATCGCAACCTCTCCCAGCTGCAGCAAATCTTGAAACATTCTTCTCATCATGACGCGCGCCGCGCCGCGGCCGCTACAACGGATGGGTGAAACGGCCCTACTTCTGTTCCGCCGCCCATTGGCGGACGCGCCCGACGCGGACCAGGTGATGCTGCCATTCGATCCCCATGACGCTCACTTTGAGAATGTCGTTATCGTCCGGGCGAAAAGCGGTCCCGGCGTCCCGCAGCTCGAACTCAACCCAATGCAACGCCTTGGCTACTGCGGCGAAAAGCGATTTTCCGCTGGTGTTGTACTGATACTGCATCATCTCGGAAGGCATGGCCTTGGCGTTGCGCGACACTTTGACGCGGACGTCATGCCTGGCCCCGCCCCGATACGAGATCCACACGACGAAGGGCAGGCCGGTGTGCTTCGGAAATAAGTTCGCCATCTCAAACGGGGCCTCGATCATAAAAACTCCCCAGTGGCCGGCTACCGGCGGCCCTTCTCCAGATCCGTGATCCGGCCCTCGTGGTTGTCGATGCTCAGGTCGTGAGCTTCCATAATCCGCGCGAGTCGGATGTTGGCTTCCATGACCCGCTTCAACAGCGCCTCATTCTCTCTGTGCAGAGTCAAAACTACCTCGAAGCCCTGCCGGGTCTTGGCTTCGCCGTCTCGCTGCATGCTAGCCATCAGCTCCACGGACTGCGCCAGGGCGTCCAGCCGCTCTTGCGTCCATTCCATTTACCTGCCCTCCAGCTTTGAGATCCGCTTAGCTAAAGCTAAATTCGGTTTCTGATTTTATTCTACAGCGCGACGTAAGTGAAGTAGCCGAGGATCGAGCCCGCCTCGCCAAAGATCGGCAGGCGCCGCCGCGCGCTGCCGTAGTGGCGCTGCCAGGGCCCGGGCGGATCCGCGCCGCCGCGCTCGGTCTTGCACAGAACGCAAAACGCGGTGTGGTCGGGCTCCCATTGCACAAAGTCGCGCACGGCGGCTTCAAATTTCGCGTATCACCAGCCGTCGGACCAGTACAACGATTCGAGCGAGGGCGAGACGGTGACTAGCGTGTTGAACATGCGCTCATGCACGCGCAAGACGCGGCCGTCCTCCAGGCGCTTAAAAACGCCGTTCCTGTCCTGTCCGAACTTAGTGCTCATCCGGCTTTTTCTAGCCGCCTTATAAAAGCCCGGACCTCGCCGGCGCTAACCGGAGGCATGGTGGGAATGTTCGCCGCGTCCAACTTATCGAGCGTCTCATGCAGGCCAGGAAGACGCTCCCTCATATGTTGACGGCAAACGCGGCACGTAAGATTGCCGTGCTCTACAGCGCCGCAGGCTGTGCAGGTTACATGACTCATGCAGTCTTGAGGGCTTTGGCCAGTTCGAGCGCGCTGCGCGAGATAGCGTAGAGCTGCCGGACGCGCGCCGTGTGCACGTCGATAGGTTGAGGGGCGGGAACGTTCTTCGCGAGGCCGCGCTCGACGAACTCGCGCACCAGGTCCGCCATGGAAAAGCCCGGCTTGTCTTCAGCGATATGCTGGGCCCGGCTGCGCAGCGCGTTGTAATCGTCGGCGGACAAAATCAACGTGAGCGTCCGGCGGCTGGCGTAAAGTTTGGGGCGGCCCCGCATAAATTCAACTGAAAGCTATTTTCGCATTTTCCCTGTAAAGTCTCAATGAATTTCCGCGCGCCCGTATGCTTGCCTCTAGTGAGTGAATCACTCGCCGACGACGAGCTGGATTATTACCTCTCCAACCTGGGCGCGCTTCCGCCCGAAGAGCAGGACGCGGCGCGCGAGCAGCTCCTCAGACTCACCGGGCGCGACCCCGATCAGGACTGCCGCGAGCACTTCCTGCCCTACGTGCGCCGCGTCTGGCCGGACTTCATTCATGGGCGTCATCACGACGTCATGGCGGACGTCTTCGAGCGCATCGAGCGCGGCGATCTGAAGCGCTGCATCATCAACATGCCGCCGCGCTCCACCAAGTCGCGCTTCGCCTCGGTGCTCTTCCCCGGTTGGTATCTGGGTAAAAACCCCAAGCGCAAGATTCTCGCCGGATCCCACTCCGCGGGCCTCGCCATGGACTTCGGGCGCGACTTGCGCAACCTAGTCATCGGCGACGCCTATCAAGGCCTCTTCAAAGGCGTGACGCTGTCGCAGGACTCGCGCGCGGCGCATCGCTGGTCGACCAAGCAAGGCGGCGAGTATTTCGCCGTCGGCAAAACCGGCGGCGCGGCCGGCCGCGGCGGCGACCTGGTGGTGATCGACGACCCGCACTCCGAGCAGGACGTTCTCAAAAACGCCAAGCTCGAATTCGAAAAGACCTGGCGCTGGTATCTCGCCGGGCCGCGCCAACGCCTGCAGCCAGGCGCGGCGATTCTAGTCGTCATGACCCGGTGGGGCGAGATGGACCTCACCGGCCGCCTCATCAAGGCCTACCAGGAACTAGAAGAGGAACTAGAGCCCTGGGAGGTGATCGAGCTGCCGGCCATCATGCCGTCGGGCGAGGCCGTCTTCCCCGAGTTCTGGAAGATCGAAGAGCTGCGGGCCACGCGCGCGGTGATGCCGGCGGCGCGCTGGGCGGCGAATTACCAGCAGCAGCCGATCTCCGAAGAAGGCGCCATCATCAAGCGCGACTGGTGGAGGAACTGGACGGACGCCCAGCCGCCGGTCTGCGACTTCATCGTGCAGGGCTGGGACACGGCGCACTCGCAGAAAGACACCGCTTGCCGCTCGGCCTGCGTCACCTGGGGCGTGTTCCGCGCGCGCACGCATGACGATCCGCCGCGGCTTTACACCGGCATCGTCCTGCTCGACGCCTGGGCCGCCCGCGTCAATTTCCCCGAGCTGAAGCGCAAGGCGCGGGATCTCTACGACCAGTGGAAGCCCGATTCGCTAGTCATCGAGCGCAAGGCGGCCGGCGAGCCGCTGATTCAAGAATTGTTCCGCGCCGGTATTTATGTCTCCGACGCCGGCACGCCTGGCCGGTCGAGCGATAAGGTCATGCGCACGAACGCCGTGGCGGATCTGTTTAGTTCCGGCGCTATCTATGCGCCCCTCGGCCATCGCTGGGTGGAACAGGTGCGCGACGAGATGGGGGCGTTCCCGGTGGGCGAGTTCGACGATCTGCATGACGCCGCGGTGTGGGGCCTGCTGCGCATCCGGCAAGGGAACCTGATTCACCTGGGCACGGACGAGGAAGACCTCGAGGAATGGAAGCCGCGGCCGCCGACGCAGTATTACTAGCCCCGCCCGTCAAGCATTTGTCAGAAGATGTCAGAAGATGTCAGCGAACGAAGGGCGAAAGCGCCAGTCATTGGCCGCGCGGCGCGACTTGCACGCTCGCGCTCCCGGCGGAGGGCGAGAATAGCCAGACTCCCGACGGGCCGTATCCGGCGAAGCGGATGGGGATCCCCGGCGGCAGCGTGAAACTAGCCGGGTCGCCGGCCGCGACCGTCGACGCCCGGCTGAGATAGATCGCAGCCGCTCCGGTGTTGATGACCGTCACATCCCAGTGCCCCAGGCCCCCGACCAGCTCGGTGGGCGTCCCGGCGGCGAGCGCCACGTTGTTATAGAACCCCGCCTGCTCAACCACCGGAGCGAGAACCGTCGCGCCGAACGCGCCGATGTTCGGCGGGTTTGAGGTCGAGACGCCGGCAATAAACACTCCCGCGCCGATGGCGGGCGAGCCCGGCAGCAGCGTGTAGTCGCCGTTCAATTTCGGGTCGGCGTTGATCGAGTGCGCGTCGTTGGGCGTCATCCCGGAGAGCCAGCCCGCCCAGTTCACGAAGGCCGCCGCCGTATGCATGAAATTTCCGCCGGCTGCGTGATAGACGAGGTTATAGTCCGATACCCAGGTGGCCGCCGAAGTGATTCCCATTTCCACCGTGCTTCCCGCCGTCCCGTTGTTCTGAAACAGATTATTTTTGACGGTGACGTTGTAAGTCCCGCCGGCGCCGGTGGTCGCCAGGATGCCAAAATTGTTGCCGACGATCGTGTTGTTGTAGACGAATATCTGCACGTTCTCGACGGGGCCCGTCCCGGGGACGACATACACTCCCTCCCCCTGCGAGCTGTTCAGGTTGCCGTAGATCAGGTTGTAAGACACCACGAGGTTGACCGAGGCGTCCGCCGCGATTCCGCCGCCATTGAGCGAGCCGTAGACGGTGTTGTTCTTGATCGTGATGTTGGACGGCGTAAGGCTGTTGCTCGTCATCGAGACGCGCACGTTGTCGTTGTAGCTGTTGTAAATCTGGTTGTTCTGAACCACGATGTCATGCGGGGCCGCGCCGCCGCCGCCGATGCCGACTCCGTTCCCGTCCGTCCCGCTGCTGCCGTTGTCGTGAATGATGCAGTTCGAAACCGTCGCGTTCGCGGTGCCGTTGCCGAGGATGATGCCCGAGTCCGTCGCGTGGTCTACTTCGAGGCCGGTGACCGTGAGGCCGGTGATGATGTTCGCCGCCAGGCCGTAGCCGCCGCCGGTCAAATGCAGATTTTGAAGCGTGAGGTTGCTGTGCGTGTCGGCGTAAACACACTGCCCCTTGCCCGTTCCGTTGATGATCGGGTTGGCGCCCGATCCATACGCCGCAAAGGTCACGCCGTCGGAGCTGACGGTCAACTGCTCGGCCCAGGAGGCGCCGCGCAGGAAAAGGACGCTGTCGCCCGAGGCGAAACTAAAGCCGCTTACCTTGGCTATGGTCTTCCAGGCGGTCGCCGGCGACGTCCCATTGTTCGAGTCGAGGCCGTTCGGGTCGACGTAGTAGGTAGCCATCGAGGCCCTTACTGGTCGCGCGGCTGGAGCAGCGCGCTTACCGTCCCCGCGGCGGTCGAGAGCACCCAGACGCCCGTCGGCCCCCAAATCACCAGGTTCATCGGTATGTTCGGCGGCAGGCTAAAACTAGCCGGATCGGCCGCCGCAACTGTGGCGGCGTTCTTGACGTAGACCGCGGCCGTGCCGACGTTGAGGAGGGTCAGGTTCCAGTGGCCGGAGACTGCGATGGTGAGCTGGGTGGCCGTGGCCGCGGCCAGCCCCACCGTATTGAACGGGTTCAAAGTGAATACGGCCATGAGAACCTCAGCAAAAGCGTATCACTAAAAAAGGCGGGCCCCGTTGGCCCGCCTTCTAGTTTTCCGCCTTTCTCGTTCAATGAACGAGAAATTACTTCGGTTGACGTTCGGGGGGAGTTGCGATGGGATGGGCCGGACCCGTTCCGCCGCCAGAGATGGGCGGGGTCGGCGTCGGCGTTCCGCCAGGCGCGATGGGATGCGTGGGGACGCCCATGTCGACTACCATCCAGCGAGCGCGAGCGCCGCGGCGCCCGGCGCCGGCGCCTACGACCACTACCAGCAGCAGGCCTTTGCCGCCCAGCACTCCGTCGGACGGATCAAGCGGCGGCCAGATGGTCCCGGGCGGGAGCGCGATGGGATGTTCCGGCGTGGCCGGGATATAAATCGGGAAGCTGGGCTCGGCGCCATCCGGCGGCAGCGCGATCGGGTGCTCCGGGTGTACGTCCGGGGGCAGCGGCGGCAGCACGATCGGGTGCGTCGGCATCCCGCCATCTCCGCCTTCCGGCAGGGTATTGTCAACATGTCCCCCCTCTACGGGGACGATATACGCGAGCGTTCCTTTTGGCATTTGTTGTTTGGGTCCTCCAACCAATGCTAGTCCCTCGGTCCCCTAACGTAAAGCAAAAAGAGATTACAGATTTCCCCTATTTTGTTATTTCCGCACGACGATAAAATCCTCGGGGTCGAGCGAATCCGCCTCTCCCCACACGCACGGAGCGCAGGCCGTCCAGCCTAGTTTCCCGGACAGGCTGGCTGAGGCCGGGTTATCGCAGATGTCGCACAAGACCAGCCCATCTTTGATTCGCCCCGTCCGCCTGGCGCGTTCAATGATCTTATTCGTCGTCGTCAAACAACTTATCCTGGCAAGCCTGGCATAGTCCGCTCAAAGTGAATTCCTTGCGAGCTAGTTCGGTCTTGAATTCGGCGGCCGGCTGTTTGCAGGAAACGCACCGATCCGCGGCGATGCTGGCGGGTACGTCTACGCCCTTGATCGTGGACTGGAAATCACGAATTGCCGGGTTTTTCCTGGCTGGTTCCACTGGCTATGGCCTCCTTGGTTAGTCTCGCGACCGCCTTGTGGCATTCGACGCAGCCCTTCGCGAGCGTCTCGTTGCCGTAAGGCTCGTACTTGAGCGCTTGCTTCTTTTCTAGATTGACGCCGCAGAACGTGCGCGTGTGCGATCCGTAGAGCAGCACATGCCGCTCCTTGGTCCTCGATATCCGCAAAGGGTAGGGGATTTTGCCGTTGCCGATCTCGATGGCGGCCTGCCGCAGAAAGGCGAGCTGGACGCTGCGCAAGTTCTCGTCAGCGCCGATGACAGTCATTTGGGCAAGCCTCTTTGCGGGGCGTAGGATTCCTCGGCGTCGTACACGCGCCTAGTATCCCGCATCCCCACCTTGATCTGCCTCACGCCAGGGAAGCACCAAAGCGTGTAGTAGTTCGACGGATCCATCAGCCGCGACTCCGCCGGGTACAGCTCGAAGGCCTCGCACTCTTCGCCCGCGAGCTGATTCTTGATCCACTGAAACTCGCGCCAGTCATGGCGCGCGGTGCCATCAATAGCGTTGATGCCGAGTTGGATCATGCCGCCGTCCGAGCCGAATACGTGATCGGGTTTGCGGCGCAAAGTGACGTTATAGAGATCGCTCGTCCAAGTCTCGTCTGGGTCTTCCGGGGGCTCGCCCGGTCCGCGGCGCGAGATCAGAACCAGTTCGCGATGCCCCGCGCTTGGCGGTTCGTTGGCGGCTTCGGGATGCGCCGCCCGCCACGCCGCGGTGAGATGCTCGCGCGCCTCGCGGGCATCCTGCGCGGTGTAGTCCCCCAGGCGCTGCCGCACGATGTAGGCTTCGATCGCCGGGTCCATCGGCGTGTTTGGTTTCCTCATCGCTGTGGGTTCCTCTCCGCAAATTTAGCGATCTCTTTGTTCATCTCGCGCACCGCGTCCCGCGTATGCTGGTGCAGCCGCATGTTCCAGCGCGACAACGCGCAGACGCCCGCCCAGAGCGCGCAGCAAATCGCCATCAGCCAGTTGTGCTCCAACGCCAAAAGGCCGCCGGCCACCGTGAGCGCCGCCATAAACGTCACGGCTACCCAGCGGGCGTAGTAGATGTCGTGGTCGTAAGTCACCGTTCCATCTCCAATTTTTCGCGGCGCGCGATCTCAGCGTCCTCGGCTTCGAAATACGCCCTCACCGCCGCGGCCGCAGCTTGGCGCTTGGTCATGCCCTCCGGGTCGCTCTCCGTCGATCCCTTGACGAAGCACCTGCAGCGGCCCTGAACGTGGGCCACTGAACCCAGGATCATGCGGAGGCCGCAGGGAAGATGCGCCGCGGGCTCGATGCTTGTGTGGATTCTCTCTCCCGGCAGGATCGGCTCTTCGCACCACGCGCAAGTCATCGGTCACGCCTCGCAAGTTCCCGGTCGAGATCCCGCATTAGGTTCTCGTCCTTGCACTTCGCCCCCTGACCTTGCATGTCCAGAAAAGCAGTGAGGATTCGCTGCATCAAGTCATAGCTGACGGGGATCGTCGGCTTCGTCATCCGCGCAGCTCCTGAAACGGCACGATGGTCAGCCTGTGGCCCTGGTGCTTGGCCGCGTACATCGGGCAACCGGGCCGGTGGATCCAGTAGAATTCGTCGCACGTTCGGCAGTAGTCCTGCGCCGTGTGCTGCCCGCATTCGTTGCAGGTCCTGTGAATAAGGGCGAGCGCGAGCAGCCGCTCGACTTCCTCTTCGGAAAGCAGCGGCATCTAGTTCCGGCTCCTGTGGATAAATTCGGCGGTCCTGCGCTGCTGGAGTTGGCTCTCGAGCAGCGGGCCCTTGGCTTCCGCCAGCGTGTGGTAAATGGTGGCGCGAGTCTCGTAATGCCAAGCGCGCGACTTACAGATGCCGCACCAGGGGTCGATCACGCCGCTTGCGACCAGCTCTTCGACCTTGCGCTTAAGCTCCGCCGCGCGAGGCGCTTCTTCGGCTTCGGCCTCGTAGGCCACGCCCATGATGCAGTGGCGCTGCGGGCACAAACATTGGATGAGATAGACGGTCGTCATTGCTGCACCTAATTATTCGACACTGGCGCGAACCTCTCGACTTCGACTTCGTAGAAGTGTTCGCCCTCGACGGGCTTAAAACCCGTGTCCCCAAGCTTGTGCGCCGCTTCGATTGCGGCCTGCAGGTCAACCTTGCGGATAACCGTCATGCTGGCGCCGGAATCCATGTCGATGATCTCACCCGGCTCAAGGTAGCCCGCATTGCAGCCAATGATACCCTTCATCCGACCTCGCTTCTGAGAACCGCCGCTAACTGCTTATTCATGACCAGATGTGCTCCACGGTTCGGCATAAGCGCCTCATCTGTTCAGGGACAATCCAATGAAGCACGCGCTCTGCATCTTCCTGGCGCGCAAAACGCACGGCCTCTTCTACGTTGCTACCGAAATCATCAACAGACCTGCCGCACCAGTAAACATCCGCTCCCTCAATTAACCAGACCGATTTCTCTGCCTCGCTTCTGAGCACCGCCGCTGCTTCGATTCGGTCTGCTATTTCACGAAGCGTATGCTCAAACACCGATTGATGAATAACCACCGTGGACCACTCATGTTCACGGAACATGTCTGCATAAAACCGGAGGTTCTTAACGTCAATTTCTCTCTGCCTGTCTGCTGTCATTTCTCTGCCTCGCTTCGCGCCAGCATGGGAATTTTGTACTTGCGGCAAATACCGTCATGCTGGCGCCGGAATCCATGTCGATGATCTGGTGACGTTATCGCAGTCGAAGCTCCAGACGGGTTGCGGGTCTGAACAGAAGTCGCAGATCACACCTTCACCTCGATCTCGTCTTCGGCTTTCTCGACCTCGGGCGCTAGTAAGTGATCCCGGCAAACGGCTGTCAGCGGCGCGTGAATCTTACCCGATTTTTTGGGAACGAACATCGCCATCGAGTGAGCCTGGAAAGACGCCAGAAATGTCCAATGAAACTTGCGCCTCTTGCCGCACTCCGCGCATGGAACCGAAACCGAAAACCTGAGGAACTTCACCCGCTCGGTCATCCAATCGGGGAACATCTCGTTCGGCTTCGCGTCGAGGACCTGGACCTCTAATTTCAGGTGGCCGGTCACACCCTCACCTCGATCTCTCGCGCCGGCGCCGCCTTGCCCTTAGTCCCGCGCACTAGCGACGGCTGCCACACTAGTTGATGGTATTTGCCGAACAGGCCGCGGCCTTCGCGGTAGTCCTTGAAGTGGCCGCGGCAGATGTGCATGGCCTTCGCCAGGCCGTGCTCGTGAGCGCGCCCCTCGCTGCGCAGGATCGCCTTCAGCGGCTCGATGATGAGCGTCTTATGCGGCGTGAGCGCGGCCCCGGGGTGGCGCTCGCGGTAGCGCTTGGCTAGTTTGGGGTCGACCGCGTGGTCGACCATCTGCACGTTCTTGCAGTGCAAGAAGCTGATGGCGAGAAACGCGGGGTTGAACCACGTCATGACGTTCTTCATCATGTTGACGGAAAACTCATCGTCAGGCGCGCAGTAAGCCTGCATCCAGGGGTTGCCGATGGCGCGGCCCTCGGCGTCGATGGCGACGAACGTAGAGCCGTGCGGCCCGTCGGCGACGACGTCGCGCTTGTGGTAATCGACATAGAGGTCGCACCACAGAAGCCAGCGCGCGTTCTCGGGGATGCCTTCGCCTTGGGCGTCCTCGCGCGCGACCGCGACGAAAAACATGCCCGCGCGACCGCCTTGCGGCAGCCACCCGCTCACGTCGGTGTCGCCGTGCGTCTTGCTGTGAATCATGCGCACCAGGCGATGCTCGCACCAGAACATCGGGAAGGGCGGCGCAAGGTTGGGGAAGTCGCGTTCGAGCGACCAGTATTCTTGGTCGGTGCCGTTGTAGAGATACTCGGCGACGTTATCGATCACGAGCACCGGCAGGCGCGGATTCTCGAGCAGCCCGAAGGAACGCCGCGCATATTCGGACCACGCCGTCTCTTTGTCGGGCGCGACGAAAATAGGCATGCCCAGGCGGCCGCCGCGGCGGATGTCGTCAATTAGTCGGGGCATTAGCTTTTCGCTCTTTCACCTTGGCGATTCGCTCGCGAACAAAATCGCGCAGCCAGGGGTGCTCACTATAGAGTTCGGCGGCTTCCTTCGCTGTTGCCGCGCGATAGCCGCGCCCGTCCCAACGCAACACCTCGCCGCAGTATGCGCAAATCGAAAGGTCGTCGGGTTTAAGCGTCGGCGCGACGTTCGAGTCAAACGCCACGCCGGTCACTCCGTCCAGGACTTTCAGGCAATACGGGCAGAAAGCCGCCCGCGTGCGGCTTGACCCGATAGTGGCTCTAGTTTTCAATCGGGGGTTCCTCGTCCGGCACTTCGTACGGCGTGAATTGCGGGTTGCCGGCGTTCAGCTCGTTCACCACGCGCATGATGCTGTAAAACTCTTCCCTCCCGGCAATGTGGTTGGCGCGGACCGCCACATAACCCAGCGCCATCAACAGGCGCGCGTAATCGTGGTCCGACATGACAATCGTGACGACGCCGGCCTCGCGCTTGAAGGTGATCATGACGCTTTGATCAGATGCGCATGGCCCATATGCTGGATCGGGTAAGGCTTCGGCGGCTCCTCGCCGTGATGCAGCCGGTAGGCCTCTTCAAACCAGTGCGCGAGGAATAGCTTCACCGCCCAACGCTTGCTGCGCTCGTGAAGCGCCGCGGCCGGCAGCTTGCCGCTTTCGAAGATCGCGATCAGGCCCGGGTCTAGTTTGCGCTTGCGGGCCCTGTCCTGCGCCAAGCGCGCGGCGGCGAGGGGCGCGTAGTCGCCATTCTCGTTTTTCACGCGTTCATATTCCTTGCGCTGCAAATACAACTTGCCGTACGTGTCCTTCACGTTGGAGCTGACCTTCACGAACGACTCTCCGATCAGCCAGCACAGACGCTTCAGATTAGCGTTCCAGGGGCGTTTCTCCCCCTTGGTCCACTTATCGGTGGGATCGAGGCCGGCGAAGCGCCAAATGTGGCCCACGGTCGGCGCTCTGGCGATATCGATATTCGCGAGCAGGCCCGACGAGATCACCGGCCCGACGCCGCAGACGTTGCGCGCCCAGACGCCCATGGGCTGCGCGCCCGACCATTTGTCGAGCACAACTTTAATTTGATTCTCGAGGACTTCGAGGTTGGCATTGAGCCATCCGATGAATTCGGAAGGCTCCTCGCCTTCGAGCAGCTTGCGCTGCTGGTTGGCCGATGCGATCCGGTAATCCTGCAGATCGTAGTAGGTGTTGACAAAATAACGAGCCTCGCGGACGCCTAGTGTTTTGGCGGCGTTCCGCAAGTCCCGCGATAGTTTTTGGATTGCTTCAGGCGTTGCGCTCATGGTATACGGTCCTCTCATCGATCTCGGCTCGCTCAACGACCACGGTTCTCTCGTGCATTACGGCTCGCTCTTTTACCTCGGTTCTCTCGCCCGAGACGGCTCGCTCCCATTAAACGGTTCGCTCGGATGCTACGGCTCGCTCCGGTGCGACGGTTCTCTCAGGTAACACGGCTCGCTCCAGTCCCACGGTTCTCACGACGGATACGGCTCGCTCATCTGGTACGGTTCTCTCAATCTGGCCGGCTCGCTCCCGTTTGGTCGGTTCGCTCCTAGGGCACGGCTCGCTCGTGAGCGACGGTTCTCTCGCAGAAGACGGCTCGCTCATGTCCCCGCGGTTCCCTCCGATTCTACGGCTCGCTCATTCGACACGGTTCGCTCCCGCACTTCGGCTCGCTCTATTACCCCGGTTCTCTCAGCACATTCGGCTCGCTCCGGCGCCACGGTTCTCTCTTTGAAACACGGCTCGCTCGTTGGGAACGGCGCTCTCTCCCGTCACGGCTCGCTCCAGTGCCACGGTTCTCTCGACGGATACGGCTCGCTCCCATTCTGCGGTTTGCTCTGGCATCCCGGCTCGCTCATCGGCTCCGGTTCTCTCCTACCAGACGGCTCGCTCTATGAACTCGGCCCTCTCAATCACCTCGGCTCGCTCGCTCGACTCGGTTCTCTCGGCATCTACGGCTCGCTCCCGTGATACGGTTCTCTCGTGTGTCACGGCTCGCTCTTATATTTCGGCCCACTCATCCGCTCCGGCTCGCTCCCGGAATACGGCACTCTCTGTGATCCCGGCTCGCTCCAGTGCGCGGTTCTCTCGCTGATGACGGCTCGCTCGCGCATTACGGTTCTTTCGTATTTCCCGGCTCGCTCTTGTTCGACGGTTCTCTCGAATACTCCGGCTCGCTCCACTTGCTTACGGCTCAATCGTCCAACGCTTCAGCGCGGGCGTGCCTCACGATAAGGCACGCCCGCCAGTCGACCGGCGCGCGTTCACCCGCTAAAACGCACGGCGAGTGCCGGTCGGTAATGAGGGCGCACTGATTCCCGCGGCTCGGGTACAGCACAAAAGGCGGATTCTGCGACCCGCGCACTCCCTCAAAATAAGCCCGCCCATAAAATGGGCAGTTGATCGCGGAATCGTCCTGCTTAGGCGCGCAAGCAGGCGTTTTTATCTGGGTCGCCATTAAATCCATACCTCCGCAATCGAGGGATCGTCTTCAGCGTAGCGCCCGATGTTCACGAGCCCCTGCTCTTCGAGCGCGTCCCTGATCTCTTCGAGCGTCGCCGCCGTCATGAAGGGCTCCTTATCCGCGATCGGGCCGCGCCAGACCCGGCATAGGAAAACTTCGGGGAAGTCACGCGGGTGATCGTAGACGACGTACAGCGGCGGCACGCCCACGTACGCCAGGTTTGGAGCGACGACGACCTCGAGTTCATATTGATCGCCATGCAGGCTAGAGACTGTCTCCGCCTTATAGTTAATCGTCAATGGCAGCGCGCCAATGATCAGGCCGCCGCCCGATGCCCGCACCGCGCCGTCGAACATGAGCATTACGGCGGATGGATCGGCGTCGGACGCCATGGCGACGAACGCCGGCGTCCAGTCGTCGCTCTCGTTCAAGCGGACCCGCACATAGTCGCCGCGCTGTAGCCGCGCGTCAGTCATGCCGCCGCGCTCCGCGCCTTCTTACCCAGCATCTCGCGCACCGTCTCCTCTTTTTTTGGCGGGGCCTCTTTCTTCTCGGGCCTTAGTTTGTACGCCGAGGGGTCAAAATATCGCGTCAGCGGCAACGCCGGATTTTTGCGCAAGATTTCGGTTGACTCAAATTCGATGAACGCCTCCTTGCCTTCGCGCGTGATGTGGAAGCCGCCGCCCGCGTAAACGATCCACTGGCGGACCAGCATCGAGCGAAATGGCCGCTGATCGTATTTCTGCGCCTCGCGAATCGTCATGCGGAATTGCGCGTTCTCGAGCGCGAACGTGCGCAGCATCGGGTATTGGCGATTGGAGAGTCTTGTCATTGAATCACCACCGCCGCGGCGTGCCCATTCGCGGCCCGCAATTTCCAGGCGCGCTTCTGCGCCTTGCGCAGTTTCGCCAGCCACGCCTCATGGCGAGGATGGTTCGAGTCGCGCGGATGGAGCTTCGCCTCGCGGCGGGGCTTCGCCGCCGGGGGCTCTCCCGCCTCGCGCCTTGCGAGCGCCACGCC
>Ga0210389_10001505_pt1 | contig 18849 bp, 15 predicted proteins | sample IncBWH28OmetaG_FD_160127 | JGI IMG/M metagenome (GOLD analysis project Ga0210389, IMG submission 160127) | Forest soil microbial communities from Barre Woods Harvard Forest LTER site, Petersham, Massachusetts, United States - Inc-BW-H-28-O ...
TCCCGTTTTCCTGCGAAGCCGGGTTCGAAGGGTGCTCGGGACTTGCCAAAGGTTTCCACGGTTCCGGTTTGACATCCGGCTGCGGTACAGGTTCGACGGGATAAACCGTTCTCTGGCGGGCTTTAGCCACAGGTTTCTCCGCGCCGCTGCCCAAGGAACTCAAGATCGACACAGACAAACGGTTACCCATGCGCGTCTCAATCCCGATCCCCATGAAGAGCTGCGTCTGATCATTGATGTGCCGGTTAAGCTCTTCCATGATGATTTGGACTTCGCCCAATGTCACGTTGGCACCGCCGCAGATGTGAACGATGGCGTGAAAAGTATCCGCCAGCAGCTCTCCACGGTTCATCAGAGGGTTCTTGAGCGCCTTCGCTAGCGCATCATGCGCGCGGTTTTCGCCTTCCGCTTCCCCGTACCCAAACAGCGCGCGGGCATCGCCATTCCGCAACACAGCGCAAAGATCATCAAACCCAATGTGTAAGAGCCCGGGCCGTTGCAGAAATCCGGCCACGGAACGAATGCTTTGCGAGACGGTGAGATCGGCGGCAGCAAACGCTTCATGGACTCCCATCCGCGGGAGAGTGATTTCTGCCATGCGGTCATTTTCGAAACAAACCACAGCGTCACAAACGGCGCGCAACCGGGTCAAACTCTCCTGCGCTTGGGCGCAACGCCGGCGTCCTTCAAAACTGAAAGGAACAGCGGCAAACGCCAATACTAATGCGTTCTCCTCCTTGGCGATTTGCGCCACCAACGGCGCTGCCCCGGATCCGGTCCCCCCGCCCAAACCGGTGCAGAGGAAAATAACGGTGCCACCTTGCAGAACAGAACGAATCTCGTCTGTTGCTTCTTCGGCGGCAGCATATCCCAATTCGGGGTCGCCGCCGGAACCGAGCCCGCGCGTGAGATTTCGACCAAGTTGCACCTTATGTGCAGCCACTGACGCCGCGAGCGACTGAACATCCGTGTTGATTGCGACCAGATCCGCCGCTTCGATGCCATCAAGCATCACGCGGTCCAGGATGTTGGAGCCTGCGCCACCAACACCAACCACCTTCACGTGGATTGGTTCGCCCGAGGTATTTGCTCGGTCGTACTGCCGATTTAGCTGCACCATATTGCTGAATTAGTTACGAAATATTCCTTTGATTTTCTGAAAAGCGTTCCGGATCAGCCCACCCGAAGCGGGCCTGTCCGTCTGCACCAGGTGGGCGTACTTCACCAGGCCTAGCGCAGCAGAGAACTGCGGATTCTCGAACGCTGATGTCACTCCGGCCATCGGCAACGCATGCGCCATCGTCACCGGCATCCCGAATATGTCCGACGCGAGATGTTCCAACCCTCGAATCTGGCTGCAGCCTCCCGTAATGAAGACTCCTGCTCCGACATAGTGGAGATTTTGATCCGCCTCGATCTGCCGCTTGACGATATCCAGGGCTTCACGAAGACGTTCATGAACGATCCGATTCAACGACTCTCTCTCTATCTCCCTTCCGGCAAAGCCGGTTTCGTCCTTGAGCAAGATCGTTTCGCCCGGAAATGCGGTTCCGAGTGTCACGTTTCCCTCCTCGACCTTTAGCTTTTCGGCGCGCGCCGAGGGAATTTTCAGGCCAATGGAGATATCGTTCGTGATATGGTCACCGCCGATGGCCAGCACACCGCTCTGCTTGACTGCGCCGTCGACATAAACTACGAAATCGGTTGTTCCACCGCCGATATCGATCACGATTGCGCCGAGTTGCTTTTGGTTTTTCTCCAGAATCGCCTGCGCCGTCGCGAAAGAGTTGATGATCACGTCGGCCGGTTCAAGTTCCAATTCCTTCACGCATCGGATCGCGTTCTGGATCCGGGTGCGGATACCGTAGACGATATGAAAATCCGCCTCCAGTTTCTTCCCTAGCAAGCCGACCGGGTTGAGGACGCCGTCTTGTCCGTTCAGATAATAGTGCTGGATGATCGTATGGAGAATGCAATCCTCCATCGGCAAACTGACTTCTCGAGCATTGGTGCGGACATCGTCCAGGTCTTGCTCGTCGATTTCTTCTCGCCCTTCTTCCAGCACCACCACCCCACGGTTATTGAAACTCCGGATGTGACTCCCGGTGATCCCCAAGTAGACCTCGCTGATTTCAACGTCGCTTTTCTCTTCCGCGTCCACGATTGCGTCATGGACACACCGCTTTGCGGTTTCAAAATCAACGATCTCACCCTTGCGGACGCCGCGGGCAGGAACGCTGCCCACACCAACGACCTTCAGCGTTCCATCACTCCGCGCCTCAGCTACCACCGCGCAGATTTTTGAAGTGCCAATTTCAAGGCCTACAAAGATGTTGTCTCTAGCCATTCAATCGAGTCGTCTCTACCGGGAGTGCTCGCCGAACCGGAGGCGCAGACTGCCTCCCCCCTGCTCCTTCTGCCGCAGGCGGAGGACTCGAAGATCGTCCCTCCTTAAACGGCTTCAACCTGGCGTGCTCCCGTTTTTGTTGAGGTTTCTTTTCTGGTGATTTTGAACTATGCGCCGGCACGACGCTCTTTGTTGGGGCCGGTTGCGAGGACGCAGTTTCGTCCGTCGACCCCGGTTTTGCTTTGGCGTCCGCGCCCGTTACTTCAGTCGGACTCGACCCGGCGGTTGGGTCACCGGGCGGAGTCGGTGGAGTTTCCGGGACAAATGTCACAGGCACATTCCGCTGCGCCATCAGATTCACGGTCTGTAATTCACGGCTATTTTTGTCGCAATAATTCAGCACGGTTCCTAAACGGCGCAGCTGCGATTCAATCTCCTCCGTGCTGAACGTGACACTCGCATGCTGTTTATCGGTCACCGTGAGGCAATATCCTTTTGCAACATCGATGCTTTGAATCTGGAAACGGCCCTGCAAAATCTCCGCGGAAGTACGTATCAGGTCGAGGGCCGCCTTCACGTCATCCTGTTCCAACGGTTGACCGGCCTGGCAATTTGAAGTGTCGACTCCGATAATCAGAGGCAGCCCGAGGTATTCCGGGGCGAGTGATTTTGTCTTCAAAAGGATCCCGCGCCGATCAACGAGATAGGCGTTTTCAAAGTTAAACGATCCAAGATTGGCGTCCCGCGGGACCACCCAGGCCACGGGTCGGCGTTCCTGAATGGAAATCACCAGCTTATTCGGCAGAATCCGCTGGACTCGGCTCTCCTCGACTTGTGGCAGCGCGCCGAGTTCTTCCCGCACTTTTGGAAGATTAATCGAAAAAATGTTTTTCCCTTCGGCGACGTCCGCGGCACGCAATATCGCTTCCCTGGTCAAATTGCCATCCGAAGTGACTTCAATTGATTTTAAGGCGTAATCGGCATTGGCAAAGAACAGCGCATTCAAGATCCGTTTCGCTCCAAAGGCGATCCCTCCAAGCACCGACGCAATCAAAATAAAACCGCACACCGTCAGCAACACGCTCTGAGTGCGTCGTGCGGCCACCTTCTTCGCCCGGACCTTGACATCAAGCAGGTGCTGGCGCTTTCGCTGCCTGGAGGTGGAAGCGCGCTTATTCTGTTTGCGCAGTGTTGATTGAAAGATCACCGCTTGCTTGCCAACCTCCTTTCCAAAGACAATTGGACAATGCATTCACACAGCCGGGACATGGAGATACCAGCCGCTGCAGCCGCCTCTGGTAACAGACTAGTCTCCGTCATCCCAGGAATCGTATTCACCTCCAGGACCTGAGGCTCGCGATTCTGGTCCAGGATAACATCCACTCTCGAATAGATTTCCAGCTCCAACGACCGGTGCGCGGCCAGGGCGGCTGATTCGACCCTTTCTTTCTCCATTTGGCTCAGACGCGCCGGGCACTGGTGTTCGGCCGCACCACCGCGATTCGTCCAGGTGTACTTATTCTCGTAACTGTAAAATCCTCCGCGTGGTCGAATCTCGATGATCGGCAACACGGTTTCCCCCAAGACTCCGACCGTCAGTTCGCGACCGTGCACCAATGCCTCGACCAAAATGGTCTCGGCTTGCGCGAACGCTTTTTGCAAAGCAACGTCACGCTCGTTCATTGCTTTGACCAGGTAGACGCCGACGCTTGATCCCTGGCAGGGCACTTTCACCACATAGGGAAGAGGGAGGTCGGGGACCTCTCCTTTTTGCAGGGTCAGGTAAGGAGCGGTCGGTACACCGCATTCGACAAAACGTTTTTTACTCTCGATTTTGTCAAAAGCCATCCGGCTGCATTCTTCCCCTTCGCCGGTATAGGGGATTCCTTTCTCTTCCAGGATTGCTTGAATGGCGCCATCCTCTCCGAAAGTGCCGTGCAATGCATTGAAGGCCAATTCCGTCCCGGCTGGCAGATGGAAATTGCCGTCTCGGACATCGATCTTGAGCGCATCTGCTCCCAAAGATCGCAAGGCATTTGCCACCGCTGTTCCGGAACGGAGCGAAACCTCGCGTTCCGAGCTTGGTCCACCACACAACACTGCAATTTTCTTACCTAACAAAAGGCTATTCATCATCCACTCCGACAATCTGAACTTCAGTCTGTAAATCGATCCCTCGCTGTTTCTTGGCGATGGATTGGATCTCTGCAATCAACTGCAGAATTTCTTCTGCGCTCGCGCCGCCGTCGTTCACGACAAAGTTTCCGTGAACTTCCGAAACACGCGCTGCGCCCACCCGGTGATTCTTCAACCCCAATTCTTCGACGAGCTTTCCTGCAGGAATCTCGCGCGGATTCTTGAAGATGCAGCCCGCACTAGCAGCGATCGGCTGGGTTGTTTTCCTTTTGTGGCTTGATTCCATCAGTCGTCGATCGATCGCGTCGAGGCTAGCTTCTTCCCCGCGAAAGAGGGCGGAAACAGCGTACCGATCCCGCAAGGTTGGCACGTTACGATACTGAACCTGCATCTCGCCCGGCCGGAGCGTCTCGAACTCGCCCCGGGAACTGACCACCTGCACACTAACAATTTTTTCAAATGTTTCAGCCCCCATCGCTCCGGCATTCATGCGGAGGCTTCCGCCCACACTGCCAGGAATCCCTTCCATCCACTCCAGCCCGCCGATCCCGGCATTACGCGCCGCGGCAGCGACTTGCTTGAGCCGAACCCCTGCGCCGACCTGGATCTCGGCACCCTCCACCGTCAGCTCCAAAAAATCTCCACGATTCAAATGGAGAACGACGCCGGCAATCCCACCATCACGCACCAGAAGGTTTGAACCGCGACCGATAAACATGACCGGCAAACGGTTCACCGTACAGAATTCCAAAACGTTGGCCAACCCGCCGCGCGTTTCCGGTTCAATCCAAAATTGCGCCGGACCGCCTGTCCGAAGTGTGGTGTGTTTGGAAAGGGGCTCGTACAACTTCACTTCGCCCGCGCCCATTACCTCTCGGAGTTGCGCGGATACCTCGAGATCTTTGACCAGCTTGGTGGCTTCTTCGTGAATATCTCCTGCTCCGAGACTGAGGATCAAATCTCCCGGTTGCGCGATTCGTCCGATCTCCCGGTGCAGAAGGTTTCGTTTCGGCACGTACACAGCGGCGGAATGGTGGTGCGCGTTGATGGCGGCCACAATGGTGTTACCCGAAACCCCGGCGATCGGCGCTTCGCTCGCGGCGTAAATATCCGTCACGTAGACCAGATCCGCCAGATCGAAGGACGATCCAAACTTCTTCTCGAGCGCCTTGGTCCGTGAATAGCGATGCGGCTGAAACAACACAATCAGACGTTTGCAGTTCAGCGAGCGCGCAGTTTCGAGCGTCGCTTTTATTTCGGTGGGATGATGACCGTAGTCGTCCACCACCGTGTACTCGCTGGTTTGCAGTCTGATCTCGAATCTTCTTCTGGCCCCGCGGAAGGATTCGAGCGCCTCCGCGATCTTGTGGAACGGCACTCCTATCTCCGTGGCAAGCGCGACGGCTCCCAACGCATTGCTCACATTGTGAGCGCCCGGAACTCCAAGCGTTAAGCCTCCTAGACACTGATCTGCTCTCCAGACTTCAAAACACGATCCGGACGGTCCACCTGCAAAATTCCGATACCGATAGAGGGCCGTATCGGATTTCCCGTAGGAAATGGAGTTGGAACGGGTAGAACAAAGTCGCGCCGCATGTGGATCGTCGGCACAATAGACGACTTTACCGGTGACCTGGTCCATGAACCCGTTAAAGACCTGCTCAATGGCAGCCAGGTTAGAATAGTAATCGAGATGTTCCTCCTCGATGTTAAGAAGTATTGCGTGCTGCGCATGATAAATGCGAAGTGTGCCGTCGCTCTCGTCTCCTTCCGCCACCAGATATTCTCCGCTCGGCTCCCAGTGCGCGTTGGTACCGAGAATCGGGATCTCGGCGCCCACGTAATGCGAAGGGTTCAGCCCGCCGACTCGCAGAACGTGTGCGGTCATCGAGGAGGTCGTCGTCTTGCCGTGCATCCCGGCGATCACGATCCCTTTTTTGATTTGCATCATCGCGGCCAATGCTTCCGCGCGCCGCACCATCGGGAGTCCCAACTTGGCTGCTTCATCGAAGGCGGGATTTCCACTGCGGATCGCAGAAGAATAGACTATCAGTTCCGCGCCGCGCACCGTCTCCTCTGTTTGGGGAAGATAAAATTTTAAACCTAGCGTCTCCAGCCGCCTTGTTTCAAGCGTGCTTACTCGGTCGCATCCGCTCACGCGATGGCCAAGAGCTAGCAATAAACCGGCGATCCCGCTCATTCCGGAGCCGGCGACTCCTATCAGATGAATCCGTTTCGGATTTGTCAGCAGAAATTCAGCAAGTTTCTTTGGCAGATCGAACGTCATTTGCGGGATTTCTCGATGATTTCTACAATCCTGTTGGCAGCGTTCTCCGGTCCTAGAGCAGCAGGTCGCCCGATCGCCCGGCGCACCATTGCTCCATTATTCAAAAAGTGATCTATCAATGAGCTCAGAGTGTCTCCGTTGACACGCGACTCTTCTAATACTTCAGCAACACCATGTCTCGCAAATATTTCCGCATTAAAAAATTGATGATTTTCGGCCGCGAAGGGATAGGGAATCAAGATGGTCGGCAAATCGAAGTAGGAAAGCTCGGTCAGACTGGCCGCGCCGGACCTGGCGACCGCCAGATCCGCCACGGTATAGGCTTCCTCCATTCGATCGTAAAAAGCACTAACAAACGCGGGGACTCCGGCCCTTCGATAACATTCGTCAACAAAGTTCTCGTCCTCTTTTCCGGTCAGGTGGATAAACTGCACGTTTTTCCCTGCGAAGCGGCATAAAACGCCTACCACGGCTTCGTTGATGCCATGCGCTCCCTGGCTTCCACCCATCACCAGGACAGTCCGCCAACCGCTCTCCAGGCTCAGGTGCTGCAACGCCCGGCGGCGATCAACCGGATTCCGCAAACTGTCGCGGATGGGTGTGCCGGTGACTTCAATAACCTTGTTCGGGAAATAGCGCGCGCACTCCTCGAACCCGAGCAGGACCTTTTTCGAGAGCAACGCATTCAACCGATTAGCTTTGCCCGGGATCGCGTTTGATTCATGGATGAAGGTCGGCAGACCGGTCATCCGACCGGCCAGAATCGGTCCAGTGGAAGTGAATCCACCCATGCCGAGAACCGCGTCCGGCTTGAACGAACGATACATCCGCAGGCAGGCGAGCAAACCATTGATGAACTTCGCGAGAAACAAAAAGAACTGGATCGAAATCAGCTTGGTCAGACCAACGGCAGGAAGCTTCTGAATGCAAAACTCTTTTCGATTTCCGACCGCGATCGTATCGATCTGCTTTTCGGAAATAAGCAGCAGAACCTCATGGCCGCGGTTTTTCAAGACCTCGGCGACGGCTAATCCAGGAAACAGGTGCCCGCCTGTTCCTCCACATGCGATCGCTACTTTCATCAGCAGGGACTACTAAATTCGGGAAACATGTCTGATCCGAACCATCATTTCGGTGTTTGCAGTGGTTTTGTCTTCTTTGCCTTGCCGGTAGATGTTGATCAGGATTCCAATGCACACGAGGCAAAAGAAGATATTCGACCCGCCATAGCTAATAAACGGCAGCGGAAGCCCTTTATTCGGGAACAATGAAGTAGTCACCCCCACATTAATCGCGGCTTGCAAACCGAGAATGGCTGTACAACCAAACCCTAGCAACATGCCAAACCGATCCTTGGCGTTCAGCGAAATTAGAATTCCGGAGGTGACAATTAAAAGGTAACAAAACACCACGACGAGCGTCACGCGCAACCCGAGTTCTTCGCCGATCACCGGGAAGATGAAATCGGTATGTGCGTAGGGAAGGTAGAGCATTTTCTGTCGTCCGTTCCCCAGACCAAGGCCTTCCGCTCCTCCGGAACCGAAAGCGATTAATCCCATCCACTGTTGATGTCCCTCCTTCTCCTGGTACTGATCTGGATGCAGGAACGCCAGGAGGCGCCCCTGACGTTCAGAGATGTGCCAGGCGATGCCCAGCAGTGCAGCGACGCTGAGGACCACCAAGGGGCCCAAATATTTCGGGCTGGCGCCGGCAACGAACATGATGAGAAGAACGGTTCCGCCAATCAGGAGCGTCGTTCCGAGGTCGGTCTCCATCACGATCGGTACCAGAAGCGTCACGACCGCGAGAACCGGGTAGATCAACCCCATGAGGATCCCTTTGCATTTGGCCTCAAATTTCGAGAACCACCACGCAATAAAAATGATCGCGACCAGCTTGGCCAATTCCGAGGGTTGAAAGGTCACTGGTCCGGCATGAATCCAACGCCAGGAACCATTGATTCGCATCCCGACCGGACGAATGAAGCAAAGAGTTAACAATCCGAGCGCGATCGGAAACAACACGTACCACGAACGCTCCAGCCGATGGTAATCGAGCAGCGCGAAGAGAATGGAAAAGAGGAATCCGACCCCCAGCCAGAAGCTTTGTTTCTTGAGGAAATTGAATTGGTCGCCGTGACTGTCAGGCGCGAAAGCGCCGGTGCTGTACAGCATCACCAGCCCAATAGTGACCAAAACAGCAACCGCCAGGACCAGGATATATGCGCTTTGTTTATGCATTCGCCGCGTGGCCGCCCTGGAGGGCTAAACATCATTCATGGGATCACTAATTTTTGACCGATCTGCAGTTTCTTCGGATCTTCGATGTTGTTCGTCCTTAGCAAATCTGCGTAACTAACTTTAAATTTCTTGGCGATCCCGGCGGGACTATCTCCTTTTTGGACCACGTACACTTTCCCGGTCTCGCCTGAACCCTCCTGCGCGATGCCGCCATTCAGAGTCTTAGCGCCGCTGCCGCCCGAGGCGCGGGAGGAATCCACCAACTTTTGCACGTCGGCCGGAACCGTTTTGCCTGAAGATTTATCCGCACTCCCTGACTCTCGTGCCGCGTTGCCTTGTGACGCCGTAAGCTTTTGGCTGCCGAGTTCCGCTTTTCCCCCACTGCCTCCACTTTGATGATCCTTGAGAGCACTGAACGCGAAAATTCCGCCCACGGCGACAACGTGCAGCAACAGGACGACCACGAAGGCTCGCGATAATTTTACGTTTGGCTCATCCGCAGAATAGTCTTCTTCCGCGTATTTCGCCGCGGATCGCTGCGCTGCGGTTCGAAGTCTTTTCCTCGGTGTTACTTTGAGAGGTTTTCTTAGTATTCTCACCTTGCTAACTCCTGGATGATTTCGCGGAATTGATTACCGCGATCGGCATAATTTTTGAACATGTCGAAGGAAGATGTCCCCGGCGAGAAAAGCACCACCCCTCCCGGAATGCTGTGCTGTCGCGCCTGGTCGACCGCCGCTGGCAGCGTCTGAGCGCAGGAGCTCGGCACGACCTTTGACCAACCCTGATATATCCGGTCAGCCATCTCCCCGATCAAAACGGCATACTTCACCTTCTCGTGCACCAGACCGGCGATAGCATCGAAGGCAAAGCCTTTATCTTTTCCACCAGCGATTAAGACGACCGGTTGCGGCTGCGATTCCAGCGCTTTGACCAGGGCGTCCAAATTGGTTGCTTTCGAGTCGTTGATGTAGATCACACCATCGATCTCGCCAACTCTCTCGCAGCGATGCGGGAGCAGCCGATAGTTTGTTAGCCCGCTTTTCGCCTTCTCCCAGGGAATATGGATGGCGTGCGCGGCGCCCAACGCCGCCATGAGATTTTCGGCATTATGAAATCCGGACAGCTGGGTCTCTTTCATCTCCAGGATCGGTTCGCCTCGAAAGCAAATCGTCTCTCCTTGCAAAATGAAATCAGCTCCTTCCGAATAGGCGCTGAACGTGATTTGCCTGGCGACAAGGCCGGGCAAATCATCCGAGTAGTTGGTCACTGCGTAGTCACTTGATCGTTGATTTTCAAAGATCCGCAGTTTTGCCGTCCGGTACTCCGCCATGTTCGGGTAACGATCCAGATGATCCGGCGTCAGGTTCAGCCAAAGCGCCACCTCCGGACGAAACGTCGAAATCGTCTCCAATTGAAAGGAGCTAACTTCGACCGTGAAGAAATCAAATTCCCCTTGGCGTTGCACGGCTTCGGCAAACGGCATTCCGATATTCCCGCAAGCGACAGTGCGATAGCCCGCCGAATTTAACATGGACTCAATCAACTGGGTAGTCGTCGTCTTGCCGTTCGTGCCGGTAATTGCGATTACCGGCCGCTCACAAAAACGGAAGGCCAGCTCGAGTTCTCCTACCAATGCAGCACCCTGCCGGCGAAAATTCTGGATCAGTGGAACCACCGGATCAATCCCGGGACTTAATATCGTCAGATCATAGTCGGCTTTTGCCATGTCTGCGGCTTCGCCGGTGATTATCGAAATTCCCAGATCCTGCAACGTCCGAATTTTCTGCGCATCCGGTTTCCCGCTATCAAAGACGGTTACGCTGGCGCCTCGCTGCTGGAGCAGCCGGGCAGCGGCTTCTCCGCTGGTCCCTAACCCAAGAACGGCCGCTCGTGTACGATTGAGATTCATCGCAATTTCAAAGTGGCAAGTCCAAGGAATGCGAACATCAGCGACATGATCCAGAACCGGACAATGACGGTGTTTTCCTTCCAGCCCTTGAGTTCGAAGTGATGGTGCAACGGAGACATCAGGAGAATCCGTTTGCCGGTGAGCTTAAAGCTCAGCACTTGAAGAATTACGGAGAGCGCCTCGATCACAAAAATTCCTCCAATGACAATCAAGAGGAGCTCCTGCTTACAACAGATCGCGATGACCCCCAGGGTTCCACCGATTGACAGCGATCCGGTATCGCCCATGAACACTTTCGCAGGGTGACAGTTAAACCAAAGAAACCCGAGCCCTGCGCCCGCCAGTGCCGTGCAAAGGATTGTTAATTCTTCGCTTTGGCGATAAAAAGGCAGATCAAGATACGTTGCCACCCCAATATTCCCGGCAGCATACGCCAGGATCGCATAGGTCGAAGCCACCGTAATGGTACACCCGGTCGCGAGCCCATCGAGGCCGTCGGTTAAATTCACCGCGTTGGATGTTCCTACAATCACGATCCCAAAGAACGCCAACGTGAACCACCCCAGGTTGGAGATGATCGGCTCTTTGAAAAACGGGATGTAAAGCTCCTTCGCCTGGACTTCCAGAGAAGGGTTCAGCAGAAAAAATGCGGTCACGATTGCCGCCAGAAAAAATTGGCAGATCAGTTTGATTCTGCCGGGGACACCGTCCGATTTTTTCCTTGTGACTTTGATATAGTCATCCACGAATCCAAGGCCGGCGGTAAAAATAATCGTAAAGAGACAAAGCCAGACGAAGCCGTTGTCCGGCCGCGCCCAAATGATCGTGGAGATCACGACCGAGCCCATAAAGAACACTCCGCCCATCGTGGGCGTGCCCTTTTTGGCCCCGTGAAGTTCAAAAAGGCGGTGGACCTCGTCCGCCGTACGAATCGGTTGCCCAAATTTGAGGGACGTCAATTTGCGGATCAACCAATTCCCAAAAACAAGACAAAGCAAAAAGGCCGTGATCGCAGCGCACACCGCCCGAAACGATACGTATTGAAAAACATTGAACCCGCCGGCGATAGCGTTTGGTCCCTGACTCAGGTAATACAAATAGAACATCATGGCGACCTCCACTTCGCTTGATCGAAAACAGCTTCCAGCCCGTGGACGACACGATCCATCGCGGACGAAAGACTCCCTTTCACCAGCAGGAGATCACCGGGTTCCAGGTAGTTGAGCAGCGCATCGACCGCTTGCTCGTGGGTGTCTGCCCGTTCGGCAGATTTCAGACCGGCCGAGCGCGCGGCGTCCGCGATCAACCGGGCTTCTTCCCCAACCGTCACCAGATGGTCGAAGCCAAACACCGCCACCGCTCTGCCCAAGCGTCGATGGGCCGCCTCAGATTCTTTTCCAAGCTCTCCCATTCGGCCTAGAGCGGCTACCCGTCGGCCTTTGACGCCGAATTGCGTCGCGGTTTTCAGCGCTGCCACCATCGAGTCGGGATTCGCGTTGTAAGCATCGTTGATCACCACGAGCGGCCCAAGACTTTGGACCTTGAGACGATTTCCGGGAATCGTGGTCTTAGCCAAGCCGGCCGCACATTCTTCGAGCGTCAGGCCAAACTCGAGGCCGACAGCGGCCGCCATGCATGCGTTGGCGACCATATGTTCACCGTGCACCGGCAGGAAAACCTGCGTTGTCCTCGCACCATGGACCAAGGTGAAATTCGCGCCTTTGACACATTGATCAATGTTCTGCGCCGTGACATCCCCCCGGCTGAGGCCTGCTCGCACCACCCGCGCCTGGCAGCGCGCCGCTATCCAGTCCGTGAAATCGTCGTTCGCGTTGAGGACAACAAATCCTTCCGCTGGAATCGACTCTGCAACGACCGCTTTCTCCGCCGCGATTGCCTCGCGCGTTTCGAGGTGACCGATGTGTGCCATGCCGATGTTGGTAATGACTGCAGCATCCGGCCGTGCGATCGCACAAAGCGGCGCGAGTTCGCCCGCGTGATTCATGCCCATTTCGAAGACGCCGAAGTCGTCCGCGCTACTCGCCCCGAGGACAGTCAGCGGCAATCCTATATGGTTGTTATAATTTCCGATCGTCTTGATGACAGAAAATCTCTCCACCAGCACCGAAGCGATCATCTCTTTGGTGCTGGTTTTGCCGCTGCTTCCGGTAACACCGATTGCTTTGAGCGGAAGCTGAGTTCGATATGCCTGGGCAAGTCGTTGCAGCGCATCCAGGGTCTCTGACACTTCGATCTGGGTGAAACCGTTCAGGTCGGCATTCACGTCGCTTACCAACGCTCCAGCTGCAGCCGCCTGCTTGACGGCCGGCAGGAAAGCGTGCCCGTCAAATTGCTCGCCGCGCAGGGCCACAAAAAATTCGCCCGCGCGAATCAAACGCGAATCGGTAACGACCCGCGTTACTTCCCCGGCACCGGCGCCGTGAAGCTTCCCGCCCACCAGCGCTGCAATCTCTTCGAAGGTTCTAGGGTCCATGCCTCGGCAACTCCACCGGATGTTCCTCCAATGCCCGGGCGGCTGTTTCAACGTCATCGAACGGGACGGTGTGATCGCTGAACTCCTGGTATTTCTCGTGGCCTTTCCCTGCGATCAAAACAATATCTCTGGGCTGAGCCATCGCGATCGCCCGCGTAATCGCCAGTTTCCGATCGACGATCTTTTCATAGTTCTTATGCTTGAACCCGGTTTCAACATCGCGAACGATCGCTTCCGGATCCTCTTTTCGCGGGTTGTCTGAGGTGATGAACGCGTAGTCAGCGTATTGGTCTGCGACAGCTCCCATCAACGGGCGCTTTGCTCTGTCCCTGTTCCCGCCGCATCCAAAGACAAGAATCAGCCGGTTTGGATTCAGATCGCGACAGGTTTTGACGACATTCAATAACGCATCGTCAGTGTGAGCATAGTCGACGAAGACCTGGAACTTCCGCTTGGCCGGCACAGCCTCAAGGCGGCCGGGAATCTGGGGTGCTTTGGCGAGGGCCAATACCGCGTTCCGGACATCCAGACCAACCGCGTGCGCGGCCGCCAACGCGGCCAAAGAATTGTAAATATTGAACCTGCCGATTAACGGAAGACGCACCAGGTAACTCTTGTCTTTCGCGTCCAACCGATAAGAGGTCCCGTTCATATCCACCTTGAAATCACTGGCGCGAAAGTCCGCTCTCGCACCCATGCCGTAGGAGATTATCGGAAGATCCCTGCCAAATCGCGCGACTAATTGCTGACCATACGGATCGTCGATGTTGACAATTGCTTTTCGATCCTTTTTTTGGCTTTGCCGCAGGCTCTCAAACAAGCGCGCCTTCGCCAGGAAGTAATCCTTCATTCCGTTATGAAAATCCAGATGGTCGCGGGTCAAGTTTGTGAAAACACCGATATCAAACTCAATTTCGTTCGCCCGACCCTGACTCAACGCGTGCGAAGAGACCTCAATCACGACATTCCGGCAACCTGCCTCGACGCACTGAAGCAGGAGTTCCTGCAGATCAAGCGATTCCGGAGTTGTCCGCGATGCGGGCAATCGACGTTCGCCAACCTCATATTGGACCGTGCCGATCAGGCCGGTCGACTGGCTGGCGCGCTCCAGCAGGTGCTTGATCAGAAAGGTGGTGGTGCTCTTGCCATTCGTGCCCGTCACACCGATCATTTTCAATTTGCGCGAGGGATCACCGAAAAAAGTCGCGGCCAATTGCGCGAGCGCTCCGCGTGAATCCGGGACTACGATAGCCGTCGCTCGCTGCGAAAGAGCCGCCCGCTCTCCGACCACCGCCACAGCTCCTTTGTCGACGGCTTGTTCGATGAACGAATGCCCATCAAACGACGTGCCCCGCACCGCGACAAACAGGTTGCCAGGGGTTACCCGGCGCGAATCGTAGCGGACACCGGTTATCTCTCGATCTAGCGATCCGTGGATCGATTTCGCGCTCAGTCGTTGGACTAGGTCTGCCAGTTGCATCGTGATTGGACTAATCGCGACTCCTTGTGGATAACGCCACTTTTTTCAATCCGTTCGCACCCGGCTCGGGAGGAATCGGCTCCGTGGGCCGCAAATCAAGATAACGTGCCGCTTTTTGGGCGATCCTCGCAAAAACCGGCCCTGCCACAACGCCGCCAAATGCTGCTCCTTCCTTCATCGTCGGATCGTCCAGCAGCACGAGCAACGTAAATTTCGGATCGTCTGCCGGCATGAATCCAACGAAGGAAGTCACATACCGGCCGGACATGTAGCCGCCCCGCGGATCAACCTTTTGTGCGGTTCCTGTTTTTCCTGCCACCCGGAACCCCGGCACCTCGGCCTTTTGAGCGGTTCCCTGTTTGCTGACCACATCTTTGAGTGCCGAGGTAATTTTGCGAGCGGTCTCTGCGGAGACGACCTGACGCACGGTCTCAGGAGTGAAATTCGCGACCGGCCGCCCATTCTGATCGGTGATATCCGAAACAATCATCGGCTTCATCAGCTTGCCTCCGTTCGCGATACACGACATCGCTGTCACCAGTTGCAACGGAGTGACGGCCACCGACTGGCCCATGGGAATCCGAGTGATATCGAGCTTGCTCCATCGATAGGGGGGATTGACCAAACCGGAGATCTCGCCGCTTAACGTGACGCCGGTCTTCTGCCCAAAGCCGAATCGGCGGACGTACTCGTACAATTTCGCTTCGCCGAGCTGCAGAGCCAGTTTGGCGACGCCGATGTTGCTCGACTTCATCAATACCTGGTGCACCGTCAAAACCCCCATCGGGTGCGCATCCCGAAGGACACGACCCGCGTACTGAAAATGTCCATTTTCGCAGAAAACCGTCGTATCCGGCGTCACCAGCTTTTCTTCCAGGACAGCGGAGGTCGTGACGATCTTGAATGTCGAACCAGGCTCGACCATGTCCACCACCGACCGATTCTTTTCCTGGTCCGGGGAGGCATCTCCTGGTTTGTTCGGATCAAACGATGGACGACTGGCCATGGCGAGAATCTCGCCGGTTTGCGGCCGCATCATAATCACCGTGGCGTTTTTCGGTTTGAACTCCGCGCACGCCGCATCGATTTCAAACTCGACGATATTTTGCAGGCCAAGATCGACGGTCAACTTGACGTCACAACCATCTTTGGCCGGACTCTCCTGACCGCGGTAAGGCACCAGTTCTTTCCCGGTTCTGTCCGTCTCGATATAACGAAAGCCGTCCGTACCTTGCAAAAAATCCTGCATGGTCCGCTCAACACCCATCGTTCCCTTGTGATCGTGATCCACAAACCCAATCACTTGCGAAAGCATCTGTCCATTCGGATAGACGCGCACAAAGTCCTGGTCGAAATAGATTCCGCGCAAATTTGTCGTCCAAAGAGATTGCCTGATCTTTTCGGCGGTCTGCTCCGGAATTTCCGTCTTCAGGACAAGGTGTTTGCTGCCCTTACCGCTCTGGCTCAGCTTATCCGCGAGGTCGCGCGGATCCATTTCAAGCTTATCCGCGATTGCCGCCGCCACAGCCCCCGGATCCCTAATATGCGATGCGTCTGCAACGACGGTTTTGACTGGGATGTTTTCGGCAAGAGGCTCATTGTGGGAGTCACGGATGATACCCCGTCTGGCATAGATGATTTGTTTATGGTTGTGTTTTTCCGCCGCAAGCGTCGTGAACTTCTCGTGCTCCACGATCTGCAGATCGATCAGCCGAACCGAGAAGACACTGAACAGGCCGACCAATCCGAAACAGACCGTGACGGCGCGTGCTTGCGCATTCCACCTCATTGGTTAAAACCGCGATTGGAGACGACTCTCAACTCCTCCCCGATGCCATCGTGGCGCTGGTTAAGGCGAACGATTTGATCATTGGCAATTGACACAAGGCCAAGCGAATTTTTAGCCAGCTTCTTCTCGAGCACAGCCCGAGAACTTAGCTGGGTGATTTGCACACGGACCGCCTCGCTGGCAGTTCGGAGTTCGGTGAGGTCGTGCTCCAATCCACGTTGAATCTCTCCATACTGCTGGAGCTGATTCTTCAAATAAACGTAAGACAATCCGGCTGTGACCAGAATTGCCGTGCTGACAACTACCTTAAAGATAGAAGCAACCTTAATAGAATGCGTGATGTTCCTGCGGTTACGATTCATACCTGATTCTTTCAATGACCCGCAGTTTCGCACTACGAGCGCGTGAGTTTTGCTGTACTTCTTCCTCAGTCGGCTCCATCGGCCGAGCTGTGATTAACCGAAAGGCGTACGCAGGATTTCTCTGCGGTGCCGGCCACTCCGGTCTGTCGATCCATTCCTGACTAATTTCCCTGAAATAGCGCTTCACGATCCGGTCCTCCAACGAGTGAAAGGCAATCACGGCCATCCGGCCTCCACCCTTGACCCAAACGCTTAAGTTGTGCAGCGCCCGTTCCAGAACGCTCAACTCGTCGTTCACCGCAATCCGGAGCGCCTGGAATACTTTTGTGGCCGGATGCCTTGGGCCACGCTTCGGAATTATCGATTCGACCGCTTTGACAAGATCGTTCGTGGTCTCAATCGGTGACCGGCCACGCAGCTTCACCAGATGTGCCGCCAATCGACGCCCCGCCGGTTCCTCTCCGAATTCATAAAAAATCCGGGCAAGTTCCTCTTGGGAATCCTGGTTGACTATATCGGCTGCTGTTCGCTGGACATGCGATCCCATCCGCATGTCCAGCGGCCCGTTCCCCAAAAAGCTAAAGCCACGCGACGGAGTATCGATCTGGTGCGATGAGACACCGAGATCAAGAAGAACACCGTCCAATTCCTTGACGCCCAATGCAGACAACCGGTCCTCGAGGTCCGCAAAATTCGATTCAACAAAACGCACCTGGCTCGAATAACCGGCCAGGCGCCGGGAAGCTTCTTCCAGAGCCTCAGGATCCTGGTCGCAGGCGATCACCCGCGCACCCGCTTCCACCAACGCCAACGCGTGACCGCCGCCTCCAACCGTCCCGTCCAGGAAGATCTTGCCCGCCGCCGGCTGCAGCGCCGCAACGGTCTCGCGCAACAGAACCGGCACGTGAAAAGAACGTCCGCTGCTCTCTGTTTCGCCAGGCATGTACTCTTCGTCTATTAACGCAATCATCTTCCTCTTCGGTTAGACCGGTTGCCTTCGACAAAATTTGTAAACTTTCCTAACCCTCTAAATGCCAAGTCTGTCCAGCAGGTCACTGAACGTCGGCCCTTCCTCCTCGTCAGCCTTTTGCCATCTCCGCGGATCCCAGATTTCGAATCTGAAGAAGTTTCCGACCAGCACCACCTCGCCTCGCAGATTCAGCAGTCTGCATTGCTCATCCGGAAGTACGATCCTTCCTTGTTTATCTCCGGTAACATGCTGAGCCTTCGATGAAAATTGACGCAAAAATCTGGCCCGCTCTTCCGGCTTCAAACTCTGGTCATGTTCCACCTTCTCCGCCTGACGCGTGAATTCCGCAGGGGGCATGACCATCAGAAATCCGCCCTTCAAATTCGGGATAGCAAAGAACTCTTCTACCTCGCCCCGACGCCATCGCGACGGAATGGTAACGCGATTTTTCGCGTCCATCGCGTGCCGGAATTCACCGGCAAATTTCGGCTGCACACTCTGGGGCGATTCCATACGAAAGCCATGGGCTCGTTAACCACTTTGTTCCACAACGCCCCACTTTTAGCCTCCACACCCCATTCGGGTCAATACAATTCGCAACGAATTCCAAATATTTACTTGCCTTATTTCTCGAGGGCCAACCAATCGCCCCGCCCGGCCTTCCGATGGATTAGCAGTCAACCGCCCGAGAATGGCGGTTGGGAACGCGGTTCGATCGAACAGACAGTGAACGATCCGGCACCTTCAGCGTCTTGTTCTCTCCATCGTACTCGTCCTCGTCCTCGATCTCCGACCGCTGATAGTTAGAAAGTTAGAAACGCCTTCAAGAATT
>Ga0210389_10001506_pt1 | contig 18839 bp, 16 predicted proteins | sample IncBWH28OmetaG_FD_160127 | JGI IMG/M metagenome (GOLD analysis project Ga0210389, IMG submission 160127) | Forest soil microbial communities from Barre Woods Harvard Forest LTER site, Petersham, Massachusetts, United States - Inc-BW-H-28-O ...
GGTCGCGCTGGCCCGGCGAGATATGCGTTTGACCGGGCTGTGCGCGGCGGCCTAGCCTTCACGGTCGTGGAGCCGCTGACTGAGAAAGAGATCCGTGCCGCGTTCGTGAACTGCAGCAAGGGTGAGGCCAAGCGCCTGCACGTGCCGCGCGACCTGGCCGGGCAGCCCTGGGCCGACCTGGACTTTCTCGGCTGGCGGGATCCGCAGGCCCCCGACCGCGCCTATCTCGTCGCCGACCTCGGTGACGGTCCCTTGGCCATCGCGCTTCGCTGCACGGCCCCCGGGCAGAAGCGCAGCAACCTGTGCTCCATCTGCCTGACCAGTCACTCCAGTGACGTCACGCTCATGGTCGCGCCGCGCACCGGCAAAGCCGGGCAGCAGGGCAACTCAGTCGGCGCCTACCTGTGCGCTGACCTCGCCTGCTCGCTGTACACGCGCGGCAAGAAGTTCACCGCCTCGAGCACCCGGTTCCGGGAGAAGCTCACCTTGGAACAACAGATCGAGCGGAACGTCGCCAACCTCGCCGCGTTCCTCGCCAAGGTCACCGCGTAAGAATCACCACGGTCACCCGTAAGAAGTGTGGTGCGTGCGCGGGTTCGAGGACCGCGGAGAGCCGGCGTGGGGGCCGCGGGAACCATGAAGTCGTTCGGAATGACGGGTTTTGTAATAGAACCCGTGCGCATGAGTTGTTGGCTGATGCCAAATACGGGCGGTACGCCTGGTCCCTCGCGTGGCGGGAGGCGAAAGTCGTCTACCCAGTCCGGGTTTTCCCCGCTATAACCGGAGGCAGGGCGCAGGCCACGGCCGAGCCGGGCGCTTCGTGACACGGACTTCGGCCGGGCCGGCGCTGCGCGAACGGAGGCGAGCTCATGAAGCTTGGCACGGTATCGGTAGAGGGCGCGCAGCGAGTCGCGGTCGCCGTTGACACACCTGGCGAGCGCGCCGTCTTGCTCTACGCCGGCCTGACCATGGCGGACCTGATCGAGGACTGGGCGGCGGCGCGGCCGTCCGTCGAGCGGGCGGTCACGGACGGCGCCCGCAAGGCCGTCACCGTCGGGGGGCTGACCTGGCTACCCCCCGTCCCTCGCCCCGGCAAGGTCATCTGCGTCGCGCTGAACAACAGCGCCAACGTCGACCGGATCATCAGCGGCCCGTCGCACCCCGCCACGTTCAACAAGCCGGCCACGTCCCTGCTCGGCCACGGCCAGCCCATCCGCCTGAAGCAGGCGTTCGGCCGCGTCCACCCCGAGCCGGAACTCGCCGTCGTCATCGGCGCGGCGGGCGCCGACATCCCGCACTCCGCGGCGATGGACCACGTCTTCGGCTACACGATCATCAACGACCTCACCTCGCCGACCATGCGGGCGCAGGACACGTTCCACTACCGGGCCATCCACCCCAAGCAGGACGGCACCGAGGGAATCGAGTACGTCGACACCTGGGTCACCTACTCCGGCAGGTACAAGGGCAGCGACGGGTTCGGACCGATTGGCCCGTGGATCGCGACCGCCGACGAGATCCCCGACCCGCACGCCCTCACCGTCACGTGCGTCCACCAGGGCCGGGTGATCACCGAGGACTCCACGCAGAACCTGACGCACAAGGTCGCCGACGTGGTGTCCTACATATCCGGGTACCAGACGCTTGAGCCGGGCGACATCATCGCCATGGGCACCGCGCTCAAGGGGGCATCGGGCGGCGGTGCCGTCCAGAACGTCAACCTCACCGAACTCGGCGGCCCGATCGAGGTCACGATCTCCGGCATCGGCACCCTCAGCAACCCGGTGGAGATGAGATGACGAACCTGCCCGCCGCCATCTCGACGGCCCTGCTGCGCGCGGAGATCGACGCGGTACTCGCGGACTGGGCCTGGCACCTCGACCACGGGGATTACGACGCCTTGGCCGAGCTCTTCACCGAACAAGCCCTGTTCGTCACCGGTGCCGTGGAGCTCCGCGGCCGGTCCGCGATCAAGAACCGGTACACAGAACGACTTGTGGCCAGGTCCACCCGGCACACATACAGCGGCCTGCGGGTATACCCCGTGGCGGCCGACTCCAGCGCCGCCGCCGACGGTCGCCCCGCGCAGGTCAGCGCCCGCTCCACCTGGGTCAACTTCGCGGTCAACGCGCCCGCCCCGGCCGACGACGTGGGCGTCTACCTGGTCGCCGACTTCGACGACGTACTGACCTGGTGTGACGACGACTGCTGGCGGATCAGCGAGCGCCGCATCATCCCCGTCTTCCGCGACCCGTCCCGCGCCCCGGTCGGCTGACCCTATAGGCGCACTTCCGTTATCGGGGGGTACTTTCGCGGTTGCTGGTGTGACTGGAATGACGAGTGGGTCGCGCTGGGGGTACTCACCAAGCTTTGGCAGAAGGATCGCGCGCCATCGACGGCCTGTGATGGTTTCTCTATGTAGCTCCATGGTAACTATTGGTAGCGATCACCGGAGGCTGCGAGAGGGCGCTAGATCATGCCGGAACCTGTGAAGGGCGACCAGAAGTATCTGCCGGGGCTCGACGGGCTGCGCGCGCTCGCCGTGGCAGCGGTGGTCGCCTATCACCTCGGCTACGGCTGGGCGCAGGGCGGGCTGCTCGGGGTCGGCGTGTTCTTCACGCTGAGCGGCTACCTCATCACCGACATCCTGGTCGGGCAGTGGGCGGCGCGCGGGCGGATCAAGCTCGGCGACTTCTGGCTGCGGCGGGCGCGGCGGCTGCTCCCCGCGCTGTTCGTGATGCTGGCGGTCGTCACCGTCTGGGTGAACGTGGTCGCCAGGTCCTTCCTCCCCGGGTTCCGCGGTAACGTCATCGCGTCGGTGTTCTACGTGAGCAACTGGTGGTACATCGGCCAGCACGCCTCCTACTACGCGCGGTTCGCCCCGCCGACGCCGCTCGACCACTTGTGGTCCCTTGCGGTGGAGGAACAGTTCTACCTGATCTGGCCGTGGGTCGTACTGCTGCTCGTGTGGCTCGCGGGACGGCTGCGGCGGCGGAGGCGCGGACTCGCGAACGGGCCCGGCGGACTCACGGGACCGGGCGGAGGCGCGCCCTACCTGACCAACTGGTCCCGCTTCGCGCTCGCCCTGGTGACGCTCGCCCTGGCGGCCGGCTCCGCGATCCTGATGATCCATCTCTATCAGCCGGGCTACGACCCGACGCGGGTCTACGAGGGAACGGACACGCGGGCCTGCGGCCTGCTGATCGGCGCGGCGGTCGCGATGATCTGGCCGACCCGCCGGGGTGGGGTCAGGTCTGGAACGGCCGGCGGGACGAGCGCAGAGCGCAGGGTGCCCGCGGCCGTGCGGTGGCTACTGGACGTGGCGGGTGTCGCCGGGCTTGCCGTCATCGGGCTGCTGGTGTGGCGGACGAACCAGTACTCGGACTTCATGTTCCGTGGCGGCCTCGTGGTGCTGTCGGTGGCCACGGCGGCGACGGTCGCCGCGGTCGTGACACCCGGGTCCCTGCTCGGACGGGCGCTCGGCTGCCGACCGCTGCGCTGGGTCGGCGTCCGGTCGTACGGCATCTACCTGTGGCACTACCCCGTGATCGTGCTGACCACGGCCGTGGGCGCGGCCGGCACCCCGGTGGGCCCAGGGCGGGCGGTAGTCCTCGTCACGGCGACCGTGGCCGCGGCCGCGCTGTCCTGGCGGGTGGTCGAGGATCCCGTCAGGCGCGGGGCCAGGCTGCGCTGGGTCACCCCGACCGGAGCAACGGAAACTAGCGAGGCCAACGCGACAGGAGGCGCCGACATGACTGGTGAACCAGACAGGAACGCGGCTGGCGGCGGCCAGCGCCCCGGCCGGCCGAGGCGGCCAGGGCTGCCGCGTTCGCCGCAGGCGATCGGCGGGCTGTGCCTGCTCGGCGCCGCCGTCCTCGCCGCGGGCGTGACCGCGTCCATGCGGCTGACCTCGGCGACCGCGGCTCCCGCGGCGCAGCCGCCGTCGGCAACCGCCTCGACGGCGAACGCCCGGCTGTCCAACTCGGCCGGCGGCACGGGAGGCACCGCCAGCCAGGGCAAGCCGGCGACGGGGGGCAAGCACAGTGGCGCGGCCGCGCGGGCCGGCCAGGCGGGCGCGGGGACTACGCACGGGGTCCCCACCAAGAGCGCCGCCGCCAGCCCGGCCGCGATCGTGCCCGCGCTGCCGACGCCGCCGCCGCGGACCTCGTGCGCGTCCGTGGTGCACATCGGCGACTCCACGTCGGAGGGACTGATCTCGCCGGATTACGAGCCGAACCCGGCCAACCGGATCCCGGCCCGCTACGCCGACGTCGGCGTCAAGCGGTCGATCATGAAGATCGTCGGCGCGACCTCGGTCGTCGAGTCGCTGCCAGGCACGCCCAACGCCTACGACATGGCGAACCAGGTCAAGCAGGGCGGGTTCAACGGCTGCTGGGTGCTTGCGCTCGGCACCAACGACACCGCCGACGTGTACGTCGGCTCGAACGTCAGCCGGCTGCAGCGGATCCAGAAGATGATGAGCCTCATCGGCAACGAGCCGGTCATGTGGGTTGAAGTGACCTCGCTGCTGTCGTCGGGCCCCTACTCCGAGCAGAACATGGAGCTGTGGAACCAGGCGCTGCAGCAGGCGCAGGCCCAGTACCCAAGCATGCGGATCTACAACTGGCCCGCCGTCGCGCAGAAGTCCTGGTTCATCAACGACGGCATCCACTACACCACGATCGGCTACGCGCACCGGGCCACGGACATCGCCGACGCCCTGGCCGAGGCGTTCCCCGCGAGCTGACCCGCATGGCTGATGGTGGATCGTTAGGCGTACCCGGGTACCCCCAACGATCCACTATCTTGCGGTCAGCTCAGGTCTGTTTCCAGGACCGGCGACAGGCCGGGGGCGTCCCCGTCCGTCACGGCCTGCTCGAAGCGGAGGCGGGCCACGCGGCCGTCGAACTCCAGGCCGGCGATCATGTTGTCGAACCAGGGGCCTTTGGTGATCCGCCACTTGATCTGCGGGACGCGCGCGCCGGCCAGCGCAGCGGCGGCGCTGCCGATCAGGCCGCTGGCCTTGCTGCTCGCCAGCCCCTGGGCGTACCGCATCTTCGGCGGCATGGCCTGGTGGAACGGCGAGCAGACGGCCTGGTAGACGGCGCTGGCCTTTACGGCTGGGCCGGCTGGCGCGGCGGTTCGCGGGAGGTCGACGGCGGTCAGGTAGCTGTGGTGCACATCGCCGGAGATGAGCGTCACGGTGGCGGGCGGGGCTCCCCGCGGGCTGAGCCGTCCGGCGGCAAGGCTGGTCAGCAGCTCTTCGAGCTGGCGGAACGACGCGTCGAACGACGGCCAGTGCTCCAGGTCGACCGCCTGCCGCAGCCGCTCACCGAAGCGCGCGGCCTGGCGCCCCCAGGCACCGCCGCAGATCCGTTCGGTCCAGGCTTCCAGGGCGTGGATGCCGCGTGGCAGCAGCGGCGGCACCGAGGTGGCGATCACCACGTGCGCCCAGTCGCCGGTGACCGACTCGGTGAGCCAGCGCCATTCGGCCTCGTCGGTCATCAGCCGCGTTCCGTCCACCACCCGGCGGCTGCGCGAGTCGAGCATGATCACGCGGACCTTGCCGCCCCTGGCGCCGCCCGTGCCGCTGTCCGTGGCGCTGTCCGTGGCGCTGTCCTTGGCGCCGAACGTGCGGGCGAAAGACCAGCGGATCCCCGGTGCGCCCTGGTCGGCGCGGTGTGCGAGGCCGGCGAGCACCGACGCGGCATCGCCCTGCCCGCGGACCTTGCCCCATGTCTCGTCGCGGGCGAGTTCGGCCGGCGACAGGTTGCCGAGATGCTGGTACACCCAGTAGCTCTGGTAGGCGCTTTCGATGCGCTTGCCCCACCACGGCTTGGCGGTGTAGTCGCGGCGCCAGGCACCCGAGATGTTCCAGTCGTCATGGACGTCGTGATCGTCGAAGATCATCGCGGTCGGGACAACCGAGAAGAGCCAGCGGACCGCGGGGTCGCTCCAGGCCTCACGGTAGAGGGCGCAGTACTCCGCGAAGTCCGCGACCTCGCCGGGCGGCGCGGTCGTGTCGGGCTTGGTCGCCCGGTGGTCGGCCATGAAGCGCCGGGTGGCCGGGCCAGGCTCGTCGGCGTAGACCTGATCGCCGATCATCAGCAGCACGTCGGGCCAGCGGTCACGGGAGCAGCCGGGAAGCATCGCGGCCAGGGCCGCCAGCGCGTCGGTGCCCTCGTGCCCCGCTAGCCCCTCGGTTTCCGCGGGCGCGGCCGCGCCCGGTCGCATGCCGCCGTGCTCGCGGGCGCGCTCGCGCCTGGCGGTCCTGTTCAGGTTCGCTGGCGCGATCTCGGCTACCCGGCAGGAGCCGAACGCCAGCCGGACGGGCCGGTCCTGGCCGAGGGTCCGCAGCACGCTCGGCGGGAAATAGCCGTCAGGGAGCGGCCAGCGGACGGTCCCGTCCAGCGTGACCTGGTACTCGTGCTCGCTGCCAGGCGCGAGGCCGTCAAGCAGCACGAGACCGTAGTGGTGGCCGGCCACCTCGAAGGTCGGGGCGTCGCGGCCGAGCACCTCGACCAGGCACTCCCGGTCGGTCTCGACCCAGATCGTCGCCTCGGTCTCGCTGACGTAGCGCAGCATCGGCCCGAGCACGAGTTCCGGGCCGGCGCTATCCCCCGTTGTCATTGAGGCTGCTCCTCCAGGTCTGCGAGTGACGGCTCGCCGGTGACGGCCACTCCATGGACTTCCCGTTGCCGGAGGTCATATTCCCCCGGTAATGCCGCGAACGACGACGAACCTGACGGGGCGACGGCAGCACCGGGTCAGCCGGGGAGCATGGTGAAGTCGGCGAAGTCGAATCCTGGCGCCACCACGCAGCTGACCAGGACCTCGGCGTTGCCCGCGGGCCTGGCGGACTGCCAGTGGCCGGCGGGGACGACGTGCTGCGGCACCTCGCCGCCGGCCAGGTCGGCGCCCACGGTAACGGCCAGCGGGCGGCCCGACGGCACGTCGCCTGCACCGCCGTCGAGCAGGGTCAGCGCGCCGCCGGCGTGCCAGAGCCATGCCTCGTCCGACCTGACGCGGTGCCAGGCGGACTCCTCACCTGGGGCGAGCAGGAAGTAGATGCCGGTGGCGGCCGCCCGCGGCCCCGGGTAGCCGTCCGGCTGGAAGGACGGCGCCGCGCGCCACGTCTCCCGGTACCAGCCGCCCTCCGGGTGCGGGGTGAGGTTAAGCAGCTCGGCCGTACGCGGCCTTGGACGCTGATCCATGCGCCCTACTATGACGTGTGTCCCGCGCCTGTGAGCTACTCGGGGCTAGCGGAGAGCGCCGGGGGCGGACTTGCCGAAGATGGCGACCGCTAGGCAGATCAGCGCGACGGCGACGATCGAGACGGTGATCAGGAACAGCCTCGTCCCGCTGACGAGGGGCAGCCCCTCCCTAGCGGCACTGCCCCGCGATACGCGCCCGAGATGCCAGACGACCGGGGCCAGCGCGAGGATGATCAGGCCCGTGATCACGTTCGCCTTGAGCACCGCGCCGCCGACGGCGCCGAATGAGATCGCGGTCCTCGTCCAGGCCAGCGACGTGCGCTCGAGGGCCAGGCCTGCCTCGCGTTCCTCCTGGTCGTCGCCGGGCTGGCCGTGGCCGTCCGGCCCGGTCATCGGGCCGCCGAGATGAGCAGCACGACGGCGGCGATGACCGCGGTCAAGGTGACCGTGGCGGACAGGATCCACGGCAGCACCGATCTCGGCATCGGCTCGCCGCGGCGCAGCGCGTGCTGGTTGCGCACCCACTCGCCGTAGGCGGTCACCGCGAGCACCGCGCCGAGCGCGATCAGCGGCAGGCCGAGCAGGTGACGGCCGACCGGGACGCGCGGGAACGGCGGGAGCAGTTGCACGATGGCGAGCCCCGCCACCACCAGGGCGAGTGCCGTCCGGCTCCACGCGAGGAACGTGCGCTCGTTGGCGAAGGTGAACCGCGCATCGGGCTCGGTGCCGCCGGAATCCTCGGCCACCGTCCGTGGCAGTAGGGCGGCCAGCCGCCTCGACCATGACATGTGAACCTGGCTCCCCTGGGTGTCCGGTGGTCCCGCATGCCCATTGTGCCCGTTACCCGCGTGGCAGGGCGATGTCCCTGGTCAGTCGGCGTCCTGGTCCTGTGCCGCCGCGGGCCGGTCGGCTAGCTGGTCGATGGCACGGGCCAGGGCATCGAGCGCGGGGGCGGCGGCGGCCAGGGCGCGCCGCTGCTTGGCAGGCAGCGTCGACAGCGCCAGGTGCAGGACCGCGGCGTTGGTGGCCTGCCAGGAGAGCACGGCCTGCTGGCCGGCCTCGGTCACGGTCAGCCGGACGGCGCGCCTGTCGTCGTCGGCCGTGACCCGTTCGAGCATGCCGCGCGAGCTGAGCGCGTTCACTATCGTCGTGACGGTGTTGGCACGCATGTTCAGCCGTCTGGCGAGCTGGCCGGGACGTGACCCCGGATGCTCGGTGAGGGCGGCGAGCAGCTCAAGCTGGGCCAGGGCGAGGGTGTTGCCGGGATCGGCGACCCGGGCGCCGCGGCGCAGTGCGCGGCGCAGCCTCGCGATCCCCTCGGCGAGCCCGTCCGCCTGCGGCGCCGCTTGCCCGGCAGTACCGCGGGCGCCAACGGCGGTCATCGGAGCCCGTCCGTCGCCTGGCGCCCGCGCAGGGCCGCTACGGTCCCGAGCAGCGCGACCGCGGCGAGCGCCGCCATCGACAGCGCGAGTCCGGCCTGCGGCGAACGCAGGAGCTCCCCGGCGTGCAGTCCGAGCGTCACGACGGCCACGCCGAGCGCCGTGCCGGTCCCTCGGGTCATGTTCACCATCCCGCCCGCCGCGGCCGCGTCCCGCGCCGGAACCGCGGCCATGATCTCGGCGTTGTTCGCCGGAGTATAGATGCCAAGGCCTACGCCGAGCAGGCCAAGCAGCACCACTGATACCGCATGCGGCGCGGGTACCGCCAGGGCCGCCGCGCACACCGCCATGACGGTGCCGCCTAGCAGGCAGCGGCGCCTGTTGGACCAGCCGCCTGGCAGCAGCTTGTCCGCGACGGCGGCGGCAAGTCCGAACCCGGCGGGAAGCGCGGTGAGCAGCAGGCCCGCCGACTCGGCGCTGCCGCCTTGGGCGGTGACCACCTGCGGGAACAGGACAAGCGGGCCGAACAGGACGAGGTAGGCGCACAGGGCGCCGAGCAGCGCGGCGCCGGTGCCAGCGGCGGCCATGGCGCGCAGGTCGAGCATCGGCTCGGCGACCCGCCGTTCGTGCCTGAGCAGCGCGGTCCCGGTGAGCACGGCCACGACCGCGAGCAGCGCCGCCGTCCAGGGGGGCACGCCGAGCCCGGACAGCGCGGAGATGGCCAGCATGCCGGCCGTCGCCGCGGCGGCGAGCAGGACCGCGCCGCCAGGATCGGTGCCGCGCCGGCCGGCCGGCGGCTGGCCGGCCAGCAGCTGCCCGGCGGCTCCGCGCGTCCTTGGCAGCAGGAAAACGCCGGCCGCGACCGCGAGCACTCCCACGGGCACGTTAAGGAAGAACACCCAGCGCCAGCCCGCCGTCGCCACGACCAGGCCGCCGATCACCGGGCCCGACGCGAGGCCGACCGCCTGCGCCGCCGCCTGCACGCCGAGCGCCGCCCTGCGGGTCCGCGCAGGCACGCTGGTGACGACTAGCGCCACGCTGTTCGCCTGCAGCAGCGCCGCGCCGCCCGCCTGGACCACGCGCAGCGCGATCAGCACGCCGAGTGAGGGCGCGAGCCCGCACGCGGCCGAGGAGCCGGCGAACACGACGAAACCGTACAGGTACATGAGCTTGCGGCCGGCCAGGTCCGACCAGCGGCCAGCCGGGACGAGCAGCGCGGTCAGCACGAGGAGGTAGGCGAGCGACACCCACTGGACGGAGGCGAGCCCGGCGCCGAACTGCCGTTGCAGCGCGGGGAACGCCACCGTCACGACGCTCGCGTCGAGCTGGCCCATGAACGCGCCGAAGCACACCGCGGCGACCGCGAACCACGGCGCGAGCGGGTGCTCGCGGATCACCGCGGGACGCGCCGGCTCGCGCAGCAGCGTGGCCACCATCACCACTCCCTCATATTAAGTCTGCTACAGAACTATTATTAGTTCTAATACAGAAGTTTATTGGGAGTCAAGGCAAAGGTGCGAGCGCTCCCACTCCCCCACGTGTCCCGACGAATTCGCTTAAGTCCCCCGCGCGGGCGCCCGGGTATCTACTCTTCTCCCATGGGAGCACGCGGCGGCGGCGAGCTTGACCTGGGAGTAATCGAGGTAGCGGGGGTGCGGCGGTCGTACTGGCTTGCCCGGGCACCCAGGCAGCCCGGCCAGGCGCCACCGCCGTTGCTGATCGCGCTGCACGGTTCCGGCATGGACGGGCGGGACATGGCCCGGTTCACCGGGCTCGCCGAGCGCGGTCCCGCCGCCGGGATCACCACCGTCTTCCCCGATGCCTGGAAGGGCGCCTGGCACCCGGCCAGGCCGCCGGCGCGCGAGCTCGACCTGGACGACACGCGGTTCCTCACCGAACTCGCCAGCCACCTTGAGGGGCTCGGGGCGGCCAGGTCGTGGCCGGTCTTCCTCGCCGGGATCGCGCAGGGCGCGCGGTACGCCGAGCACGTGGCGAGGAACGGCCTGCTGCCGGTGACCGGCCTGTTCCTTGTCGCGGGGACGGCGCTTGAGTCGAGCCGCCGGATGGCGCCCGTGCCGCAGTTGCGCGCCAGCATGGTCCTCGTCATGGGCACAAGCGACCCGACCGCGCCGTACGACGGCGGGCCGCTCACCAGGCGCGGCATCTCCGGCCTGCTACTCAAGCGGCGCGCGGTCAGGCACGGCGAACTGCCCGGCGAGGACATCGTCGCCGGCGCGGAGGCGGTCGTGGCCGACTGGGCGACGGCGAACGGCATCGCGCGCAACGGGATCACGGGCGGCAGCAGGCTCACCGTCACCGGCAGCATCGCCAGGCCCTTGATCGAGGAGCTGCCTGCGGCGCCAGGCGATCTCTCCGTCACGCGCAAGACGTGGACGAGACCCGGCTGCCACCCGGCCATCCTGTACCGCATCGACGGCGGCGGTCACGGCTGGCCAGGCGGCCCGCAGTTCCTGCCTGACCGGGTGATCGGCCCGATGACGAAGCACCTGGACGCGACAGGCCTGCTGCTTGACATGGCCGAGCGCGAAACGGCGATCGCCTTCGGCCACCCCGTCATCGACTGGGGCGAGATCGCCTAACTAGCGGCCGCGGCCTTCTCGAGCGCCGTCAGGGAGACCCAGCCGTCGTGCTGCCAGGTAATCTTGCCCGACTTGTTGACGAGGACGAGCCAGGGCTCGTCCTGGACGCCATAGCCGTCCGCCACCCGGCCCGTCTGGTCGAGGGCGACCGGGTAAGACAGCGGCCCGAGCTGGTGCAGGTAGCTGGTCACCGCCGCGGCCGACGGTTCCGTCACGGTCTCGTCGACGGCGGTGAGCGCGGGCAGGTGCTTGCCCGCGGCCGCCTTGGCGTACGAGTTGAGGCTGGCCAGCTCGGAGTTCAGGTCGGACGTCTCGGTGAGCCAGGTCGCGAAGAACACCACGAGCCTGGCCTGCCCTGGGCCGAGCGTCACGGTGCCCGCGGTGGCCGAGCCGGTACCGCCCGCCGCGGGCAGCGAGACCGTGGCCGCCGGGGTCTGCGCGGTGACGGTGCCCAGTGACTCAAGGCTCTTCAGCTTCGGGTGGCTGGGCAGCAGGCTCGCCACCTCGGTGGCCAGGACCTGCGCGGACTGGGTGACGCTCGAGTACGCCATCTGGGTCAGGTAGACCTTCTGCAGCCTGCCCTGCTGGTCGATGAGGTACAGCGCGGGCGTGTGGTCAATCTGGCCAGACTCAATCTGCACGTCGATGTTGTAGGCCTTCCACACCGACCTCAGCTGGGTTAGCGAGCCGGTCAGGAAGTCCCACTGGTTGATCATGCCGTGGACGCGGGAGTAGTCCATCACGTCGGCCACCTTGATCGCGTCAGGGTTGGCGTCCACGCCGAGCAACTGGACCGACGCGCCCGCCTTGCCGAGCAGTTCCTTCGCGAGCACCATCGACTGCGTGGTCAGCGGGCAGACCGTGGTGCACTCGGAATCCTCGAAGGAGAGCATGACGACCCGGCCGCGGAACTGGCTGAGTGACATCTGCTGGCCGAACTGGTTGACCAGCTTGACGTCGGGCGCGGGCTTGCCGCCGAGCGAGGTACCCGTGTCGAGGTTGGGGTTCTCCATCGCGGCGGCATTCGCCTGGGTCATCGACGACGGCGCCGTCGACTGTGCTCCCGGCGCCGACGACGAGCAGCCGGCCACCGCCAGGGCAGCGATGACCGCCAGGCCCGCGAGCCAGGTCGCCCGGCGCGTCGTGTTACTACCTCGCAGCATGCAGCCCGCCTTTCGCACCCTCGACCTTAGCCGCTGTCACCCGCCAGGGACGACAGTACTACAGGCGGTCGTAGTCCATCAGCCGAGGGCGTCCGGTTGGGGACGCCTCCTCACGGCGGGCGTCGGGTTTCGGGACGCGCCCTCCACACGGCGAGGGGTCGCGGGTTGTGCGACGCCTTCCGCGGCGCACCGGGCTCTGACCTCAGCCACGGCGCGGCGGGCGAAGCGGCTCCCGCTTTCTGCGGAGATCCCGTGGCTATGGGTAATGCCGTTGAGCTAGTGGTCTGTGGTGGCCGTGAGGGCCGTGCGCAGTCTCGCGGCGGCGCCCGCGCTCCCGAGCGCCGTAATCGTGCGCGATTTCGATTTTCGTGGAAATAAAGCAGCAAATAAGCTGCGGAATTACCATGATCATGGTCTGGGCCGCGATGGCATCCGGACAAACCGGACGGAACGGGCACGCGCGGCCCGGCGCGGAGGCAGGGAGCGCCTTAGTTGCGCGGAGGCGGGGAGCGCCTCAGTTGCGCGGAGGCAGGGAGCGCCTCAGTTGCGCGGAGGCAGGGAGCGCCTCAGTTAATGGCATTGGGGCTATGGGGGGCGAAGCCCCCGCCATGCCGGTGGGTGCAGAGGGGTCGTCCCCCCGCAGGGCGGACTGCGTGTCCTCGTCCAGCGCAGGCACGTCTTCGGTCGGCTCATCGCCAACGATCACCGCGCCGCCGTGGCCCCAGGCGATATACCGCCAGGACAAGTTGATCATCGTGGCGACCCGGTTCCTGTTGCCGATCAGGTTCAGCAGGTGCAGTCCCAGCCAGGCGAACCAGGCGAGCGTCCCGGTGATGCGGGCGCCGCGCGGGAACTGCACCACGGCGGAGCGGCGGCCGATGGTGGCCATGGTGCCCTTGTCGTGGTAGTGGAACGGCTCGGTCGGCTCGCCGCGCAGCAGGTGAATGATCTGCTCGGCCGCGTGCCTGCCCTGCTGTATCGCGGGCTGCGCCAGCTGGGGCGACGGGTTCTCCTGGTCAAGCCCTATGTCGCCGGTGGCGAAGATCCGGTCGGTGCCCTGGACCCGCAGGTCGGGTCCGACGATGATGCGGCCCGCCTTGCCCTGCGGCAGGCCCCAGGAGGCGTCCGATCCCGGCGCGGCCACCCCGCCCGTCCAGACCGTGAGGTCGCTCCGGTGCCAGGTCCCGTCCGCGAGCAGCACTTGATCCCTGGTCACCTCGCGGATTGTCGTGTTCACCCTGATGTCTATGCCGCGCTTGACCAGCTGCCGCCTCGTGTACTCGCGGAGCTTGGGGTGGAACGGCATCAGCAGCTCCGGTGCCGTCTCCACGAGCCGGATGTGCAGCCGGGCGGGGTCCACGTCGGGGAAGGTGGCGCGCAGCACGTCGTTGCGCAGTTCACCCAGGGTGCCCGCCAGTTCGACCCCGGTGGCGCCGCCGCCGACCACGGTGACCGCGAATTCCCGGCGGCCGTCGGGGTCGGCGCTGAGCCACTCGAAGCCGTTCATGATGTGGTCGCGCAGGACGATCGCGTCGGTCCTGGTGTAAAGGCCGAAGGTGTTCTCCGCCGCCCCCTGGACGCCGAAGTAGTTCGCGGACACGCCGGTGGCGAGGATCAGGTAGTCGTAGCCGATCTCCCGGCCGCCGGCCAGCCGCGCCACCCGGGCGGTGCGGTCGATCGCGACGAGGTCGCCGCGGATGTACCTGGCATGGCGCCTGGCGGTGAAGCCGCCCACGGGATAGGCGACGTCGCCCGGGTTAAGGCCGCCGGTCGCCACCTGGTAAAGCAACGGCTGGAACGTGCTGTAGAGGTTCTTGTCGATCACTGTGACGTGCAGGCCCGCCTTGCGCAGCTTGCCTACCGCGGACAAGCCGGCGAAGCCTGCCCCGACGATCACGACGTGCGGGGTATCCGTCATCTGGCTGACCCTGCCTTCTTATCGCTGGCCGACGGCTCGCCTCGCGGGGGCGGCACGGGGGCTGGACCGCCCGCGTCAGCCTGGTCATCGCGACCAGGCTGCCCCTCCAGGCTAGACCGGTCGTCCGGCCGGGCGTCGTCGCCCCGGCCCTGCTGAACGAGCTGCTTCTCCTGAGTCGCCTGGGTTTTCTGAGCGGGCTGAGTTTCCTGGGCCGACTGGGTTTCCTGGGCCGACTGGGTTTCCTGAGCGGGCTCGCCCTCCTGGGCAGGCTGGTCCGCCGCGGCCGGCAGTACGGATCTTGGCCAGAGGCGACGGGCGAGGACCACGTCCGCTTCCGCTGCGTACAGGGTCACCTCCGCCTGCAGGAAGAGCCACGCGAGCAGGCCGAGCACGACGCCGAACGTGCCGTAAAGCTCCGAGGCCCGGTGCAGCTGGTGGCTGACCACGTAGCCGCCGACCACCTGCAGGATCTGCCAGCAGACGGCCGCGATGGCCGAGCCGGTGCGCAGTTCGCGCCATGGCACCTGCCACGCGGTCGCGATCTTGAAGCTGAGCCAGAACACGCCGAGGTTCAAGATCAGGGAGATCGCCACCGCGCCCACATGGGTGACCTCCCCGTTGAGCACGTGCCCGGCGCCCGCGGCAAGACCGGAGAGGAACGTGGTCACGATGAACCCGAGGCCGACGGTGAGCACCAGCGCGAAGGCCCACAGCTGGGACAAGGGGAAGCCTGGGCGCTGCTCCTTCTTGATGCCCCACACCTCGTACATCGCGTTCTGCATGGCGCCCGCCACGCCCCTGGCGCCGAGCAGCAGGAAGACGAGCCCGATGACGAGCGGCAGGCCCGAGCCTGGAATGGACCCCAGGCTTGACTTGATCTGCGGGCCGATGACCGGGTACTGGGACAGCGCGGAGTTCAGCAGCGTATCGCGCAGCGCCGGATCGTTCTTGAGCACGATGTCCAGCACCGTGACCAGGATCAGCAGCAGCGGGAACAGCGCGGCGAAGGCGTAGTAGGCAATCAGCGCGGCCAGGTTCCCCGCCTGGTCATCGTTGAACTTCGACCAGACCCCGACAGGGAGGGCGAGCACCGGCCAGCGCTGCTGGAACCGGTCGACCGCCCGCAACGGCCGCTCAAACGCGTTCATAGGGTCTGACTACCCGGTCTCCCCTGCCTAACTCCGGCTGCGGCGGGCGCGTCGCGGCAGTTCAGGGGCCAGGAATTCCCCGGACGCGCGTCACACGGCGAAGGCGACGAGTTCCGGCTCCGCGCACAGGCCGGGTGATGAGTCAAGGCGCTGGCACGCGGTGACGACCACTATGTCATCCGATAGCGCGGCGCTGCCGCCAAGCCCGGACAGGTCGGCGAAGAAGTGCGGCCAGGGCAGGGCGGGCGAGGTCCACGCGACCGTGCCCTTCGCCATGTTGTATCCCCAGGCCGTACCGTTCGCGCCGCTGTTGAGGCCGAGCGCGACCCCGGCACGGACCACGTACAGGCCGGCCGCGCCCGTGGCCGCGGACGCGGGCACCGAGGCGCTCACCGCGCCGGTCGACGGGTCGACGGCGGCCAGGGCGCCGCCCGGCAGCGTGAGGTCGACGAGGCCTGCCGCCGGGTCGGTCCCCTCGGGCACCGCGCCGCGCTTCATCCACAGCGTGCCGCCCGTGGAGCCGCTGTACGCGGTCACGCCTGAGGGAGACGCGAACAGCACCGCGCCGTCCGCGGCGAGCGCCAGCGTCCCGGAGAAGGGACTGCCGCGAGGGGAACTCAGCACCCGCTGCGTCCCCGTGGCCAGGTCAAAAACCCGCAGCGCGGTCACCTGGGACGAACCCGGGTATCCGCCAGGGGATTCCGCCATGTAGAGCGTCGGCCCGTCAACCTGCCATGCCTGGCCCCCGGCGGTCTCGTGCTGCCAGCGGACGCGCCCGGTCGCGTTGTTGTAGCTGGTCACGGTGGCGGGACCGACGATGACGGTGGCCGACTTGGAGGCCGCGACCGCGCCGCCGAACACCGCGGCAGGGTACTGCCGCACCGGGTTGCCAGTCGTCGCGTTGAGTACGAACTCGGTGCGGGCGCGGCCATCTGGCGCGAGTAGCCCGACCGTGATAACGCCCGGCCAGGCACGCACCGAGATGATCTCCGTGCCCAGCGGCGCGTCCAGTGCGGTCTGCCAGAGTTGCTTGCCGGTGCTGAGCTGGTAGCCGGTGACGCTCAGCCCGGTGCCGAGCACCGCGACCCCGCCGCCCACCGCGACATAGGCCTGGCCGAGGGCGGGCACCGTGCCGCCATCCCCCGATGTCCCCGGTCCCGTGCCCGCGGACCAGACACCGGAGAGCCTGACCGCCCAGCGCTGCGCGGACACGGGCTGGGCGCGGCAGCCGCCGCCCTGGCAGGCCGGCTGCCGCGGGGGCGTGTCCGACGCAATGACCGGAAGCGGGACAAGGACCACGACGAGCAGGGCAATGGCGACCCCGACCCGGCGTAGCGCCGACCGGCGTGACTTGAGCGGACCAACGAGGCGCGCGAGGCGCCGCCGCCTGCGGACCGAGAGCGCGACGAGCCGGCGTCGAGCCCTGACCCGCCTCGGCCTGCTCACCCGCCGTCCCGCGCCCCGTCGCTTCACCCGGTTACCCGCCGTCCCGCGCCCCGTCGCTTCACCCGGTTACCCGCTGTCCCCGCCCCGCTCCCTCACCCGGTTACCCCACCTTAGGAAGATCCGGCAATAAGGGTAAAACGGGAAGCACACCGCAGGCTGTCGTTTGAGGTGCAAGGGTCCCCCCTAGCTTTAGTGCGGCGGGCGGCCAGGCCCGATAATGGTCTCTCCGGGCCTGGCCGCCCACCGCACCTCGAGGTACGGGGGGTCGCCCCCCGGAACAAGACAGCGTTCGGGAAATACAAGGAGGTACTAATGGCCGATCGCGCACCGCTTCCGTATGACTTCCTGCCGCCGGTCCCGACGTTCACGGTGACCAGCGACGATGTCGCCGACGGGGAGATGCTGGGCGACAAGCACGTCTACAACAGCTTCGGCATGTCCGGGCAGAACGTCTCACCGCACCTGTCCTGGTCGGGCTTCCCCGCGGAGGCCAAGAGCTTCGCGGTCACCTGCTACGACCCGGACGCGCCGACCGGGTCCGGGTTCTGGCACTGGATCGTGATCGACATCCCCGCGTCCGTCGCCTCGCTCCCCGCCGGCGCGGGCACCGCGGACGGCGCCGGGCTGCCCGCCGGCGCGTTCCAGGTGCGCAACGACTACGGGACCAAGGACTTCGGCGGCGCGGCGCCGCCCGCGGGCGACGAACCGCACCGCTACGTGTTCGCCGTGCACGCCCTCGATGTCGAGACGCTCGGCATCGACTCGGACGTCACCCCCGCGGTCGCCGGGTTCAACCTGCGGTTCCACACGATCGCGCGCGCGCTGACCATCCCGGTCTACGGGCACTGAGTAACTCAAGCACCGTAATCCGAGCACCGGGGCGAGACAGCCCGGCAATCCCGCGCCGCGGCGGGCCAGCGTGCGAACGCCGGCTCCCGCGGCGCGGGTCAGGTCGCGGTAATGCTAATCCTCGTCAGCTTCCGCCGGCTTCTCGCCGAGTGCGTCCTTGTGCAGGAGCTTGTAATGCTTGGTCAGTGCCTCACTCGCCTCACCGGGGCGATAGGCGACGGTGCGCTGGCAAATTTCACAGCGCGTCACCGGAAGTTGCGTCACCGTGACAGGAAAACTCTTTGCGGCTGAACGGGTCATGACCTTCACAATGCCTGACGAGCCGGCACATTTGTTTTCACCGGCGCTGGGTATTGTCACTTTAAATGATAGGTGACGCAAGTGACTGACCCGGGTCCCGCTAAGTCCCGGCTCGCCGCCGATCGCGACGAGACGCTGGACCGCCTCGCGGAGCTTGAGCGGGAGTTCGCCGCGATCGTGACCAGCGCGCGCGAGGGGTCGGCCGGTGGTGACGACGAGCACGACCCGGAGGGCGCTACGGTCGCCTTCGAGCGGCAGCACATAGCGGCGCTCGCCGCCCAGGCCCGCGAGCATCTCGCGGCGATTGACACGGCACTGACGAAAATCAATTCTGGCATATACGAAATATGCGATATGTGCGGTGGCGAGATCGGCGAGGAACGTCTCGCCGCCCGCCCCGCGTCCCTCATTTGCGTTCGGTGCGCCGGAACGAGACGTTAGCTTTACATAACCGACAGCTACTGTTCGCTTAGCCCGTAACCCATTGCATTGACTCAGTCGCTCCGCCTTCGCACCGAGCCTGGGCATGCCCGTTCCGTCCGGATTGTCGCGGCGGCGCCGCGGCCCGGACCATGATCTCAGTGGGGAGCCTATTCGCTGCGGAATCCCCATGATCAGATCAAGGAAATCCCCGCGATCACACCGCGCCCGGCGCGCGGGCGCCCCGTGCCGGCCCGCGCACGGCCCTCACGGTCACCACGCACCACTTGAATCAACCGCATTGCCGGTTCGCGCGAGGAGGCGAGCGTCGCGGTGGGGAGGCCAGCGCGCGCTAGAGGAGCCGGAGCGGTGGTGACGGCGCGGACAGGCGCCTTCGGCTAG
>Ga0210389_10001507_pt1 | contig 18822 bp, 12 predicted proteins | sample IncBWH28OmetaG_FD_160127 | JGI IMG/M metagenome (GOLD analysis project Ga0210389, IMG submission 160127) | Forest soil microbial communities from Barre Woods Harvard Forest LTER site, Petersham, Massachusetts, United States - Inc-BW-H-28-O ...
GCCGTGATGACAGTCCCGCCGTAGGAGTGCCCGACGAGAATGGCCGGACTACTGACCCGACCCAGCGCACAGGTCACCGTGGCGACGTCGCCCTTGAGCGTGTCGAGGCTGTTCTGGGCAGACACCACCTGGTGCCCGTCCGCCTTGAGCGCCGGAATCACTTTGCTGTAGCACGAGCCGTCGGCCCAGAGTCCGTGTGCGAAGACGATACTTGGCTTGGCTGGCATGTCTGCCTCCTGCGACGAGATGTCACCGTGATGCTTCACGCTAGGACTCCCGTCCGGGTCCCCGGCATCGCCCGATCGCGTGATTCCTTAGCGTCGCCGCGCCACCACAGTCCCGGAGGGTGACCGTGCCGTCCCACGCGGAGGCACATCCTCGCTCGAATCGCTGCATACGCTGGGGGAAGAGAGGCCTATGCGGAGCGCTGCTGGGGCACGCCCACGGCTTCGGCGACCTCAGCCTGGCGCTGGGCACGCGGCCATTGTCGAAAGCGGGCCTGGCCGGTGGCTGCCTTCAATAGGTTTAGTGCCCATGGGAAAGGCGAGCAAGAGGAAGTCCGACCGGCGTACCGGGAGTGGGCCGTCCAGGACGGAGATCGAACCGAAGGTCAGGCAGGAGCAGGTAAGACGGCGGCTGACCGCGGCGCTGAGCCAGCCGGGGCAGCTAGGCGACACGCTGCGCCAGGTTGCCGGGCAGGCCGCTGCCGCGCAGGCGGCAACCGACGATGCCGTGACCGGGCTGTGGGGCGGGATGACGCCGGTCCCGGCTGAGGTCCCGCAGTGGGAGGACGGCTCGCTTGGCGACTTCTTTTTCACCGAGCCGGTCATCGCCACGGCTGCGGCGGCGCCGCCGGCAACGGTGGCGGTGTTGCCGCCGTCCGAGCGCATGCTGGCATATGGCAGTGCGAGGGAGGCGGTCGCCTCCGTGCTCATCAGGGCGGTCGTCTTCGACGGGCTGCCTGCGGCCGGCCCAGCAATCGGCGTACTCATAGAGCACCTCGCTCCGGTCATCGAGTGGGAAGCCGGGCACTTCGGTCGGCCGGTTAGCGATGCCGAGGCCGACGAGATCGTGACCGGCCCGGCCTTCGTCACCGGGAGTGCCCTGGTGGAGGCTGCCCGCGCGGTAATCGCCGAGGACCGCATCGCCCCGGTGGTGACGTTCCTTGAGCCGCTCCTTGACGCGGCCCTCGCACCGCTTGGCCTGCCCGCCGAGCTGACTGGAGCCGCCGCCGCACGGGCGCTGGCCTGCGCGGTGGCCCACGCCTACACCTTCACGGATCCGGGGGACACTGCACTACTAAACCAGCTCGACCCCGACGGTTCGACATCTGAGAACGCGCTGGAGACGCTAGTCACCGACAAGCTGCTCGCGCCGCGGGACGCGCCCCTGGCTGGCCTGGCGCTGCTCGCGGCCCTCGCCGGGCTTTGCCGGACCAACGCGGTGTCGGTCCTGCCTGAGGCATAGCCGCTGCCCGGCCGGCCGGGGCAGCCAGGTTCGGCGGACGGCGAGTCCAGGGCGGACTGGGTCAACGACATGACGGAACTGATCGGGCCACCGCTGCCGCGTAAAGGGCGAACGGCACGAGGACACCATCGCCCGCGAGGTCCGCGAGGAAACCGGCCTCACTGTCAAGGCCGGGCGGTTGCTGAAAGTCCGCAGCGGCTTCCAATACCGGATCGAGGTCTACTACGAGGCGGTCCTCGTCGGCGGACTAGACGGCCTGACCCTTGACCCGAAGGAAGTGCTCGAAGCCCGCCTGTATAGCGCGGGGCTGGGCGCATCGCGGTTTCTGGGTGGCCGGCCACGAGTCAGTTCCTGCTCCGGCATCACCCTATGAGGAGCCCCTGCTGGCGATGGCCTCGTTGACCGCGGTCCGGATGACCGATGCGGCCGCACCGCGCGCCCAGTCCTCGAAAGTGTGGGAACGGGTGATGATCCGGCATTGGCGCGCGGAGCCGAATGTGTGCTGGTCGAAGCTCTCGCGTATCCGCTGTTCGTACAGGTCGTAGTCCGTCACCGACTCGCCCATTACCAAGATGACGCTAGGCCCGACCAGGTTCGTCATCGTCGCCAGCGCCATGCCGATGATCGCCGCCGCCCGGTCGAACGCGTGGACCGCGTTTGGATTCCCTGAACGGGCAAGCTGGACCGCCTCACGCATCGTCAGTCCGGGGTCCCGCTGCGCCTCCCTGATCGAGCCCAGGATGGCCGCGGATGAGGCAACCGTCTCCACGCAGCCACGCCGACCGCACGAGCAGACGATCTCGGCGGGCGCCAGTGGCAGATGGCCGATCTCCCCGGCGACACCGTGCGCGCCCTCGACCACGTCTCCGTTCAGGTACAGCCCGCAGCCGATCCCGGTGCCGATCGTCACGATCGCGAAGGAATCCGTATCCACGCCGATGCCGAACCACTCCTCGGCGATCGTCAAGGCACGCACGTCATTGTCCACGACGACCGGCATGCCCAGCCTGGCCTGGAGCAGGCCGGCCAGCGGAACATCGGACCAGTTCATCCGCGGCGACATGCGGACAACACCCGTCTCGCTGTCGATGTCGCCGGACACCACGACCCCAGTCCCCATGACCTTCCCCGCCGCCTCGCCGAGGCGGGACAAGAGCGCTTCCGCGACCGCCGCGATTCCGTCGACGGCCGTGGATACGGCCGGGCCGGGCAGCGGGCGGCGGACAGAGTGGAGGATGTTCGCGCGGATGGTGGTCGCCACCCCGTATATCTCGTCCACGCGCACGATGATGCCAAGCACAAGCTGAGCTTCCTCGTTAACGTTGATCGGCTGCGGCGGGCGCCCCTGGGACGCGGCCAGCGAAGCGCCGTCAGGGAAGAGCAGGCCGCGGCCGATCAGCGGGGCGATGGCCTTGGTCACGGCGCTTTGGGAGAGACCCGTCCGCCGGGCTACGTCGATCCGTGCGATCGGCCCGCGTTTCAGCACCTCGGTGAAGACGTCGATTACTGAGCGCGTCTCCAGCGAGAGACCGGGACGGGTGCGGGCCTCAACTTGCTGCGCGGGTGTCACAGTCTCGATCGCTTTCCGTTGCGGCCTTCACCGACTTTAGTGCCCGGGCTCGGTCGGTGTCCTGGCCTGCACGGCGCGGCTCGGCCGCGATGTCCGGCAGCCCAGGGTCAGTAGGAGCTCGGCACGTAGAGTATGCCGCATTTAATTTCTTCGATCAAGTTACTGGCCAAGTTGGAGTGTGGCCGACGCGAGGCTGTGCGGGTTCCCTGTCGCAGACTGAGCCGCCTGATCGGCATCGATCCAAGAGATCGAAGCACCGAGCCAAAGCTGACGACTTAGTTGACACAGGAATATTAGTCGGGTTAGCGTCACTCCCAATCCGGACTGTCGGGCCTGCCAGGCAGTCAGTCTGGCCCGCTCATGCGCGGCCGCCCGAGGCGCGGAAAGGAGAGCCGATGCTGCTTACCGGGACGCCGAGGCCAACCACGGCCTCGCGGAAACAGGTACGGAAGGATACGTGGCGCAGTCCCGAGCACCGTAAGGACTGGCGGGTAGCGCTCCCGTTCCTCCTTCCGGCGACGGTGGGGTTCATCTTCTTCGCCGTCTACCCGGTGCTGCGTGGCATCTACCTCAGCTTCACCAACTTCCGGATCCTCTCGCCGCCGACGTGGACCGGGCTCGCGAACTACCGCGAGCTGCTGCACGACTCGGTGTTCTGGGGCTCGCTCCGGGTGACGGTTTACTTCGTTGTCCTGTCGGTGGGCATCGGGATCCTCATCTCGCTGGTTACGGCGGTCATCCTGCAGCGACTCACTAAATCGACCGTGATCCGGGGACTGGTGATCCTCCCGTTCCTGATCTCCAGCGTCGTCGCCGCCCTGGTCTGGCAGTTGATGCTCGATCCTGAGCTCGGCATCGTGAACATCGTCCTGAAGTCGCTGACCGGCCACAGCATCCTCTTCCTGGGCTCGTCGACCTGGGTAATCCCGTCGGTGGCGTTCATCAGCGTCTGGAAGTCGATGGGCTACAACGCGATCCTGATCTTCGCCGGGCTGCAGACGATCCCTGGCGACATCTACGAGGCGGCCCGGATCGACGGCGCGGGGGAGATCCGGATGTTCCGGAAGCTGACGCTTCCGTTGCTCCGGCCGATCATGGCCATGGTCGTCATCCTGACCGTCATCAGCGCGTTTCAGGTCTTCGACATCGTCGCGGTGGCTACGGGCGGGCCGCAAGGGACCCCGGGAGGGCCCGCGAACGCGTCGAACGTACTTCCCCTGTACATCTACAACACAGGATTCGGCGAGTTTGACTTCGGCTACGCGGTGACCATGTCGATGGCGCTGTTCGTGATGCTGCTGGCCATTACGTTCACGCAGATGCGGCTGCTGCGCGCGAATCAAAGCGACCTGGGATAGGCAGACATGACCCGAACCGCGATTCTCGCCCCGTCAAGCGCCGTCGTAAGGAGTCCTAAGCCGCGAGGGCGTCGTCCCCGCCTTTCGCCGGGCCGGGCCCTTGCCTGGACGTATCTGGCTGTCTTCCTGCTGATCACGCTCTTCCCGTTCTACTGGATCCTGCGCACGTCGCTTTCCAACAACTACGCGCTGCTCGCGCACCCGAACTCGCTCCTGCCCGTCGGGCTCACGCTCGGACCGTTCGAGCGCGTCCTCGGCTTTGCCACCCCGGCGCAGGCAATCGCGCAGGGCGGCTCGGGTGCCTCCATCGACCTGGGGCTGTACCTGCGGAACTCGGTCATCTACGCGGGTTCGCTGACCATCTGCGTCGTGCTCTCGTCGGTGCTCGCGGCGTACGCGTTCGCTCGGCTGCGCTGGCCCGGCAGGGACATGGTGTTCTCGCTGTTCCTGACCGCGCTCATGGTGCCGGGAATCATGACGCTGCTGCCGAACTTCGTGCTTATCCACGACCTCGGGCTGACGAACACCTTCGCCGGCCTGATCCTGCCGGGCGCGCTCTTCTCCGCCTTCGGCATCTTCTTCCTGCGCCAGTTCATGCTCGGCCTCAGCAACGAGATCGAGCAGGCGGCGCGGATTGACGGCCTCGGCCCATTCGGGCTCCTCTTCCGCATCACGATCCCCATGACGTCCGGGCCGCTGATCACCCTCGCCCTGCTCACGTTCATCAACGCCTGGAACGACTACTTCTGGCCGCTCCTGATCGCCAACGGCCCTGGCGTCCGGCCGCTCACGGTCGCCCTCGGCGTATTCGAGCAGGCTTCCCCGGAATCGCAGCAGGACTTCGCGGGCCTGATGGCCGCCGCGCTCGTGGCGGCCCTGCCGATGCTCCTCATATTCGTCATATTCGGAAAGCGCATCGTAAATTCGATCGGATTTACGGGAATCAAGTAATGGAGGCGAAGGCGCCGATGAGATTTAAGAGACTAGGCCCGGTCGCTGCCGCGGTGGCTCTGCTCGCCGCCGTTGCGGGCTGCTCGTCCGGGGGAAGTTCAGGTGGTTCCGGTGGTTCCGGCCCGGTGACCGTCAACTGGTGGACCTGGGACCCGAACCAGGCGCTCGCGTACGAGCAGTGCATTCCCGCGTTCGAAAAGGCCAACCCCGGGATCAAGGTCGACATATCCCAGTACAACGTCGCGCAGTACTTCACGAAGCTGACCGCGAGCTTCGTCGCCGGCAACGCGCCCGACGCCTTCATGAACAGCGTGACGTACCTGCAGTCGTACGCCAGCCAGAACCAGCTCATGCCGCTGAACAAGTACATCAGCCAGAGCAACCTGGACATGAGCCAGTACTCGATCGGCACCAGCGGCTGGAAGTACACGAACGGCGACCAGTACGCGCTCCCGATGGACTGGGCGACCAACGTTCTGTACTACAACACCGCGCTGGTCGAGAAGGCCGGGTATACGCCGGCCGAGATGGACAAGCTCACCTGGAACCCGCAGAACGGCGGGACGCTGTGGACGCTGATCAAGCGGCTGACCACCGACAAGAACGGGGTTCGCGGGGATCAGCCAGGCTTCAAACCGGGCAACGTCTCCGTGTACGGGTTCGGCAACATGGAGGCGACCGGCGACCCCTTCGGCCAGAGCGACTGGGGCATGCTGCTGGCTGACGACAACATCAACATTCCCAACCAGAACAAGTGGGCGACCGAGTTCAACTACGCGAACCCGCAGGTAGTGCAGTCGGTTACCCTCATCAGGAACCTGTCGAACGACGGGTACTCGCCGCAGCTGAACCAGTTCACCGCCGCCGACACCGCGCAGATCGGCTCCGGTGACGTTGCCATGAGCCTCGGCGGCACCTGGGAGGCCGGCACCTTCCAGTCCCTGCCGAACGTCAAGGTCGGCATCGCGCCCTTGCCCCTCGGCAGCGACGGTACCCGCCGGCTGATGGCCAACTCCAACGGCAACAACATGTGGGCCGGCACGAAGAACCCGGAGCAGACCTGGAAGTGGATGTCCTACCAGGAAAGCGCCGCGTGCCAGACCAAGGCGGCCGAGTACAACGCGTCATTCCTGCCGTCGATCGGGTCCGCGACCGACGCACTCGTCACGCACGAGGCGGCCAAGGGCCAGGACTTGTCGGTCTTCGCGAACTACGTGAAGCAGAACGAGCTGTTCCCCAGCCCCGTGTACAACAACGGCGCGGCGATCGCCAACTACGTCGAGCCGCAGTTCCAGGCCTACTTCACGAACAAGGCAGGCAGCAGCATCTTCGCGACCATGCAGGCACAGGTGAAGACGCTGCTCTCCCAGCAGAGTTAGCTTTTCCCGGCAGAACGACCGATGACCGCGGCCGCCCGGCCGCGGTCATCGCCGCGCCGCCCGTCGGCCGGCCCCGGAACCGCTGTTCCCTTCGCAGAAAGAGCCAAGTGACACCGCAACCACAGATCGCCGTGCTCCGCGGAGGCGGGGCATCGCTCATCGTCGAGCTTGCTGAGCCGATCCCGCGTATCTTGCACTGGGGTGCCGACCTGGGGGAACTCGGGCCGGGTGATCTCGGCGCCCTCCGCCTTACGGCATCCGGCGTCGTGGCGCACAACTCGCCCGCGCAGCCGCGGCAGCTGTCGGTGCTGCCGACGGAGGCAGACGTATGGTCAGGCACGCCAGGCATTGAAGGATTCTTCGTCGGCGGCACGGCTTTCCTGAGGCTCGCCCTGACGGGGTTCGAGGTATCCCCGAGCGGTTCAGAACTCGACCTGCTGCTCACCGACGAGCTGCTGGCCGTACGGGTCAGCATCCATTACGGCCTCGATCGGTTCGGCATCCTGGCGGTGCGGGCGAGCGTGACGCGGCCAGCGGGCCCAGCCCTCTCAGCGTTCGTGGTGTCCGGCCTCAACGTGCTGCTGCCGGTTCCCGGACGGGCCGTGGAAACGCTCGACTTCACCGGGAAATGGGGACGCGAGCGGAGCCCGCAGCGCCGTCGCCTGGATTTCGGCACCCAGGTGCGGGAAAGCAGGCGCGGCCGTCCCTCCCTCGACTCGCCGTATCTCGCCGCCGTTGGCACGGAGTCATTCGGCTTCCGGCACGGGGAAGTCTGGGCGGTGCATGTCGGGTGGAGCGGCAATCAGCGTTACGTGACCGAACGGCTGCCGGAAGGCGCGGGAGTGCACCACGGGACCCTCGGCGGCGGCGAGCTGCTGCTCCCCGGGGAAATCGTGCTCGGGCCGGGACAGGGGTACCAGGCCCCGACGGTGTACTTCGCCTGGAGCGGCGAGGGCCTGGACGGGATCGCGGGCGCCTTCCACGCCATGCTGCGCGACCGGCCCGGGCACCCGGCCCAGCCGAGACCGCTGCTGGTGAATACCTGGGAAGCGGTCTATTTCGACCACGACCTGACGACGCTGCTCACCCTGATCGACAAAGCGGCCGCGGTGGGAGCCGAGCGGGTGGTGCTCGACGACGGCTGGTTCGAGGGCCGGCGCGACGACAGCAACGGGCTCGGTGACTGGTTCGTCGACAAGAAGGTCTGGCCGGAGGGCCTGTGGCCCGTCGTGGAGCGCGCCCGCTCGCACGGCATGCAGTTCGGGCTATGGTTCGAGCCTGAGATGGTCAACCTCGGATCGCGGATCATCGGAGAGCACCCCGACTGGCTGCTCGCCCCCACCCGCGGCGCGGGGCCGGCCATCAGGAACCAGCACGTCCTGAACTTGGGCCACCCCGCCGCGTGGGACTACGTCTTCGGCCGGATCGACGCGCTGGTCAGTGAGTACTCCATCGACTACATCAAGTGGGACCACAATCGCGAGCTGCACGAGGCCGCCCGCCGGGACGCGAACGACCGGCCCGGCGTCAACGCGCAGACGCTGGCCCTCTACCGGATGCTTGACGCCCTCAAGTCCCGCCACCCGTCGCTGGAGATCGAATCGTGCGCCAGCGGCGGCGGACGTGTCGACCTAGGCATCCTCCAGCACACTGACCGGGTGTGGACGTCGGACTGCAACGATCCCGTCGAGCGGCAGCAGATCCAGCGCTGGACCGCACAGCTGATCCCGCCGGAGCTGATGGGCGCCCACGTGGCCTCCGCGCGGTCGCACACGACCAACCGGACGTCGGCGCTGTCCTTCCGGCTGGTCACTTCCCTGTTCGGGCACGCGGGCATCGAAGAGGACCTGACCCGCGCGAGCGCGGCGGAGCTCGAGGCCTACACCGCCTGGGCCGCCTTGTACAAGCGCGTGCGCGGCCTCATCCACTCGGGCCGGCTGGCCCGCGCCGACCTGCCCGACGACGCCTGCCTCTTTCACGGCGTCGTCGCGCACGACCGCTCGCAGGCGCTGTTCGCCTGGGCCTGCCTGGCGACATCCGGTGCGGTCGAGTCAGGACGGGTACGCTTTCCCGGCTTGGACCCCAGCCGGGACTACCGCGTGACCCTCCCCGCGGAGGCAGGTTTCCCGCAGCTGCATGAGCGGGCTCCCGAATGGCTGGGGACCGCCCGGGCCGGTTCCCTGACCGTTTCCGGTCGGCTGCTGACCGCGATCGGCCTGCCCATGCCGACGCTGGACCCGGAACAGGCCATGCTTCTCGAACTGCACGCCGAACCTGGTCCCGGCGAGCCTCAGGACAGGAGCAGCCGTGCCTGAGCGTCGCACTGTCCACGACATCCCTGCATCCGGTCACCTGCTGTGGTACCCGAGTCCGGCTGAACGCTGGTTCGAGGCGCTGCCGGTCGGGAACGGCCGCTGCGGCGGGATGGTCTATTCCGGCTATCACGCCGAGCGGGTGCAGCTGGCCGAGACGACCGCATGGTCCGGAGCCCCGTCGGTGACCGACGTGAGCCCGTCCGCTCAGGCCATGCTCCCGCGGATCAGGGAGCTCTTGTTCTCCGGCCGCAACGGCGAGGCGCAAGAGCTGGTCAACGAGCATCTCCTCGGCCGGCCGACGTCGTTTGGCACTAACCTTCCGCTACCGGAACTCATCATCGATTTCCCTCGCCCCGGACCGGTCACCGGTTTTCGCCGAAGCCTCGACTTGCGCGACGCGATCGCCAGGACCAGCTACGAGGCCGGCGGAGTGCCGTGGTCCCGGGAGGTATTCGCCTCCCACCCGGAACGGGTGCTCGCCGTCCGGGTCGGGGCCGGCGAGCACGGCGCGTGCCAGCTGACGGCACGGTTCGGCGACTGCGTATTCCCGGCCCAGGTCTCCGCGTCCGACCATGACCTTGTCCTCAACGGCCGGGCCACGGAGACCCTGCACAGTGACGGCCAGGCAGGCGTTGACGTCCAGGTACGCGTCCGCCTCGTGCTCGACGGCGGGGCGGCCATGATCACGGACGGCCGCATCGAGGTCACCGGGGCTGACGCCGTCACGTTCCTGATCGGGATCGGAACCAGCTGGGCCGGGGCCGATCCGGAAGCAGAGGCCAGGGCCATTACCGACCGCGCCGCCGCCGTCGGCTACCCGGAGCTGCGAGCGCGGCACGTCGCGGACTACCAGGAGCTCTTCGACCGGGTGACGCTGAGCCTGGGCCCGTCCAGCCCTGACCGGCAATCGCTCCCGACTGGTGACCGGCGGCTCGCCTACGCTCGCGACGGCCAGGACCCCGAGCTCGAGAGCCTGTTCTTCCAGTACGGGCGGTACCTGACCATCGCGGGGTCCCGGGCGGACTCGCCGCTGCCGCTGGCGCTCCAGGGCCTGTGGAACGACGGCCTGGCGAGCAGCGCGTCATGGACGAACGATTTCCATCTGGACATGAACACCCAGCAGAACTACTGGGCAGCCGAGGTAACCAACCTGCCGGAATGCCACGAGCCACTGATCGCGCTGGTCGGGCGGCTCAGCCAGGCCGGCCGGGACACGGCGGCACGGATGTACGGGCTACCGGGCTGGGTCGCGCACACGGTCACCAACGCCTGGGGATACTCCGCCCCCGGCAGCGGCGCGGGCTGGGGACTGCATGTCACGGCCGGCGCCTGGATCGCGCTGCACCTCTGGGATCATTACGAGTTCGGACAGGACACCCGCTACCTGCGGGAGCGCACCTACCCGGTCCTGCGCGGAGCGGCCGAGTTCTTCCTGGCCTACCTCTGCCCGCACCCGGAACGGGGATGGCTTGTCACCGGGCCATCGGACTCACCAGAGAACTGGTACCTGTCCCCAGCGGGCGATACCTGTGCCGCGTCGATGGGCAGTACCTGTGACCGGGTGTTCGTCGACGAACTGTTCAGCGCCTGCATCCGGGCGGCGGCGATCCTGGGCGTCGATGCCACCATGTCCGAGCGCCTGGCGCGGGCACGGGCGCTCCTGCCTCCTTTCCAGATCGGGAAGCATGGTCAGCTGCAGGAATGGCTCGAAGACTGGGATGAAGCGGTACCGAGCCACCGGCACACGTCCCACCTGTGCGCCCTCTATCCAATGCGGCAGATAACTCCCCGCGCGACCCCGGGCCTCGCCCGTGCCGCCGAGGTAACCCTCGACCGCCGGATAGCCGCGCCCGGCTGGGAGCAGACCGAGTGGGCCGAGGCGAACTTCATCGGTTTCTATGCCCGCCTCGGGCAGGGAGACCAGGCCCGATCGCACGTACGGGCTCTCATCGGCGCCGCCGCCGAGGCTAACCTGCTGACCTACTCAGCGGGCGGCGTCGCCGGCGCCGCCGAGAATATCTATTCCTTCGACGGCAACGCGGGCGGCACGGCCGGGATCGCCGAGATGCTGCTGCAATCGGATGGTGCGGAACTTGAGCTCCTGCCGGCGCTGCCCGCCGCATGGGCCGAGGGAACCGTCACGGGCCTGCGCGCCCGCGGCGGGCTCACCGTGGACATTCACTGGCGCGACGGCAGGCTGCTCGGTGCGCGGATAACCGCCAGCAGCACCAGGCGGATGAGAGTCCGGTACGGCCAGGCTCTCGCTGATGAGTCGTTCACGGCAGGAGAAGCCCGATGGATCGACTCATTCACGCCGCCGGGTCGCTGAGCAGTCAGTGGAACCTTGGCCCGTGGCCCGCGCTGGCGCTCCTAGCGTCCCCGGCGACCCGGGCAGCTCTTCTTTTCCGGCGCCTGAAAAGCGACGGGCAGTGTCAGCCGGTCATTGCTGTGCCGGCGCGCCGCGCCGGGGGTCGAGGTGGCCAGGGCGCTGATCGACGGCGGCGCCGACACTGAGGCGACCGGGGCGTCGATCGGTGGCGGCACCCCGCTCGATGATGCGGTCGGGTACGGCTGCTGGCGGGTGGCTCGCCTGCTTGTCGAACGCGGAGCGCGAGTTGACCGGCTCTGGCACGCGGCGGCGCTCGGCATGATGCGCCGTGCTGAAGAGCTGCTGGCCGCTTCATCCCCGGCGCGGCAGCAGCTCACGGACGCTTTCTGGCAGGCATGCCACGGCGGTGAGCGACGTATGGCCGAGTACCTGCTCGCCCTCGGTGCAGACCTGAATGGCACACCGTCATGGGGTGATAGCAGGCCTCTGGACGCGGCGGACGGCATCGACACCGGTCGCGAGGCTCTCGTGAACTGGCTACGCGACCAGGGGGCCACGAAGTCTGGCGAAGCCGCCACGTGAGCCGGCGCCCTGTGCCGGGATCTTGTCTAGTGCTCGAGTTCCGCGAGCCGGGCCCTTACCTGGACTCCTAGCTCGGTCAGCACGTCAAGCTGTGCGGGGGTGACGTGGTCGATCAGCACGTTGCGTATGTCGGCCACGTGGAGCGGGGCCGCTTGCTCGATCAGGGCGCGGCCTCGATCGGTGATGACGACGACGGCGCCGCGCTGGTCGGTTGGGCAGGGCTCGCGGCGGATGAGGCCCCGTTTCTGCATCCGGGTCAGGTGCTGCGACAGGCGGCCTTTCTCCCAGCGCAGCAGCCTCCCGAGGGCATTTGATCTCATGCGCCCTTCGGGTGCTTCTGACAGGTGGGCCAGTACCTCGTAGTCGGCCGAGGACATTCCGCTGTGGGCGCGCAGTTGCCGCTCGATGTACTCGGAAAGCCCCTCCTGCATGGTCATGAAACTGCGCCAGGCTCGCTGTTCGCGTTCGTCCAGCCACCGCGGTTCACCCATGCCCGCGATCTTACCGCGTTGGTTGACATGTGAACCAGCTCGTGCGTACTGTTTGGTTAACACCTCAACCAAATGCTCAGGCAGCGGCCCTCACCAGCGCCCGCGGCCGTGGCCGCCTTGACAGGCCAGGCACCAGCGGCTGCGGAAGATGCCGACACTTCACACCGGGAGTACGCATGCTTACAGACACGCCTTACGCCATCGTCGGCACGGGAAATATCGGTTCGGCGCTTGCCCGTCTCTTCGGCAGGGTCGGGCTCGAGGTACGGATCGCCAACACGCGCGGACCCCGCACGATTGGCGAGCTGGCCGCCGCCGCCGGGCCGTCGGTCGTCCCCGTGTCCCTGACCGACGCCCTAACGCGCGACGTCATCTTGCTGGCCATCCCGTTTACCGCGGTGGAACAGTTCGGCAAGGAATTGCCCGACTGGACCGGCAAGACCCTCGTCGACGTCACCAACGCGCACTACGCGGCCAACGCCCAAGACATCCTCAAGGGTCGGCTCTCCTCGCACTACGTCGCCGAGGTCCTGCCCGGCGCCCGGGTCGTGAAGGCCTTCAACCAGCTTCCCGCCCAGACCCTCGCCGCCCCGGTGCCCCCTGCCCAGGGCCGGCGCGTGGTCTTCATCTCCAGCGACTTTCCCGAGTCAAGCGCCCAGATCGCCCAACTCGCCGACGCCCTCGGCCTGTCGGCGGTAGAACTCGGCGCGATCGGCGAGGGCGGGCGCCTCATTGAGGTCCCTAACGCGCTGGTACTTAGGAACTTCACCGAACAGCCGCTCACCTGAACCACAGGGTCTCCCGGCCGACAGATAGCGCTGAAGAACCACCCCAATCGGGCGACTCCTCGGCACCGGCCGTTGTCCGCGAGCTACTGCCAGACTTGAGTTCCCGCAGCTCAGAGGGCACAGGCGCAGTTACGGCACCCTGCAAGCCGCCTCCGCCGACGAGCCCGTGCAGGCCCAGGCCGACGGAGGCACCAAGTCACCGCCAATCGCGGCCGGCGGGTTCGCCATCCAGGTCATCGCCTCCGACGTGACAGTGACCCCGCCATCTGGCTAATCAGTTCATCGTAGGTAAGGCCGTGCTCCCGGAGCCAGTCCCTGGGCTTGCCGCTGCGGTGGGTGATGGCAGCATGTCTCGGCGAGTCGGAACCGAACATGAACGACGTGCGTACGCACGCCGATGATGGTAGATTTCCGGACGTGGACATGATCGAGCGGCGATCGGCCTTGCTGGCGTGGCTGCAGAGCGCGGGCCGGGTGGAGGTCGCCGCGGCGGCCCTTCGCTTTGATACCGCGGAGATGACGATCCGCCGCGACCTGGATGCCCTGGTCGCTCAGGGAGCGGCCAGAAGAGTGCGGGGCGGGGCCATCAGCCTGCTGCTGCGGTCAGAGGAGCCGCCGTTCTCGGTTCGGGCGGTGGCGGCGGGGGATGCCAAGCGCCGTATCGGGCGGGTAGCCGCTGGCCTCTTGGCCGAGGGGGAGTCGGTCGTGCTCGATAGCGGGACCACCGCGCTAGAGGTTGCGCGGTGCCTGGCCGGTAGGCGGGTCACTGTCATGCCGCTGTCGTTGCATGCCGCTTGGTTGCTGGCCAGCGGGGAGGGAGTGCGGTTGCTGATGCCCGGCGGCGACGTCCGGCCTGGGGAGCTCTCGCTGGTCGGCCCGCTGGCCACGGCCAGCCTTGCCGCGCTGCGTTTCGATACGGCGGTGCTGAGCTGCTGCGGGCTGTCTGATGGGCAGGTGACCGCTCACGACCTGGGCGACGCCGAGGTGAAGCGGGCGATGAAAGCGGCGGCGTCGAGGACGGTGCTGGTGGCGGACGGCTCCAAGTTCGCACGATCGGCAACGGCAGTGGTCTGCGCTGCGTCGGAGGTGGACGTGGTGGTGACCGACAGCTCGGTTCCCGCCGACACGGCCGCCGGGCTGCGAGCTTGCGGTGTCGAAGTCCTCCCGGCGCCAGGGACTGTTCCTGAGGGTGCCGGCCAGTGACCGCTACCCTCAGCCCGGCCAGCACGGACCGCCGGTTCGACCTGCTCAGTCTCGGGACCTTCGTCATCGTCGGCCTGCCCGACGGGATGCTGGGCACCGCCTGGCCGGCGATGCGCCAGAGCTTCGGCGTGCCGGTCGGTGACCTCGGGCTGATCCTGCTGGTCAATACCATCGGATCGGTCGTCGTCGCCGCGTTCGTCGGGCGGCTCATCCAGCGGCTCGGCGTCAGCATCCTGCTCGCCGTGGCCGGCTCGTGCGCGGCTATCGGCGGCATCGGCTACGTGGTCGCCCCCGGGCTTTGGCTCATCCTGACGATCGGGCCGCTCTTCGGGGCTGCGGCCGGGATGATGGACGGCGGTCTGAACACCGCTATCGCCCTTACCGGCCGGCGGCGCCTGCTGAATCTCCTCCACGGCTTCTACGGCATCGGCAGCGCCGTCGGCCCCCTCGTCGTGACCGCGGCGATCCTGGCCGGATCGTGGCGGCCGGCCTACCTGCTCCTCGTCGCCCTCGACCTCGTCGCCGCCGCCCTGTGGGCCCTGCATCACCGCCGGATTCCCGCGGCCGGCGCGGTTCGCGCTCCCACCGAAAACGACGCCGGCCCAAGCACCGACTTGACAGCGACCTGGTCCCGTCGGCGGGTCGTGTCCGTCCTGACCCTGGGATTGATCGTGTTTTTCCTCTACACCGGCCTCGAAGTCAGCGCAGGCCAGTGGGAGACCAGCTACCTTCGGGGTCACCTGGGTCTGTCCGCGTCCAGTGCCGGGCTCGCTGCCTTCGGCTACTGGGGTGCCCTCACCGCCGTACGGATCGGGCTCGCCCTTCCGGCCAGGCCCGTCTCCCTCCGGCACGTGATCGGCTGGGGCCTAGCTGCCAGCGTCGCCGCCGCGGCGCTCATCTGGTGGCAACCCAGCACCGCGGCCGTCGTGGCCGGGTTCGTCATCCTCGGCGCCGCCCTCGCCGGGGTCTTCCCGGCCCTCATCGCCACCACTCCGCAGCGGATCGGAGACGAGCGAGCCCGGCACGCCATCGCCTGGCAGGTCGGCGCCGCCGCAGCCGGCGGATCCGGCATCTCCGCAGTCATCGGCCTCCTCATCGACGCCACCCGCCTCGCCATCGTAGGCCCCGCCCTGCTCACCCTCGCCCTGCTACTCGTCCTGGCGAACATAGCCCTGGCACGACTCGCCCCCATCCTCGTCCCAGACGGCCCTCGCCATTAAGCAGAACCCCGGCCAGGAAGGCCGTCCCAATTCCCCAAACAGCTCACCTTCGCCTGACAGTCCGCGGAACATCGCGTGCCAATCCCTGCCCGCAAGCCGCTCCCTACCCGGCACTCGCCGGAAGCGTGAATCTCCCCTGAAGCGGCAGGTTCGCCAGCGAGGAGGAATCCCCGACGTACACCTGGTAAGTCCCCGGCGCGACCGCCCACGCCGACGTTGCGGTGTTCCAGTAGGCCACGGAAGGCCCGGTCAGCGTGAACCGCACCGTCTCGCTTTGCCCCGGCCGCAACGTGACCTGCTGGAACCCGCGCAGCTGGCGCGGCGGCTCGCCAATCGAGGCCGGATCACCCACATACAGCTGAGCCACCTCGGTGCCTGCCCGGCTTCCGGTATTCGTGACCTGCGCGGTGATCTCGACCTGCCCGTCGTGTCCGCCGAGCACCCGCAGGTGGCCGAACGCGAACGTGGTGTACGACAGTCCGAACCCGAACGGGAACAGCGGCGTCTGCCCGGTGGCGTCGTCGTAGCGGTACCCCACGTTGAGCCCCTCGCTGTAGGTGGCGACGCCGTTCACGCCTGGCCATTGCTGCGGCGTACTGGCGGGCACGTCCGTTTCCGACGACGGGAAGGTGATCGGCAGCTTCCCTGACGGGTTGACCCGCCCGAACAGCACCGCGGAGATCGCGTTGCCGTCCTCCTCACCCGGGTACCAGGCCTCGACCACGCCCTTCACTTGCGACAGCCACGGCATCAGCACCGGGTCGCCGGTGTTCAGCACCACCACCGTGTTCGGGTTGGCGGCGGCCACCGCGGAGATCAGCTGGTCCTGGAATCCTGGCAGTTCCAGGTTGGGCCGGTCGACTCCCTCGGACAGCTCGTCGCCGACGAACACCACCGCAACCTGGGCCTTCTGAGCGGCGGCGACCGCGCTGTCGATCTGCGGGTTGTCCGCGCCGGCGGGCAGCTCCCAGCCAAGCTCGTCAAGCGCCACGTTGGCCGCCGTGTAGTCAACCTCGACCGAGTACGCGGTTCCCGCGGTCAGGTCAACGGTCGTGCTCTTCGTCGCCGAAGGGAACCCGCCGCCGTCGCTGAGCACCTGAGTGCCGTTGATGTACAGGGTCTCATGGTTGTTGCTGGTCAGGCTGAGCGTGTAGGAGCCGGTGGTCTGCGGCGTGAGCGTCCCGGTGTAGCGGACGGAGTACCCGTGCGCCGAGCCGTCGGCCGCCGCCGTGTTAATCCCGGCCGGGGGAAGCGCGTACTGGTCGACGTACGGCTCGACCCTCGACACCGCGGGCGTGCCTGACCACGTCGAGTTGTTGAAATACTGCGCGAGCAACCCGGGCTGGCCGGACGGCGCGGAGAGCGCGTCAGTCGGTATGGCAGGGTCCCCGCCCAGGCTGACCGGCGGTTCCCCGGCATTCACCACGGAGATGTGGTGACTGTCCGCCACTTGGCCGATGGCCTGCAGCGGGCTCACCGTGTACGACGGCGCGACCTTGGCGCTGCCGCCGCCCCCGGCCGAGGCGACATCCGCCTCCGGGCCGATCAGCGCGACCGACTTCAGCGCCGAGGCGTCCAGTGGCAGCACATTACCGTCATTCTTCAGCAGCACCGTGCCAGCCTCGGCGAGCTGCCGCGCGGCCGCGCCGTCCTTCGCCGCCGGGATGGGCTGCACTTGCGGAGTGGGCTTGTCGAACAGCCCGAACGCGAACATCGTCCGCAAGATCCGCTCCACCATGCCATCGAGCGTGGCCTTGCTCACCTGCCCATTCGTAACGGCCGTGGCCAGTGTCGGCCCGAAGTAGGCCGGGCTCGGCAGCTCAAGATCGGTACCGGCGTTCGCGGCGTCCACCGTGCTGTGGATGGCGCCGAAGTCGGACATGACGTAGCCCTTGAAGCCCAGCTGATTATCCAGCGTGCCGAGCAGTGCCGAGTTATCGCACGCGAACACCCCGTTGATCGCGGGATAGGAGCACATGACCGCCCCGGCGCCCGCGTCCACCGCGGCCTTGTAGGGCAGCATGTAGATCTCCTGGAGCGTCCGCTCGCTGATGATCTCGTTGATCGTCTGGCGGTTCGTCTCCTGGTTGTTCGCGGTGAAGTGCTTCGGGGTCGCGATCACCCCGCGCGACTGGATGCCCTCGACGTTCCCCGCCACGATCTGTCCGGTTAGGTACGGGTCTTCGCCGTACGCCTCGAAGGTCCGGCCGTTCTCCGGCACCCGGGCGATATCGATGTCCGGCCCCTCCAGGTTGTCGCGCCCCTGGTCCAGCGTTTCATTGCCTTCAACGACCCCGTACTGCCGCGCGGCCGCCGGGTCCCAGGTCGCTGCGAGCGAGATCGGCGCGGGCAGCGCCGTCGCCGGCAGCTGCACCGGCGCGTTAGTGCTGACACCCGCCGGCCCGTTGGTCAGCAGGAGGGCCGGGATGCACAGCGCCGGGATGCCAGGGACCTCCCGGCTTTGGGTTGCCGTGGATATCGTGGCTGTCTCCTGAACCTCCTGCGCCAGCGTCATGGTCGCGACCAGGAGCTTGGCCCGCTGATCCGGCGAAAGGTGAGTATCCATCCAGGGTGCCGCCTGCCCGTTGCAGGTGGCGGCGTCCTGGGCGGTGCCGACGATCGCTCGAGCAGGTGCCGACGACGCCGCGAGGGCGGCGGCCGACGGCGAGGCCGGCAGCGCCATCACCGACAGGACCACCCCGGCGGCCCCGGCCATCCAGGTCTTCCGCGCGCGCCGCCATCCCGGCCAAGGTACGTGAGTCATCGCAGCTCTCCCTTGAGACTGCCCGCTGGTTCATAAGGTGCCGACTTGAACAAAACACCACAGAACCGCGCTGTCAACTAGCCGGCTCGCTTAACCGCCCGCCCGGGCGCACCAGGACGGAGCGGTCACGTCGGAGGTCACGCGAAGACCGAATCCGTTCGGAATGAAATCTCTTATGCCGAACGGTTGCGTGGTTCCATCTGCTCAGAAAATGACCGCGGGGGCGGGGTTCGCGGGGCTACCGCCGGCCCGCCAGCCCGGCCTGGTAGGCCAAGACCACGAGCTGGGCGCGATCGCGGGCACCGACCTTGGTCATCGCGTGGTTGGCGTGCGTCTTGACGGTCAGCGGGCTGAGCGTGAGGTGGTCGGCAATCTCGGCGTTGGACATGCCCGTCGCGAGGCGGG
>Ga0210389_10001509_pt1 | contig 18820 bp, 22 predicted proteins | sample IncBWH28OmetaG_FD_160127 | JGI IMG/M metagenome (GOLD analysis project Ga0210389, IMG submission 160127) | Forest soil microbial communities from Barre Woods Harvard Forest LTER site, Petersham, Massachusetts, United States - Inc-BW-H-28-O ...
TAAGGTCAGCCAAGCTAAGGTCAGCCGAGCTAAGGTCAGCCGAGCGAAGGTCAGCCGAGCTAAGGTTAGCCGAGCTAAGGTTAGCCGAGCGAAGGTCAGCCGAGCGAAGGTCAGCCGAGCTAAGGTTAGCCGAGCGAAGGTCAGCCGAGCTAAGGTCAGCCGAGCGAAGGTCAGCCGAGCTAAGGTCAGCCGAGCTAAGGTCAGCCTTTGACTTAACCGCTAATTCGACCGCCAACTTCATTGAATCCGCTTCACATTCAAATATTACTCTAAAGTCCCAACGGTTTTTGATTTGAATTTTCATTTTACGCTCTTTCTGGCTTCTTGACCAATTCCTGCCGTTAATTGATTTATCTGAGATAAATATTTACATTGCTCGCATTCTGGATTTGATTCTGGGCGTGGCCCACGCATACATTCAGCCGCCTTCCGCAATGTTTCCAAAGCCCTGTCTTTACTGCAAGCCAACTTGAATACCTTAAGGCCAAAAAGCACTTCAAAAGCCCCGATTCTTATTTGACCATAATACGTTGACGTGCTTTTTCCTTCCATTGGCCAGGTATAGCAAAGGTATGCTTCATCCCTTGTTTTGACGCCTTGGGCATCGAGCATCAAATTATAACAATCCATTTGAAGCTGATAATATTCCGAGCCATCGGTGTCAGGCTCTTGGCCTTTTGTTTTCCAATCCAAAGGAACATGGACATAACGATCATCCAAACAATCATCCAGAGCCCCGATCAATTTGACGTTTGATTCCTTGTCAATGAAAGTCGGGCCAGTTGTCCAGTGACGCCATATTTTCATTTGAACCATGTCGGCCATTAAAACGCCGGGAAGTTGACCGCCTAAACCATGAGGAATTGAACCACGAAACTGATCGACATAATTCTTTAGAGTTCTGTCCATGCCGTTCATTATTCCGGCAACGATTCTAGGCTGTACGATCTTTGATACGTACGTGTCATGAAAGCAACGACTACATTTTACAAAATCATTCAACTTCGTTGGCGATAAACTTAATTGTTCTTTCATATGTCCTTTCTTAAATCTTGAAATATTGTTTTAGGTTGAGGATTAACTCTAGCCGCTTCTGCTAAAATAATAAATTCGCATTCTTCTTTTAAACAAAGTCTTTCTGCTTCCGCTTTGGCAATTTCAAAAGTTTCATGCCATACTCTTGGACTTCCATCGTAAGGATTTCTAATCCTTCCGGTTTCCTGTACAATTTTAAATACTAAATATCGCATGATTACTTTCCTTTCAACGGTTCATTGACTTTTGTATGAGGTGCCGATGATTCTCCCCATAATTCTTTTGCTACGGCATCTTTGTCCACAACTTCCACCGTCTTTGTTTCGGTATTTTTCATTTCCATTATTTCCGCCCAAGTGGAATTTCCTTCGCGGATGGAATTGTGGACTTCTTTTAAGGCCACAATTTCAGAAGATACCAATTCAGCGATTGGATGTCCAAGATAATCCTCCAATTGCTTCACGCTGATGCTTAACTTGGCGAAGTTATCAACGACATCGCGTTTTGATTTATCAGGATCTTGATCCACACCAGCCTTGACGGTTGCTCGGATAATTTCCATTGCTTCATTCAAAACAAAATCCGGAATTAATCGCAATCCATTATTACGGATTGTCTTGGAAGCCAATGCAGCCTCTTTGTTCATAATCTCATCTTCTGTCGCCACCACAACACTAATCTTTTCTCCAGATGAATTGATGCGCTCATACACCACATCTCTACCAATGGCGTTCTTACGCTCAACAGTTTTCTCAATAACAAATTCCTTTGAATAGGAAATATTAGATTCAAGGTCAATGACCGTGACCTTGACGATACGTTTTGATGGGTCATCGTAGATAGTGGTCTGCAACGTCTTGATATTGCGCCACAAGCGTAGACACTCCTCAGCGAATCTAATTGATAATCCTTCAATATTATTTGCCACCCACTGTCCATTTACCTGTTTCTTGCCCTGTGGCTTGCGGTATATGGCCGTTTCAGAGAATTTAAGGTTCTTACATACGGCCAATATGTTTGCGCGGCCCTGGGCCTCATTACGTGGGTTTTTGATGGCAAGGACGTAAGCCGCCTCAACCTCTGCGCGAGCAGATGCCGCAACCGATATTCCTGCCAATTCCGCCTGTTGTGCTGTCGTTACCCTTCCAAATTCATCATGCTTGGCTGGCATCGAGGCAATTGGTGAGGTCGATAATTCTTTCGTCTTTTCCATAATCTGAATCCTTTCGTTTTATGTTCACTGGTTTTTGCGTTTGAGTGAATATTCGTTTTGAATTAAAATAAGGGCATGAGCCTTCGCGGGCGAATCCACAATAATGACATGGACTGTCAAACCCAGAAGCGTTTGCCGGCGTAAATATGCCTGAATCAATGATCTTGACGTACTGATTAAAACGGTCGAAAAATATTGCAAAGTCTTGTTCCGTTCTTTTCGTTTCATAAGAAATAAGTTTAGGGGGATGGGATTTAATCAGGTTGTCCTGATAAATTCTCTCTGGAATTTGTCCATCCAAAACCTTTTTGGCAAAAGCATAGGCCGTATATTGATCGGATGAATGAACATCCCTTTCCCCCCGATTGACTTCCATTGTTTTAGTGTCCCGAATGGAATCGCCTTCATCATCATCGATTGTTCCAGCAATATCATATTTTGAAGCACTGGAAGTTATGACAAATTTACGCTCAACTTGCACAGGATGAAGCTTCGGGGCCAGAGCGTAATGATGCTCCAATGATAACTTGATCGTCATATCTTGGCATAAATCCCGTGTTTTATTGATACCCACAAACTGCTCTTCCGCATTTAAAACCACCGGCGTTTCCTGCCACGCCTTGGCAAATGAATCGCGGGTTAAATCTTGGACGGCTTCTTTGGTTAGTAGCGTTCCTTTATTTATCTTGTTGGTGAGGTTCTTTTCGATGCCTGAGTGTGTGCCACGGCCAACGACTAAGGGCGTCGTGCTTGGTTCCTTATCGCCATCCAAGTATATCCTCTGGAATTTATAGCCACATCGGGAGAGCGTACTTAATGCGCTTTGGTGTATTTGAGGCTTTTGGTTTTCCATTTTTATCCTCACCCTCGAACGGGCAGAGTTTATTCGTCGTTGTTTTCTTCTTCGTCTAATTGATCGTCGTACATATCTACTAAATAATTACCGCTTCTTGGAATCATATGCCCTCTTTTAAAAAGAATGTCACATTTTTGATCCAATTTCTGTTAAGCCCTTCGGGGTCATTCGTTGCTCCAATAGGGCAGTAACGCGAGCCAAGGAAGTTAATAAAGTTTGAATATTTTCTGTATCCAAACTTTCTAAACCTAATTCGGTTATTGCGGATAGTGCGAAGTGTAACCTTTCGGCATTCTGCCTCGCTATTGCATGTGACCGTCTTAATCCCATAAGTCCATGTCCCTTCTGCCTTTCGAATGGCGTTTGCAATTTGAGTGTCTGAAAATTCTTGAGCATGCACAACCTTGCATGATCCAATTAAACAGGCCCCGACAATTAAAATCGTAAAACCTATGTTTGACCAAAATTTATTTGACACTTTATTCTCACGCCATTTCTTGAGTTCTAAAACTGGTTGCATGATTCTGCGGTATGCTTTGAAGTCGTTAAAGGTCATTGTCATTCTCCTTTTCTTCCGGCGGAAGTTGATTAAGGCAGAACCAACACTGCACGCTTCCTTCGTTGTTGTGACAGCCGCAATTGGGACAGGTCATGTTTTTAACCTCTTTAAAATTTTTTCAATTGCCTCGGCCATTAACTGCTTGATTGTTTTTTTCTCTTGATAGGCCAGATCATGAAGTTTTGTTTTTGTTTCCAAATCTGTTTCTATAACTATGCGTTCCAATTTTTCCTCCTATCCCATTACCACATACACAGGGTTTTCACAATGATCGCACTCTATTTCAGTTCCGTTTAATGGAATATCTTCTGATTCGTTTTCTTCTTGGCATATTGGACAAGTCCATTCCCAAGAACTTGCCATTGCTATCGCTTTCGGTGGTCTCGACATTGGATTATACTTTCAAATTTTGTAAAATTTAAAATCACATCCGTTTTGATTTTCCATGAAATAACCGATAGATGATAAAGCATTATCAATTTCTTCACGAAGACATCCAAGAAAATCAGAATAACCATTTAAGATTGAATGTAGTTCACCGTCAACTGATACGCTTTGCTCGTCATGATAATAACGGCAGAAGGAAGTGTTATAACCTGATTTTGTTTTCTTTTCGATTCTTTTGATTACTGCTTCGAATGTCTTTTGTGGTCTTGTCATATTAATCTCCTTGTTAGTTGATCGTTAATTCCTAACTGACAAGGGTAGTATAGCACATGATTATTTTGTTTGTCAAGTTTATTTTGTTTGTTTCCTTATAATAAACTTGGTCGCGTGGGCATTGAATATATCATAATCTTTTGAACCAAAGGCTCATGCTCGCCGTCTTTATTTACGAACTGTCCAACCACCACTTCCTGTTCTTTAGGCTCTAAAAATGTTTCGGACATTTTTCCTCTCCCACCTGGCCCGGACGGCCATACGTTGATGATCCCGTTGACTGTTTAAATACCTCAAAGCGTGTACTACTGAACAAAACAAATATATCCTATACTTAGGACGATAAAAATGATCCCCGCACCATTTGCAGTGCCACCAGTATTTAAGGTTTGAGTGTTTGGTCATTTTCAATTTCCATAATCATTTTTCCAATGACATACGTGCAAGTAGGGACTTGGCCGTTTCCGAGCATTTTAAGTCGGTGTATTTTGTTGGTAGTCCCATCAGCTTTTCGTATTCCTCGATAATCTCCCCATCGCTTAAATTGTGGCTCTGTAAAAAATGAACGTACCGTATCTGATGTTCTGGAATCTTCTCCATCATCTTTGCGATGTTTCGATAAAGCCCCTTGTAACAAACCGCCGTGGGAGTAGGCAATAATCCAGACTCGATCCCTTCTGTGGTACGCCCCCAAAGCGTGAGCTGGAAATACCACTGGCCAGCATTCATAGCCTTGCATTCCCAAGTCAATGCAAACATCTTCGATTGCCATATCGACGCTTCCAGCAACATTTTCACCAATAATCCAGCGAGGCTTACATTCCGTAATAATTCGGAGCATTTGCGGCCAGAGGAATCGGTCATCTGTTTTGCCCATTTGCTTTCCTGCAACGGAAAAAGGCTGGCAGGGAAATCCTCCGGTGATGATGTCAACTTGCTCAAGGTCACTTCCTTTCAAAGTCTTTATGTCACGGTATTTTTTAGATTCAGGATAACGTAATGCTAATATCTTTTGGCAGTATTCGTCTATTTCACATTGCCAAGCTATTTCCATACCGGCGGCCATGAATCCAAAGTCTCCTAATCCGCCACCACTAAAAAGAGAACCGAGTTTCATTTAAACACCCTTACCAAACAGCGCATCATTATTGTGCTTACCATAAAGTTTTTTGTTTCTTATGGTTTTCTAATTGGATTACTTTAACTTTCATTTAGTCCCTCCCTGAATAAGTGTTTAAAATTTCTTCAACTTTAATTCGTGATTCTGGCGTAATCTTAAGTTTAAGCCATTCAAGTAACTGTTTTTTATTCCTTGAATTTAATGATTCAATATGTTCTACCGCATCCAAGTAACTATTTATCTTATCGTGAACATAACTATTATTGCTTTTAATTAACGCTTCTTTCTCTTCTTTTGATAGAAATTTCCACTTCAAAAACTCTTGCGTCTTTGTTGGTTCTGGCTTCCATCTGAAATCATCAATACAATAAGGATGTCTTACAGAGCACTCACACAATTCAATATTAAACTGATCCCATGTGATTTCTTTTAAATTATACCTTCCCAATATTTCTTTGAAATCACGCGCCATCTCTGGGTATACCGGACACTCCACGTTTTCGATCATCTTCTATCATCCTTTCCATGTCTATCATTGCTTGGGATTTTCCGGTTGCAACTCGAATATCTAAATAGTCGCGCCATCGGTTATTAAACCAAGTTGATCCGTGCGGAATAAACTTCGCCTCGCCTTTAACCACATCCGATTGTAGAAAATTGTCCAAGGCTTTGATGATGCTTTGATGGTCTTCGATGTTCTTGACCTGGGCATTGAAGTGCCTTTGAGCATCATGCTTGCCTATTTTTCTGGGATATTTTGCCCAAAGAGCATCAAAATCCCATTTTATATTATCTTTATGTATTGTCGTATTTGATGTATGAGTATGGTTAATGGGTAATGGTATAGTGAGCATCTCGCCCTTATCCTTTAAGGAACGGTTAAGTAACGGTTCTTTAACCGTTATATCACCTTTAAATGGAGGGATTAAACTTTCTTTCTCTGTATGATGAGGACTCTGATGTTTTTCCCAATTTATAATCTGAATATACGCATGTCCTTGCACTTCATATATATGCAGAAAAGGTTTTTTGCTTAAATCAGCCAAAATACCTACCATATCAATTTTATCACAGGGCATAATTTGAATTTTAAGCTTCTTTGGTTCATAGGTCAAACGACCAGCTTTATCAGCTAATCCCCATAAACCAGCAAAAACTAAACGGTGGGCAAATGAAAGTTCAATAAGGTCTGGATCAACAAAGAAGTCTGGTTTTAGATATCGTATCCGGGCCATAAAAATAAGAACGCCTGGTTATGCGCTGCAAATTAAATTGCAACTGTGGTCAGTACGCACAGAGCCAGGGCGCTCGTAAATCCTAACTGTATTTTTGGGGATTGTTTACTGACCATGTAGGGCATTATACCCAAGTCCAATTGACTTGCAAGAAAAAAATATTTTGTTTTTTCATTGTGCAGAATTCTGTTTGGTGCTATATATCAAATCAAGGGGGCTCTATGTCAAAGATCACGTGGCGCAATGAAAAACGTTTAATATCTCAAATCACTCCTGCCGATTATAATCCCCGCATGATGACAGAACAGCAAGCTAAAGATTTGTCGACGAGCATTGAAAGATTTGATCTCGCCGATCCTCTTGTCATCAACGCTGACAATAAACTTATCGGCGGCCACCAGCGTCTTACCATCCTTAAAGCAAAAGGTGTTACTGAAATTGATGTCCGCGTTCCTTCCCGTCAACTTACCGAAAAAGAAGAGCAAGAACTAAATATCCGCTTGAATAAAAACCTCGGTCAATGGGACTTCGATCAGCTTGCTAACTTTGATGAAGAAATGCTCAAAGACATTGGATTCGATTCTAAAGAGTTGGACAAGATATTTCAAATTGAGCCGGAAGAAAAAGATGATGCTGTCCCGCAATCGGCACCGGCTATTTGTAAACGTGGAGAGATATATCAGCTGGGCCGTCATCGTTTAATGTGCGGTGATTCAACCAATGGTGGCAATGTTGCGCTTTTGATGGATGGGAAGAAGGCCGCGATGATCCACACCGATCCACCGTACAACGTGGATTATGGTGTATCAAAAAAACCCTCACATAAAATACGAACAATTGAGAATGATAAACAATCCCCCGAAGAATGGGAAGCTTTCTGCAAGTCGTTGTTTGAAATATTCAAATGCTTTAATGATGGTGACATTTATATGTGGGGAGCCTCCAGCCCAGAAGGTATGAGGATGAGACTGTGGCTTGTTGAATCAGGCGCGCATTGGTCTGCAACGATTATCTGGAAGAAACAACAACTTGTTTTAAGCCCTGCAAAGTATCAACGAATGTACGAACCTTGTTTTTATGGTTGGTTTGATAAATCATCTTTCGGAGATGATCGAACACAGACAGAGGTTTGGGATATCAATCGTCCTCTTGATTCTAAATTGCATCCAACAATGAAGCCTGTTGAACTTTGCGAAAAGGCAATCATCAATAGTTCAAAACGGGATGATGTTGTTATGGATTTGTTTCTCGGTTCAGGTTCAACGTTGATCGCCTGTGAGAAATCAAACCGTATCTGCTATGGCATGGAGATCGACCCACCCTATTGCGACGTAATAATCAAACGATGGGAAGATTTCACAGGTTTGAAGGCTCAATTAGTTAACGAAGTTCAAACAGCGTAACGTATATATATTATGCAAAGCTTACCGAATCCAGGTGCGGGTGCCCATTGGAAAGAAAAAAGAAGGAAAGCGATCCATGCTGTGCTTGGAACATTAAAGCGTGGTGGATCGCTTTATGAAGCTTGCCGAGGTGCATCGATTGATCCCGCTTCGTTTTGGGGATGGAGAAAGAAGTATCCGCGCCTTGATCGATTGGTCGATCACATTTATGACTCACGTGTTCAGGTGGTAGAGGACGCTTTGTTTAAGAACTGCGCTCAAGGAAACTTTGCGGCCCAGGCATACTTTCTCAATAACCGGCACAAACTAAAATGGAAAAATCCCGATGCGATCAAGGTCGTTCAGCAAACAGTCGTTCAAAGCAAGACGGAGAAAATGACGGATGAACAGTTTATTGAGTACTGCAGAAAAGAGGGAGTTGCAATCCCGCCTGCAATTGAAGCACGAATTGGAGTCACGGGTGCAAAAGAACCAGCTTAAATGGTTCACTCCAAACGGTAAGCAAGAGGAGTTCATCAACAAGATTGGTGAGGGTGATGTTTTTATTGGCATTTTCTCAGCGGCAAATGGTGTTGGCAAAACGGCACTCATGGTTAATATTCTTGGAAATATTATCCTGGGCGAACGAACAGAAAATCCGTGGTTTAATAAACCTCTATTCGATGATTTTAGATTTCCACATCGTGCGCGTATCGCTTCAACAAAGAAGAATGTTGAGGAGGTTGGAGCAATCCAAACGGAGATCAAGCGTTGGTTTCCTGAAAATTCTTATACGACTCGTCGGATGGGAAAACAATACGATAGCCAGTACGAAATGAACAACTGGGTGTTTGACATTATGACCTATGACCAGGACGAAGAGCAATTTGAATCGGCAACACTCGGCGTGATGATATTCGATGAACCACCACCGTTGAATATCCTTTATGCTTGTATCGCTCGTATGCGTAAAGGTGGGATCATCATGATATTCATGACACCCTTAGATGATGGAGGGCAAATCCTTGAAGACCTCACAACAAAATCGGTTGTCGAATACAAAGGTGAAACACTTGGGAAGGTCGTTGTCGTCTACGCTGATATCGAAGATAATTGCCGCGAGCATGGAACCCGCGGGCAACTTGAGCATACGCATATATTGCAGATGCTTCAATTCTACTCCGATGAAGAAAAGGAAGCGCGTGCGAATGGAAAACCATCCCATCTTGTTGGCCGAATCTATTCATCGTTCATTGCACAAGACCCGTTAGTCGTAAATGACTTTGAGATTGATGACGACTATGTGATCGTCCAAGTCGTTGATCCTCATGATGCCATCCCCTTCGCTATGATCTGGGTGGCCATCGATAAGACAGGGCAAGCATGGGTATTTGATGAGTCCCCGGAAGAACCATTGGAAAAAGTACGTGGCACCAGCAATACCTATTTGACCTATGCGCGAATCATCCGCGAGAAAGAAGGACGCATCCGTGCTCATCACCGCATCATTGACCCTTTCTTTGGCAACAAGCGTTTTGGCAATAGCGGTCTCACGCCTAAACAAGAGTTCGAGAACCTGGGATTTGATTTCATCAATGGCGATACTTCTGGCATTGACCTCGGCCACAATCGGGTGCGGGAGTTTATTAAATATGATCGGCTCAAACCCGTCAGTTCCATCAATCATCCAAAGCTTCACATCATGAAGAAGTGCCGGAACACCTGGCGAAGCATGGAGCATTACAAGCGCAAAATACCAAAGGATGGCGAGCAACGCGATAAGGCTGTGCTGGATGAAACGTTCAAACATTTTTGTGATTGCATCCGTCATTTTTGTATGAAGTATGATGACGTCAAAGATAAACCAGAGACCGCTTTAGCATTAGATCATATGATAGCTGGCGGTGAGAGTGGGATGTATTAATGCAAATCAATGACCAAGTCGATAGCGCATCAAGCATGGGAGGCCTGGGGAACGGCGTCGATTTCGATTCCATTATCTCTAAGCAATCCAATGCGAAGATTCGATACCTTCTGCAATGCAAACGTTCAGGCATTCTTTATCAGAATCAGTTTCGTCTGACCTGGAATGAGATCGAACAGCAAGTGCGGTGCGTGAAGCCTGGTGATTGGAAGAAGAAAGAGGATTGGCAATCAAAAGTCTATGTACCGATGCAGGACAAAAACTCGCAGGTCGCACGCTCGCAGATGAATGATATATTGTTTGGTGCCGGCCGCTTCTTTGAGGCCGTGACCGATGATGGAAGCGATAGTGCGGATGCAGAGAACCTGACAAATCTCATGGAGATTCTTGTCAATCGTTCTGACTTCGATGTTCAAAACAGCTTCGTCATGCAAGAAGGGATTGATTTCGGCACCAGCTTTATCAAGATCATCATCAAGGACGATGGCGGAATCAAATGCGTGTGGTCATCGACCTATCAGACATTGATTGACCCATATTGCGGACACGATATTGACCGAGCCCGCTTCTTGATATTTGTCTATGAGAAGGACATAAATACGCTCATCGATGAAGCCCGCAAACCAAATTCGATGTACAACAAAGAGATCATCGCGGCCTTTGTGAAGGATGCAGAGGTCGAAGCGCAGAACCTTATCAATCAACGCGCCAATCAGGCCGGCAACACACAGGATGGCTATAAGCAGTTGATGGATATCAAAACTATTGATGGCACGCAATACGTTCCTATCCCGATGGCCTATGCGACCGTTGACGTCAGCGAATATTGGGTCAAGATTCCAAACGAGAAAGGTGGCTTCGACCATAAGAAGATGACCTTGCTCAATAACAAATATCTGCTGTGCGATGAAGACAACGAATTGGGATTCTTACCTGGCCAATGGTGCCGCACGAAGAAACGCAAGTATGATTCCTATGGCCGTGGTTATCTTGAGAACGTACGGGGGATGCAAGATTTAATGAACTCATCGGTCAACCTGGGATTCGATAGCCTGAAGATTAACTCGATGGACATTTTGCTGGTGGATGAAACGAAGGTCAAGGACATCAACAGCATCAAATATAAGCCTCTTGCCGTTTGGAAAATGAAGGACATAAGCGGTGCCAGGATTCAGCGCAATCCCTCATCATCCATCACAGACGTTTTACGCGGGGCCACCATGATTGACCAGATGGTACAGGAAGCAACGGGTGTGATGAAGAACGTGGAAGGTGCGCCAAATCTAAATGGTGCATCTGGCGATACCACATTGGGCGAATACGAGCAAAAGCTCGCTGCCGTGGACAAGCGTTTCTTAGATGAGGCTAAGTTTATTGAGAATGATTACCTGGTCAACTTGCTCCACAAAATTTATCTGATCATCTTGAACCCAAAATTGTTTACCCAGAAGATGTGCAATAACTTTCTTGGTATGAATGAGGTTGAGGACTTAAAGGATGCCGTAGATGATGCAGGAAAAGTGAGCTTAGGTGAAAAGAAAATGGTCCCAAAGCTTGACCTGGTAAAGCTTCGTGAGGAAAGCAAGAACGGGAAATATCGTTTCCGTTGTATCGGAGCCACAAGGTTTGCACAGATTCAGCAGAAATTGCAAAAGATCCAAGGCGTTATCACCCAAGCCGCTCAAATTCCTATTGTCAGCGCCATTACAAACTGGCCTAATCTTTGGAAACGTAACTTGATGGCTCTTGAAATGGAAGATGTTGATGAGTTGATGAAGTCTAAAGCTGACATTCAAAAGATATTGAATCCACCGCCAGCACCTCCAATGGCTCCTGGAATGCCACCAAGTGCGCCAGGACAGCCGCCATCAGGCGGAATGCCTTCGGGTGGTGGTCAGGCTCCTTCTATGCCAGTTCCCGGTCAAAATGGCCCACCAATGCCAATGGGAGGTCTTAAATGAAAACGATAGCTGAATATCAAGCGGACATGAACCAAGCTGACCGCGTGCGACGATTGTTGGCATCTAAAGAATTTGAAACTATAGTGTCAATTCTTAAACGCATGAAAGATAGGGATATTGAGTCCTTGATGGATAAAGAAAATCCTGAAGCACGTTTTAGAATCAAATGCTTTAAAGATATTCTTGATGAGATTGAAGCAGATGTTCAACGCGGTGAAATAGCCGCTACAGCTTTAAAAGAAGGAACGGCATCAGATAGTCCATCGGAATCATGACGGGGCAATTAAGCAACGTTGATCGAGGACTTTAAACATAAGAAGGAGTCCATATGGCTGGAGAAGCCCCAACAGTTGAAGAGTTGCAAGCTCAGAATAAGAAATTGCAGGACGAACAGGCTGAAAAGGATCGCAAGATTCAGGATTTGGAAGCAGAAAAAGCGACGCTGTCGAAGCGCGCTGAAACTGTCCAGGCTCCACAGCAAACCATTGTGCCGCAAGGCGTGATGACGGATGAACAGATTGAAGCTGAAACGAATCGCATTGAAACATTACGTGCGACTGACCCTGCTAAAGCGGCCAAGGAAAATGCTCAGTTGTTAAAGAAGATTTCCAGTGGTTCAGCTAATGCGGCGGCCGGTGCGGCGGCATCTAACATCCAACCTGCAATCGAACAAGCGCAGTTCATTGATAAGATCAAAGCAGAAAATGCTGATTTGTTGGAGGTCTCTCCGGCGATGGAGGACATCATAGCGGCAGAGGCAAATCGTATTCTGCAAGGTATCCCACAAAATGAACGCACTCAAAAGAAATTCCAAGAGACTGTTAAAAAGGTTGTTTCCGAAAAGAGGGAATCATTGAAGCATTTACTTAAACCAAAAGATGAGAAAAAGCCTGATGTTCCTGCTGGTGCCAGATCAGAGGATGGCGGTGCGGCTCCCGGTGGTGCTCCCAAAAAGCCCGCGGGCGGCACGAACAATGATGGGGTGGATAAAACATCACCATCCGAACGCATGGCAACAGCATCACAGAAAGGCCTATTCTAAAAATAAGGGGATAATCCTATGTCAGGAGATATTTGGGCCGTTAATAGTCAGGGCGGATTTTTGACTAATAATAGCCTTTCCAAGTCATTGCGCGAACAAGCCCTTCCGCAATATGTTTACCGGCAATTCTGCAATATCAAAGAAGATCCGGGCGCGAAGAACGGTGATACTGTGTTCTTTGACAAAGTTTTAAAGATTTCCACAAAGGGTGGAACTCTCGTTGAAACAAACACCATCCCTGAATCACCCTGGAAGGTTCAGAAGGATAGTGTTGTGGTGACGGAATGGGGTAATAGCGTTCCTTTCACCCAAAAGTTGGAAACATTGGCGAGCTTTGATCCTTCTAATATTTCCATGATGGCTCTAAAGAAAGATCAGCTTGAGGTCATCGACTCAGCCGCTTATGTTCAGTTTGCATTGGCCGATTGGGTTGCAGTTGCGACGAATACCGCAACGACCATCTTCACTACCAATGGAACGGCTACGATCACAGCAACAGCCAATCCGTCTGATTCAACGGTCCGTGACATCATCGATTCGATGGAAACGAACTGGGTACCTAAGTTTGCAGATGGCAATTATCGCAGCATCTTGTCCATCCAGGCCCGGCGCGGGATTTATAATTTCCTGCAACCGATAGCACAGTACGCCGACCCGCAATATCGTCATAACAATGAGGTCGGTCAATATTATTCCTGCCGTTTTACTGTGGATAACAGTGGGAACGCCAGCAATAGTATTGGTGCCAGCAGTTTATATGGACAAGCTTTCTTCTTCGGACAGGAAGCCGTTCTGGAAGCCATCGCTTTGGCCGAGGAACTCCGTATGAAAATCCCCACCGACTTTGGCCGGTCAAAGGGCGTCGCATGGTACGCGATCATGCAATTCAAAAAGATGTGGACACTTTCAACTGACAATCTGAACAGTCAGCCGAAAGGTATCAGCCGCATCTGGGAATTAACATCTGCTTAAAAACTTAGGAAAGAGAGGAGGGTCTTAATATGTCTAAAGATTACGCAGACGCAAGATATGGGGTCAATAAGGTTATATGTGGTTTTCCAACCACGGCCGCCCAGAATGGCACCGTGGCATCGGCAACTACAATCGCCACTAAATTGATTCCCTATAAAACAGACCCTAACGTATTGACTGTTAGGTTTCCTGTGGGTGGCACATCAGCAGGTTTGATGGTAGTGATTGGTACAGCGACACCTTTTGCCGCTGGCACAATGGGTGCTGTGGGGGCCATCGGGACATTTGCTATCGGAACCCAGGCAAATGAGACTGATGCTCAATTTACATTCCCAGCATCGGCAGTAATTCAGGCAGGGGACTGCATCATTCTTCAAACCTTCGGTACAACGGCCGCAGTTTATACGTTGAACGTGGATGTTTGGGGAAATGAAGTATTTGCAAACCTGTAAGGACGGGATAGCCATGGGGCGATGGAGCAGGACTCCACGCCCCAAGCTCCGAGAAAGGATAATATGGCAAAGAATTGGATTGCCGATGCGGTTAAGAAGCCAGGAAGTTTTACAGCGACTGCTAAACGTGCAGGAAAATCAGTGCATGCGGAAGCAGAGGCTAAAAAGAATGCTCCAGGCAAAATAGGTAAACGTGCACGATTGGCGTTAACCTTCGAGCGCATGGCTCGTCAAAAGAAACAGGGGATGTAATCATGGCAATAACTAAAACTCCAATATCGAATAAGGCGGCAGATGCATTAACGAAAACCCAGTCAAATAAGAACCCTAAAGGCATTCTTAAAAAGACGAAGATCATGGGAAAAGTAAAGAATGTTCCTGCCAAAACAACGATGTCACCTTCTGCCGTCAGTATGATGAAGAAAGATTCAGTCACTTATGGCCGTCAGAATAACCAAAAGCAAACGGGATTATATTGATGAAAAAAGTTTTAATAACGAGGTTTGGTGCCGTAGGCGATCATATCCATTGTACTCACCTACCTAGGCTTTTGAAACAGAAAGCGGGATTCGATTATGTCGCCGTTGAATATAACGTCAAAGGCAAAGAGGCCTGGAAGCATAATCCTTTTGTTGATGAGCACATTCACTTTGACCCAAACATTCAATTAAAGGGTGGGTGGCCCGAGAGTGTGTATCGCAAGCGTTGGGAAGAGATGCTGACATTAGGTGGGTTTGAAAAGCATTTAATGCTTCAAAAGTCCCTAGAGTATGGATATATCGCGATGGAAGACCAAGCAGAATATTACCGGGATTCCAGGTATAGAAGAGAAAAGTTTGGAGGTCATAATTATTATGACCAGACCAGCATCTTCGCTGGCTATCCTGAATGGTGCGGTATTGTCGGTGATCTCTATTTTACCGAACAAGAAGAAAATCTAGTGAGGGGCATTTATGAAGAGCGATATAAAGATAAATTTGTGATCATAGCAAATTTATCCGGAACATCCCGTCATAAGCTTTTTTATCAAGCCGATGCTATCATCCGATCATTCTTGGCCAAGCATGAGGATGCCATTTGTATCACGATGGGCGATGATGACTGCAAAAATCATATTGAGTTCACAGGTGATCGCATTATCAATCGATGCGGCCGCAGGGAACATGGATTATATTATCCTTTTAGGCAATCCATGTTAATGACCAAGTATTGCAATCTTTTAATTGGTGCTGAAAGTGGTTTGATGGTAGCAGGAACATTATTGGGAGCACCGACAGTACAGTTGATGACAGCGGCCTCAATCAAAAATCATGGTGGGGACTTCGTCAATGACTTTTCTTTGCAATCCCCGGCCACGTGTTCCCCATGCCATAAAGGGCCCTACGATTATATTGGATGCCCTAAGTTTGAAATCGCGGGAGAGAAATATCCCGTGTGTGTGAAGTTTGAAGCCCAGGTTATTCTTAACCAAATGGAGAAGGTTTATGATCGTTACACAAAAGCCCCCCGTGGGAGTTCAAGCATGTCCTCTATGTGAGGCGGAACAGGACGTCATAATTCAGGGGTGGATCAATACAACGAAAGAGGATGGCACGCAAGAGCAGTCCATCCAGAAAGATCGCGGTTACTCATTTTGTAACTGCCGCAATATTTTCTTCACTGAGTTTAATGAAAACTTTTCTGACATCTACACAGGAAAATATGTCAGCAAATACGACAATGACCATGCTAAAAAACTTTTAAGGAATTATAGTATATATTTGAAAACAATTTTAGATATGCGTGGTAATAATAGATCACCTCGTTTATTGGAAATTGGAGCAGCAACTGATGTCATTTGTGAAGAAGGCTCTAAAATGGGAATGTGGTGTACTGCGTTTGATATAGCCGAGCGCGATAGTAAGTTTCCAATGATCACAGGTAATTTTGAGACATTCGATTTTGATAATAGAAAGTTTGATATTATTTTTGCCTCCCACATATTTGAGCATTTTCGTGATCCTATTGCGACATTGAAAAAATGCCATGACCTATTGAATGATGGAGGATTCCTTTTCGTAGCAATGCCAGACCCATGGTTTATTGATTATGCCAATCCCTATATGTGGGGGCATTGGCACGTTGATGAGCATCATATTTTGTGGGACAAAGATAGCTTCTGTAATGTGGCACGTGAAACAGGATTCGATGTGATCATGTCTCAACGCAATGTAACCACAAATTTTATATGCCTTTTGGATATGCACCTGATGTTTAGAAAGCCATTACCGTTTATTGAAGAAGCTCATGACAAATATGGTCTTTATCCTAAATGCTTGGAGTGCTGATGTCTAATATCATAGTCGATTTAAGAGAGGCTCCCAAAAAGATTAATGTTCCAGTAAAAAAACTTACCGCTGGCAAATTCGCTTTTATTGATAAGAGTCCTAAAGGAAAAAGGATTGAAACTACCTTTAAAAGTCGGAAATCAGAAGAAGTCGAAGGGGACAGTAGATTCTGCGGAAAGAGATTCATTCTTGCCACCCGCCTATATGGCGATAAGCGTTGCCTTTATTGTGGCGTGTGGTTCCATTGGAAGGACACTGATTATGCGACTTGGATACGGACTGGCAATATTGACCGCCTTAACCTTGACGATAATATCGAGCCTTTGCATTGCGGTAGTTCTCATTGTACCGATTACCACTACATATCTATTCAAGCAGAGGAAAAGCGTTTAGAGATTCAAGACCCTATTAAATATAGGCAATACAAAATTTTGCAGTCTCAAAAATTGGTGGATTGAATGATCGAATATTGTATTTACGAAAGATTTGGTTTGAAGATTCCCTTAGAGGCTTTTTTTCCATTTGAGGAAAGTTATTTTAGAAGAACATTTCAACCACTGGTTTTAAATTAGGAACAATCTATGGCAAAGGCAAACGCGCTTCAACTGGTTCAACAGGTCTTATATAACCTCGGGGATGCCCAAATCACAACACTTAACGGCATCACAGGGGCCGCCCTGGCCGCGTTTCAGGCCGTCAATGAGGGAATCTATGAGATTGCCTTTGAAAGCCTTTTTCAACCTTTAGAGACCTCAACATTTTTCACTATCGCCACGGGCGTGACGACATATTCTAAACCATCGACCATTTTCGCTTATGATAGGGACAGCTTTAGGTATAACGAAGGACAACAGAATTTTAAATATAAAGCGCATCGATGGGTTGACAATAAATATCCATGTCAGACAAATACTAATGTTCCGATGGTGGTCTATGATTGGCAAGGAAATTTTAATGTCTATCCCATCCCGCCAGTCAGCGAGAATGGTTATCTGGTGAAATATCGTGGTTGGGTTATCCCGACACCGTTTGGAATTGGCGCACCGACAAACACGGCAACCGATACTTTGACCTGTTGGCTTCCAGAGGGTTTTGATATTGGACTTCTGACAGACTGGGCAACAAAGAAAGTCCTTCAATACAGGCACAATCCCGAGACGCAGTCTTATCACATCAAAATTTTTGGTGAAGAACGCAATGATGGCCAAGGCGATCAAGGTAATTTATCACGCTTAAAAAATCTATACAACTCTCATACAATAGAGGATGGGAACATCATGGTTGAACCAATGGAGCAACGCGAAGGTGGTTGGTTCATCCAAGAGAGTCCCATAACACCATAATGCCAAGAGGCGGAATGATGGAGTTACCTCCACTCATGGAAAAAGTATATCAGGAGTTCAGCGGCATGAATCGCCGGGCTGATAAGCTGACATGTCCGCCGAATTATTATTTTGATTTGCTCAATGGTTTTCTTCGCAAGGATGTGCAAAGCGGGCTGGGATTTATTACCCAACGTGCCGGATCTGCAAAATTTAATTCAAGTGCTTTATCAGGATTCGGGACTGCAACACCTATCAGGACAATATTCGAGGCCCAGTGGAATGGTGGGAGTAATGATATCATCATTCGTTCCGGCACATGCTGGGGAAAATATAATGGCATCAATGCATTCACCACGATTGATACTGCTCGCACAAGCGATGTTGTAGGCGAATGCGTGATGTTTCAAAATCAACTTATCATGGTTGATGGTGGAATCCCGCGTGTGATGAACTCCGGGTATAGTGTCAGCAATCTATCTACAGATGCCGCTATGCCACAGGACTCCACGGCAGTCTGGGTGCATTCTGATAAGGTTTGGCTGAACTCAACAGCCAATCCGATGAAGGCATATTTTTCCGACACAAACAATGCCACGACAAGTACCGCCTGGAGCGACACCGGCAATGCTGGTTATTTAGACCTTTCAACAGTTTTGCCAATCGGAGACAAGATCATAGGATTCAAAACGATGGGTGGCACAACCGTCATGATCTTGGTTATCGTAACCACGCAATATTTAGTGCTTTACCTGGCTGG
>Ga0210389_10001510_pt1 | contig 18818 bp, 19 predicted proteins | sample IncBWH28OmetaG_FD_160127 | JGI IMG/M metagenome (GOLD analysis project Ga0210389, IMG submission 160127) | Forest soil microbial communities from Barre Woods Harvard Forest LTER site, Petersham, Massachusetts, United States - Inc-BW-H-28-O ...
GCGAGTGAAGTTGGCGTCGACGAGAAGCGGGCTGAGTTTCCAGGGTTCGGGAACTTTGTGGCCTTCCAGCCAGGTGGTGATGGATTCTTCGCGGTCGCTGCGTTCGAGTTGGTCCTTGAAGGCGGGGGGCTGCAACTCGGCGCGGAGTTCGGATTCGATTTTGGCGATTGCGGCGCAGTTGGTTTCGGAGAGGTACGGCAGCGCGTCCAGTTTGCGGAGGCGCGCGAGGCATTCGAGAAGGGCGTCGGAGGCGCGGGCGGCAGCGGCGGCGGGATTGTTGAGTTCGTGAGCGAGGCCGGCGGAAAGTTTGCCGAGGGCGGCGAGTTTGTCGCGCTGCTGCTCGCTGCGGGTCATCTCGCGGACGCGATCGGTGAGGAGACCGACGAGCCGTTTGCCAAGCGTTGGCATGCGGTGGAGCATTTCGTTGAATAACGTGGAGGGAAACAAGAGCAGGTGGACGGGCTGTTCCGCACGGCCGGTGATAGTGAGATGGGTCATGCGCGAAAAGGGAAGCAAGCCTGTTACATCGCCTTTGCCGACAATGAAGACCGGGCTGTCAGCGCCTTCGGATTCGCGGCGGGCGAAAATGCTGCCCTCGAGAAAAACGGACATGTATTCGGCGGGAGTGCCTTCTTTATAGACAACTTCACCCGCGGCGAAGCGGGCTTCCATGCAATTGGAGACAAACCACTCCAGATGTTCCTGCGGCAGGTCGGTGAAGACGGCAATTTTTCGGATTTCGTCGACGACGCCCGGCAAATCGGTTTGGGCCACCTTGGTAAGCCGCTCGGCGTAGCTCATGACACCTTCGCAAGATACTGGTGAACGAACTGAATGGCAACGGCGCCTTCGCCGACGCCGGAAGCGACGCGCTTGACTGAGCCGTGGCGGACGTCGCCGACGACGAAGATGCCGGGGACGCTGGATTCAAGGAGCGAGGGATCACGATCGATCGTCCAACCTTGCGGGCGCTTGCCGTCGCGCATGAGGTCGGAGCCGGAGAGGATGAAGCCGCGGGCGTCGCGTTGGACGAGGTTGCCGAGCCAGTCCGTACGGGGCAGGGCGCCAATGAAGATGAAGAGGCTCTTGGCGGGGACGCGGTCGGTATTTTTTGAGGTGGAACAATAGACGGAAATTTCCTCAAGGTGCTGATCGCCGTGGACTTCGGCGACCTGCGCCTCCGGCCAGACTTCAATGTTGGGCGTTTTCTTGATCTGGTCGATCAAGTATTGGGACATGGTGGCGGCGAGGGATTCGCGGCGGATGATCATCACCACTTTTTCAGCGTAGCCGGCGAAATTGATGGCTGCTTGACCGGCGGAATTTGCGCCGCCGACAACGTAGACCGTTTCACCTTTGCAGGAGATGGCTTCAGTGACGCCGCCTCCGTAGTAAACGCCCGCGCCGCGGAGACGCTCTTCGCCCGGGACGCCGAGGCTGCGCCACTGGACGCCCATAGCCAGGAGCAGTGCGTGGCAGGAGACTTTGCTGCCGTCGGCCATTTCGATAATGCGATAGGGGCCTTCGATGCGGACGCCGGCGGCTTCCTGCGGAGAAAGAATTTCCACGCCGAAGCGGGTGGCTTGCACGACGGCGCGGCGGGCGAGGTCGCGTCCGCTGAGGCCAGCAGGGAAGCCGAGATAATTTTCGATGCGGGAGCTGAGGCCGGCCTGGCCGCCGGGTGCTTCGCGTTCGATCATGACGGTGCGGAGGCCTTCGGAGGCGCCGTAAACCGCGGCGGCTAGACCGGCGGGGCCGCCACCGACGATGGCGAGGTCGTAGAATTCAACGTCGGTGTGGGTGCGCAGGCCGATTTTTTTGGCGATGTCGGCAGTGGTGGGTTCGCAGAATTTTGTGCCGTCGGGAAAGATCATCAGCGGCAGGGTTTCGGGCGAGCCGTCGGATTTGTGCAGGGCAGCGGAAGAATCGCTGGTGTTGGATTGCTCGACGTCCACCCATTGATACGGGAGATGGTTTTGCGCGAGGAACATGCGGATTTCGTAGGCGCGGGGGGACCAGCGAGTGCCGAAGAGCTGGATACCTTCGTACGGCGGATGATAGGAATCCATGAATTCGTTGAGCATGTCGTCGAGCGGTGGATAAAGATTCTGGTCGGGCGGATCCCAGGGCTTGAGAAGAAAATAGTGGACGCGGGCGGAGTTGATGGCTTCGATGGCGGCGTTGGTGTCGGCGTAGGCGGTGAGCAAGGCGCGCTTGGCGGTGGGGAAGAGTTCGGTGGCTTGGGAGAGGAAGCCGACGCCGTCGAGTTCGGGCATGCGTTGATCGGCAAGGAGGAGAGCGACGGCATCGTTACGAGATTTGAGGCGATGGAGAACATCGAGCGCTTCGTTGGCGGAGGCGGCGCGCATGATGCGATAGCGCTCGGAGTAACGGGAGCGGAGATCGCGTTCGATTGATTGGAGGACATCGGGATCGTCGTCAACGGTGAGAATAACTGGCTTGGCCATAATCGGGGTCCCTTTTGGGCTTGGAGCTTAATCGCAAAACAAAACCGAACATACAACGTAGCACAACGACCGCGACGCGTGCGAAAAGCGCAGCTTTAGTTGATGGATGCTACTGATGGCGCGGCGGTTATATCCGGTCGTTGGATGCGGCGGAGGGTGGGAATGATTCAGGGTTTCTTGTACACGGGGACGAGGAACCAGGCCTGATAATCGGCGCCGCGGGCTTCACCTTTGGCTTCGATTTGCCAGTAGGTGGGCGGAGTGTCGGCTAGCGAAGTGGGGAGTTTGTCGGTGGGAAGATGGAATTCGACGGGAATTTCCGCACCGACGAAATTGGCGAGGCGGTCGTGGTCGAGGGTGACGACGTCTTTGTAGAGTTCGTAGCAAACGACTTGAGAGCGGCGGTTGTTGCCCGCGCCGGTGGTGACGTAGCGTTCCTGGACGCAGCGCAGGGTGAAGGAAAGGGAATTGACGGCGGCGAGGTGGCGCGGGGCGCGTAGCCGGGCGCGCAGGGTGCCACCGAGAAAATAGGGGAACTCGTCGTAGGCGAGGAAGCTGTTGCCGTAGCGGAGCAGGTCACCCAACATCTGCGCCCAGCGAACCCAGGCGATCAGGCCGAGAAGTGCGAATACGCTGGCGATGACCAGGAACGGCCATGCGCCGCGTTGCGTGTAACCGACCCAGAAGAAGGGCACCAGGAAAGCGTTCCAGACGAGGGCTCCAGTGAGGCGGCCGAGCATGGCGTTGAACGCGGAGAAGTTGATTCCTTCCTGGTGCCAGTGAAAATCGCAGAGCCATGGCTGGCCCGGGGTTTCGGCGTTTTTGCGCAGGTAAGTTGCTTTGCGGATCATGCCGCGAATGCCGTGCGCGAAAAGGAAAAAGCCGGCGGAGAAAAACATGGCGCCGAGGATGGCGATGAGCCAGAGAGGCGCGTGATTGCGGGTCTGGATGACGTTGAAGGCGGCGAGACCGATGAAGACGCCGGCGACCATGAACGGAAGGCCGAAGAGAGCGGCGGAACCGCCGTCGATCGTAGTGGCGCTTTGGGCGGGATAGTTGGCGAGCGCTGGCGGCAGGCCGGGGCCGCTGCCGAGCATGCGCTGCTCGATGGTTCTGGATGTTTCGGTAGTAGTGGTGATGGTGAAGGTCATGGTTGCGCCCTTGGCCAGATTGCCGGGGGCAATGGGGGCGCGCAATAGGACTGTACGAAAGAGATACACTGTACTAGTTGGCGGGGCCGGCCCTTCGGAGCTCAGGGTGAACTGGAAGCCGTCGGCTACGTAAAAGGGAAAGATTCGGGGAAAATGAAAAGTGGAACGACAGAGAACGGAGTGAAGATTTTGGGGATTGAGTCGTCGTGTGATGAGACGGCGGCGGCGGTGGTGGAGGACGGGCGGAGTATTTTGTCGAGTGTGGTGGCTTCGCAGATTGATATTCACCGGAAATATGGGGGGGTGGTGCCGGAGCTGGCTTCGCGGGAGCATTTGCGGCAGATTGTGCCGGTTGTGCGGGAGGCAATGGCTGGAGCGGGTTTGAAATTTGAGGAGTTGGATGCGATCGGAGTGACGCAGGGGCCGGGATTGGTGGGCTCGCTGCTGGTGGGGATCACGTTTGGGAAGACGCTGGCGGCGGCGCTGGGCAAGCCCTTGGTGCCGGTGAATCATTTAGAAGGGCATGTGCGCGCGGTGTTTCTGGAAGCGTTTCAGAACGGGTTGGAGCCGAAGCTGCCGGCGGTGTGTTTGATTGTTTCGGGTGGGCACACGGTTTTGTATGAAGTGAAAGCGACGGATGATTCGGATGGGGCTGCGTTTGTGTACCGGAAGTTGGGTGGAACTCGGGATGACGCGGCGGGCGAGGCGTACGACAAGGTGGCGAAATTGTTGGGGCTTGGGTATCCCGGCGGGCCGATTCTGGATCGGCTGGCGGCCGCGGCGGGGAATGTGGCGGCGCCGGTGAAATTTGGGCCGACGAAGACGCGGGGAAATGCGCTGGATTTCAGCTTCAGTGGATTGAAGACGGCGGTGCTCTATCATTTGCGGGAGCATCCGGAATACGGCGAGGGAATTCGGAAGCGCGAAGAGGCTTTGCGCGAGGGGCACCGTTCGTTTGCGGAGTTGCTGGCGCTTTGCGATGCGACGACGCTGGGACTGGTGCGGGAGTTTCAGAATGCGGTGGTGCGGGATTTGGTGGAGCGGACGATGATGGGTGCGGAGGAGTGCGGAGTGGAGACGATTCTGGTTTCGGGCGGGGTGGCGGCGAACAGCCAGTTGCGAGCTAGGTTTGAGGAGCGGGCGCGGGTAAAGGGGCTCCGCGTTTATTTTCCGGACAGGGCTTTGTCTACGGATAATGCGGCGATGATTGCGGCGGCGGCGTATTCGGGATTTCGGGAGGGGAAGTTTGCGGATGTGAGTTTGAATGCGAAGGCTAGTATGCCGTTGGCTTGAAAATAGAGGTAAAGGAAGTAGAGCAGGTAAATGAGATAAAGGATTTGGGGATGGGGACTGGTGGTTGCGCTACGGAAGATTTGGGCGGTTGGGTTCGGCTGTAAAAGCGAGAGCTTTGCTCTCGCACTCAAAAAAAGAACGGGCAGCCTGTGGCTGCCCGTTTTGGGAAACTTTGTTACGGGAAGGTTACGACTCGAGGCCTTCCTGCATTTGGGGGAACTGGAGTTTTGCTTTGGCCAGGGATTTCACTACGAGTCCCTCTGCGTTTTCGGATGTCAGATTGCGAGCGGTGGCCATTTCACTGACCAGGAGATACTTGGCGCGTTCTAACATTTTCTTTTCGCGGAAGGAGAGAGGCTTGCTGCGGCTGAGGGAAACGAGACTCTTGAGGACGACGGCGACTTCGAGGAGGGACCCGGTGCGCATGCGCTCCGAATTTTCCTTAAAGCGGTGTTTCCAGTCGTGGTGAGAGTTGAGCTTGCCTTTTTCGAGGAAGCCAAGGACTTTGCTTGTGTCGGTGGAGCGGATAACGGACCGAAGACCAACCGTCGCCGCGTTGGATTGAGGAACCATAACCCGGAGACCGCTGACAACCACCCGGATCATGTAATACCTTTCAGTTCTACCGTTCAACACCCCGTAATTGATCTGCTCGATAACCCCTACGCCGTGGTTCGGATAAACGACTTTGTCGCCAATCTTATAGTCCATAGCTTCGGAAGTCCCCCCTAGGAGATGAAAGAAGTTTAGGGTAATGTGTTGTGAGAGTCAAGATATATCCAGTGGAATGAGGAAGATAGAGAATTGGTCGGACCAATTTGGCACTGAAATTGCTCTACGGCAGGGCATTTTTGTGCAGGGTTATTCCCAAGTAACCAGAGAAATACGGCGATTGTTTTGTCAAAGGATTAGAAGTGATTGACAACTCCTTTGGTTTGAGGCAGTAAGCCAGATCGGAAGAAATGGCGAGAGAGTACATGGGGTGAGGGCGCGGATTGATTACGCTGGGCATTGATACGTGTGAAGCGCGGGGGAGTGTTGCCGTCCGGAAGGATGCGGTGTTGGTATCTGTGCAAAAGCATGAAAGCGCGGAGGATTATTCCTCTTGGCTGTTACCGGCAGTGGAACGCGGCCTGGCCACAGCCGAAGCAAGACTTCGAGATATCCAACTGCTGGCAGTGGCTTGCGGGCCGGGATCGTTTACGGGAGTGCGAGTTGGGTTGACGACGGTGAAGGCTTGGGCGGAGTTGTTCGGAATAAAGGTGGTGGGAGTTTCGAGATTAGAAGTCATGGCGCGGCAGTTGAGGGATGCAACGGGATTCGTTGCAGCAAGTTTTGATGCGCAGCGCGGGCAGGTGTTCGGCGGACTTTACTGGCGCGAAGGTGAGCAGGGTTGGAACATTGTTGAAGAAGAGATGGTGATCGCCCCAGATGATTTTGTGAGGTGGGTCGCGGAGAAGACGAGGGGAGATATTGTCCGGTGGATTACGCTTGATGCGGAATTGATTGCTGATGTGCCGAGTTGGAAGGAGCGGGTGGAACGCGGAGAGACGTTGATTCGTTGTGCGGATGGGCTGGCGGCGGGAGTAGCCGAGTTGGGGGAAGAGCGGGCACGGATGGGGAAGTTTACCGATCCGTTGGAGCTGGATGCGAATTACGTGAGGCGATCGGACGCGGAGATTTTCTGGAAGGATCCGGCGAGTCATGGGAAGTGAAGGAACGGCGCGGCCTGGGTTTGCGATTCGCGAGTTCGACGCGACTGCGGATGCACGGGAAGTGGCGGCAATCCTGCGGGATGCAAGAGAAGCAGCGAGTTGGTCGGAGGAGGCTCTGCTGGAGACGGCGTTGCTGCCAGGTGTTGCCGCGTTTGTGAGCGAGCGGAGCGATGCCATTTCGGGAATCGTGGTTGGAAGGCAAGTGTTGGACGAGGCTGAGATTTTAAATCTGGCAGTAAGGCAGGGAGCGCGAAGGCAGGGAGAGGGGCGGGCACTGGTTCGGCGGGCGCTGCAAGAGTTCACCGAACGGCAGGTAAGTCGAGTGTTCTTAGAGGTTCGAGAGTCGAACGCGGGGGCGATCGGGTTCTACGGGGAATTGGGATTCGTGGCGGTTGGCAAGCGCAAGGACTATTACCGTGATCCGGCCGAGGCGGCGACGGTAATGGAACTCTGGCTGGGTAAATCCACAGATTAGGACGAACTCTCTCTTGACTCCGCTGCTCCCGGTGCTACTCTGCGCTCATGTGAGAGTCACACCCCAGTCACAAATCCACCCAGGAGGAGGAACGCATGGCCACAGCGCAGCGGAGCCCTCGGGACGTAATTGGTGAAACAGACGCCGAGTATCAGCGTCTGGCAGAGCAGCACCGGCAGTACGATGTACAACTTCAGCAACTCTTCCGATCGCCCTACCTGAATAGTGAAGACCTCATCGAAGAAATCAGACTGAAAAAATTGAAGCTACATGTGAAGGATGAAATGGAACGCATTGCTTCCCGCGTTCACAGTGCGCGCGCACGAAGTTCGCTGTAACCCGTCCCGGAAACACGTCCCAGGAAAATTTATCGTAGAATGACCAAGGTGCTCCCGCGAGCAGCGATCGCGACGGGGTCGGGGAGAGTATGGTCAAAGAAGGGTATTGGTTTGGGTTTCCGCCGTTTGTGCTGGGTGGAGTGTTCTTGGCGCTGCGAACTCCGGTGAGTGTCCCGGTAGGAGCCGTGCTGGTTTTCCTGGCGCTTTTTGTTTTCTATTTTTTCCGCAATCCAGATCGAAAGATTCCGATGGAGCCGGGAGTGGTGGTGTCTCCGGCGGATGGCCGCGTTGTTGTTGTGAAAGATGAGGAAAACGCGGGGCGTCCGGGGAAGCGCGTGAGTATTTTTCTGGCGATCTGGAACGTGCATGTGAACCGGTCGCCGGCGGCGGGGACGATTACGCGACTGGAGTACAAGCCGGGGAAATTTCTGGCGGCTTGGGCGGAGAAGGCTTCGCTGGAAAATGAGCAGAATGTTTTTACGCTGGCGAGTGAACACGGCGAGATTGTGTTCAAGCAGATTGCCGGGTGGGTGGCGCGGCGGGTGGTGTCGTGGAAAAAGACGGGAGATTCGGTGGCGCGCGGGGAACTGGTGGGGCTGGTGAGGTTTGGGTCGCGCGTGGATCTTTGGTTGCCGGCAGGGGCGGAGATTGCGGTGAAGGTGGGGGATAACGTGAAAGGCGGGTCCAGCGTGATCGCGCGGATGGCTGCGGGCACCCAGAAAAGCTGAGGAATCGGAGGACGGCGCGTAGTAGAGTGTTGCGGGATCAGATACAAGAGTAGTGCTTGGGGATTTTTTCGGAGAAGTCGGAGTAGCACAGGCTAAAGCCTACGCTACATGGGCGGGACATGATTGAACCAGAACAGCAGCAGATGCCGTTTGTAGAAAAGCCTACGCGGCGCGCGAGGCTGCGGCGCGGGATTTTTCTGATTCCGAGTTTGTTTACGGTGGCGAACCTGCTTTGCGGGTACTACGCATCGATTGCGGCGCTGGTTGGCGGAAAAGAAGATTTTGACCACGCGGCGAAGGCGATCGGGCTGGCAATTTTGTTTGACTCGATGGATGGGCGCATTGCGCGAATGACGGGGACGAATACGGAGTTTGGAGTGCAGTTCGATTCGCTGGCGGATGTGGTGAGTTTTGGAATTGCGCCGGCGATTCTGGCGTATGCGTGGGGATTCCGCTTCGCGTTTGCGGGCAGCGGCGAGTTTCATCAGTTGGGTGAGTTTGCCTGGATTTGCTGCCTGACGTTTCTGATTTGCACGGCGTGGCGGCTGGCTCGATTCAATGTGAAGGGGATGGAGCCGGGTGGGAACAAGAATTTTGTGGGCATGCCGACGCCCGCGGCCGCGGGCGTGGTTGCGGCGATTATTCACTCGCGGCACTACTTCGGGCCTCTTAGCGACAAGACCTGGGCGATCGTGTGGTTTGTGCTGCTGCTGATACTGGGCGGGCTGATGACCAGCACGGTGCGCTATTACAGCTTCAAAGATATTCCGTGGAGTCGAAGGCAGCCGTCCATCACGATCATCCTGATGTTCCTGCTGGTGGCGACCATCTGGAGGTATTCGGAGGCGGCACTGGTGATTATTGCGGGAACGTATGCGGTTGCGGGTTTGATTCTGCACATCGTGAGGTTTTTGCGGCGGCGTCCTGCGACCAGGACGGCTTGATTCATGTCGGCTGAACGAAATTCCCAAAGAATTGTGATTGCGGGCGCGTCTTCGCTGTTGGGCGGAGAGTTGAAGACGCTTATGGAGGAGAGCCGGTTTGCGGGCTGGGATTTGCGGCTGGTGGATGAAGAGAATGTGGCGGGGACGCTGACGGTGGCGGGCGGGGAAGCTGCAGTGATCCAGCGGGTGGAGGAGGATACGTTTCGCGGGGCGAAGTACGCGTTTCTGGCGGGGTCGACGGCGTTCGGGAAGATTTGCCTGGGGCCGGCGCGCGAGGCGGGGGCTACGATAATTGATTTTACGCACGCGACGCTTTCGGATCCGGATGCTACGCCGTGGTTTCCGAAGATTGAGGCACTGACCGGGAAAACGGTTGCGAGGCATGCGAAGACGTTCAGCGTGTTTTCCGCGGGCGGGACGGCGGCGGCTAGTTTGGCTTTGGCGCTGCAGAAATTCGGGTTGCAGCGGTTGGTGGGGGTGATGTTCCGTCCGGTATCGGAAACTGGTAGGAATGGGATTGAGGAGTTGGAGACGCAGACTTCGCAGTTGCTGTCGTTCCAGAGCATTGGAAGCGCAGTGTTTGGGACGCAGACAGCGTTTAATTTGTTGCCGCGATTTGGGGCGGAGAGCAAAGAGAATCTGTTGCGCGAAGAGTTGGAGATGCGGGCCGAGGTTGCGGCGGCGGTGGGTGATGTGAGCGAGGATGCGAAGATTTCGCTGAATCTGATGCATGTGCCGGTGTTTTATGGGATGACGTTCAGCGTTTGCGCGGATTTGGGCGAGGGAGTGGATTCGGCGAAGCTGATTGCGGCTTGCAGGGAAGCGGGTTGGGTGGTGGCGGGAGATGCGGAGGCCGTGCCTAGTAACGTGAGCGTGGCGGGCGAGAGCCAATTATTTATGAGCGAGCCGCGGGCGGACTTGTCGCGAGCGGGGGCTTGGTGGTTCTGGGGCGCGGCGGATAATCTGCGGATGCCGGCGGCGAGCGGGATCAAGCTGGCGGATTGGTTGGAAGGATGAGGCGGGACATTTTCCCTTTGGCGATAGCGAAGGACTCTGGAGGCTGTCATTCCGAGAGCGGTTTTTGCTCGAGGAATCTGCTGCTGCCTTGGGTGCGCGGGAAAAGCAGGTTCCTCGCTTCGCTCGGAATGACAACTCGACGCGTTCAGCGGTTGGCTATGGAGGGAATTTTGCTGGGTGGACTCGCGATGGGACTCGCGGGATGCGGTTATCGTACGGCGGGGCACTTCAGCACGATGCCGAAGAATGTGCATGTGATTGCGGTGCCGGCGATGGAGAACAAGACGTCGACGTATCGCGTGGAGCAGAAGCTGACGGCTGCTACGATTCACGAATTGCTGGTGAAGACGAATTACCACGTTGTGTCCGACCCGAATGGCGGGGACGCGGTGCTGACGGGAAAAGTGCTGCGGATGGAAGTGGTGCCGCTGCTGTTTCAGACACCCACATCGAGCTCCAACATTGCGCAGGCTACGGCGATGCTGGTGACGATGACGTGCGAAGTGACGCTGAAGGACCGGGCTACGGAGAAAGTGCTCTATCACAACGAGAATTTTCTTTTCCGGAATGAGTATCAGTTGTCGACCGACGTGCGCAGCTTTTTTCAGGAAGGCGACCCGGCGCTGGACAGGATGGCACAGGACTTTGCGGCGCGGTTGGTGGCCGCGGTGACGGAGAATTTTTGATGGCGCGGCTGAGCACGGAAGAGTTCCTGGAGAAGCTGCAAAAGGGGAAGCCGGTGCCGGCGGTGCTGTTGCTGGGCGACGAGGCGTATTTGCGGGGCGAGTGCCGGAAGCAGTTGATTGAGAAATATGTTCCGGAGGCGGCGCGGACCTGGGCGATTTCGCGTTTTTCGGCGGATGACGGAGAGACGCAGGCGGCGGTGGATCAGGCGCAGACGTTGCCGATGCTTTCGCCGCAGCAGGTGGTGTTTTTGGAGGATGGGGAAGCGATCGAGAGTTTGGGAGAGAAGGCTCGGGATGAGGCGGTGAAGACTCTGGAGGCGTATCTGGAGAATCCGGCGCCGTTTACCGTGCTGGTGGTTGAGGCTTCGACGCTGGACCAGCGGATGCGGCTGGCGAAATTGCTGGTGGAGAAGGCGCTGGTGGTTGAGGTGGGGTTGGGCGAGAACATAGATGAGCGCGTGGCGGCTGCGGCGGTGCTGGCGAAATCGCTGGCGAAAGAGCAGGGGATTGAGTTTGAGAAGGGTGCGGCGGAGGAACTGGCAGAGTCGGTGAGCGGCGACCTGATGCGGTTGAAGACGGAAGTGGACAAGCTGGCTACGTTTGCGGCGGAGCGGAAGAGCGTGCGGCGCGCGGACGTGGCGGCGCTGGTGATTTCGGAAAAGAGCGCGACGATCTGGGAAGTGGCAGATTTTCTGGCCGCTCGGCAGCCGCAGAGGGCGCTGGAGTTTTTTGAGCGGTTGCTGCGCGAGGGCGAAGAGCCGGTGGCGATGCTGGGGGCGATGGCGTGGATGTATCGAAAATTGATTGAGGCTTCGGAAGTGCGTGGGGCGACGAACGGTTGGCAGGCGGCGAAGGCTCTGGGGATGCGGCCGGAGCAGGCGGAATTGGCGATTCAGTGTGCGCGGAAGATTTCGAAGGAAAGATTATTGGATGGTTTGAGGGCATTGCGCGAGGCGGATGACCGGTTGAAGGGTGGGGCGAAGGATCCGCATTCGGTGATGGAATTTTTGGTGTGGCAGCTGAGCGGGGCGCGAGCGGTGGGGAAGTAGAGAATGGAAAATAGAAATTGGAAAAGGGATGAGAGAAAGACCCCACCCCTGCTTCTGAGATTACGCTTTCGCACCCTTAGCCAAGCGCTCTTCCATCATTTTGTCGTAGACATCGTCGTGCCGGAATTCGTCAACGTGCGCGACGGACTTTCCCGCGCGCTTCTTGGCCCATTCCCGTTCTGCCTCCTGATGGCGAATCCATTCCTCCTCGTGGAGCTTTGGGTCCCTATACTTGGGGTCTCGGGGATTCCGCCCGTATTCGTCCATCGCCCATGAAGTGCCATCATTCCACCCGACCATGATTTCGCCGTGAAACGGAACCTTGTACAGATGTGGCAGCAAGAACCAATCGTCGTCTAGCTTGGCCCAATTGGTTGTCGAAACGTAACGCTCTGGGTATAGCCACTCTTCCTCAGCGGCGGCTATGTATCTCGTGGCTCGGCGCTTCAAAATATAGTTGAGACGGAGAACTTCATCTTGCTCTAATTCGCGGCCAAATTGCGTATCCAGCATACTGAACATCGTCTGTTTGTAGGAGCGTGCATTCACTCTGCTGGCTGTCGGGTTCGTCCAAGGGTTGCGCACAAGCTGTAAGTGAGTGATGACCAAACAGGCGTCTAACCCCAACGGAAACAGGGTACGCGTGCCGACTTGTTCCAACCCAACATCCTTGGGATAGACCAATTCGCTTGGGAACGCTCGCCTATTAAAAAACGTGACCGGCTCGTCTGTCACAATGAACTTAGTCGGACTTAGACGCGCTCTTACTATCTCCCACACGCCTTCTGACCACATCGTCGTGTGAAAACGATAGAGGTGCCGCATTGCCACGAGCGTCTCGTTACGGTCATTGGCATTAATGACGGATTTCAAGAAGTCAAGGCCCCTCGGCGTCCGGAAGCGCTGGGCATCCATATACTGTGGCAACGCTTGAAATGCCTCGCGCACGCCCTTCCCCTCAGGATTCTTTGAAAAGCATTTCGAAAGGCCGTTGAAGTTCCCAAACAATTCCACGGCCAGACGACCGTTGTTATCGATTGTGCCGAAGAAGCGCTTCTCGAAGTCGTCAGTTGTCCAGTTCCCGAGCGTCAGAGTATACAGATCGTTTTTGTAAAAGCACCGGTCCGGACCCCAGCAAAGTAGGTCTCGACGCTGGTAAGACCTCCCGTTGCTGACAACGGTTTCCGGTCGCAAGTCGAGATAATAAAATTTGAACTGGCCCGTCTTAAGGAATCTTCGTTGGTACCAGCGCGGAACGTAGTGGTGGACGTGCGACTGCGGTGATGCACTCATGTGCCTGCTATAGCAGCTTTCTAGTGGGCAGGGTTACAATTCCCCTGACTTAGCTCAATCTATCACGGTCACGCCAGATAGAAAAGTAAGCGAAGGTGCAGGTAGCGGGTCAGTTTGAACCAATGATAGGAGGTTCAGTTATGTCAGAGAAGGATTGGCGTAACGGTCTGGATTGGAAAGTTTTTGTACGGGACAAGTACACCTGCCGGTACTGTGGCCTCAGCATATCGGCCCTTAACGGGGCGGGCCACGTAAATCGTTGGGACATGTTTAGAGCAGACCATCTTAAAGCCAGAAAGGGGAAAGACAAGGCAGGCAACCTAGATACGGTCATGAACCTAGTCACGGCTTGTGCTGGCTGTAATGCTATCAAGGGCTATACCTTTGATCGCGCATACGACGGGCCTGCACCTCAAACCCTAGAGGATCAGCAACGGCTTGTTCAACAGGCGAACGAACACATCAAGGCCGGACGCGAGAAGCTTGTATCCGACGCCATACAAATGCAAAGGGAGGCTGGGCTTTTGTGAGGTTGTTACGGCCTCAAATTGAAGCAGACCCACCACCAAAGGTGCAGTGGGTCCCATCGAGTATGGTAGGGCGTTTTGTTTTGCCACGGTCCCTCCGCTCCGTGGCCGGCGCGCCGCGGACGGCGCGGAAGAAAAGGCCGGCCACTCCGGTCGGGATGACGGAGTGGGGAAAAAGCGAAGCGAGTCAGGAGGGCGGCGTGGCCCTTGCCGATGATCGGAAGAGACCGACCTAAAGGTCGGCCACTACATAAGCCGTAGTCCCCGCGAAAACTGCCCTTGAACAATACTAGGTGCGAGGTGTTGACGTTGAGGTTCTTCGGGCATCTCCGGTACAAATCACCGGAGTCCCAACACCGGACCTTGTCGGATGACCTCAGAATGACAGCGTTTATTTTTTGCGTTGAGGTGCGGGGCCAAGAGAGTGTCGCACCTACGGCGCTCGACCTTATGGGGAGATGGTTCCCAGCCCTTACGGGCTGGGCTAGATTGTGCCGCGCCTCCGGCGCTGGTTGCGTGGTGCGGGATGACAGCGCCGCTCTTTTTTTTTGCGTTGAGGTGCGCGGGTGGCGGCCTGGGCATGTCTCATCGAGTGAGGTAGGACATTTCGTGTTGCCACGGTCCCTCCGCTCCGTGGCCGGCGCGCCGCGGACGGCGCGGAAGAAAAGGCCGGCCACTCCGGTCGGGATGACAGAGTACGGAAAGAGAAACCCAAGAGGGCACGGCGTGCCGTGCCCCTACGAAGAGAAAAGGCGCCCGCCTCGGAAGGCGGCCGCTACACGTAGAGGAGCCAGTTGTGGGTGTCGGGGGCTTGGCCGGTTTGGATTGCGGTTAGGGCGTGTTTTAGTTTGTGGGCCAGGCCGGTGGGGGAGTTGGTGGGGATTTCGTGGTCTTTGTTGTGGTGGCCGATGGCGGCGATTGGGGCGATGATGGCGGCGGTGCCTATGCCGAAGGCTTCGAGGAGAGTGGTGTTGGAGTGGGCGGCTAGAACTTCGTCGATGGAGATGGGACGCTCTTCGAGTTTGATGTTCAGGTCGCGGAGGAGAGTTAGGACGGAGTCGCGGGTTACGCCGGGGAGAATTGTGCCGCTGAGGGCGGGCGTGATGGCGGTGCCGTTGATGTTGAACATGATGTTCATTACGCCGGATTCTTCGATGAAGCGGCGGTCTTTGCCGTCGAGCCACATTACATTGTGATAGCCCTTCGCTTGCGCCAGCTTTGCCGCGAGTAAACCACCACCATAATTTCCAGCGGTCTTTGCGTCACCGGTGCCGCCGGGGAAGGCGCGGACGTAGGTTTCTTCGGCCAGGAGGCGGATGGGTTGCGCGAAATAGGGGCCGCCGGGGGAAGTGATGATCACGAAACGGTAGCGGGTGGCGGGGCGGACCATCAGGCTGTCGTCGGTGCCGAAATAAACGGGGCGGACGTAGAGTGAACCGCCGTCACGCGTGGGAACCCAATCTTTATCCACGCGGATTAATTCGAGCACGCCTTCGCGGAAAATTTCCTCGGGAATTTCGGGCATAGCGAGGCGCGCGGCGGTGCGATTCAGGCGAGCGTGATTGGCCATCGGGCGGAAGAGGGCGACGCGGCCGTCGGCGGTGCGGTGGGCTTTGAAGCCTTCGAAGAGGGATTGGCCGTAGTGGAGCGCGGTGGTGGCGGGGGAGAGTTCCATCGGGCCGAAGGGGACGATGCGCGGGTCTTGCCATTTGCCGTCGGCGTAGTCGGCGACGAACATGTGATCGCTGTAGTTGGTGCCGAAGGGGGAGTTTTCGCGGAGATCTTCGGTTAGGCGGGATTCTGGGGTGCGAGTTAGGGAGATGGTGGCGAGCATGTTGACCTCGGTTAAGAGAGAGAAGCGGCGACGGAGTAAGGATGGCTTATTTGAGGTGCGGTGGGGAAGAGCCAATGTGGTACGCCCTTCTTCGCCGCGAAGAACGCGACTTCGGCGGGCAGGCGGAGGACACGGAGAAGAGGGATTGTGGCCTTAAGTCGTAAGAGCCCACCCTTAGAAACCAAGGGTGGGGCACCCTCAAGAATTTGTGGGCTGGATGTGACTGGGAAGAACCAAGAGTACGGAGAAAGAAAAAGGCGGGCAACTTAGTTCGCTGCCCGCCGAAGAATGGAGCACCGTGGCGAAAGTTACTTGGCGGACTTGGATTTGGCTTGGTTGAAGGCCAGGGTTAGGCGCGATTTGTAGCGGTTGGCGGTGTTTTCGTGGAGCACGCCTTTGGTGATGGCCTGATCGATTGCGGAAAGTGTGGGATTCAGGAGATTGGTGGCCGCGGTGACGTCGCCGGCGGTAATGGCGGTACGGAGACGGCGCATCGCGGTGCGCACGCGCGTGCGGTTGGCGCGGTTGACTTCGGCCCGTTGGCGAGATTGTGCCGCGCGCTTTAGAACGGACTTTTTCTTCTTCTTGATTTTGGTAGCCTGACCTTGAGCCATCTATTGCTCCTTAAGCATTTTGACGCATTGAATTCAAACTAATAGTTTGAGGCGAGGCACACCGCTTTGTCAAACGAAGCAAAACCACCGCTGAGGCCGCTGCAGCCACCGCCCGCGCCAACCGCCGGGATTTGCGTGCCGGCTTTGAGCGCGAAGCGGGCGGAACTGGGACTTATGGTGAACTCGCGCAACCCAATCGTCACCGTGGAGACGAGTGAGGAGGCGCGATTTTTAACCTTGCTCGGGTGCGTGGCGGAGGAGTTGGGGATTCCGCTGTATGTGTGGAGCGTGACTGCCGGGCTGGGGAGATACGGCGGGGCGGGTTTGTACAACTCGGACCAACCGGAGCAGGCGCTGACGAATATTGCGACGATCCAGGGCGACGGGATTTTCTTGTTGAAGGATTTTTGCAGGTATTGCGACAACGACCGGATCAGCCGGCGGTTACGCGATTTGGCCGATGGATTTCGGACGGCGCGGCGATCGATTGTTTTGCTTGGCGCTACCGTTCAATTGCCGCCGGAATTGGAGGCGGATGCGGTGGCGTTTCAGTTGGGGCTGCCGTCGGTGGAGGAATTGGTTGGAGGAGTGAAGGCGACTTTGGCGGAATTGAATCGCGCGCAGGGGATCGCTTCTTCGCTGGACGCGGCTGGCGTGGGGCAGTTGGCGAAGAATCTGGCGGGGCTCTCGGAAGACGATGCGATGCGGGTGTTGCGACAGTCGGCGCTGGCTCGGCATAAAGCGGATGCGGGGCTGCTGGACGACGTGCTGGAAGCGAAGCGTCAGGCGATGCACACGGGCGGGCTGCTGGAGACGATCAAGCGGGATGCGTCGTTTGCGGACGTGGCGGGATTGCAGAGATTGCGCGAGTGGATTGGGAAACGGAAAAGCGCACTGACGCCGGAGGGGCAACGGTTTGGGCTGGTGCCGCCGAAGGGCGTTTTGATCACCGGTGTGCAGGGTTGTGGGAAGAGTCTGGCGGCGAAGGCGATTGCGGGGGAGTGGGGCTACGAGCTGGCGCGGCTGGATGCGGGGGCGCTGTACGACAAGTTTGTGGGAGAGAGCGAGAAGCGGCTGAAGAAGACGCTGGACGTGGCGCAGAAACTTTCGCCGGTGGTGCTGTGGATTGACGAGATTGAGAAGGCGTTTGCTTCGGCGGGGTCGAGCGGGGATGCGGATGCGGGGTTGTCGCAACGGTTGCTGGCGACTTTGCTGACGTGGATGCAGGACCGGGAGAGCGGAGTGTTTCTGGCGGCGACGTCGAACAACATTACGATTCTGCCGCCGGAGATGTTGCGAAAGGGGAGATTCGACGAGATCTTTTTTGTGGATTTGCCGGGCGTGGCTTCGCGGACGGCGCTGTTTGCGTTGCACATCCGGAAGCGCGGGAGAGACGCGGCGGGATTTGATTTGGCGAAACTTGCCGGGGCTAGCGATGGGTTTTCGGGGGCGGAGATTGAGCAGGTGATTGCGGCGGGGTTGTATACGGCGTTTGGGTTGAAGCAGCAACTGTCGACGGAAATTTTGGTGGCGGAGATTGGGGCTACGCAGCCTTTGAGTGTGACGCGGGCGGAGGAGATTACTTCGATTCGCAATTGGGCGAAGAGCCGGGCGGTGCCGGCGGACTGATTGGGGGGCCTATAGCCGGTAGTCTGTAGTTGGTACTTAGGAAGAGGCGGGCTTGCTTAACTTATCGTTGGAGACAAGAAGACCAATGTCCAAACGGGTCGCCGCTGCGCTTCTTGGGGTTCTACTATTTCTGGCAACCCTTTGGGGAACTTACTCGTCGAGCCATAATTTCTACGTCGAATACTGGTGGATGCCTCTCGACAAATACGGCGTTCGTACAGCCTTACGCTGGCAAGACATTGTATTCATGGCTGCCGTCTGGTCTGTTCAACTCATGCTATTTTATGTTTCCTACCGACTCTTGAAGTTTGCTTTCCGCCGCCAGCGTTCAGCGTAGAGACTGTATGCATCCTCAATACGTCACGCTAGTCTGAGGCCTGATATCCGTTTCTCCGCTGTCTGCTTCATTCAACTGCCCTCAAGAAAAAAGGCCCGGCGGGGGACTCGCCGGGCCTTTTTGTTTGGGGGAGGGAAACTTTTATTCGAAGGAGAAGGGGAAGTCGAAGACTTGGTCGCCTACGGAGATGCGCAGGGAAAGTTCGCGGGCTTTGGCGTCGCGGACGTACCAGAGTTCGCCGGAGGTTTTTTGGCCGGGGGCGAGGTTGGCGGCTTTGAGAGCTGCGGCGCTGACGGAGGAGGTTTCGTCGCTGGGGGCGAGATAGTCACCAACGAAGGCGCTGTGGTCGGAGACGGCGACGACCTTTACTGCGGAGCGCGAGTGGAGAACGATGGCGCTGGGTGGGGGGACGGCTACGTATTCGCTGTGCATGAGTTGGTGGTTGGCTGCGCTGTGGGCCAGCTTCGACGGATTTTCTTCGCGGAGGTTGCGAAGGGTGGGAGTCAGTTCGTCGAGTGTGACTAGCGAGGGATGGACGTAGACCTGGGCGCCGCTGGCGTTGAAGATGGCGACGCTGGCGTGGAGCTTCCAGCCGGTGTCTTGCAGAGAGACCTGGACGGTGACGCCGTTGGCGATGGCGGATTCGACTTTGCGGCCGTGGCTGGTGAACTGGTCGCAACCGGGGGCGCCGGCGTTCAAGCGGAGGATGCCAGCAACAGC
>Ga0210389_10001511_pt1 | contig 18816 bp, 15 predicted proteins | sample IncBWH28OmetaG_FD_160127 | JGI IMG/M metagenome (GOLD analysis project Ga0210389, IMG submission 160127) | Forest soil microbial communities from Barre Woods Harvard Forest LTER site, Petersham, Massachusetts, United States - Inc-BW-H-28-O ...
TTAAATATATTAGGTATTTTCATTGAGTATCGTTTTGCAGGCTCTCTTGTACTTCCATGTAAAAAAACATAACTTGAATACATGAATCAATCGAGTGTAAAAGTATATCAGGATTTATCACGCTTTACCATGCCTGATAATTTTAGAGGGAAATCAGGTTTGTATGTGCAATTATGGTGGATTGTTCAGTCGCTTTTATTTCATCCTTCCCCTCAGATATTATACGGTTGGAGACGGTTCTTGCTCAGAGCTTTTGGAGCGCAGATTGGAAAAGGAGTAATTATTCGTCCTTCAGTGCAAATAACATATCCATGGAAAGTTAAAATAGGCGATTATTCCTGGATAGGAGATGATGTTGTCTTATATTCTCTAGGAGCAATTGAAATAGGTGCAAATGTTGTTATTTCACAGCGCTCATACATTTGTACGGGCAGCCATGATCATTCTAAACCAACATTTGATATCTTTTCTAAACCAATACTCATTAAAGACGAGTGCTGGTTAGCAACAGATGTTTTTGTTGCACCCGGAGTAATTATTGATAAAGGTATGGTGATAGGTGCGCGAAGTAGTGTATATAGGAACATCGAAGGTTCTGCTGGGATATATAAGGGCAATCCTGCAAGAAGAGTTTCAGAGAGAGTATAAGTAATAAATAATTACCTTAATAAAGTATTTTGCATTGCGCTTTATATCAGGATTTTTACTGCTTAAATTCATTTTAGTTACTGATTTATCTTGGTAGTTTTAGAAGAAATTAATTGCTAAATATTTAAATGAAGTATTCTGACTCAGAGACTGTTTCTGTGCATAAAAATCAAATCCGGGACACATATATATTAGACGTTTTAAGAGGTTTAGCAGCTCTTTATGTATTAATAGGACATTCGCGGTGGTTGTTATGGGAAGGATACTCAAGCGGATATAAGTTGCATCCTGAAACATACAGTGCTTTTGGCAAAATAGCTGTATATACCTTTTCTATATTTAATTTCGGACATGAGGCAGTAATGTTATTTTTTGTGTTGTCAGGTTTTGTAATACAATACAGTTCATACAATCAATATCTTAAAACCACTCGATTTTCAATAAGTTCTTATCTTTTAAAAAGAATTAAACGCATTTATCCACCATTCCTTTTCGCACTTTTATTAACATGGGTATTAGATACTATCGGGAAATATTATGGATATAGTATCTATACGGGTAATACCAATTATTCTAATATAAATGAAAATATTTTTTCAGATACTTCGTGGCAAACTTTGCTGGGTAATCTGTTTATGGTGCAAAAAAATTACACCCCTGTTTGGGGATCTAATGGGCCACTATGGTCATTGATGTACGAATGGTGGTTTTATATATTATACGTGCCAGTATTTTTTATAAACAAAAGAGCCCCTCTGTTTACAGCCTATTTAGTGTGTGGTTGTTTTTTATGTCTTATATTCTTTCCAATATCGATTGGTAATTGGCTTTCTGTTTTGTATTACTTTTTCGCCTGGTACATGGGGGTATTCGCTGCAGATTTATATATGGACAGAATCAAACATCTCAATCAACAGATTTGGCTGATTGCTGTATATGCTGCTGTGATAGTATTTATTTATATAGTAGCACATCCGGTTTTTATGAAGGATATTGTATTGACATATATTTTAGCTGTTGTAATATATGTAGCGTTATATTACAATCAAAAGCTAACGTTTATCCAGCGTTTACAACCGTTAAGTGAATTTTCCTATACATTATATGTAATACATGTACCCTTACTTGTGTTGATTTCAGGATGGCTTCAACAAGAAAATCAAGGATCTTTGCCTAAAGGGTTTGGATGGTTTTTTATGGGAATTGCTATTTGTTTGGTCGCTGCATGGTGCATACATTTATTGGTCGAAAAACCATTTATCAAAAGAAAAACACATTAGGTTGCTTTGGTGTATGTCAGTAGTTTCTTTTTATCTTTGAGTTAATGAAAATATTGATATACGGCATAAATTATACGCCTGAATTAACAGGTATTGGAAAATATACCGGAGAAATGGGAGCGTGGCTGGCTAAGAATGATAATGAGGTAGATGTAATTACTGCTATGCCATATTATCCTCAATGGGAGAAGGCTTCCTCCTATAAAGGTAAAATTTGGCTTACGGAATATATAGCCGGAGCACGCGTAAAACGCTGTCCTCTGTATGTACCAAAGAATGTTACAGGAGTAACACGTATGATACACGAATTTAGCTTTTTGTTATCTTCTTCTTTTTATTGGATCAAGGCATTGTTTAGATCCTATGACGTAATTATTACGCCATATCCACCTTTGATTATAGGCTTTTGGCCTTTTATATATAAGATTTTTTATCCTAAAGCAACGTGGGTTTTTCATATTCAGGATCTGCAGGTTGATGCTGCACGCGAGCTTGGTCTTATAAAAAATCAAAAGTTACTTTTGGTATTAACAAAACTGGAATTATTTTGGCTGAAAAAAGCAGATCGGATTTCTTCTATAAGTCAGGGAATGAAGACTCGTATTTTGGACAAAGGTGTACCAAAAGAAAAATATATTATGCTGCCCAATTGGGCTGAGACGGAAATCGTGAAGCCGATGACAAAAGAAATGTCTATGAGACAGGAGCTGAATATTGGAGAGGAAAAGAAGGTTGTTTTGTATTCAGGTAACTTAGGTGAAAAACAGGGCGTAGATATGATTATTGATGCGGCTGCCACATTTAATCAACCTGATGTGCTTTTTGTAATAGCGGGCGAAGGTGCAGCCAAAGTGAGATTGCAGGAATATGCACACAAAAAAAATGTATCTAATGTATTGTTTTTACCTTTGCAGCCATACTCAAAGCTTGCATCATTTTTAGCAATAGCAGATATTCATTTAGTGCTGCAAAAAAAATCTGCAGCAGATCTTGTATTGCCATCAAAATTCATGAGTATACTTTCGGCAGGTGGAGTAGCTATTGTAACAGCCGAAAAGAATACGAGTTTGTATGAAATGATTCATGAACATCAGTTGGCACACATTTGCGAGCCTGATAATACGACTGCATTTATAGATTTACTTAAAACATCTTTAAATCAAAACAATTCTATGATTTCAGTATGTGCCAGAGAATTTGCGGAAGTAAATCTAAGCATTGATGCCATTTTGAAGGGATTTCAACAAGAATTAACCAAATGATTCCTTTCACGTTAAACATGTTTTATAATACCACTTTTAATTTTCGTTAGACACATGAAAGTAGATGATGTGAAATATATTCATGAAGAGTCTGTACATAATTTACGGGCACCTAAAGAAATCGTGCCAGTGATATGTAAGCTACTCGCTCCTGAAAGCGTTGTTGATATAGGCTGTGGAATCGGGACTTTTTTACATTGCTTTAAAAAATATGATGTAAAAGATGTATTAGGTGTTGACGGTAGCTGGGTAAATAAAGAATTGTTATTTCAGAATATTACTCCGGAAGAATTTAAAGAACAGGATCTGGAAAAAATAGTAACATTACCCAGATATTTTGATCTGGTTATTAGCATCGAAGTTGCAGAGCACATATCAGCTGAATCTGCCGATATCTTTATTCAGAATTTGGTGCGTGCCGGAAAGGTAATATTATTTTCAGCAGCGGTACCGCTGCAAGGTGGGCAAAACCATATCAACGAACAATGGATCGATTACTGGGCTGGAAAATTCCTGAAACACGACTATATTGTGCATGATGTATTGAAACCGTTTTTTTGGAATAATCCGGATATATTTTTCTGGTATAAACAAAACATGGTTCTGGTTGCGCATAAGGATTATATATTACCTCAAGGGCTTGAAGAAAATAAATTGAAAAATTGCATTCATGAAGAGATGTTCAAATTCAGAGTAGAGGGTTTACAGCATGAGATTGATTTGTTCAGAGAAGGGAAGCTTCCATTTACCACGTATGTGAAATATTTACTGAGATCTTTGTTCGGCAAGAAATAAACTGAAGCTATTTTTTTTGCACAGATATTTTTATAATTCCTTTAATTCTTGCGACACTATTTTTAAAATTTGTATCCAGACAATAAAATAATCCCGTAGTGATTATTAGTAAAAATATGCCCAAACAAATGGTACTCGCTATCAATGTATACCAATTTGTAATACTGTCAAAAACAGTCAACAGAAACTGATTATAAAATATATACCCTGATACTGCAGCAAGTAAAAGTGCTGTGCCGTATCTGAACCATATATATAAATATATTTTAAACGGCTTTTGTATCGATTGAAAGAATAGCATGGGTATAAACCATGCATTTGTTGAATAATGCCCTATCGTTGTACTGATAATAGCTCCTAATATGCCATATCGTGGTATTAAAACGCATGAAAGTAAAACATTAATGGATAACTCAGCGATAGATCCTTTCATGCGTTTTTGATAATAATTTTGGGCACCTGTAATTACAGATGTAGGGTGCATGGTGAGTATATAAAAGAGATTGGTAACGAAAAAGAATAAAATACTCTGTGGTAGTACTAAACCATTATTCATCCATAGTTTGAAAAAGTGCGGAAAAATGAAATAGATTCCAATACATAATTGAATGGCAATAAAAAAAACTAAACTGATTGCATCTTTCCATAAAGTGAAGAGTTGTTCCACCTCGTTTCGTTGATACATTTCTCCGGCGCCATTAGTAATGTTATTGGTACCGATGATCATAATTTCTTTTATGTAAAAAAAGAAGACAGTATATAATGCATATCCTGCGACATGTTCTATTCCTAAAAAATAAGAAATTAAAATAATATCGGTTTGGAATAAAACCATAATAAGTAGTTTCTCTACAAAAATGTATTTGCTGGTTTTAAGTATGGCATAATTTTTTTTAAAGTGCCAGACATTCAGCCACGGAAATTCTTTTTTAGCAATTACATTGGTTCCATACAGACTCCATGCCGTAACACTTAATGAAATAAAGGCTATACCAATGATGGAGTATCCATTATAAACCATTAAAACATATCCGCCGTATGTTAAAAATGGTTTTGCTAATTGATAGAAGTAGGTTTTATGCCCTTTTTGGGAAGTATTAAGAAGTATGGCAGGGACATTAAACAGATAAGTCAATACTGCTGATAAAATGTAAAGTAAGAATGCTACCTGAGCGTATAAGCTGTATTCAATTTGTAAAGAAAATATTGGTCTGATATAAAAAGAGAAAATTGTACCGGCTATAGCAATAATAATTGCAATTACGATATAGGTGCGATGGGCAGCGGAAAGTAAGGCATTGATATTGTCGGTATTTTCAGAAATTAGTTCTTTGTATAAAAGAACAGATAAAGATAAACCTATACCCATTTCAGCGATGCTGAAATAACCAATTGTCTGAAGCAGCAATTGATTTAGGCCATACATATCGTTCCCTAACTTTTCTACCAGATATGGCGTTAATGCGAAATATAAAACAATACCAGATAAAAGGCTTGCAAATTGTAAGACAATATTATTGATAGCGTGTTTGGTTCGCATTATTTTACAGATACTTTTTTAATCGTTTCTTGAGTTAAAATGGTATTATTGAAGACAGCAGGCAATTTAATAATTTTAATGCGGTAAAATATTTAGATTTATACGTTGACTAGCTGAAAATGATTTGGGATTAGTATGATTGGAGTAAGCGTAATAATATGTTGCTATAACAGCTCGGGCAAATTGCCTGAGACGCTAAACTCGTTAGCGAAACAAATAATTCCAGAATGTCTTTCCTGGGAAGTACTGATTATTGATAATGGATCAACAGATAATACGGCTGAGACAGCTTTAATATGTTGGGAAGTGCTGAAATCTACTGCCCCTTTCAGGGTAGTCTTTGAGAAAAAGCAAGGGTTGAGTCATGCTAGGGAAAAGGGGATCTCGGAATCAGCGTATAGTTTTTTGTTGTTTTGTGATGATGACAACTCACTGGCTCCGGATTATATTAAACGGGGTTTTGATTGTTTGATTGTAAATAACAATACAGCCCTTATTGGAGGGAAAGGTATAGCTCAAATTGAAGGACTTGGCGAAGTGCCGGTCTGGTTTGAACGATATGCTTATCAATATGCCGTTGGTCCGCAGGCAAATGTATCTAAGGATATTACTGTTGAAAGAGGTTTTGTATACGGGGCAGGATGTTTTTTACGCAAATCGGCTTACGAATCATTAAAAGCTGCCGGATTCAGATATATCTTAACTGGCAGAAAGGGAGATTCATTGATTTCAGGTGAGGATAACGAATTAGGTTACGCGCTTTCATTAATGGGTTTTGTGATTTATTATAATGAAGAACTGACTTTTACACATGTATTATCAGAGAAAAGATTAAAATGGTCATACTTAAAAAAATTAAAGCAAGCTGTAGCATATAGTTCTGTGTTACTGACTCCCTATATTGAACGCAGGAAAGAATATTTTTTTAAGTCTCAATCAAGCTTCTCGTGGGAGAAGCAAGTAATGTGTGATACGCTTTATCTGGTTAACGATATTCTGCGTTATCCATTTGCTTCGACTTCTTTTAAAATGGATATAATTCTGGATGCTCATGCACGAATAGGAAGAATTAAAGCATTGTTTCAATTCAGAACCTTTTTGAAAAATAGACATACCTGGCTTCCATGGCTTTTAAAATAATACGCCTGAAAGCATTCACATAAAGGTGTTTGTGTAAAGGGTTTGTGAGATATTGTCTTGGTTGAAGTGTCTGAAAGTTATTGAGTTAAAACCTATTCTTACAAACTAAATGTGTGGCTCCAAATGAGGAAATTAATTATTTAGGTAAAGTTGATCCGGAATCATTTCATTTGAAAGTTTAATGCACAGAATGATTTATTGTTTGCTTAATTGAGCGTATTTTCGTAACATTGCAGTCCGAAATAGGATTTATCCTCTTTCAGGGCCCTTAGCTCAGACGGTTAGAGCATCTGACTCATAATCAGGGGGTCGTTGGTTCGATCCCAACAGGGCCCACTAAAACCTCGCAAAAGCGGGGTTTTTTTATTTGTGGAAACCACATACCTTTAGAAATAGAGAAATCGCAAACATGAAAGAATTTGCACAAATTAAAAATATCATCTTTGATCTGGGAGCGGTAATTATTCCAATAGATTTCAATAAAACATTTCAGGCATTTTCAGATCTGAGTAACCTTTCAATAGAAGAGATTAAGCGCAGATATATGGCAAGTAATATATTTGCGGATTTTGAAAAAGGGCTTATCGGCAATTATAAATTTATTCTTGAGGTGCGTACGTTACTTGGGTTATCTTCTGACATAAGTGATCAGGACATAGTTGATGCATGGAATGTGCTTTTATTACAAATACCTAAAGAACGCATCGAAAGAATTCAAGAACTCGCTACCCGTTACCGGTTGTTTCTCTTAAGTAATACGAATCCTATTCACATTACTGAAGTGCATGGCATTCTACATAGCAATACAGGAATTGACCGGCTTGAAAAAATATTTGAAAAGGTCTGGTATTCGTATGATCTGGGCTTGATTAAGCCGCATACAAATATTTATGAAACTGTTTTGAAGCAAAAGAAACTAAATGCTGCCGAAACAGTTTTTCTGGATGATAATGCTGATAATGTAGCCGGGGCAAAAAAGATAGGGATAGAGGCGTTGCTGGTAACAGATGAAAATAATCTACTTCAATTATTGAAACATGCTTAAGAAATATAAACAACCACTTATTCATACACTTCTTTTTATAGCAACATTTGCAACAACAACATTGGCAGGTGCTGATTGGACCGGGCAATATCAGTTAAATGGCTGGGACTATATCTGGAGCGGATTGAATTTTTCAATAACGTTTCTTGCAATCTTAACGATTCACGAATTCGGGCATTATTATTATGCAAAGAAGTATAAAGTGAATGTGAGTCTTCCGTATTATATTCCGTTTTACCTGCCAGGTACTCCATCTATAGGCACATTTGGTGCTTTTATTCGAATGAAAGGAGTTATTCTTTCCAGACGAAATGTTTTCGATATTGGAATTGCCGGTCCGTTAGCGGGGTTTGCTGCTGCCATATTGCTATTGATATTTGGTTTTGTAACACTACCCGATAAAGAATATATTTATTCTGTTCATCCCGATTATGCTTCTTTCAATGGTAAATATGAAGAGTATGTTTATACGTACGATTATTTAAAAAAGCAAAGTGATGAATATACGGACGCGCAATTTATTAAAGATTCACTCTACTATATACAACACAAGCAAGCTGAACCTGATCTGAAAAAACCTGTAAAAAAATACGAGATAACATTTACTGAAATGTCCGTTGGAAACAATTTACTGTTCATGACGTTCGAGAAAATATTTTCCTATCAGGGCGACAAGATCCCAAATCATTTTGAGCTTTTTCATTATCCTTACTTATTTGCAGCTTATCTGGCATTGTTTTTTACAGCACTTAATTTAATTCCAATCGGGCAGCTTGATGGCGGTCACGTGGTTTATGGACTGTTTGGCTGGGACGTTCATAGAAAAATAGCCGGGTCTTTTTTTATACTGTTTGTATTTGTTGCAGGGCTGGGCATGTTCAAAGAGAATATTATGGAAATTAATTTTTTTACTGCCAATGCAATGGATCAGCTTCAGTTTGGTGTTTTGTATATTGCATTCCTTTATACATTGTTTGCAAGAATGTTTGAAAATTATTGGAACGCAATTTTATGTGCTGTAATAATATTTACGCTTCATTTCTTAATTGAATATGTATTTCCGGAAGTTGTTGGTTTTAATGGTTGGTTATTATATGCTCTTTTAATTGGCCGTTTCTTAGGTGTGTATCATCCGCAAACATTAGATGAAACGCCGTTGGATAATAAAAGAAAAGTGCTGGGTTGGGTTGCTTTAATAATATTCGTATTATGTTTTACTCCTGAGGTTATTACATTTCATACAATATCTAAATAATAAAAAAATGATGTCTGAGTATTTATACTGTATGTTCCCAGTATGTCTTAATATTTACAAACTCATGTAAGCCATAGACAGAAAGCTCTCTGCCGAATCCCGAATTTTTAATTCCTCCAAAAGGTATTCTGGCATCCGAGCGTGTAATGCCATTTATAAATACAGACCCTGATTCTATTTTAGAAGCAAGATCCTGACCTCTTTTAATATCCTTCGTCCAAACACTTGCTCCCAGTCCAAAAGATGTTTCATTTGCAATCGTAATTGCTTCAGCATCGTTCTCTGCTTTAATACATGTGAATACCGGCCCAAACAATTCCTCATGACGCGCAGGTGCGTCAGGCGATATGTTTTCGAGAATCACAGGAGCAAAAAAGTTGGAATCAGAATCATGAAATGGGTGCTTATATGTGCAGGTTGCACCCAATGTGATTGATTGTTCTACCTGTTTTACAAGCTGTTCTTTTAAATCTCTTCTTGCCATTGGTCCCAGATCTGTTGTATCCAACATAGGGTCGCCAAGTTTAAGTTTGCTGACAGCATTTTTTAAGCCATTAATGAATGCCTCATAACATTCGGTATGAATAATAAAACGTTTTGCAGCGATGCAACTCTGTCCATTATTTTGCAAGCGTGCTTTAACAGCTTCTTTAATAGTATTGTTTAAGTCTGTATCTGGCAAAACGATAAAAGGATCGCTTCCTCCAAGCTCCATCACACATTTTTTTAAGTATTTGCCCGCCATACCAGCAACAATTCGCCCAGTTCTTTCACTACCCGTAAATGTTACAGCTTTAACTACAGGAGATGCGATAAGTATTTCAATATCTTCATTTGATGGGAAAACGGAAATAAATATATCTTCGGGCAGACTGGCGGATTGGAAGAGCTGCTCAAGAGCCTTGGCACATCCTTGTACATTCGGAGCGTGTTTTAAAATTACAGCGTTGCCCATAAGAAGTGTAGGTATGGCATATCTGAATACCTGCCAATAAGGGAAATTCCATGGCATAATACCTAAAACGCTTCCAATAGGTTCGAGTCTTACAAACGCATGTGTTGAAGATTCATCTATAAGAAAAGAAGTATCGGTGATTAAGCGGTCAATATTTTCAATATACCAATGTGTTGAAGCAATACATTTTTCAATTTCGGCTATACTTTCATTCAACGGCTTGCCCATTTCTGCAGTTATTTGTTTGGCTAAACGGGATTTCTCCTCGTTCATAGTTTCGGCCAGTTTAAACAAATGAGCCTTTCTGTTACTAATACTAAGGTTCTTCCAGTTTGAATAAGCCAATTTTGATCTGTCGAGTGTATTTTGGATAGATGCTATTGCATCATACGTTCCAGTGAATTCAATTGTATTTGAATAAGGGTTTTGAGAAATGATCATGCTGGAAGTGAGAAATGATTAGACTTTATACAATTTAGTAGTAAAATAGCTAGTAGTCAAATCTATAATAATACACTATCGTGTCATTGATTTAACATTTAAAAAATTATATTTCATTATTTCGAATAACTTTGTTTAATACATTTTAGTTAATTTATTGAAATAAATTTTAATAAACCCTTATTTAAATTTGATTTAACGACAAAAAAAGTCTTAACATTCAATAAATCTATTTTATTCTGTTTTATCCTTAAATTGAGAAGTGTGATTTTAATTTATGTTAACATGAAAAATAATATAAGTTTGAATATTGAATCTTTAAATGGTATTTTTTCTGTATTTTATTAGTGTAAATATAGAAAAAATACTAAAACGAATAAAAATGCTTTATGAGATTAGTACAATTTAAATAGAATTTATATGTTCGTTAAACGAATTATAGTCAACGAAATTTTTTGAAATAATTTAGTTAACCAAATCTGATAGTAGTATGGCCATGAAAAAAATTGAAGCAATTATTCGTACTTCTAAGTTTTTGGAGTTAAAAGAATCCTTGAATAAAATAGGTATTCAATTCTTTACATACTCAGATGTTAAAGGAGTTGGTCATCAGGCTACCGAAAAAGCAGTTTACAGAGGGGTGCAATATGATCTAGGTTATATAGCCAGAACAAAACTTGATATTATAGTAAGCGAGAAGGTTGAAGAAGTAATTAAGTGTATTGTTGATACCTGTAAAACAGGTGAATTAGGAGATGGGAAAATATTTGTCTCTAATATAGAAGAGTGTGTACGTATTCGTACAGGCGAAAGGGGAGTGCCTGCTTTGCAATAATTTCCCGTTTTATCAACTTATAAATACCAGGTCTATGACAACAGTAGTATTAGATACAATCACAGCTATAACTCCAGTAATGGGAGATACGATAAAAGCGATTTCTAAAGTTAGTACAACTATTGATACTTTAGCATCATCAGCTGCGCTTGCTAAAACAGATGCTGCCGTTTCGTATATAGGAATAACTGCAAGTAATATCTGGATGATGATATGTACAGCATTGGTATTTATTATGAACCTTGGTTTTGCAACAGTGGAATCTGGTTTGGCCCGTTCTAAGAATACTATAAATATTCTGTTCAAGAACACTATTACTCCTGCAATAGGCATTATTATATTTTCATTGTGGGGATTTAATTTAATGTACCCGGGAAAGGAGTATGTCGGAGGAGTCTTTGGTTTTTCTCATTTTGGACTTGAAGCTCCAACCGTAGAAGGAGTCTTAAACTTGGGTTATAATACCGGTTACACTTATTGGACGGGTTTTCTGTTTCAGGCTATGTTTGCTGCAACTGCTGCAACGATAGTATCCGGAGCAGTTGCAGAGCGTATTCGCCTATCAAGTTATATCGTATTTACCTGTATAATGACCGGATGTATTTACCCCATAGTGGGCATGTGGAATTGGGGTGGAGGTTGGCTGAATTCAATCGGCGGAGATTTACCACCATTTTATGATTTTGCCGGTTCAACAATTGTCCACAGTATTGGTGGTTGGGCGGCTTTGGCAGGTGTGATCGTGTTGGGGCCGCGTATCGGTAAATACGTAGATGGTAAAATTATTCCAATACCAGGGCATAGCATTCCATTAGCAACAATTGGAGTATTTATATTGTGGTTGGGCTGGTTTGGTTTTAATGGTGGCTCAGTATTGTCCGCTGATCCTGCATTAACATCTTTGGTATTGGTTACAACATCTTTGGTAGCGGCAGCCGGTGCAATAGGAGCGTTACTTACAGCAGCTATTTATTTGAAAACCCTGGATCTGTCAATGGTTTTAAATGGCATATTAGGAGGTTTAGTAGGTATTACAGCAGGTGCAGATCAAATGAGCCCGAACGAAGCAATTATTATCGGATTAATCGCAGGTGCTGCAGTTGTATTTGCAGTTGTATTTTTTGATAAAATTAAAGTAGATGATCCTGTGGGAGCCACTTCTGTACATTTGGTCTGTGGGATATTAGGAACATTGTTTGTAGGTGTTTTTGGCGCAAAAGGTTTTGGTGGTTCAGCCGAAGGTGCTGGAATATCTCAACTCATTTCACAGTTAATAGGTATTGCAGCTACAGCAGCATTTGTATTTCCTGTTTCATACATTACATTTACGATTATATCTAAAACAATTGGTTTGAGAGTGGCCGCAAAAGCAGAAATTGAAGGTTTAGATATTGCAGAACATGGGATGAAGGCATATAATATTGATGCGGATAAAGAATATTGATATTTAAGCTGATAATTGTACAAAAAACATAGGTGATTATGAATTTTGTACAATTATTTGCGAATGTTTATTTGAAAAATAACTAATTTTAGTACCTTCAACATTGAAATGAATGAGCGGTGAAATTATTTTTCCTAATCAGATGAGATTAACTAGATTACTAATAATTTGTGCTTTTATATTCGCGAGTTTTTTAGGAAGCGATTCCTATGGACAAGGAGATAAAAAGTTGTACAGAGGACAATATCATAGAGGAAGAAAAAATCCCGGCATAAGCTTAAGGGGGATTTCTAAAAATGAACTCATAACACTATTTGGTACTACTGGATATGCAACATATTATGGTGATTTATGTAGTGGTATTCAGTGTTTTAAATTCAGGCCTCAAATTGGGGGCGGTATTATTTTAAGAACTAATTATTTCGGCAAGCGATTCTCTTTGAGAGCAGATGTTCGTTTTTTCAGGCTTTATTCAGATGATGTTTATAAAGCTCGTAACTTAGATTTCAGATCTTCAAACTGGGAAGGGCTACTTTTAGGCCAATTTGAATTGTTTCCATACGAAAAAATGATGCGTCGGCGTTCGTTTATTAATCCCTACGTATACGCAGGTTTTGGTTTTGTAACATATGATCCTTGGGGAAAATTACCTAATGGGAAATGGGAGCAGTTGAGACCTGTTGAAACCGAACATGTTAAATACGGCAATGTCGCATTTGCATATACAGGAGGTATTGGTTTAAAATTCAGATATAGTTATAAATGGAATTTCATGGTAGAAGGCGGGTATCGCTTTACGACTACAGATTACATGGATGATGTTAGTCAGAAAAAATTCCCTAAGCAAGCAAGTTTTAACGGCAACGCAATTGATGCTTATTTGTCTAATAAATCGGGTAAAGGTGATGCTTTTCAGGGACAAAGAGGTAATCCTAAAAGTAATGACGGGTACTTTATCTTTTCTGCGGGTGTGACATATACATTCACCAAAAATCACAAGCATAAAATCAAAAGCAATCAACATTTATTACGTAAAAATTAAATCATACAGAAATACAGTGATTTTGACGTAATAATTGCATTATCTGTTGTAAATAGGTATTTTAGTGGGCGGCTCAATAACAACAATATGAATTCATTTAGGTTATTATTTATTCTTTCAATTTTACTTAATCTTTTAATCTTAGAGGCTAATGCTCAAAGTAAGCGTATATACAAAGGGCAATATCATCGGGGAAAATCTCAGCCTAATATAACATTGAGGAAAATTTCAAAGAATGAACTTATTACGCTTACGGGAACAACAGGTTATGCAACGTATTATGGAGATTTGTGCCAAGGGATTCAGTGTTTTAAATTTCGTCCTCAATTAGGTCTAAGCGCAGTATTAAGAACAAACTATCTTGGCAAGCGTTTTAACATAAGAACCGATATCCGTGTTTTTAGATTGTATTCAAATGATTATTATAAATATAGAAATTTGGATTTTAGATCTACGAATTTTGAAGCATTAGTAATGGGGCAGTTTGATTTTTTTCCTTATAACAAAATGATGCGTAGAAGGCCATTATTTAATCCATATATATTTGCAGGTGCAGGGCTCGTAACATATAACCCTAAAGGGAAAGCTCCGGATGGTAGTTGGATTCCATTACGACCACTTGAAACGGAGCATGTAAAATATGGGAGCGTTGCTTTTGCATATACAGCAGGTTTTGGTATAAAAATGAAATATACATATAAATGGAGTTTCCTTATAGAAGGTGGTTATAGATATACATTAACGGATCATATTGATGATGTAAGTGTACAGAATTATCCGGATGCTAGTTCATTTAATAATGTGTTATCGGCACAAATGTCAAACAAATCGACAAATTTCCCTTATAACGGGACTGATGCTCATACGCCTAAAGATTATCGTGGAAACCCTAAAAACAACGATGGATATTTTATCTTCTCCGTCGGTGTTTGTTATACATTTACAAAGAATCACAGACCTAAGTTTAATAATGACCAGCAGTTGTTACGTAAAAACTAGTTGACATTTCTTTAATTGCTTATGCAATACTCAATAAAAAACGCGATCTGAATAGATCGCGTTTTTTATTGAGTATTCTGCTTTATATTATAATGATTTTTATATAATAGAACCGACTAAAAATCGTAATACTGATTAAATAGAGCTGTCTTAAAACTAATACCTACAATTCTGTCAAGTGAATGGGTGTCTACATTTTTTTGAGACCGATAGGTAAATGACGCTTCTATACGCATATTCACCTTAGGGTTAATAATATAAGCGGCTGTAATGATATTGTATATCAGTGTGTTTTTATATCCTTGTAGAATTTGGTTTCCTTGATAATAATTTGGATACTGGCTAATATCAGCAAATATATTATGGCCATAATTAGTAGCTGAAGTTTTGTCGGTACCATAAACACAATAAACTAATCGATTAGATAGCGACCATCTTTTTTTATTGTAATCAATGATGCCAACAAACTCCTCGAAATTTGCATTTTGAGGATGTGCAAGAGACTGGTCATAGTGAGAATAATTTTGGAGAGAAAGCCTGTGAGAATAAGTGTAGGGCATTACATAATTGAACTCACCCTGGATCGCAAGGCCTTTTATTTTTGCAATATCAAAGTATCTAAGTCCAAGTTGGAAACCATATTTTTGAGGATATTTGGAATTCTTCTTTTTCAATTCTTCAATTTTCAAATCGTCAATAAGTAATTGCCCATAGGTATACATATTATGTAGTATTTGATATTTTACATTCAATCCCATAAGGGCATTATCTGCAGATCCATTATAATATTCAGTAGGCCTTAAAAAGATCACCGGGTTTGCATACGTCCAGTCAAAACCCCGGTAACTATTGGAATCTCCGGCTTGCCAAACAATGGATTCGAATAAGCCAATTTCAAGCGATTTATTAGCCTTCCAGCTTAAATAATGCGTAGTGGAATACTTTTTAGGATAACCTTTACCTAATACTGTTATTTGTTGAGCATGTACATCCTGAAATTGTTCGTAAAGAACCATGTATTTGACATGCCAGAATGAAGCTTGTAATTTTAAGAAAGGGTTATTCATTGCATTGTCAGATCTTAATAAAGAACGATAACCATTACCAATGAAATTTTTATCTTGTCCAAATTGAATTGTTAAAAAACGGCTTGGAGCATAACATACATAACCAAATGGTATTCCAAAGTCTTGATTATTTTTATTCTTAAAAGGTTTTGTTAATCCTTGTCCTGGTACAACCAGATTGCTATCGATAAATGTATTGACATAATTCGGAAAGCTAGCCTGGTTCTCATAATAGCCGGTATAAAAAGATACTTTTTTGCCAAAATCGCCATACAATAAAAAACCTCGGGTATTACGGTAATATTGTTGTTTTTTAATTGGGTCGTATGAAAGTTCCAAATCAAATAAAGGAGTAGCCCGAATGGATACATTACCTGAATCAATCGGTACCAGATAATTATTGCAATAATTATCAATGATTTTATTAATCAGATTTTTTCGTTTTATGCTGTAATGCACCCCACTGCGTAAACTATCTGCATTAAATAAGCTTTTAGTTTCGTTTATGAAATAAGGTTGAATAGATGTGTGAAGAGTACTTTCCTTGGAATGGATCGATGATTCTTCACTTAACAGATACTGTCGTTCGAGTGGGAGGAAACGGCTCTGAGCAGCGACATTATAAAATGCAGCGATAAATAAAAAGAGTGTAAACTTAAAATGCATTTTTGTCGCCCTTTATCATAGTGTATATTGTCATAAAAATAATTTGAATGTCTAATAGAAAAGTCCAGTTTTCAATATACCACAAATCATACCGTACCCTTTTAAGCATATAACGAGGTTGAGTGGTTGCACCTCTAAAACCATTTACCTGAGCCCATCCTGTTATGCCTGGTTTTATCAGATGCCTTACCATAAATTTATCTATAATGGCAGAATAGTCTTTCGTGTGTTTTAACATGTGTGGTCTGGGACCTACAACTGACATGTTGCCAATCAATACATTTATAAATTGAGGGAGCTCATCTAAATTAGATTTGCGTAGAAACTTGCCTATAATGGTTATTCTTGTATCGTTAATTGTTGCCTGAACTTTGTCAGAATCTTTATTGACTGTCATGCTGCGGAATTTATAACAGTCAAATTCTTCATTATTTCTCCCGCTGCGTTTTTGTATAAAAAATACCGGGCCAGGTGAATTTATTTTAATCGCAATGGCTAATAAAGGAAAAAGCCATGAGCATAGTAATGTTAATACTAAAAAAGAAAAAACAATATCAAACATACGTTTCAGCATTCTACTGAAAAGACTTTCAAGAGGTTCTTTTCGAATATTTAAAACGGGTACATGATCATAAAATTCCAGATCTACTTTTTTATTCAGAAACCCTCTGAAGTCGGGTACTAAATGGATTCGGATTAAATGATTATCACCATACTCCATTATGGAGCGAATTTTTTTTGCAGAGGTAAAAGGCAGGGTACAAAAAATTTCATCAATCTTAAATTTTGTTTCACAAATTTCTTTTAAAGAATCAATATTGCCCAGTACAAGTTCCCGATGTTTGACATGTTGAATGGCATCATCCAGAAAACCTATAAATCGGTATCCTGATGTGTCTTTTGATACCACATAACGCATAACCTGTTGTCCAACCGGTCCGGCGCCGATTATTAATACATTTCTGAAATTCGACCCAGCCTTACGATACCAGTTAAGAAATAAAATAAAACACACGCGCCACGTAAATACAGATACACTCATGATACTGTATGTATAGAAAATCATGTGGCGGGAGTAATAAGATTCTTTTAGTGCGCCGATAAAAGTAAAAATGATAAGAATATGAAGCGCAATGATTTTGATTAAGTTCCAGATAACGATCTCCAGTTTCCTTCTTCTAACGGTAGAATATATGTAGATATTAAATGTAAATGCCAGAATAATCCATGCCATATTAAAAATAATATGCAGAATTATATAGTTATCAGGAATATTCGCAAATGATGGTGTTTGATCTGAAATTAAATAGGCAAATAGAAAAGAGCCATTTAATAATGATACATCTCCTATAAATTGTACTAACCATAAGAATTTGCTGTATCGTGCATTCATAAATTTGTATTATAAAAGATGAAATTACGCAAAATAATAACATCTATTTAACACCTGTCAAATTTTATTATTGTTGAATAATTAAGCGCTTCGTTTCTGATACCTCATTTTTTGAAAGGACAGTAATATACAAACCATTTGAAATCGTAGCGGGTAAAAAGATACTTGTTTCGTTCAGTATTGACTTTTCATAAAGTAATTTGCCTGTGATATCAAATATAGATATGTATTCCGGTTCGCCGGTAAAATGTAACTCCCCTTTATTGGGATTAGGAAAAATTTCAAATGCATTAGCTTGATAAGAAGGATCTTCGATGCCTGTAAGTACGTCACCTCTGTTAAAAACCGGGCGAATCATCAGTGATCCTGTAAGGCTGGTTCTATCCGTAAAGGGAGACCATTTAAGCTCCCCGACAGTATTTAAATAGATATCACCTAAATGATCGTTGTTGCGGTCATAACCCACCGTTAGAATATCATTGAATTTTTGCTGATAACCAAAATAATAATCTCCGGGAGTTAAATTATAATTTCCGCCGGGAGCCAGGTTGGTACTTTTATACAAATGGTATCGTACCACACCATTAATAACAGGACTATAACTTATTGAAATTAATTGATTTCCAATAAGCTTTAACGGATTCACGCTCCATACCTGAAGATATATTTGCCGGCCTGTCAAGTCCGGCCCATTGCTTTTAACAAAACAAATATCGATATCCGTAACAGAGTCTGCTTTAAGAATAGTATATCTGTTAACGAGGCTCAGTCCTGACTCATCTGTTCGGATAGCAAACTCCGGTGTGCCGTCATCGTAGGAATAAAAATCATAAAATGCAGTTTCTACAGCTTTGAAATTATTAAATGACAAATCGTAGGGCCTGAGTGAATCGAAAATTTTAGTTTCATATTCTTGTATGAAATATTCCTGTTTTAGAACGTAAGGAGCCGCCATTAAAGACGAGTTTACCGTAGTTGGTATAGATGCTGTATATCTATTACTTTGTGG
>Ga0210389_10001512_pt1 | contig 18814 bp, 16 predicted proteins | sample IncBWH28OmetaG_FD_160127 | JGI IMG/M metagenome (GOLD analysis project Ga0210389, IMG submission 160127) | Forest soil microbial communities from Barre Woods Harvard Forest LTER site, Petersham, Massachusetts, United States - Inc-BW-H-28-O ...
CCATCAGGTTCGCTTCGTCGGCGCGGGCACCATCGGCGTGGCGGCGGTATGGACGCTGGCGAAACTGGTAAGACCGGTGGTCGCCGGGCTGCGCACCGCCATGGCGGCGTCGCGGGCGCGCGCCGCAGGGAACGCCGCACTGCTGCCGCGCACCGAGCAGGACATCCCGATCGGCACAGTCGCCATAGTCACGTTGGCCTGCATGGTGCCGATCGGCGCGCTGATTGCCAACTTCTCCGCCGGCAGCGGCCTCGGAGGGCATATGTTCGCGATGGTGGCCGGCGCCCTGGTCTACATCGCCCTGATGAGCTTCTGCGTCTCCGCGGTCTGTGGCTACATGGCCGGGCTCATCGGCTCTTCGAACAGTCCGCTGTCCGGTATCGGCATCCTGGTGGTGATCGGCGCAGCACTGCTTCTGGTGCCCGGTATCCGCTCGGGCCTGCCCGCGGGCGGCGACACGGCGCTGGTGGCCTACGCGCTGTTCGTCACCGCGGTGGTGTTCACCGTGGCTGCCATCGCCAACAACAACCTGCAAGATCTCAAGACCGGCCAGCTCGTCGATGCCACGCCATGGAAGCAGCAGGTGGCGCTGATCATCGGAGTCGTGGCCGGCGCCGCAATTATTCCGCCGATCCTCGATCTGCTCAACCATGCCTACGGTTTCGTCGGCGCCCCAGGGCCCCACCACGAGCACCCATTGCCGGCGCCGCAAGCCGGCCTGATCTCGGCGCTGGCGCAGGGCGTGATCCAGCACAACGTCGACTGGAGCCTGATCCGCATCGGCGCTCTCGTCGGCGTGCTGGTGATCGCTGCCGACGAAACGCTCCGCCGCGTCACCCCCTCGGCGCACCTCTCGCCGCTCGCCGTGGGATTGGGAATCTACCTGCCGACGCAAAGTACGCTGATGGTCGTGGTCGGAGCGATCGTGGGCTGGTACTACGATCGCCGTGCGGAGCGCGCGTCCAGCCCCAAGGCCACCAAGCAGCTCGGCGTGCTGCTGGCCTCGGGCATGATCGTCGGCGAAGGCCTGGTGGGCGTGATCATCGCCGCCTTCGTCGCCTTCTCGGGCAAGGATTTTCCGCTGGCCCTGGTTGGCGATGAGTTTGCCGACAACGCCGCAGTATGGATCGGCAGCGGCGTGTTCGCGCTCACGGTGTATCTGTTGTATCGCTGGGCGGCGCGAATGCGGCCGTAGGAGCCGGCTGGCATTCGTTAGAGCTGACCGGCGAAGCCGATCTGCCGCCATGCTTCGAATACGACGAGCGCCACGGCGTTGGATAAGTTGATGCTGCGGTTGTTGGCGCGCATGGGGATGAACAGGCAATTCCCGGGTGCCGCCAAGTCCTTCGTAGCTTGCGACAGGCCGCGCGTCTCGGGTCCGAACAGGAACACGTCTCCGGCGCGATACTGGACGTCGCCGTAGCACCGCGCCCCACCGGTCTCGATCACGAACAGCCGCGAACCTGGGAGCGTATCCAGACAGGCGTCGAGGTTTGCATGAATGTTGACGTCCGCCAGGTCGTGATAGTCGAGACCGGAACGCCGCAGGCTCTTGTCATCGAGGCGAAACCCCAAGGGCTTGATCAGGTGCAGCGTCGCGCCGGTGTTCGCGCACAGCCGGATGGAATTGCCCGTATTCCCCGGGATCTCAGGTTCGAACAGCACGACATGAAACACCCAAGGCTCCTGAGCTATTTCTCGAGAGCCGCCCGATGCCCATCCAAGAAAACCAGCTGCGCCGGATAGGCAAACTCGACCCCCAAGCGGCGCAGCTCATCGATGATGCGAAAGTTGACGGCCTGCTGCAGATCGAGCATCGGATTCACGGCCGGCTGCTGCACGAAATACGACAGCTCGAATTGAAACGAACTCTCGCCGAGCGTTTTCAAGTGACAGCGCTCGAAGTGTGCCTGAGGATGTTCGCGAACGATATTTTCGAGCAATGCCGGCAGCGCTTTCAGCTTCTCGGTAGGGGTGTCGAACCCCAGGCGAATCGTCGCCAAGATCCGCTGTTGCGACAAGCGGCCGAAATTGCGCACCCGGCTCTTCAAGATATCGGCGTTCGACAAGATGATCTGCTCGCCGCTTTCGCTGCGCAGCCGCGTCGTCTTGATGCCGATGTGTTCGACCCTGCCGACGAAGCTGTCGATGGTCAGGCTGTCGCCCATCACAAAGGGCTTGTCCAGCGCGATGGACAGCGAGGCAAAAAGATCGCCGAGAACATTTTGCAGGGCGAGCGCCACGGCGACGCCGCCCACGCCAAGGCCGGCGAGCAGCGCGGTGATGTTGACGCCGAGATTGTCCAGTACGACCAGGATCAGCAGCGACCAGATCAGCATGCGCGCAACGAAGCTGACGATGTCGAGAGAGCCGGAAAAGACGCGGTCCGCGCCGCGCTCGCGCTCCTTCATTTCCAGATAGAAGCGCACGCTGCGCCCCGCCCACAGGCCGACCTGGATCAAAATGAGGATCATCACGGTGTGTGAGACGACCCGCTGAACCCTGTCGGGCAGGGTGAGGCTGCCTTTCGCGGCATCGAGCGCCACGGCGAAGAAGAGAAATTGCTTGGTATTGCCGATCAAATAGCCAATGAGCCGGATCAGGGGATTCTTCGCGGCGGAGTAGCGCGAGGCGATCAAGTCTCGCAGTATCCAAAGGCCGGCCCAGACGACGACACCGACGATGCCCGCGATCACCCACTCCGCGGGCGGGATGCCGAGGAGCAGCGCCTGCACCGCGCCGAGTTTCTTGGAGAGATATTCGCCCATATGCGAATTATAAGCTGCCGCGCAACGCTCGCTGGTAGTACCGTCGTTGTGATATTGAGCGGCTGGAACTCTCGTCAGGAAGGGTAAAAAGAATCAAGGCACTGTCGCCTTCGTGCCTTGATTCTTTTTACCCTCCCCGACGAGCGCACATCAGCCGGTCAAAATCACTTAACTGACGTCTTCCATGCCGAGCTCTTTCATTTTGCGCGTCAGCGTATTGCGGCCCCAACCCAGCAGTTTGGCGGCATCTTGCTTGAGGCCGTCGGCTTTGCGCAGCGCCACGCGGATCAGTACGCGCTCCACCTCGGGGACCGCCGTATCGAGCAGACGCTGCGTGCCGGCGTCCAACTCTTGCTCGGCCCAATGCGAAAGCTTGGCCATCCAATCGTGGTTGGCTGGGTGGCCCACGGGGACTCCGCCAAGATCGGGGGGAATATCCTCCGCACGAACCTCGCGGCCCGGAGCCGTGACGGTAAGTCGGCGGCAGGCATTCACGAGTTGTCGGACGTTGCCCGGCCAATCGAAGGTCACGAGCGCGGTCTCGGCAGGTCCGGTCATCAACTTGGGCTCGACCCCGAGTTCCTGACCGGCGACCGCGAGATAGTGGCGCAACAATTCGGGGATGTCCTCGCGCCGCTCGCGCAGCGGCGGAATCTCGATGCGGATCACGTTGAGCCGGTGCAGGAGATCTTCGCGAAAATGTCCGGATTTCACCCGCGTCTCGAGGTCCTGGTGGGTCGCAGCGATGACGCGCACGTCGACCTTGACGGGTGTCTGGCCGCCGACACGGTAGAATTCACCTTCGGCCAGAACGCGCAGCAGGCGCGTCTGCAGGGCCGGCGACATGTCGCCGATTTCGTCGAGAAACAGCGTGCCGCCGTCGGCTTGTTCGAAGCGCCCTCTGCGCAAGGTATCGGCGCCGGTAAAGGCGCCCTTCTCGTGGCCGAACAATTCCGATTCCAGCAGGTCCGCGGTGAAGGCGGCGGTATTCAGCGCGACGAATGCCTTCGCGACGCGCGGGCTGTGGCGGTGCAGAGCGCGCGCCACGAGTTCCTTGCCCGTGCCCGACTCGCCGGTGATCAGCACCGTCATGCTGGAGCGGGACAATCTACCGATCGCACGGAACACCTGCTGCATGGATACCGCTTGGCCCAGAAGCTCGGGGATGCTGCGCCGCGTGGCCTCGGCGTCGATCGACAAATTGGCCTGCTGCGCAGCGCGGCGCACCAGATCCACGGCCTTGTCGATATCAAAGGGCTTGGGCAGGTATTCGAAGGCGCCGCCCTGATAGGCCGCGACGGCGGCGTCCAAATCGGAATGCGCGGTCATGACGATCACGGGCAATCCCGGCCGGGAACTTTGAATTTCCTTGAGCAAGTCCAGTCCGCTGCGACCCGGCATGCGGATATCCGTCATGAGGACATCGGGTGCCTCGACGCGCAACGCCGTCAAGACATGGTCAGCCTGGTCGAAGCACTTGGCCGACATGCCGCTGCCCTTCAGCGCCTTCTCCAGCACCCAACGAATGGATGAATCGTCGTCGACCAGCCAGACTTGAAGCGGCTTCGTATTCAAGCGGAATCCATCGGCAAGGAAATGACGAATATGGTTCTCCCCGGAGCACTGTCGAATTCGATCAGGCCGCCGTGACGGCTGACAAGATCCTGCGCTATCCCCAACCCCAAGCCGGATCCGTCGGCACGGCCCGAGACGAGCGGATAAAAGATGGTCTCGCGGATCTCGTTGAGCACCCCTGGTCCGTTATCCTCGAACTGAATCGAGGCGACCAGGCGGTGGCGATGCGCGCCCAAGCTCACGTTGCCGGCGGCGCGGGTTCTCAATATCAACCGCGGCGAATCGACCTCGGCGCCGGTGAGCGCCTGAATCGCATTGCGGCCCAGGTTGAGCATCGCCTGAATGATGTGATTGGGATCGAGCGTCAAGGGCGGAAGGCTCGGGTCGTAGTCCCGATCGATGGCGACGCCCGGCGGAGCCTCGCTGCGCAGCAAGTGATACACGCGCTCCAGCAATTCATGCACGTTGACGAGCTGCTTCGACGGCGGACGGCCAGGACCCAGCATGGAGTCGAGCAAATTGGTGAGCCGATCCGCCTCGCTGATGATCACGCGCGTGTATTCCCGCAACGCCGGATCCAACAGTTCCCTCTCGAGCAGCTGCGCGGCGCCGCGCAAGCCGCCGAGCGGATTTTTAATTTCGTGCGCGAGCTGGCGGACCATCAAGCGGCTCCCGCCCAGCTGCGCCAGCAAGGCGTTCTCGCGCGTCAGGCGCCGATGCTGCGTGATGTCCTCGATCTCCAACAGGATCCGCAGGCTCGTGCCGCCGATGATCACCTGGGTCACGGCGCAGTCGAGTATGCGGTCGACGCTTCCCGGAGCCGACCAGGCGAGCTCGCGCTGTACGACCCCTTCGCCGCCTCCGCGCACACGCTCGAACATCAATGCCAGGCTCTCGGCGCCGCGCGTCAATTCGGCGATCGGCCGTCCCAGTGCTTGATTGCTTCCCAGTCCCAGCAAGGTCTGCGCCGCGGCGTTCAGATACGTCACGCGCAGATCCTGGTCCAGCAGGAAAACGCTCGTCACCATAGCGTCGAGCAGCTCGGTGCCGTCGCTTGAACCCAAGTCCATTTGCAGCTCAGCTGACAAGCCGAGCATCCGGTGGCCGCGAGCTTGGGGCTATTTGTGCAGCGGCGATTGCGGCGACAGCGCCGAGGGCTGGCGCACGAAGAAGGTGATGCTGCTGCTGGTTTGGGATTCGCTCGTCTGCTGATCGGTGATCGTCGCGGTCAGCGCGTACGTGCCGCGATCCAGGCGCGGCAGTGTGAAGGCTATGGCCGTCGACGGGGCATCCACCTGCGCGCCGTTCAGATGCCAGGTGATGGCCTGGTTGGGCCGAAGCGAGGGAGCGAGATTCAAGCGCACCGGGATCACATCGTCGCCGAAGAAGGTTTGCTCCGGCGCCGGCGACGAGATCGAAAATTCGGTGTAGTTCAGGCCGCCCTCGGGCCGCTGCGGCGCCGGCGCGCTGGGGCCGGTGGTGCTGCGCCCCGAAACACCCGGCGATGAGGAGCCCGCGGTGATGATCTTCTCGGCGCCCGGCTGAGCCTGATCGGAGTAATGAACCACTCCGTCCGCGTCGACCCACTTGTAAATCACGGCCGCTTGCACCGTAAAGGCCGCCAATAGGCCGACTGCCAACCATGACTGTCGCGGCTGCATATATCCAAAGCATAGACCTATCGCCTCCGGACCACAAAACGGGGTGACGACGGCGTGACCGCCGTCACCTTAAGGCCTAGCACCCTACGGAGCCCCTCGGACAGGCTCCCAACTACAGGCTGTAATACATCTCGACTTCAATCGGATGCGTGGTCATCCGCAGGCGCGTCACGTCCTTCATCTTCAAGTCGATGTAGGCGTCGATGAGATCATCGGTGAACACACCGCCGGCTTTCAGAAAGCCACGGTCCTTGTCCAGGTAATCCAGTGCCATGTCGAGCGAATGGCAAACCGTCGGAATCTTCTTGTCTTCCTCCGGCTCCAAGTCATACAAATCCTTGTCGGCCGGATCGCCGGGATGAATCTTGTTTTGAATGCCATCCAGTCCCGCCAGCAACATGGACGCGAACATGAAATACGGATTGCCCGTGGCATCCGGGAAGCGCACCTCGATGCGCCGGCCCTTGGGATTGGAAATCCAAGGAATACGAATCGAGGCTGAACGATTGCGCGCCGAATACGCGAGCTTCACGGGCGCTTCGAATCCCGGCACCAGGCGCTTGTAGCTGTTCGTGCTGGCATTGGTGAAGGCGTTGATCGCGCGTGCATGCTTGATGATGCCGCCGATGTAGTAGAGCGCGATGTCGGAGAGGCCGCCATATTTGTCGCCGGCGAACAGCGCCTTGCCGTCCTTCTGCAGCGACTGATGCACATGCATGCCGTTGCCATTGTCGCCGACGATGGGTTTGGGCATGAAAGTCAGGGTTTTTCCATAGCCGTGAGCGACGTTCTGCAGCGCGTACTTCAGGATCTGCACTTCGTCGGCTTTCTTGGTCAGCGTATTCGCCGCGACATTGATTTCGCCCTGGCCGGCGGTCGCCACCTCATGATGATGGACCTCGAACTTCAAGCCCATCTCTTCGCAGGCCATCGACATGGCGGTGCGAATGTCCTGCTGCGAATCCACGGGCGGCACCGGAAAATAGCCGCCCTTCACACCCGGCCGGTGCGCGCGGTTGCCTTCTTCGTAAGCCTTGCCGGAGTTCCACGCGCCTTCGTACGAGTCGACCTCGTAGGCACACCCATTCATGCTGGAACTGACCGTGACATTGTCGAAGATAAAAAATTCGTTTTCGGGTCCGAACAACGCGGAGTCGGCGATACCGGAGGCTTTCAAATGCGCTTCGGCGCGCTTCGCCAAGGAACGCGGATCGCGTCCATAGCCTTGCATGGTCATCGGCTCGATCACATCGCAGCGCAGATTGAGGGTCGATTCTTCGTAGAAAGGATCAATGACCGCCGTCGATGGATCCGGCATCAAAATCATGTCCGACTCGTTGATGCCCTTCCATCCGGCGATGGAAGAACCATCGAACATCTTGCCATCCTTGAAGAATCCCTCATCCACCAGTCGGGTGGGTATGGTTACGTGCTGTTCCTTGCCAATTGTGTCCGTAAAGCGGAGATCGACGAATTTCGCGTCTTTTTCTTTGATGAATTTCAGAACATCGGCGGGGGTCATTTGCGTCCTCGCAAGTTGTAGGGTGGCCCGGCCAGCCCGGGGTTCTTGGGGCAATGCAGCTACTGTGCCAGTCGCCCGCCACGAGAGATCAAGCACTTGTGCGGCAGACCGGCGCGATGCGCATCATTATGGATCATAGCGCCAAAAATGACGCCTCATATTGGTGCGAAACGCCGAGGGCACCCGTGCTGGAGGCAGATTCCGGGCCTTGAAGCAGTGCATGAGCCAATTGAGTGCGTGGTGAAGCTCACGACACCCGGAAGCTACGACACCCCGAAGCCGCGTCGCTATACTCGCTGACTTTGCCTCCTCCGCGAGCATCCATGCCTCCTCCCGCGCCTCCCCGCACCTTTCAGGACCTGATATTTGCCCTGCAGAAATACTGGTCGAACCAAGGCTGCGTGGTGTTGCAGCCCTACGATATGGAGATGGGCGCCGGGACGTTCCATTCGGCGACCTTTCTTCGCGCCGTCGGACCTGAACCGTGGAGCGCTGCGTATGTGCAACCCTCACGCCGGCCCACCGACGGGCGCTACGGCGACAACCCCTTTCGGCTGCAGCACTACTATCAGTTTCAAGTCTGCATCAAGCCCTCTCCGGATAACTTTCAGGAGTTGTACCTGGATTCGCTGCGCGACTTGGGCATCGATCCGCTGACGCACGACATTCGATTCGTCGAGGACAATTGGGAATCGCCGACCCTGGGAGCCTGGGGCTTAGGATGGGAGGTTTGGATCAACGGCATGGAAGTTTCCCAGTTCACTTACTTTCAACAAGTCGGCGGGCTGGACTGCCGCCCGGTGATGGGCGAGATCACCTACGGGCTCGAACGCTTGGGAATGTATATCCAAGGCAAGGAAAGCATCTTTGACATCGTCTGGACCGACGGCCCTTTCGGCCGGGTCACCTACGGCGATGTGTTCCATCAAAACGAAGTGGAGCAATCCACCTACAACTTCGAAAAGGCCGACACCGCCGTGCTTTCAATGGAGTTCGACGCCTGCGAAGCGGCCTGTCAGCGGCTGCTGAAGGACAAGCTGGTGCTCCCGGCTTATGAACAAATGGTGAAGGCTTCGCACGCGTTCAATTTGCTGGACGCGCGGCATGCCGTATCCGTCACGGAGCGCCAGCGCTTCATTCTGCGGGTGAGAACGTTGGCGCGCGGTGTCGCCGAAGGCTATCGAGACAGCCGCGAAGCGCTCGGCTTTCCGCTGCTCAAGAACACCGACGCACAACGAGTGGCGTGATGAGCGCGAAGGACCTGCTGTTTGAACTGCGCACCGAGGAGTTGCCGCCGCGCACGCTGCCGGCGCTGTCGAGCGCGCTGACCGAGGGCCTCGCCAAGGGCATCGACGCGGCAGGCCTGCCGCATGGCAAGATTCACAGCTTCGCGACGCCGCGACGGCTTGCCGTGTGGATCGAAAAACTAGCGGAGCATCAGCCTGACCGGCAGGTCGAACGGCGCGGGCCGCCGCTCGCCAATGCCTTCGACGCGCAAGGCTCCCCGACCCAGGCGGCGACGGCTTTTGCCAAAAGCTGCGGCGTGCCGGTCGGGGAATTGTCGAAGCTCACCACCGAAAAAGGTGCGTGGCTGCAATTTCGCGGCACCGAGCGCGGGGCGGCGACCACCACGCTGCTCAAGGACATTTTGACCCAGGCGATCGCCGCGCTACCGATAGCCAAACGCATGCGGTGGGGCGCGCACAGCGCCGAGTTCGTGAGGCCTGTGCATTCCGTGGTGCTGCTCTACGGCGATGAGGTCGTGCCGGTCGAGGTGTTGGGACTCGAATCGGGGCGTATCACATCGGGACATCGGTTCCACTCACCCAGGCCCATCACGCTCAGGCGCGCAAAGGACTACGAAACGAAGCTGCGCCGGGCCAAGGTCATCGCGGATTTCGCCAAACGCCGCGAGATGATTCGCGCGGGCGTGATCGCCGCGGCGGCCGAGGTCAACGGTACGGCGCTGATCGAGGATGCACTGCTCGACGAGGTAACGGCCTTGGTGGAGTGGCCGGTGCCGCTGACGGGCCGGTTCGAGCAGCGGTTCTTGAGCCTGCCGCGCGAAGTGGTCATCGCGACGGTGCAGGATCACCAGCGCTATTTCGCGGTGCAAGGGCCCGAAGGGCGGCTTTCCGGGTGGTTTGTCACCGTGAGCAACATCGAAAGCCGCGATCCTTCGAAGGTGCGCGAGGGCAACGAGCGAGTGGTGCGGCCGCGTTTGAGCGATGCGGCTTTCTTTTGGGAGCAGGACCTGAAGATTCCACTGCAGGCGCACGCCGCAAGACTGTCCGGCGTGATCTTCCAAGCCAAACTCGGCAATTATGCGGAGAAGACGGCGCGCGTGACGCTCCTTTCGGAACTGATCGGACGCCGCATCGAGGCCGGACCCGGCTTGGCCCAAGCCGCGGAGCTGTCGAAAGCGGACCTCATGACGGCCATGGTCGGTGAGTTTCCGGAACTGCAAGGCACCATGGGTCGCTACTACGCCGAGGCGCAAGGGCTGCCCCGCGACGTGTCCATTGCCATCGAGCAGCACTATCGTCCGCGCTTTGCCGGGGACGCCCTGCCGTCGACGAAGATCGGCCAAGCCCTGAGTCTCGCCGACAAGATCGACACGCTGGTTGGAATCTTTGCCATCGAGCAACGGCCCACCGGCACCAAGGACCCCTTCGGCCTGCGCCGCGCTGCCTTGGGCGTGCTGCGTATTTTGCTCGAGGCGCAATTGGACCTGGACTTGGTCGATGTGTTGGGCGCGTCCGCCGCCGCGCAGCCGGTGCAGCGCGCCGCCGCGGCCGACGAGGTTTATGACTTCATCGCCGAGCGCCTGCGCGGAATCCTGCTCGAGCAACCGGGGACCACGCCCGAGATGCTGGACGCGGTGCTCGCAAACCGCCCGCGTTCGCCGCTGGATGCGGTCGCGCGTCTCGCGGCCTTGAAGGAGTTTCTGCTGCTGCCGGATGCGGTGGTGCTGGCGGCGATCAACAAGCGCATCGCGAACATCTTGAAGAAAACTCACGTGAGCCAGGATTGGGCCGTCGATCCCGAAGGCCTCAGCGAAGAAGCCGAACGCGGACTGCATGCCGCGTTGAAAGAACTGCGAGATCCGGTGCTCGACGCGACCAAGCAGCGCCGATATGCCGACAGCCTGCATGCGCTGGCAGGATTGCGGGCGCCGGTGAATGATTTTTTTGATCGGGTCATGGTCATGGACGAGAATACCGCGAAGCGCAATAACCGCCTCGCACTGCTCCGCGACGTGCAAGCCCTGCTCGGCGGTGTCGCTGATTTGTCGCGATTGCCGGGCTAACCCAGGACTCACGCGGAATACTTTAAGACAGGCTCCCGTGCATGCAATTTTTGAAGTCGCTTTTCTTCACCGCGTTCATGATGTTGTCCGCGCTCGTGTTCGGCGGATTCATGACCCTCTGTTTTTGGTCGCCTTACACAACGCAATTTGCCATCGCGCGCAGCTGGGCGCGGCTGCAGTTTTGGCTGCTGGACAAGGTGTGCGGCCTCAAATTCACCGTCGAAGGGCGCGAGCGGATTCCGGCCGGCAACCACATCGTGATGAGCAATCACACCTCCGCGTGGGAAACCATCGCGCAGTTTCTGATCTTTCCGCCGCAGGTCTGGGTCCTGAAGCGCGAGTTGCTGTGGATTCCCCTGATCGGCTGGGGACTGAAACTGCTGCGGCCTATCTCGATCAACCGGGGAGCGGGACACCGGGCCGTCAACCAGGTGATCGATCAGGGAAAAGAACGCCTGGCCGCGGGGCTCTGGATCATCATTTTTCCCGAAGGAACGCGGGTCGTGGCCGGCGAGACGCGCAAATACGGCGTGAGCGGTGCGCTGCTGGCCACCGAGACGGGAAAATTCGTGGTGCCGTTGTCGCACAACGCCGCCGATTTCTGGGTCCGGCGCGGAATCCTCAAGAAGGCCGGCACCATTCGGGTGATCATCGGCGAACCCCTCGACGCCGCCGGCAAGGATCCGCGCGAACTCAATGATGAGGTCAGGCGATCGATCGAGGCGGGACTTGCACAGATCGCGCAGGTTGCGAAAGCTGCGGCGGCTTAAAATGGCTCACGTGACGCACAGCCCGGCCAAGGCGAGGAAAAATAGCTAACGCCCGAAAACTGTCGAAACCGGAACGCATCGTCGCGATCTGCCTTGCGGCGATCTGGATCGCGGGCGGCTGCGCCGCCCTGTACGTTGCGCTCCTTCACTCGCGCTGGGTCATCGGCATCGTCGGTGTTGCCGGGATCGGCTATGGTATCGCCTGGCTACGCGTCGCCGTGCTCGCCCGGCGCCTGACCTGGCCAGAGCTTTTTGCACCCTGGCGGTCAGGCAGCTAGCCTTTCAAGTTTTCGGCAGCGGCTTCGGCATTCCCGGCACGCCATCGGGGCGCGCGACGGCCAGCATCTTCTTGTATGCAGGGCGAGCCTGCACGTCGGTGCGCCACGCGAGGATGTGCGGATAGGGGGACAGATCCGCGACGTTGAAGGCCTCGGTGAGATTGGTGGGAAACAACATCATGATGTCCGCGGCTGAAAATGCGGATCCGCCGAAGTAGGGATGCTTGCTCAAAAAGTCCTCCATGAATGCCAGCACGGCTTCCGTGTCGACCAGCTTGTAGCCGCCGGCCGGGGTCTTGGGTTTCCCCTGGATCAATGCCACGCGATAGTCGGCGATCGCACGGGCGGCAAATGAACCTTCGGCAAAGTGCATCCACTGCAGATAATAAGGATAGTCGGGCGAGTTGACAGCCGGTTCGAGCCGGCCGTTTCCCGCGCGGGCAAGAATCAATTCGATGATGGCGCCGGACTCGACCATGACTTGATCGCCGATGCGCACGGTCGGCGCGACCGGCATCAAGGGACTCACTTCGTGAATGGTCTTCATCGACGCGGCGATGTCGCCGCGCTTGTATTCCAGTTTGTAGGGGACGCCGAGCTCCTCGCACAGCCACACGATGCGCTCGGAGCGCCGGCCTTCTATGTGATAGATCGTCAGATTCAGCGGCGCGGCCGCCTTCGAATCGCTGTTGGCCTTGCCGGCGGCGGATACCGAAGCCGCGGTCATCATCATGAGCGCCGCGGCGGCGAATTGCAGTTGCTTGATCATGCGTTCTCCCCGGATCAATCGTGTTGTTTTCTGCCGCGAATCATAGTGCTTCCGGGGCGACGAGGGTAATGTTTCGCATTCTTGTGATAGCGTACGAACCCCATGAATAAAAACCTCGCCGCATTCCCGCTAATCGTGTCCCTGGCCGCAGTCACCAACGCCTTCGCGGCGCCCAAGACGCATCGGCTCGAGGCCACGCCCGCCACCGTGGCCTATGGATACTACTGGGCGGACGCGCCGCCGGTGCTGCGGATCGCCTCCGGCGACATCATCGATGTCGATACGCTGCTGACGAACACGCCGACGGGCCTCGCCAAGGCGGGCGTTCCGGACGACAAGATTCAGGCCTCGCTCAAGGCCATCGTGGCTGAAGTGACCGGAGATCGCCGGGGTCCCGGCGGCCATATCCTGACCGGACCGGTATATGTCGAGGGCGCCGAGCCCGGCGATGTACTCGAAGTCAAGATCCTGTCGATCGAGTTGCCGCTGGATTACGGCTACAACGGCTGCAGCGGCTATCTGCCGGAAAACTGCGAGACCGGCGTGCCTTCCAAGATCATCTCTCTCGATCGCGGAAAAATGACGGCGGAATTCCTGCCGGGCATCGTGATTCCGCTCAAGCCCTTCTACGGCAGCATCGGCATCGCACCTGCGCCGGAGATGGGCCGCCTCAGCAGCAATCCGCCGGGCCGGCACGCCGGCAACCTGGACAATCGCGAATTGGTGGCCGGCAGCACGCTTTACATACCCGTGTTTGCGCGCGGCGCGCTGTTCGAAATCGGCGACGGACATGCGGCGCAGGGCGACGGCGAGGTGGATCAAACCGCGATCGAGACCTCGTTGCGCGGGCGCTTGCAGCTGACCGTGCGCAAGGACATGAAGCTGACCTGGCCGCGCGCCGAGACCGCGACCGACTACATCAGCATGGCAACCGATCCGGATCTCGTCATCGCCACGAAGACGGCCATTCAAGAGATGGTGGATTTCCTGGCGGCGGAGAAGAAGCTGACGCGGCATCAGGCCTATCAGCTGGTCAGCATTGCGGGCAATGTCGCCATCACCCAACTCGTGGACAAGCCCAACGTCGGCGTGCACGTGAAGCTGCCGAAGAGCATCTTCGGCAAGCCGCCCCGATAACGCTATACGATGATCGCGCTGACGAGCGCCGTGGCCGCCCACGTGAGGGCGAATCCAATCAAGTACACAAAGCCGACCACGAAAAGCTTTGCCAGAGTCAGCAGACGCCCCTGTCCGTAGTAGACGCGCATGGCGCGATACACGTACCAGGTGCTGTAGAGAGTGATGATCGCAGCCACCCAGCCGGCGAACGCACCCCAGGCAAGCCAGGCCGCGATCCAGCCGAGCAGCGCTTCAATGAGCAGCAGCAGGAATATCGCCGCGTGGCTGTGGATGAAGAACACCAGGTGCTCGACATAGTAGCGCCGCGGCCGCCAATACAAAATCAACATCACCAGCGCCATCATCGGCAGGAGCACAAACATCATTTTCGGAAAGTTGGCGATGGTCCCGTGCTTGACGGATTCCACGTAGCTTTCCGGGTTGCGCGCACAGGATCGCCGCAAGGAATCTTGCACCCAGGGAATCGAGGAATTGATGCCGTCGCAGTTGGAAATTCCGAAACGCGATTTCCGCGATTTTTTACCGGCCGCCGAGGTTTTGCCGGCTTCGGCAGCACCTTCCGGGGCGGCCTCGTTCGGGGCGGCCTCGTTCGGCGCTGCCGCGTGCGGGGTCGGCGCGTCGGGTGCCGCCGCCGGCGGCGATACGTGGCTTTTTTCGGGTGCCGCAAGCCCGAACCCAAAAAACAGCACGCTCAAAACCAGATACAGGCGCACCGGCGGCAGATAGCGCGCGCGCCGCTCCGCGAAGTATTCCTTCGTGAGCCGGCCGGGCTTGAAGAGCAAGATGTACAGGGATTGCCACAGTCGGCCGTCAAGATGGGTTGCGGTATGCCAGGCGTCATGGAACAGCACCGAGACGGAGCGCGCACTCTCGTGCGCGTGCTGACCGCATTTGGAGCAGTACGGTCCCATCAGCGTGGCGCCGCAATTGCCGCACTCGGTGTGAACCGAGACGACCAGCGACTGCTTAGCCAAACACCGCCACCATTTGGCGGGCGACCGCGGCGGGCTTCCCTGAAGGATCGAGCAGAACACAGGATTCGCAGGAATAACCGCTGCCGGCGGAATCGACCTCCGCGTCGATCCGCCACCACGCCTCGGGTGAAAAACTGTAGTCGTGGCGAAGAAATTGCAGCGTCCAGGTGAGCGAGCTCGACGGCGCGGGGGTGCTCATGAGCTGCACGATCACCGACGGAATGCAGTCGATCAGCGCGACCACATGGGACTCGGTCAGTGGAGCGGGATCCTGATGACGAACGTACGTTTTCGATGTGCGCAGGCTTGAACCGGTATAGGGGAGCGACCCTTCCGCCCACCGGTAACCGAAGTGCCGCGCAAATGACGGACCGCCCATTTCGGCGGGCGAACGATCCGGCAACCCTGAGGCCGGGCGCACGCCGGCCGCGACAGCGGGCGCGATGATAAGCGCAGTGGCGCGCGCCGACCCATAGATTCCGGTCAGGGTGGCGGCAATTTTCCCGTCGCTCCACAGGCGCGCGCTCGCGATGGTCACCGCCTTGCCGACGCGCAAAACCTCGGCGTCGATTCGCACCTCGCCGGCCAGCGCAGGACCGACAAAAGTGGTCTCCAAGCCGCGCAGTTCGCGATCCGCCGGCACCAGACGGCGCATCGCTTCGTTGCCCAGAGCCGCCACCACACCGCCGAACGTCGCGCGGCCCTGCGACCAATCCTCGCCAATGATTGCGCGCCAACCGCCATCGAGCGGCTGCATCGACGCCAGAGTTTCAGAAAACCGCATTCATTCGATGTTACCGGGAATGAGTGCGAAGCGCGCGCCCGCAATGGTGGTCACGGCCTTGCCGGCGCAATACCTCGGCGCCGATTCGCGTCAGTCGGGTTGGGGCGCGGGGCCTATGTAGTTTGCGGACGGCCGCACGATCCGGTTGTCCTTGCGCTGTTCCACGATGTGGGCCGACCAGCCGAAAATGCGCGCGGCCGCAAAGGTCGCCGTGAAGAACTCCTTGGGCAGCCCCAGCGCCAGGTACACGACGCCCTTGTAGAATTCCAGGTTCGCGCGCAACGAACGCTTCTTGTGCGCCGTCTGCGCGACAAAGGCTTCATCAACGGCCTTCAAGGTTTCGATGAGACGCTTCTCTTGGGGCAGCGAGGCGATCTCTTCGGCCAGCACCTTGACGATCTTCGAGCGCGGATCGACGACGCGATATTCCCGATGACCCATGCCCATCACGAGCCGGCCCTGGGCGAGGCACTCGGCGACAAAAGCCGCGGCTCGATCAGGATCGCCAACCTCTTGCGCCATTTCGAGCGCGCCCTGATCGGCGGCGCCATGCAGCGGACCATAGAGCGAGCCCATGGCCGCGGCCAATGCCGACGCGGGCGGCGCCAGCGTCGATGTCACCACGCGGGCCGTGAAGGTACTGGCGTTGAAACTGTGATCGATCTGCAGAATTTGGGTTTGCTCGAGTATGCGGACCTCTTTTTCCGACGGTCTGCGGTTGTGCACCAGCTGCAGAAAGCGCTCGCCGTAACGACGCGTATCGGGATACGCCGTCGGAGTCCGGCCTGCGCGCAGCGCGACCAGCATGGCGTGCGCGGTCGGCAATCGAGCGGCCACAACCAGCGCTTCCTGCTCATCGTCGGTCCGGCCGAATTTCCGCGCCGGCGGCGCATAGGCCATCAAGGGCATCGCGGCCTGCAGGGTCGCCATGGGGTGCCCGCCCAACTGCGCCAGCCGCTCGAGAGTGCCGCTAAGTTCCGCCGGCAATCGCCCGGCGCTCCACAGAAAATCTTCGAATTCCAAAAGCCGCGCCTGATCCGGCAGATCGCCGAACACGACCAGGTGCGCGACGGCGGCGAACGGTTTCTCAATCAGTCTTTCGATCGGCAGCCCGCGGTAGTACAGCCGCCCCGCATCGCCATCGACCAAGGAAATCGAGGTGCTGTCCACCACGACGCCTTCCAGACCCTTCTTGATATCGACCACTGCGTTCATGAGGCACCTCCGGTGAGCCCAGTAAAAGCCCTGAGGGGCTCCAAGGCCAGCCAGTGTTAGTGATAGAGCTATCAGCGGGGCGGATAACGGAGGGAGGCGGATACCGAAGCGGGGCCGGCACCCGAGGCGGGGTGGATAACATCCGCGGTGCGGAAACCCTGGGCGCGGTCGGTTATCCTCTGGTGATGCAGATTGAACGTAACGAGCTGCGTTGCTTTCACGCGGTGATCGAAGCCGGCGGCTTCAGCCGTGCGGCCGAGCGGCTGGATCTCTCGCAATCAGCCGTCAGCCAGGCCATCGCCAATCTGGAACATCGATTGGGGACGAGTTTGTTGCGCCGAGGCAATCCGCCGCAGCCGACCGAGGCCGGCATTCGGCTGCTGCGATTTGCGCAGACGACGTTGAACGAGGAACGCGAGGCCTTGGCGGACATCAGCCAAATCAAGTCCGGCGCGCTGTCCACCCTGTCGCTGGCGCTCTCGCCGGCCGCCAATTCGCGCATCGGAGTAACGCTGCTCAAGGAATTCTGCGAGCGCAACCCGCTGACGCGGCTCAAAGTGGTGGTTGCTCCCAGCCGGGAAATTGTGCACGGCGTCGCCGAGGGCCGATGGGAACTGGGATTCGGACCCTTTCATCACAACATGCCGGCGCACTTCGCGCTGCATCCCTGCTTCTCGGAAACCCGGCGCTTGATGATCGCGCGCGATCATCCGGCCCGTGCCGCGCTGGCACGCGACGCCGTCGGCACCATGCGTGAATTGCCGCTGGTGACCTCGTTTCTCGACGAGACCGCGCGCCGCTCCACCGGTGAACGATTGCGCGATGCGTTCGGCTCGGTGTGGGAGGTGAGCCACATGGAATTGCGGCTGGCGCTGGTCGCCGACGGCAAAGGCGTCACGTACGTCTCGGATTTGCTCACGGCGGTGCCGCCGCAATTGATTCCCGTCGAAGGGCTGCCCTACTCGAGTATCGATCGCCAGGTCGGGGCGTATAACTTGAGGCATCAGCCGATCTCGCAGGCGGGAGCCCGATTCCTCGCGCTGTGCCACGAGCGATGGCCGAAGAGCTTGTCCGAGCATTCCACCTGAGCCGCTTTGGTTCAAGAAGAGTGAACATGCCAGGGCGCGCGGTCAGCGCCGGCGCCGCTTGCGCTAGAATGTGGGTTCAAACAATCACAAGCATTCGAGGAATGGCATGAACACCAAGGACCTGTTCTCGCTCAAGGGACGTGTTGCGCTGATCACCGGCGGGTCGCGCGGCATCGGCAAAATGATTGCCGAAGGATTCATCGCGCAGGGCGCCAAGGTTTACATTTCGGCGCGCAAGGCTGACGCCTGCAATCAAACCGCAAAGGAGTTGTCGAAGGACGGCGGGACCTGCATCTCCATACCCATGAACGTATCGACCGTGGCGGGAGCCAAAGGGCTCGCCGCGGCCGTAATGGCTCAAGAGCCCAAGATCGACATCCTCGTGAACAATGCGGGCGCCGCGTGGGGCGCGGCCTTCGACGAATTTCCCGAGGAGGGCTGGGACAAGGTACTCACTCTCAACGCCAAAACGCCGTTCTTCTTGACGCAGGCCCTGGCCCCGGCGTTGCGCAAGGCCGCGACGGCCGCGCGTCCGGCCAAGGTGATCAACATTGCGTCCATCGACGGGATTTATCTCACCCACCGCGAAACCTATTCCTACGTGACGAGCAAGGCCGGTCTCATTCAGCTCACGCGGCTGATGGCGGCGCGTCTGGTCAAGGACAACATCCACGTCACCGCCATTGCGCCGGGGGCGTTCAAGTCCGACATGAACCGGGAAGCGCGCGATCACGGGGATGAGGTCGCGAAACGTATTCCCGCGCGGCGCATCGGCACGGACGAGGACATGGCGGGCGCGGCCATTTTCCTGGCATCGCGCGCAGGCGACTACGTGATCGGTTCGACCGTGACCGTCGATGGCGGCGTCGCCTTCGCGAGTCCGGCGATGCGCGATCTGCAATTGGAATAGCGCTTTCGACGATGACGACATCGGAGAGTCACTACAAGACGCACCTGGGA
>Ga0210389_10001513_pt1 | contig 18813 bp, 17 predicted proteins | sample IncBWH28OmetaG_FD_160127 | JGI IMG/M metagenome (GOLD analysis project Ga0210389, IMG submission 160127) | Forest soil microbial communities from Barre Woods Harvard Forest LTER site, Petersham, Massachusetts, United States - Inc-BW-H-28-O ...
CGAGCGAATCCAGAGCAAGAAATCGCTGTATCAGGTTGGTCGTCGCGTAGGTTTTCACCCCGTTAATCTGCGGCGTGCCGGTGAGTGCAGGAAACTGCGACACCAATCCCGCGCGCGTGCGAACTCCGCCCGGGAAAAATTCTACGTCCCCCAGACTCGGCGACATTCCCGCCGGCACGTCGGATGGATCGAGAAGAGTCACCCAGGTACCGAAGACGTTCAACGGCAACGGAGAAAACGATTCAATGGACATGGAAATCTCAGGCCTTCCGCTAATGAGCTGGAAACGCTTCGCGACGAATAGGCAGACTCAACAGCGCAGTGATGCGCGATCGGAGGCGCACCGTTTGTGAAGTCGGTGCGGCCGATGATGTCAGCGACCACGAACCATCTCGGTCCGCGATGCCTACTGCAATTTCTTGAAGATCCCGTAGAACGTGACCGTGTCGGAGCTGATCGCAGCCGGATAGGCGCCCGCAGCGAGCTCCGGAAACGCTCCGGCCGCTGTTCCCTGCTGAAAAATTTTCACCTTATTCGCGTTCATCGTCGCGCCAGCAATAAAAATGTAGCCGTAGCCGGCCAGCCCGTCCATCCAGCCCGTGCCTTGCACCGGTGGCTGGTCAGACGCAATCAGCGGAACCTGCGAAAGATCCAGCGTGTCTCCGCTGGTGGTGTAATTTCCCGTCGCAGCAACCGTGCCGCTTACGTGAATGCGCTTCCCATCGTCCCAAGTGTCAACCACTGAAAATGTCAGTGCCATGTTGCCTCCAGTTAGTGTGCCGCCACGCCGGCGTATTGGACTTGCGCGTCCGTACCTCGAATCCACTCCGCCTGCATGATTGCCAACAGGCAGCCGCTACAAAACCTTGCTATTCGCTGTTATGATGTTCAATTCGTGACGCAACCCGAATGCCCGCAGTTGAATCCTAAGCGTCGAAGTTCTAGCCATCGTCCAAGAGGGGGAACCTGGTGCGGCTATTGAGAATCGTTTGCGTGGTTGCGGTGATGGGATTCGCGGCGCTTGCGCTGGGTATGGCGCTCCAGGATCCCGCGTCTGGCTCCCTCGCCCAAAACCAGATGCAAGTCCAGGTAAGTCCCTCAGGATCTGCGCATTCCACGTCATCGTCGGCAGTGACTGCCGCCGTTCCGGTTTCGTCCACGGGTGCCGCAGCGGTGGTGATCGCGTCGAATGTCAGCATTCGCACTCTCGCGGTAGCTTCGCAATCCGCTGCAACAGCTCCCACAAGCTCAGCTACAGCTCAGCTCTACGTGACCGCCATTGACCGCCCAGATCAGGTTTTTTCGTACGTCGTCCGCGCCGCATCGCCTCTTGCGCCGGCGAACGCTGCCAAACTCCTGGCCACTCCCACTGCCGGGGTGGGCACGGTCGGCTCGATCGGTGACGGAGGCGCAGCCAGCGCCGCGGAACTCGATCTCTCACTAAACGATTTCAGCATGCGCAGCGAGGTCGCCGTCGCTCCCGACGGGACGCTCTTCATCGCCGACACGGGAAACGCCACCATTCGCACCGTCGGCGGCGCCGCGACCAGCGAGCCATCCATCATCCGCAGCGTCGCGGGACGATGGGCGCCGCGCCAGAATGTCGAGCTCGTTGAACCTTACGGTGTGACGCTCGATCGCGCCGGAAATCTATATATCGCCGACCACGGCGCGAATGCCGTCGTTGAGCAATTCGGCGCCACTTCCCCCAAGGCTGGCCAGATGGAAGTGCTTGCCCACATGGTCACGCCCGCTGCCGTAGCCGTCACTCCGGACGGCCGCACGGTTTTCGCCGCGTCGCCGGACACGGGTGTGATCGTGGCCATCAACACGCAAACTCACGTGCCGCGCAGCGCAGGCGTAATACCCGCACCGCTATTTGCCACCGCGCTCGCGCAACCCAATGGGGCGCGTATCACTCCCCAGGGACTAGCGGTCGACGGCGGCGGAAATTTATTCATCGCCTACAGCGCAACGGGAGGCACATCCGATCAGATATTGCGTCTGGATGCATTTTCTTCAAAGTTGACGGTCGCCGCTCGAGGCCTAAGCGGACCTGGCAACATTTCCTTCGACACGCAGGGCGACCTATTCGTCGCCAATCAGGGCATGCGGCAGGTCTTGAAATTCAACTCCATGGGCGTTCCGGCCACTGGCGTCACTCTGACCACGCCGCCGAACTGCACCGGTGCCACCACGGTTTTTTGCGACCAGGTTATCGGCGGGACCAGTCCTACCGAGGCTTTCGAACTAAGCAACAACTCTAGCAGCGCGATTACCGGCGTCAGTGCGGCCTTCTCCACCGGCAACACCACCGATTTCACGATTTCGAATTCTTCCTGCGCAACTTCACTGGCCGCGAATAGCAGCTGCGCGTACAACGTGGCTTTCACGCCGGCAGCCAACGTCACCAGCGCGTGCACCGGTGGAGCAGCGTCGAATACGCGCTGCGCTACCTTGTCGGTGAATTACAGCGGGGCCACGGCACCGCTCACCGCCGAAGCCAGCGGCGTTGCCGATGATTTTCAAATCACCTGCATGACGACTACGATCTTCACCTGCCCGCCGGTATCCAATGGCGCGCCGTATGAAATCACCATCTCGCAGGGTTTTCCGGCTACGTTCCAGCTGCAAATTGTGCCGGACGACACGTTCACCGGTGCCGTCACGCTGAATTGCCCGACGAATCTGCCCACCGCGCCTACCGGTACCGCCGGAACCCCAACGACCTGCGGCCTTTCGTCCGGCACCACCGTCAGTTTGCCCCTCGCGAATACGATCACCTTGCCCGTGGTGGCGGGGACCGCTACGCCATTCAATGTCACGTTTCAAACCACGACGACGAGCGGCAAGCAATTCGCGGCGCCAGCACCGACCCCGCCAGCGCCGTCCGCCAAGCGCCTCAGCGCGCTCGTCGGATTTTTCTCGTCGCGCTCGGGCGGCTCCGGTAACTCTGGAAGCTCCAGCCCCAAGCGAATTCAAGCGATGACAGATCTGGCAGCGACCGTCTTGATGGCTGTGATGTTCTCGATCGTGGCTCTGCTCACGTGTCAGAAGCGTTTATCGCGCATGGTCCCGGTCCTCGCATTCACGTTCGCCGTTGCGATTTGCGCCGTCCTCGGTGGGTGTCACAACTACAATTCCTCAGGGAGCGTAATCCCCTATACCCCAACGGGCACGTACTCGCTCACCGTGCATGGCTTCGTACAAAATGCGTCCCGCGGCTTTACCGTGACGCTCGTCGTCGACAACTAAAACTCAGTAGCCGGCGCCGCTGCGGCATATTAAAAAATGCCCGGCGCCCAATTCAGTACAACCTAGAGATAAACAAATCCTCGACGGTATCCATAGGGCTTTCTCCTGCGTCCCGTCGTCTGCTCCGGGCGAATGTAGCGATTGATCAAATTCTCGATCGCGGTCTGCGCCGCGCCCAGTAGATCCACAGCAAGCGCTCGCGCACCGCGCGACCGTGCCGCCAATGCCGCCGTGGCATAGCCCAACGCGTCGGTCGCTGAACGTATCTGCACTGGATCGGTCCCGATAGTTAGACTCGGCAATACTTTTTCGTAGCGCACACGCACGGTAACGGACTGCGTCGCGCCAATCAGATTGATCTTGTCTTCCCGCCATTCCCACAGACGCAGGTAGCTGCTGGGTTGCAGGTTCAACATCCCGCCGCCGCTGGTGAATTTCTCCATCGGCACGAAGACGTCGCCGGTATTGGCGGTGGCGCGCTCCCACAGTACGTGCGGCATCAAGCAATCGGTGGGAAGCTGCGGACTGGAAACGTCGCTGATTTCCGTGTTGGTCACGCCGCTCGAAACGTTCTGGTCGAGCTCCAGGTCCTGCTGCTCCATCAGCACGCTGACGCCGTTTTCAGCAAGTTCGCGCTGCAAACCCCGGTACGCCGAGTTCAATAGTGGCATCAGCAGCGTGTCTGTGAACACCGCGCCCGATGTGTCGTTAACCAGCGCGCGCGCCAGCGTCAGTGCATCCTCCGCTTGCGAGTACGCCGTTGTGGGTAGAACGGGCATGGTTCCTCCGGTTTCGTGACACGCAGGTTCCGATAGCTATGAATTGCGTTAGGATATTTCGCAGTATATTGAGCACATGCACAAAAAAGGAGCACTTATGGCAGCCACCGACAAACGCCAATACATTCCTCCGCCGGGAGGCATGGGCGATCTGCCGTTCAACAATGCAGTGGCCGCCGGGAACACTGTCTATCTCGCAGGGCACATCGGTTTCGATCCCGCCACGCGAAAACTTCCGGACGACATCGAACACGAAGCGCGTTTCGTGCTGGACGCCCTGCACGACACACTCTCTCGCTCCGGCCTGTCGCTGCAGGACGTCGTTTCGCTGACGATCTACTGTCCCGAGCTGTCGCTCTATGACCGTTTCAACTCAGTTTACCGCACGTATTTCCGCGCTCCGTTCCCGGCCCGCGCATTCATTGGCTCCGGTCCATTACTCTTCGGCGCTCACTTCGAAATCCAGGCCATCGCGGTAAAACCTGAAGCCTGATTGAGGCACAGATGTGTGATTGCTTTGTGACTGATCGTTACTCAGCTTTCAAGACCGGGATTTCTTTCTGCAAAAATGGAATCTTGGCGGCTGCCCAGTCCACCAGGCTATCGCCTGAAAGTCCGAACATCGCCGCTGTCGCATGTCCCGGCTCCAGCGTGAAATTCCCGGGAATTCCTACCGACCCGATGGCATGAGTCGCCGCGTTGGGATGCGCCAGCCAGTAGGAAAATGCCGCAGCATTTACAAAAAATCGAATCGTGAGGTTCAGCGCATTGGTGCGAACCCATTCTCCGCGCGTTTTGGTTCCCGACAAAGTCGATTGCGCCGACAAACTGGCGCGCTTCAAGACGTGGAGTCCGTGCCCAGCCACAAACAAAGCCCAATAATGCGAGGATTCGGGTAAGTGCATATATTCTACGTTGTGGGACGCGTGCCGTGAGCGGGGCATGCAGGCTACTTTCGGTCTGTTGCGAGGCCGCAAACTGTCTATCCGAAACTGCTACCTTAAATTGCCCGAATGTAGGGGCGGGTCTCAGCCCCGCCCCCTGCCGCAAATCCGATGCGCTAGTTCGGATTCCCAACGCAGATATAGGCAATCGTGTCCGTGCCGCTCGCTTGCGTCACCGTTAGCGCCGTCGCAGTCGTCTGCACGCGCACCGTCGCGATTGCCGACGTATCGTTCGCTGTACACACCGGCGCGGAATTATACGCCGTAGGAAAAGTCACCGTCGCGGTCCCAGCTGCGAGCGCCACCGTGCCTGCAAACGTATTGGCCGCGCCCTGATTCAAATGTTGCGAAATACCCAGCGACCCGTACACCGTCGGATTCTGCGAATCGTGCAGCGGAGCCAGTCGCAAATCCGGCGTCACGGGGCCTTGCGACAGAATCACATCGTCGAAATAAACGTAGTTCCCTGTCGCAGCCGTATTCTCCAGCAGAAAGATCCGCATCGAGTGGGCCACAGTAGTGCCCAGTGAATATCCGTTCGGTGCGCGGAATATCACACCGAAATTCCTGGTAGCGGTCCATAAACCCGCCGTGCTTACTTGCCAATCCGCCCCGGTGACGTTGCAGCCGCACGTGATTCCATTGTTGTAGGTGAGCGACGCATTCGTTGACTGCCAATTCCCTGTCGCCGACGAGGTCCCGCCATAATTCGCTGGCGACAACACCCGCGCGTTCGTTGCCACGGAAGAGATCACATCCGCCGTGGTGCAGTTCGCGTCGTAATAAAACCGCACCCCGGGCCGGAAATTGTTCGACGTCGAGCCCGACGCGACGCGCAGCATCAACGTGTACTCCTTGGTCGCATCCACAGGGATGCAACCAGAGTTAACGCCGAGCCCAGCCGTCGCGCCATCGCCGACGCGCACGTTGTAGCTTCCCTGCGTGAACGCATCGACCGCCGGCGTCGCGCTGCTTGAGGCATTCTGCGAATAGATTCCGCTGCCGGCCTGGTTAATCACGCCGGCCGCCGTAACGCCACCCCAGTAATACAGAGTCGTCGTATTTTGCCAACCTTCAAAACTGGCGTTGCCGAGCAAATTGTCGCCGGCTAAGTCGTTCATGCCGTAATGCATGGACGGCGTCCAGTTGTGCCCGTTATTGTCCAGCGCCACCATCGCGGTCGCTGGTTCGTTAGGCTTGATCTGCGTGTTATTGGTGATCGAAAGGTACGGATCCAGAACGTGAATGCCCACCGCGGAACCGTCACTCGGAAATTGATAGCAGTTGTACACGTTCTCGCAGCGATTGTTGGGCCCGAAAGTGATGGAGGTTGCACCGACGATGTTGTAGCAGATCTGGTTGAAAGCCTGTGAAGAGGTCTCGCAATCGTTGCCGTACACTTCGTCGTTATTCGGGTAGTTTCCGTTGGAATCCTTCGCGAAGGTGTATCCAGTGGACGCTCCCGGGGGCAGCACGCAGGCGTTTTGTTCCAGCACCACCGCGTTGAACGTCCCCGCCAGGTAGAAGCAGGTATCGCCAGCTGTTTCCGGCTGAAAATTGTTGTGCTTAAAAAGCGTATTCGAGCCGTCGAACCCGCCAATGGACGAGCTGCCGTACACCCCGTAGGAATTTCCGCCCGTGCCAAGTTGCAGGTTATTGTTCTCGACGTCCGAGTGCCCGATCGAGGTCATATTGATTACCGTCGAGTTCGCGCCATTTGCCTGCAGGTACATTCCCACGATATGCACAAAATTAATTTTAGATACGGTGGGATTTGGTTTCTTGATGACGGTGCATCCAGCGATGCCGCAGCCGATGTAACCCGAGGTATCCGGCGCCGCCACCGTCCCCAGCCCGCTTTCTTGATAACCGACCAGCGAAGCTCCATCGCCCGCCAGCTCCACGGCGTCGTTGGTGGTGGAATCCGAAATCACGAGCTGCGCTTGGCCCCATTCCAGCGTGGTTCCGGCGGGTACGGTGATGTGATGCGTGGCCGTTAGTGTGCCGAACAATCCGCGCGCGTCGCATACGCTTGATGTTGCCGCCGCTGCCGCCAGGCAAGCATTGATCTGCAGCGCCGCATCCGCGCCGCTAAACCGCTCCGCCTTTTGCACGCTGTTCAGCGCGTTCACTGCGGCCGTTCCGTTCACGTCCAAGTTGTATTGTGGGCTCGTGGTATTGACGCCCAGCGAAGTCGGCGTGAAACGATGCGCCGCGGACAACGTGGAAGTCACCGATAAAATTCCGCCCGTAGGCACCGTGGTCAGCAGCGCGCTATTTGTGGACGCGCCCGATATGAACAACGCGCCGAACTGGCTCGGAGCCCAATACGCAGTTCCGTGCATATTCGGCGTGGTAGAAAGATTCACGCAGTATCCGCCAATCGCGGTCAGCCCCGTGACCGGCAGAGTCCAGGTCACGCTCACTGCATTGTTGGATCCGCCGATCACCACGCCCGCGCCTTGCACCGATTGGACAGATTGGTGCGTGCAGTTGTCCGACGTAGTCGTGACCGTCGGATAGTAAGTCCCCGCTGCGAGCGATCCTCCCGTAGTTGCAGTGCCACTCACGCTCGTGGGTGGATACAGCGTCGCAAACTGCACGTCAATTGTGCCTGCGACGGATTCCGTTAGCGACGCGCCGTAGCCGAACATGTTCCCGGTGTTGAACATGTATCCGAGCGCGGGATCAATGCCCAGACTCGCGAATCGGTTGCCGGATGCCGTTGCGCGAAACGCCGGACCGGTCGCGTCCGCTACCGGAAACAGGTCGCTTCGCAGACGGTCCGGATTGCCAATCGGAACGATAAAATCGAACCCGTTATAATTCTCAGTTGAACACCCACCGACTGGATTACCGTTCGAGTCCACCACCCATGTGGATGCCTGGTTGCTCCCGCCAATAACGTAGCATCCCTGCAACGCGCCGGCATCCAACCGAATTGCCGGTCCTTGTCCTGAGTTACCCGCAAAAGTATTTTGCAAGTAAACGCCTTGCAGCGTCGAACCCGAGGAATTGAATTCAAGAACGGCATTGGTGGTTGTCGTGGCGTCCGAAGTCGTCACATTGTCAAACGTAAGGTCGGACATGGTCGGAAGCGCGACCGATCCGCTGTTTCCCGTCGCATTCGTCACCGTGAAAAAACTGGTCGAGGAGTTCTCGATCGCCGCGATGTCCCGGAATACGATGTTGCCGGGCCCGCTTCCAACGGTGTTCACGCGCTGTATATACTGAAATCCTGCTCCGGTTCCTTCCAGGCCACGAAAATACGCCAGGCCAACCAGCGGCGCCTCGCCGGCAATTGACGCTTCTCCGGTAAGCAGCGCAACGGGCAACGAGCCGCTTCCGGCCTGCAAGCAGCCATTGTCCATAAAAAACCAGAATGTATTTGTGATTTTCAGCGGCGTGTTGTCGGCCTTTCCGGTGATTGTCGTGGTCAAGCAAACGTTGCGCAGCACGTTTTGATTCGACGTGTACATGCTGATCGCCTGGTTTTGCCCGTTGATCGTGAGATTCTCGAACGTAGTCAGCGATATCGGATAAGTCATCGAAAACACTGCCGCGCCATTCGGATTCGCGCCAGCGTTGTTCACCACAAGTCGCACTTGCGGCGCACGATTGAACTGTGCGCCCCCTGTCGAGCTGATTGTGCCGTTTCCTCCGATGAAGTGCAGGCCCGGACACGGTAGCGGAAAGATTGCCGCCGTTGATGGCAACTGCGGCTGAGTCAGAACGTAAACGCCAGGCGGGAAAAAGATGCTGCCGCCCCCGTTCGCTTGAGGGTAGCTGTTGCACACAGCGGTGATCGCCGCCTGAATCGCAACCGTGTCATCGGTCACTCCGTCGCCCTTCGCTCCAAAAGCTGTCACATCCACACGCGGCCGCGGGCCGGTTACAGTTTCATTTCCCAGCACACTCAGCGTGGACGGCGTAAAGGCCCCTGGATTAAAGTTTGTCGTCGTCAACGTCCCGCTGACGGTCGCATTGCCCGCTACACTCAGGTTTCCGCCCAGCGTTAATCCGAACGCTGAGATGTTATTCCCCGCACCTGAAGATGAAACGTCCGCCGGAAGGATTACGTCCGGATAAGTCAGCGTGCCGGTGATCTGCGGCCCGCTGACTTGTATCAGATAGCGGCCGGCCGGAGCGTAGAAATGGTAATTCCCAATTCCGTCGGCTTGGAACGGATTAGGCGAAGTCGTCGTCAGCGTCGCATCGGTATAAAGAGTTGCCAGTGGCGCACACGGGGTGCCTACCGCGGTAGCCTGGCAAACCGTGACGGTTGCACCCGCAATAGGATGACCTGAGGGCCCGAATACAATGTCGTCCCGACGTGAGCCTTGCGCATTGGCTTGCGGCGACGCAACCCCGCTCATCGTCAGCGCCAACGCAATGATTGTGAAGAATCGCACCGCTGCGCTCCTGTCGCTCTTGGACTTGCGCTGCAACTTCGATGTGCTGCGGCTGAGCTGCGCGTCGCGTCGCTCGCCGTGCGCTCCGCGTGTGTCGGACGAGCTCCTCGTTTCAGCAGCCGTTCCGTGCTTGTGGGGCGCGCGTGCGGTTCCCACCAACGAGTCCGCCGGCATGCCAGCACCGCGTCTCATCGCGCCACCTCGTCCCGTCGTCTTTGCGCCACTCGCCTGCATCGCCATCGTGTTCTTTCCTTTCACTCGATAGTTGTCCTAGCGCAGGATGCCGTATCTTTCGATCACCTGACGCGATCCCATTTCCAACGTGCGATGCTCTGCCACGAGCCCGGTATTGGTCCACAAGAATTTACATTTAATGAAAAACACTTCCCGTGCGCCCCGACGATGCAATCGTGCCACCACCCGTCCGGCTGGTAAACTAGGGCGCAACGCTCCGTTGCAAGGCAACGCAACGCCCGCTAAATGAATACAATAGAAGGCTTTAAGTGCTCGGCAAACACTTGTCCCAAGATGAGACGCCGCGTACTACAAGCTCCACAGCAAATGGCGTTAACGTTGCTTAATCATTACGGGACGGTTAACACCATTCCGTCGCTTGCGCCCTCGCAGTTGAGGGTAAATGAGGCAAAATGCGTAAGTTCCCTGAAATGCATCTACACAAACCAACCGCACTGCTGGTTAGAATCTTCGCACTGGCCGTGCTAGCCTTCGCCTTTGCCATGTTACCAAATGTGGCACATGCGGACTCTAACGGCGCCTATCAAATCAGCGGGACGTTGGCGTCCGGCGGCACTTTCTCCGGTACGCTGGATTTCAGCTATAGCTCGGCAACCGGCCAGACCGTTCTTACCAATTCCAATTTCAAGGTGGATGGCATCTCGTACTCCTGCAACGGCGTTACTGGTGGAAATCAGTGCCTCGTGTTCGATCCCTTCGGCGTCGACTATTTTCAGGTGCTTTCCGGCACCAACTTGGTCGTACTGGATTGGGTTCCGTTCAGTTCACCCGGAGCTTTCCCGTCAACAATTAATTTCACTGGCGGCTATGTTGACGTTTTTGGCGTCAAGCTGACGGACACGGTCACCGGCGGCACGGGCTCATACGTCGCGACTCCCGAACCCTCTGCGTTGTTTCTGCTCGGTGCTGGCCTTTTGGGTCTCATCGCGCTGTCTCGGCGTAGACTGAATTTCAACCCGATCGCTTAACCCGATCGAAAACGTTCACTAAAGGCAGGCCTTCGGGCCTGCCTTTTTTTGTCGCCGGACTCGCCAGGCGTTATCCTCTCCCCTTCTTCTCTGCGCCGTCCTTATCGGTTTTCCCCTCATGCATTCCAGCTGCGCCCCGTCCCAGGCCATGCTTTGCCGCCTTCTCCTGATCTAGAATTGCTCTGCAATGCCGGCAGACCGCCACTCCCGGTTTCACCTTCTCCCCGCACGCCGGACAATCCGCCATGCGCACCGGAACGTATGCCCACTCGCGTTCCGAGCCCAGCGAAATCGCGGCCCTGCGATGTAAATCCGAAATTTCTCGGAACGAGTGTCCACGCGCCCACATGGTGTCGCCGTCGGTCACCAGCCGTTGGTAGAAATCGTCGCGCCGCGCGGCCACCACGCTCAATTCCTCCGCCGTAGGACGCGCCCCAGCGCAGACGAACACTCCATGATCCTGCAAATCCTGCAGCAGGTCCTCAGCAATGTCGCGTGCAGAAATAGTGAATGGAAACCTGCGGTTGTCGCCAAGATCGATAGCGTCGCCGCGTGAGGTAATCAGCAGCAAGGAGTAAGCTTCCCCCTTGGTGCGCGCGGGAATGTGATACACCCCGTGGGTTCGTGAAATGTACCAGTCCTGGTCGGATATGGATGCAATCGTCACCGTCGCGGCTGTGTCGCCCGTCGAGCGCGTATCCACCACCATTTTTCCCCGTAATCCAGAAGTCGCCGTCGTGGTTATGTTCAATTGATTTTCCTTTGGTTGATCTCGCAATTGCCACGATGCCCGTCACGGCATCGGCCGTCCCTCTCTGCGCCAGTCTCAATCATTCAAGAGGCTTCCGAGCCCAGGCGCTTGACTTTGCTATTTTCCAGCTACGCTAACAAACGGCGCGCTATGGAACGCCGGCACCGCATCATCCAGCAAATCGTCCGCGTCGCGATCCCAGCGAAGCGCGCGTCGAGCCTCTCGGGCCGAAATCGCGCCCCGGAGTTCCTGCCGCGGTTGTCTGCGCGACCATTCGATCGCATGAACGATCCAGTCGCAGGCCGCCGGCGTCAACGAAATGAATTCTCCGCTCGCGCTCTCGAGCGTGAAGCAGTGTTCGTATTCTCCCCGCATGGGATACGGTCCCAGTGCCGCGATGCGTATCCCGTCCTCCACTTCCGTCGTTTGTGCGTACCATTCTTCCGGAGATCCATAGGATTCTCGCGGCGCCCACCGTTCGATGTGCCAACGATTCAACGGCAAATATTTCGGTACTCGTCGCGTCTCAATCGTCTCGCGCATCACGTTCCCGTTCGCGTCGCGATCCGTCCACCGGCCGCCAATCCACGTCAGGCGCGAACCGCCCCAGACGACCCGAAAATTCGCCTCGCCGTAGCAATTCGTTCCTCCTGCCTGTCCCACGCGCTCTTGGATTTCGTCGGGTGCTTCATGCGTTTCCCGCGTTACACGAATCAACGAGCCTGGAAACGTTTGTACTGTTGTTCTCAATCTGGCTCCCATCAGAGATTACGGCGCGCGCCCGCGCTTCGGTAAGCCCTGCCAAAGAGGTAATGGGCGCGTTCAGATTTCAGGGCGGTCGCTAGTCTTTAGCGACCGCCCCTTTTGTTTTCTGCGTTCATGCCAAAGGGCAATTCAAAGAACCATCACCGGCGCGCGTTAGTATCCTGTCGGAATCGCCAGGTTGTTGATGTAGGCTCCGCTGCGAGGCGATTCGTTCCACACTTGGAATCCCGTGACGAAGTAGAAGATATACGCCGCCGAAATTCCACCGCTCGCACCGTAAATCGGAAACACGGTTTGTCCTCCGACATCGTAAAAATCAATGTCCTGCATCACCGCGCGCCCCCAGTGCGACAAATCCAGGAAATCCACACGCGTCTGGTTGGCATTGATGGAGGATTTAATCGGCACGCCAGCCATGGACTTCTCGCCGGTGAAGAGTAAATCCAGATCGCTGGCGCGCCCGCCCGCACCCTCTTTGATGATCTGCGAAATCGTTACGCCGAGTTGTTCCCATTGGTGCTCTTGTTCCAGTGCCGTGTAAGCGATCAGCTTGGAAATCTGGTTCGAGCCCAAGGCCTTCCGTACTTTGTTGATCGCCAGCCGCACCGCGCCAGGAGTAATCGCGGAATTGTTGCCGTTCACCACCGGCGTCGCCAATTCCACCGGATACGTGGTGCGATTCAAGTTCAGCCATGTTCCCGTCGTCGCGTTCGTCTGGTGATACAGAATTCCAAACAACGACGTCGGCTGCGCCCCGGTTAATCCGTCGTGCACGATCAGGTCATTTACGGACGTACCAGCAGGCAGCGAGTCCACCTGTAGCAGCGAATTGAACGGATCCACCAACAGCACGTTGGCCGAGCCCCGATTGGTCGTCAACGTTGGGTCGTACACCTGCACGGTTTGGTTGTAGTAGAAGAGCTGCGCGCCTGGCGGTTTCGCCATTCCGAATTGAGCAGCCACTCCAGATGGCAATCCAGTCGTCGTGATCGAACCGACAGTTCCCAGCACCCCGTTCCCGTTGGTCTGCATTACTTTGTCGAGAAACGAGCGGAACTGCGCCATCGCGTTCTTCACTTCACGCTTCGCGGTGTTCTCGATGGCCTTTTCCGGGGCGTTCGACGCGTACTCCACCAACTTCGTAATCTCCACGGCATGCCGGAAAAATACCGGCGTCACCTGTGCCACGTCGTAAAGCGTTCCCGACCCGCGACCCAGATCTCCGCCGTCCATATTTGCCAGGCCGGCCTTGCCTCCTGGGCGAATCTGCAGCGGCAAACGCATGTTGCGCGAGCTGACCCGTTCCACATCGCCCCGCTGCTGGATCATAGTCAGCAGGATGTCGTCGCGCTCATATAGCAGGGGAAGCTTGTCGCGAACCTTTTCCAACTGTAACGCAACGGATTGTGCATTCTGCATCTGTGTCATATTGTGAATGTCTCCCTGGGATTGAATTTCGTGCAGCGCGGCGATCCGCCGATCAGTTCCGCGCTGTCTTTCTTGATCGCCCGCAACCTCTGGGCGTCGACGTCGTGCGAATCTTCGCGGGGGTGTCCTCTTCGGACGCGTACATGGAGAATCGAATCGGCATTATGCATTGCCGTGAATTTCATCTGACCGTAATTCACCGTCAACCTCTGCCTCGCACCCTGTCGGCGTACAGTGCGACTTACTCCACCCGGCCTGTACCTCAGTACAGTAGAGCGATTCGTCGAAATCATTCATCATCGAACCGCTCATCGCCGCAGTCGCTACTTGAAGCAGGAACCAGGTCTAAATCCGAACGCAGTGGGCTTGCGCGTACTCCCCCCTCTACGCGCGATGCACGCGCAGGACTTCACATTTTGGGGGAATACCAAATGAACATCTGCAAATCACTTTTCGTAGGGGTGTTTCTGCTCGGCGCGACGCTCACTGCTCCGCGTGCGCATGCCCAAACTACGCCAAAAAACTGCACAGCAAACCAGCAAGCCGCCGTCGAGTGTTTTGTCGCCAATGCCGTCACTACAAATCTGGCCGAACCTCGCCACGGAATGACCCTGGCGCAGTTCGAAGCCTACGGCTTCGCCGTATCGCGGATACTACAAACCCATAGCACTTACCTGGTACTTGTTGGCCTTTCCAGCGCCGTCGCTGACGCCATGCCCCCTGTGAACGCTGACGGCACAGCCAATCCGACCGCGCAAACCGATGCGATCATGCAAGCGGTAAGCGCCGCCAGCAGCGACGGGATCACGCCTCCGCCATCGGGCGTTTCTCTGCTGGACCTTCAGCATTTCGCGCTCGACGTCGCCAGTGCCATGAACGACAACCAGGGCGCCCTGGAATTGCTGACTCCGGGCATTTCCCTTCGCATCATCGATTCGTACATCATCACTGCGACCACGAACGGCCAGGTCAGTTGGACCGACGTGGATGCGAAACTTTCCACCGCAGTCTCCAATTTCATCAGTTCGGGCCTAATGAAAGTTCCACCCGGCATGACTCGGGCTCAGGTGACTTCCTTCGCCGAGTCATTGGCGCAGATCATCCACACCTACAAGGTCGCGACGCGTCGCACCGCTCTGAGCGCGGACTGAAGGCGCTTGGCGATCCGATGATCGCGTCCGCATACGCGGCGACGCAGCCGTTCGCGGTAGAAGGCACAACCCACGAGAAGCCCGTCTATCGCGTCATTTAACACATGTCGCAGAACCCGTCAGGCCAAATGGTGCCGCTTTTCTTTCGCTGAGACGTTTGTTCCTGTCCCACTAGGGCCGTCTGCCCCGTTCATCTTCTCGACTCCAGGTCAGTTGCGTCAATCAGCGCCGCGCGTGAAGATTCGCGTAATGAATCCCACGAAGGCATCGGCGCACGCACCAGTCATCAGCAATCGCGCGCTCGCCCCTAGTGCGGAATCATCATCCATCGCTGGCCGGAGCAACCTGATGCGCACTCTCGTTCCAAGGATCACCGTGGTGATCGTCGCCCTCGCCTTCGCGGCGATATCATCTCCGCCAACGCGCGCTCAAACGCCCAATTGCACCGCCAGCTCAGACGCCGCGGTGCAATGCTTCGTCGCAAATGCGGTCACTACGGGACTCACCCAGCCCCGCTACGGCATGACCCTCGCACAATTTCAGGCCTACGGCGTCGCGGTCACCAAAATCCTGCAAACAGATCAGACCTATCTGGTCCTTATCGGCCTTTCCAGTGCGATCGCCGATGCGCTGCCGCCTACAAACGTTGACGGCACCTACGACACCGCCGCACAGGAAGTTGCCATTGCCCAAATCGTCGCAGCGGCAGCCACCAACGGATTCGTGTGGCCGCCTTCCGGCACCGACCTGCAAGATCTTCAGTGGTTCGTTCAGGACTTGGTCAACAGGATGAACGTCAATCAGCAGGTGCTGCAAATCCTCACGCCTGGCGTCACGTTGCGGATCATCGATTCGTACATCATCACCAGCACCGGCTCAGATGGCACCGTAAACTGGCCGCAGCTCAACACCAGCCTCACCACGCTGGTTGCCAATTTCATTGCTTCGGGCCTGGTCCATCTCACGCCTTCGCTCACCAGCGCGCAGCTCACCGCGTTCGTCACCGCGCTGGCGCAAACAATCAGCACATATAAGACCTCAACCAATCGCACGTCGCTTTGAGCAGCCGCGCTGCAACTTTACAAATTCAAAATATCCGCGTCCGACATTCGCGCGTAATCCAGCTCGCGTGGTGTCACCGCGCGCCGTCCATCATTCCCCGCACCGCCCGATCCCGCTATGTCCACCCGCCGCTCCGCCGTGCGCTGCCGCTCTCGCCGCTCGTGGTTCGCCGAAACCACCGTCGTAGTCCACTCATTCAGCACGCGCTTGGCGACCGCTGGCAACGCCTGGCGTGCACGGCCCGTGACCAGCGAGACGATAGCCCGCTGGTGTTCGTCATCAAGCCCACCCGACCGAAATGCATTCCGCATTTGCTGGCCTAGCGCGCGATTTCCCCGTAGCGTAGTGTCCAGCTCGCGGTAGATTTCGCCCACCACCCGGTTGCGCGCCGATTTTGATATGCCTTCCGGCAGCAGGCGCTCCACCTGCGATTCAATCGCGTCAACGACGCTGGAAACCGCAGCAGCGTTCGTCGAATGGAAAAAATCCACCTGCGCCGGCGTCAGGCCGGCTGCCGCGTCGCGCGGGCGATTTTGAACTTGAACTTGGTTTTGAACTTGTTCTTGCGCCGCCCGTTGCGCCTGATTTGAGTTTTCAGCACGTCCTTGCCGCACGCCGGCGGCGCCCGCACCATCTCCCGACCTTCGAGCGCCATCATCCGCAAGGGCGTTCATCGCGCGCGCCAACGATGCAAAAGCCTCCGGATCCAATTTCGCCACCTCGCGCGCCAATTCCGCGTGATCTTCCGGTCGCCTCGAATAAAACAGCGCATCCATCCGGTTCAAATCCCCAAGCTGCTCCGTCGCGGCCCGCGCTTCTTGCGGCGTAGCAAATGTCTCGCGGTACGCCCCAGCCTCCCGCCACGCTTCGCGCAATTCAGGATTCGCATCAAGCGCTGCTCGCAAATGTTCCGGCTCGAGCTCGCCGCTTCCGTTCGTTCCCGCAGCCTCCGCGTTCGTCGCAGAACTTCGCCGCGTTCCCTTAGGAGCTTCCTCAGCGTCAAAATCCATTTCCAATTGATCGTTCGTGCGCGGCTCCGCGATCTGCGCAGTTGATTCGCGCCCTTCGCCATTCGTGTCACGGCTTCCATCGCGGCGCGGTAGCCGTGTTACAAGACCCAATATTTCATCGTCGCTGGAATTGCGATTCAAAACCGGCGCTGGCGTAATCGTGTTTGAACTCATGCTTTGATCGCCTCTCTAACTCATTAGAAGTGTGCCAATGTGCACCTGGCTCGATAATTCCCTCGTCGGCACCAACACATTGAGCCTACGGTACTTAGCGGTGCTTGCCACCTGTTCAGCCCGTTAGTTTCCCACAATGAAACCACAGTACTATTCTCCTTGCGGCACTACTCTTGTACACCTACAAGTAGCGGGGAAGCTGTACGTTGGTCCAGGGGGACGCGACAGACCCTGCAAATCACTGAGGTAACATCACATGAGCACGCCGCCAAGCGCCTCCGCAGAAACCGTCGCAAAATCCTCATCCTCCAGTTCACCGGTGGGCATCGAACGTCGTCGCCGCAAGCGTGCGAAAATTACCGCGCAGGTTCACATGCGTGGAATAAATACTCCCGAACCCTTCGAAGAGATCTGCAAAAGTGTGGACGTATCGCGCGATGGCCTGCTCGTCACCTCTGCGCGCGCAGGATACTGGAAAGGTCAGCGACTGGACGTTACGTTCCCATATTCCACAGCCGCCGCCGCTCTGAATTCCTCGCAGCCCGCCGAAGTAGTCCGCGTCAGCGAACAAGACGGCCGCTACGCCGTGGCATTGCAATTTATCAACACCAAGTCCGACTCAGCCGTTAAGGTGGATCCCTCCGTCGCGGGCGTGCCGGCGTCTTCCACCGCTACGCACACCAAGCAACAATCAGTCGTGCTCGCCGTCGAGTCCGATCCCAAGACCGCTGAAATCATGCGCAGCATTCTTTCCAACGACGGCTACACGGTCATCATCGTTCCGACGGCTCAGCAAGCGCTGGATATTCTGCGCACCACCATCCCGGTGGTATTTCTCGCTGAAGTCGAAGCGAAAGACATGAGTGGCCACGACCTCTGTCTCATCATCAAACGCAACGATCGCCTGCAGCGCGTCCCCGTAATTTTGCTCACGAAATCAGCGCAGCCCGCCGACTACTCCGCCAGTCACCAGCTCGGCGCTGTCGTCTGCATGGCCAAGCCATTCAAACCGGAACGCCTGTTACACGTGGTGCGCCTGGTAGCTCCGCCGCCAACGGCCCGCAGCGCCTACGGCGCCTCGCGCTACTCGAACAACAACGTCGAACGCGCCATCTAACTTCTGCTACGCCGCGTTACTTGCGCCGGCCGGCATTTACATGCGGCGGAGGCGGCGCGGGCGTTGCAACAGCCGCCTGCTGTTTCCGCAGAAAATCTCGATGGAACAGCGCGTGTGCCCGCACGTTCGTGTACCCCAGCGGCGCTTCAATCTTTGCCACCTGCCCCGCATCGGACGAGAACCACCGCATGCATATCTCCAGTTCCACCGCGTGATTGTCCGCAAACTCGTCCGGCATGATGCTCGGCAGAATCACTTCCGCCTCCACCCCACTAGGCGAAGCAGCGGCAGCCGCAGGTCCTGCCGCTGCCGTCACATCCTGCCGATGCACCACGGGCATCTCCGCCACCAACTGCGCAATTTCGCGATACTGTTTCGTGCGCGACTCCTCCTCTGGAATTACGAATTCCTCCAGACCAATCAACCTCTTGATCAGCGCCGTATTTTCAGGATGCGCCAGAATCGCCTGCATCTGCGGATCGGGATTCGCCAGCAACTGCAGCAGCACCGCGCGTTGCTGCGACCACAAAGTCGGATACTGCTCGTCCGTTTCCGGATAACTGAACAAATTTCCCTTCAGATCAGCCAGTCGAATCCATTTCGATTCGAATGCCGCGCCCGCCCCCAGCAAAGTCACTTCCACATCATTCGGCCGGTTCCGCCGGAAGCAATCCACTGCCAGGAGCATGATGTCGGCGTGGAAAAATTTCATTCGTCGCCAGACCAAACCGATGCGTCCCAT
>Ga0210389_10001515_pt1 | contig 18788 bp, 19 predicted proteins | sample IncBWH28OmetaG_FD_160127 | JGI IMG/M metagenome (GOLD analysis project Ga0210389, IMG submission 160127) | Forest soil microbial communities from Barre Woods Harvard Forest LTER site, Petersham, Massachusetts, United States - Inc-BW-H-28-O ...
CGATACGGTTGCCATGATCGCCGCCCAGACCGCGACCGGCGCGAACAGCATGACGTAGCCGGTGACCTTGAGCATGATATGGGCGAGATCATCGATCAGTCCCATGATCGGCTTCGCCCGTTCCGGCAGCGCACCGAGCGCGACCGCGAAGAACACCGCGAACACCACGATCTGGAGAATCTCGTTCTGCGCCATTGCGTCCGCGATCGAGGTCGGGATCAAGTGGGTCAGAAATTTCTCGATCGAGAAGGCCGACACCGGCAATCCCGTCGACTGCGCCTTGTCCGGCAGCGCGCCCGGGAAGTTGGCGCCGGGCTGCAGCAGATTGACCATCACAAGGCCGAGCAGCAGCGATACGAAGGAAGCGCTGACGAACCACCCCATGGTCTTGGCAAAGATCCGCCCCAGCTTGGCGCCGGAGCCCATATGGGCGATGCCGCCGACAAGGGTTGCGAACACAAGCGGCGCGATGATCATCTTGATCAGGCGCAGGAACAGCATGGCGATCAGGTTTACGTCCGCCGCGATCTCGGCTCGGCTATCCGGCAGATAATTGAAGACCAGCGTTCCCATCACGATGCCGAGCACCATCGCGATCAGGATGTATTGCGTAAACCTGTTGGACATGTCTTACCCCCGTAAGTTCCCAGCAGCTTAGAGTTTGGCAGATTTCGGGGCCGACGCAACACGCTTCCATGGCCATGATGTTACCGTTGTGGAACGCGCGCCATGAGACTAGCCTCTTATGCAACGCACAATGCGGGACTTGCGCATTTCTTGCGCGCTCCCTGCATCAAGAACAGCCACAGGGAGAAAGCCATGACCAACGGTGTCAATCGCCAGGTGCTTCTCGTGGAGAAGCCGACCGGGAAACTCGCACCCGAGCATTTCAAGATGCGGGACGGAACCATCCCGGAGGCACGCGATGGCGAGGCCGTGTTGCGGGTTCGCTATATCTCGCTCGACGCCGCCAACCGCGCGTGGATGCATGGCGCCACCTATCGCGCGGCGGTCGAAGCCAACACCGTGATGGCCGGTGGCGGCATCGCCGAAGTCATCTCCTCCAAGGCGCCGGAACTGGCTGAGGGCGACATCGTGTTCGGCGATACCGGCTGGCAGGATTACGCAGCCGTACCCGCAAAGCACCTCGCCAAGATGCCGAAGGTCGAGCCGATGACCTATCTGCTCAGCGTCTACGGCATCGCGGGCCTCACCGCTTATTTCGGACTGCTCGACGTCGGCAAACCCAAAGTCGGTGAGACCGTCGTCGTTTCTGCGGCCGCAGGCTCGGTCGGATCGATTGTCGGCCAGATCGCCCGGATCAAGGGCTGCCGTGTCGTCGGCATTGCCGGCGGCAAGGAGAAATGCCACTGGCTTACCTCCGAACTCGGCTTCGATGCCGCGGTCGACTACAAGGACGGCGCGGTATTCAAGGCGCTGAAGGCGGCTGCGCCAAACGGCATCGACGTCTATTTCGATAATGTCGGCGGCGAGATTCTTGAGGCGTGTCTGGCGCAGATGAACAATCGTGGCCGGATCGCCTGCTGCGGTGCGATCTCGCAATATGACGGCGCACCGTCGGCGACCGGACCGCGCGGCGTGCCCGGCCTGATTGTCGTCAAGCGCCTCACCATGCAGGGCTTCATTGTGACCGACTATATGGAGCGGCGCAACGAGGCGATCCGCGACCTCCAGTCCTGGGTCGCATCAGGTACGCTCAAGGTCCAGGAGGACGTGATCGATGGCCTTGAGAACACGCCGAAGGCGCTGATCGGATTGCTTGCCGGCGAGAACCGCGGCAAACGGATGATCAAGGTGTGATGCAACTTCGGGCGGCTTGAGATTCATCCGCCAGGCAATTGACTTGTGGCGGCGAAGAACGACAATGAACCGCCGCCGATATTTCACGACCAATATATTATTAAACGTCGGCCAAAACGATGGCTTGCGGCAAAAACGACAGGGAGGACGCCCATGATCGGCACGTTGAGCCGCAAGGCGGCGCTTTGGATGTTGATGGTGACCGTGGGCATCGCTATTGCCACGCCCGCCCGCTCTCAAGCCCCGACCGATGCCCAGCGAAGCGCGATCCGAGCCGAATGCCGCTCGGACTATGAAGCCCATTGCGCCAGCATTCCGCCAGGCGGAATGGCGTCGCTGCAATGCCTGCAGAAAAATATGTCGAGCCTCTCGTCGGGTTGTCAAAGCGCCGTGCGCGCCGTCGGAACTCCGTCTGAATCCAGGGCCGAGCCACCGACAGCTCCTGCAAAGACGGAGTCTGAGCCGGCCGGCGCACCCAAGGAAGACTCTGCCGCGGCTCCGGCCCGGCCAGCTGCCGAGGGCGCGGCCACTCCGAAGGCAGCCACCGCGACCAGCAAGCCGAGCAATGCGAACATTGCCGCGATCCGTAGCGCGTGCCGAAGCGACTATTCGAGGGTTTGCGCCGGAGTACCGACCGGTGGTGCCCCTGCATTGCAGTGCCTGGAAAAGAACAAGTCGAGAGTCTCGGCAGCTTGCCAGAAGGCCGTGGCTGCCGTGAGCGACCATGCCGCGCCACCGACGGCTGGCGGCACCGCTGTTCCAGCTACCGAGGCGACGGCCAGCCCGGCGGGCGCGCCGGCTGCGGCGGTATTGGTGCTTCGGCCGATGCGACCGCGCGAAGAACTGTTCGTGCTGCGGTCGGCATGCGGCCTCGACGCCCGCGCGCTTTGCGCCGGCGTCGCCCCCGGCGGCGGCCGGCTCATGCAATGCCTGGCGGCACGGTCCGCCTCGCTCTCCCCGGATTGCCGTGGCGTGTTGTCTGAATTCGCCGCACAATAAGTCGCAAGCGCGTCAGACATTTTGTCTGACTGCTTTGCTTCGGGGTGTTTTCTTCGGTGGATTTTTGATGGCGCCAAAAGCCGGCACCGGATAGGATGGCCCTAATCAACAGTATACTGTCGATCCAGGGAGGAAGACGTGCGTACCGCCGTCATCGGCGGAGGCCCCGGCGGCCTCTATTTCAGCTATCTCTGGAAAAAGCGCCACCCCGACGCGCAGATCGATCTGTTCGAACAGAACCCCGCGGGCGCGACCTGGGGGTTTGGCGTGGTGTTTTCCGAACAGGCGCTTGAGTTCCTGCGCGCCGACGATCCCGACACGGTGGATGCGATCGCGCCGCGGATGGAGAGCTGGAAGAACATCACCCTCAACCTGCGTGGCGAAAGCGTCGAGATCGACGGCGTCGGATTTTCCTCGATCGGCCGGCTCGATCTGCTCCGGATCTTGCAGGCCCGCGCGGCTTCCGTAGGAGCCGCCCTGCATTTCGAGACGCAAGTCTCGCTCGATCAATTGAGCGGCTATGACCTGATCGTCGCCGCCGATGGTCTCAACTCCATGGTGCGCCGGATCTTCGAAGGCGATTTCGGCACGTCGCTATCCTATTCCTCCAACAAATTCGCCTGGTACGGCACCACCAAGCGCTTCGAGACGCTGTCGCAGACCTTCGTGCAGACCGACCTCGGCAGCTTCAACGCCCACCATTATCGCTATTCGCCCAATATGAGCACCTTCCTGGTCGAGTGCGATCTGGCAACCTGGCAAGCCTACGGCTTCGCCGACAAGACAATCGAGGAATCCAAGGCGATCTGCGAAAAGGTATTTGCCAAAACCCTCGATGGCCATGACTTGATCTCGAACAAATCCGTCTGGCGCAATTTTCCGTGGGTCTGGAACGAGCGCTGGTTCTTCAAGAACATGGTGTTGATCGGTGACGCCTTGCACTCGGCACATTTCTCGATCGGCTCCGGAACGCGGCTCGCAATCGAGGACGCGATCGCGCTCACCAAGGCGCTGGAGTCGGAGCGTGCCGTCAGTGACGCGCTTGGCCGTTATCAGAGCGAGCGCCAGCCGATCGTGAAGAAACTGGTGACGGCCGCACGTACCAGCGCCGACTGGTATGCGACATTCCCGGAACACATGAAACTCGATCTCATGGATTTCGCCTACAGCTACATCACCCGGTCGGGACGGATCGACGATGCGCGCTTGCGCGCAATGGCACCTGCTTTCATGGCCCGCTACGAAGCGTCGCGGCGACGCTCCGCCAGCGGAGGCAGGCCATGACACCTACGGCATCGCTGGAGATCGCCGATCAGGTGCCGACCGACAGCGCCGGCGCGCGCGAGATCGGCTTTGCGATTCCGAGCGTCTACAACGCAAGCCGCATTCTCTTCGACAATCTCGCCAGGGGTAACCGCGATCGCATCGCACTCACCGGCCCGCTTGGTGTCGTGACCTACGCAGAACTATGCGCGGAAGCCTCACGCTGGGGTCATGCCCTGATCTCGCTCGGGCTGAAGCGCGGCGATCGCGTGCTGATGTTTCTCGACGATACGCCCGCCTACCCCGCGGCGTTCTTTGGCGCGGTGCGTGCCGGATTTGTACCGCTGTTGATCAACACGCTGACGCCGCCGGACCTGCTGCAATTTTATCTGGCGGATTCCGCTGCGACCGTTGCTATCGCCGACGCGGAGTTTTGTGCGCGCTTCGACGAAGTCGCCTGCAAGGACACGGCGTTGCGGACGCTGATCGTGGTCAACGGCGAGGCGTCCGGTCACGCGGTCGCGAAGACGGTGATCGCCAAAGACTGGCCGGCGGGCTTTCCGGATCAACTCACCGAGGCCGATACGCATCGCAACGAAATGGCGTTCTGGATGTACTCGTCGGGCTCGACGGGAAGGCCCAAGGGCATCGTCCATTTGCAGCACGACATGGCCTATAGCGACCAGGCCTACGCGCGGAATTTTTTGAAGCTCACGCCCGGCGACATCTGCTTCTCCGTGCCGAAGATGTTCTTCGCCTATGGCTTCGGCAATTCCGTCACCTTTCCGTTCTCGGTCGGCGCGGCGACGCTGCTGCTGCCGGGCCAACCCAGACCGCAGGCGATTTTCGAGGCGATCGCCCGCTATCGCCCGACGGTCTTCTTCGGCCTGCCAACGCTTTATACCTCGCTGACCAAGGCGGAAGGCGCCTCAACGGGGGATTTTTCTTCGCTGCGGCTGGCGGTATCGGCCGCCGAGGTGTTGTCATCAGAGGTCTTCAACGACTGGAAGAAGCTGACCGGTCTTGAGATCATGGAGGGTCTCGGGTCGACCGAAGTGCTGCACATCTATCTCTCCAACCGGGCGGAGACAAAAAAGCTCGGCGCCGCCGGCCTTCGCGTCCCCGGTTACGAGATCGTGCTGAGAGACAGCGACGGCAACGAGGTTGGCGACGATGCCGAAGGCATTTTGTGGGTGCGGGGCGATTCCAATACGCCGCTCTACTGGAACCGGCCCGACAAATCGGCGGAGACCATCCGCGAGGGCGGCTGGATCTATACCGGCGACCGCTTCGTGCGTGATCGCGAAGGTTTTTATTTCTTCCGCGGCCGCGCCGACGACCTGATCAAGATTTCCGGGCAGTGGGTCTATCCGCTCGAGGTCGAGCTGTGTCTGGCCGAACACCCGGACGTGCGCGAGTGCGCGGTCTTTGCCGCCGAGCTGCCGGATCGGCGGATGACGCTCAAAGCCGTCGTCGTGATGAACAAGGCCGCGGCCGATGTGAGCGAAACGACGAAGCGCCTGCAGGATTTCGTCAAGGCAAAATTGTTGCCTTATAAATATCCGCGCGAAATCAAATTCATCGATGAATTGCCGAAGACCGGCACCGGCAAGATCGACCGCCAAGCCGTGATGCGGATGTGATCAAACTCTCCGTCGTCCCTGCGAACGCAGGGACCCATACCCTGCGGCGGCTGTTTTTAAAAAAGTAGATAACGAGCGGCGTGGAAAAACATTACCGTCTGTGGTTATGGGTCCCGGATCGCGCTCGCTGCACTCGCTTGTCCGGGACGACGGAGATAGTTGGCCGCTACCCCTTCAACCCCGTCCCGCCGTAGAGCCAGGCGAGATCGTCGTGCCATTCACTTTGCGACTTCGCGCTCATGATGGCGTTGCGAAGGCGCGCATGTTCGCCGGTGGGGTGATAGATGTGCTCGCCGATGACGCGCGAGAGCAGTTGCACCTTTGCCGTGCGAGGGAAACGCAGTTCGCGGTATTTTTCCAATGCGACAGCGTGATCGCTCCCGTGGCTGCCCAGCATATGCGACAGACACACCGCGTCTTCCATCGCCTGGCAGGCGCCTTGCGCAAAATATTGCAGCATCGGATGGGCGGCATCGCCGAGCAGCGCCACCCGGCCATCGATCCAGCGTTCGGTCGGATCGCGGTCGCAGAGCACCCAGAGCTTCCAGTTGGTGCCGTGGCGGATGATGTCGAGCGCACGCTCATGAATATGCGCAAACCCTTTCATCACCTCTTCTTCCGGCACCGGCTTGCCGGCCACTGGCTCCGGCGCATCGTTGTGGCAGGTGACGACGAGGTTGAACACTTTCCAGCCCGACAGCGGGTAATGCACGAGATGGCATTTCACCCCGGCCCATAGCGTCGCCGCGTTCCAGCGCAGATCTTCCGGCATCTGGTCGGTCGGAATCACCGAACGGTAGGTGGTATGGCCGGAAACGCGCGGCTTGCCGTCGCCGACGACTTGTTTGCGGACGTTCGACCATAGCCCGTCCGCACCGATCAAGAGCGAGCCGGTGACGCGATTGCCGGAGGCCAGGCGCGCAGTGACCGACGAGCCGTCCTGATCGTAGCCCACCACTTCCGAGCTGACGCGCAGGTCGATCAGGTCACTGTCGCGACAGGCTTTCAGGAAAACGCCGTGCAGGTCACCACGATGCACCACGGCATAGGGATTGCCGAAGCGTCCACGAAAAGCCTCACCGAGATCGACATGGCAGATTTCCTGCGCCGTCATCGCATCCATCAGCCGAAGCTGGTCGACATAGACCGCCATGTTGCGCGCGGCTTCGCCGACGCCGAGATAGTCGAAGGCATGAAACGCGTTCGGCCCGAGCTGGATGCCGGCGCCGATCTCGCCCAGGGCGGAAGCCTTCTCGAGCAGGATCGAGCGAATGCCTTTTTGGGCCAGCCCCACCGCCACGGCGAGGCCGCCGATGCCGCCGCCCGCGATCAGGACCGGTTGTGCGCCTGCGCCCGCCATCAGCTCGCCTTGCCCAAATGTTCGAGCGCATCTTCCGCGCGCAGCGGCACGCGCGAGGCCTCGTTGTTGAGATCGACGAGTTGTTCCAGCAGCGTCAGCAGCGTCTTGCGGTCGGCGGGCTTGAGCGGCTGCAAAATCCGCGCCTGGACGCGATCGACCGACGGCATGATGTCGCGCAACAAATTCATGCCGGCCTTGGTCAGATACAAAAGCTTGACGCGCTTGTCTTCGGGCGCGGGCTTGCGTTCGACATAGCTTTTTGCCTCCAGCCGTTCGATCACGCTGCCGAGCGTCGAACGGTCGAACGCGATCACCGCGGAGAGCCGCGTGGCGTCGATGCCCGGATGGGTGCGGATCGCGATCAAGGCGGCATATTGCACCGGCGTCAGGTCGAAGGCCTTGCATTCCTCGATAAAGATCGCGACCGCGATCTGCTGCATGCGGCGGAACAGATAGCCGGGTGCGGTGTAGACCGCGTCCATCGTCACGGTGTCAGCTTTATTCGGCATCGGGCTGTCGCTCCGGTGCGGCGTCAGCGAACGCCTTGAGTTGTTTCGCAGCCGCTTCCGCCGTGAGCAGGCGCGGAAAAGCGGCGACATCGACGCCGAAGCGGCGCGCATTGGCGAGTTGCGGCACGAGACAGAGATCCGCAATGGTCGGCGCGTCACCAAAACAAAATGGCGCCGCCTCATGCGCGATCAGCTTCTCGCACGCGCTCAAACCTTCACGGTTGGCCCACGCCGCCCAGTCCGTGACCTTTTCTTCCGCGAGACCGAGCTCGCGCAGGCGGCTCAGGATTTTCAGGTTCTGGACCGGGTGGGTATCGCAGGCGAGCGCCTGTGCAAAAGCGCGCACCTGGGCCCGGCGCAACGGCTCCTTTGGTAAAAGCGGCGGGGTGGGATGGGTTTCATCCAGCCATTCGATGATCGCGAGCGATTGCGTAAGGATCGCGCCGCCGTCGCCTTGCAGGGTGGGAACCAGGCCTTGCGGGTTGATCGCGAGATAATCGGGAGCGCGCTGCTCGCCCTTGCGCAGGTGGTAGCTGAGCTGTTCCGCACCTAAACCCTTCAGGTTCAATGCGATTCTGACCCGATAGGACGCGCTGCTGCGGAAATAGCCGTGCAGCTTCATCGTCAGCCTCCCATTTTATTTTATAGACCGGCCCTTACCGGCCCTGATTGACGCTACCCAAATTGGCAGTATACTGTCAATCAGGAAACAATAAAGATCGGGAGGTTGGCCATGGAAGCCGTGGTGAAGACGCCGGAACGCGAGGCGTTCTACAAGAAGATCGACGGCGAAAATCTTTCCGCGCTGTGGAACGTGCTCGGCGATCTCGTTACGCCGGAGCCGAAGAGCGCTTGCCAGCCGCATCTATGGAAGTTCGATGCGATCCGCGACTACATGACCGAAGCCGGCAAGCTGATCACGGCGAAAGAAGCCGAGCGGCGCGTGCTGGTGCTGGAAAATCCGGGGCTGCGCGGCCAGTCAAAAGTCACGACCTCGCTGTTTGCCGGGGTGCAGATGGTGGTGCCGGGCGACGTCGCGCCGGCCCATCGCCACAGCCAGTCGGCGCTGCGCTTCGTGCTCGAGGGCCAGGGCGCCTACACCTCGGTCGATGGCGAGCGCACCGCCATGTCACCGGGCGATTTCGTCATCACGCCGTCGATGAAGTGGCATGACCACTCCAACGAAACCTCGGAGCCGATGTTCTGGCTCGACGGTCTCGACATTCCCTTGGTTCAATTCCTCGACGCCTCGTTTGCGGAGCCTTCAAAAGAAGACCAGCAGAAGGTGACCCGTCCCGCCGGCGACAGCTTTGCGCGTTACGGCCACAACCTCTTGCCGGTCGACGAGAAGCGCAAGTCGAAGACCTCGCCGATCTTCAACTATCCCTATTCTTACACCCGAGATGCGCTGGAAGCCGCCAAGCAGCGCGACGAGTGGGACGCCTGCCACGGCCTGAAGCTGAAATTTTCCAATCCCGAGACCGGCGATTTCGCCATGCCGACCATCGGCACCTTTATTCAGCTATTGCCGAAGGGTTTCAAGACCGCGCGCTATCGTTCGACCGATGCGACCGTGTTCGCGGCGATCGAGGGCAAGGGCCGCACGCGGATCGGTGATCAGACCTTCGAATGGGGACCGCGCGACCTGTTCGTGGTGCCGAGCTGGCGTTGGGTCACCCACGAAGCCGACGCGGACTCGGTACTGTTCTCGTTCTCCGATCGCCCGGTGCAACAGAAGCTCGACCTGTTCCGCGAAGACCGCGGCAACGCGTGAGGATATAGTTCTGTCCCTCGTCATGCCCGGGCTTGACCCGGGCATCCATCTTACTCCCCTATGGCAACAAAGGCGGGAGGCCAGGCCATAGGCGGAGCAGAATCGTGACCATATTCAAACTCAAGACCGCAGTACCCGTCTACGTCACGATCACGAGCCTTTTTTCCTACGCCATCACGCTCACTCTTTTCAGCTCTTCCGCGAGCGCCGTGGAGCAATGCCGCTTCATCCAGGCCAAGCCGGAGCGCGAAGCCTGCTATCAGCGGCAGGAGACCGAACTCGCCGCGAAAAAGAAACCGGAGCCGCGCCGCGACCCGACCATGGAAGCGGTCCAGCAGATGAAACAAGAGGACCAGGCGCTCGACCGGCAGATCCACGGCATTTGTCGCGGCTGCTGAGCCTTCTGCCGTCATTCCGAGGAGCGCAAGCGACGACGCAATCCAGTAGCTTATCTTTTTGTTACTGGATCGTTTCGCTGACGCTCACGATGACGAAAATTAGAGCGCGCCGGCCCATCCGGCGAACGCATCGAGAATTTCGTTCATCACTTCGCGGTCGTTTCGGCCCGAGCGCGCCAGCACGTGAAAGGAATGATCCGCGCCGTCCTCCAGATGCAACGTCGCGAGGTGCCCGAGATGTTTCACCACGCCTTCGATCAGCGCCACTTCCGCGAGGCTGTCGCGCGTGCCCTGGAGAAACAGCATCGGGACGTCGATCTTGGCGAGATGATCGGCCCGCTCGATCGAAGGCTTGCCGGCCGGATGCAGCGGAAAGCCTGCGAATGCAAGACCACGCACGCCTGGCAAGGGTGCTGCGCCCTGCGCCTGCGAGGTCATGCGGCCGCCGAAGGATTTTCCGCCTGCGATCAGGGTGACGCCGGGAAAAAGCTGCGCCGCCTTTGCGACCGCCGCGCGCACCGCGGCTTGTGCGATCGCGGGCGGATCGGGCCGCTTGCTACCCCTTTCCATGTAAGGAAACTGATAGCGTAGACAGGCAATGCCGCGCTCGCAAAGGCCGTTCGCAAGCGCCCCCATGAAGGAATGCGTCATTCCGGCGCCGGCGCCATGGGCGAACACATAGCACGCGCGTGGCGCGTCGGAGCGCGAGAGCAGCGCCGAGACCGGTCCGGACTTTCCGGTGTCAATCGTGAGCGGCTGTGGCGCGACGGTCATTGATCTAGCCGCGACGGATCAACGCGGAGACGTTGCCGCTATCGATCTTGTGCCGAACTGTGCTCGGCAATTCGAGCGCGTCCAATGCCTTGATGGTCTCGCGCACCAGATAGCTGCCGCCCTCGGCATCGAACGGAAAGTCGCTCGCAAACACCACTTTGTCGGCGCCGAAATAATCGAGCCCGCATCGCGTGGCGCCAACGGCGCCGGAGAGCGCAGTGTCGGCAAAGAACATCTTGAAATAGTCTTCTGGACGCCGTTGCAGCGGTCCCGGCAACAGGGCAGCATCGGCGGGAGGCGTGCGCGCACCCATCTCCAGCCCCCAACCTTGCACGATGCGGCCTTCGAAATAGGGAATCATCGCGCCCATGTGGTGGGTGATGATCTTCAAATCCGGATGGCGGTCGAACAGGCCGGAAAATACCAGCCGCGCCATCGCAACGCTGGAATCATAGGGCCAACCGAAACACCACCAGATCTCGTAGCGCGATTTTGTCTCGGTCGGATAATCCGGCGCGGGTCCACGGATCGGATGCAGCCAGATCGCCAGACGGCGCTTTGCGATCTCGGCAAAAACTGGATGGAAGCGTGGATCATCGAGCGGAATACCGCGCATGTGGGTGCAGAGCTGAAAACCGGCCGCGCCGAGTGTCTCGGCCCGCGCGACCTCGGCTACTGCGGCGTCAACATCATGCAACGATAGTGCCGCGGCGAATGCCGGAAAGCGATCGGGATGGCGGGATACGAGTTCGGCGAGCCCGTCATTCATCAGCCGCATCAACTCGACCGCAGCTTGACCATCGGCCAGATCCTCGATCGCCGGCATCGACGGCGTGAGCAACTGGCGGTAGCCGGCAAAACCATCCATCAGGCGAAACCGGTGATCGAGATCGTAGAGCGACTTGAGTTCAAGCCAGCGCTTGAGCGGCCCGGCCGCCGACGCCATGGTCTGGAGCCTCTCAAAATAGGCTTGTGGAAAAATATGGGTCCAGGCGTCAATCCGGTCAGGCATGCGGGGTTCTCACCGGGACCCGCGCCGTCGCGAATCGATCCCTGATCTGGCGGAGGAAATGATCAAAACTGACTCGAAAACTGGCGATCCCGGCATGACTCGAACATGCGACCTACGGTTTAGGAAACCGTCGCTCTATCCGGCTGAGCTACGGGACCGGAGCTTTCCGCCGCACCGGCGGGAACTGGCGGCTTCATACCAGAACGAGCGCGCGCTCGCCAGTCTTTGAACGAAGACTTCTCATTCGTCATTCGCTGTCTTCTTGAATGCGCTTTTCGTCGGCCAGCGCCTTTACCTGGCCAGGCGTTTCGGTGACCAGCCATGGTCTTTGCACCCCTGACCAATCCACTACTCGCGGCTCGAGGGAAACAAGCGCCTTTGCTCCTCTCTCCCGGTCGGCCTGAAGTGGCGGTTCGATAACGTATTTTATGCTGCTCGCTCTAATATGCAGCTCGCCGCTTAGTGAATGAAGGGTAATAAATTTAGTGTCGAGCTGGAGCTCCTTCAGGAAATTCTCCGGGGAGTCGTTGATCGAAAGCGGGATTTCAGCAATCCCCCAAACGTGTGGCGTTAATGCTCCCCGATTAACCTCCGAATTTCCCCGGACAGGTTTAAGCGTTACGGCCAAACTGTACGTAGGCGCCACTGCTATCACCTTGTTTGGATCGAAAATGTACGTGGTTTGATTTTCACCTAGCTTCATGGCCGCGAGAGGCGGCAGTTTGGCTGCATAAGCTACGACCGGCATGAAGAGCGCAGCGAACAGGATGGGCGTGGCGAATTTCGATTCCATTGCCGTTCCCTATATCTGGATTTGATACGCAAGCTGCACAGGTTTGCGGCCACCTCGCGGCGCATCCAGTGTAGCGACTGCGCTTCAGGAGTAGAGTTTACGGGTCGTCGCGCTCTTTTCCGAAGCATCTGGCCCGCGGAACGTACCGAACACACCATCCAGCGTCGGGTTGCTGACGCCGAACCAGTGTTTCTCGCTGATGAAGTGATGGCGCAAATGGTACTGCTTGATCCAGCGGCCGAACCTGGTTCGCGGCTGATAGGGAATGTGGGCGATGTAGTGCACCCATTCATAATGCAGGATCGCCAACATCATGCCGAACAGCGCGGACACGGAGGCCTCCGCGCCAAACACCAGCGCGATGAGCCCGGCGGCAACGGCGAGATTGGGTACCAGAAACCAGATTGGCAGGAACAACAGGTCGAGCCGGCTGGGCTCCACATGGTGATCGTAATGCAGGCGGTGTTGCAGCTTGCGGGCTGGCGGCCACGACAGTGGCGGCGCATGAAAGGCAAAGCGGTGCATGCCGTATTCGCTGAGGTAAAACAACAGCGCGCCGAGCAGCATCAAAGCGGGCCTCGGCTCGATCCAACCGGACAAAAACACCAGCCCCAAGACGGCAACCCCGGCCAGAAGCGCAGCCACACTGCCGTGACGAAAAAACACGAGGAACATCGTTAAGCCGTCCTCCCGCAATTGCCCTGTTATTTTTTCTTCGGGCGATGAAGCGAAAATACAGGAGAAGGCAGCCGGCCGCCAGCGGCTCCTTACCGGCGAAACGAAGATGTGCGCCTCATTTCTGTTTCGGATGCAGCTCTGCTTTCCGCGCTTGCAGCTCGGCGATCAGGGCCGTGATTCCGTCGATGGTAAGCTGGTCGGTCATCGCTGCCATCACTTTCTTGTAGTGCTCGATCTTTTCGTCGAGCTGCTCGCATACATCGCACATCCAAAAGTTCCATTCTCGCTGGCGGCCGGCAAGACCCGCTGCTGATATGACGGCCCAACCGCGAATTGGTTCACGGGACACATCATCGTCAACGCGACAATCCTCCTCTCGCCGATGCGCTACCCGGCCGGTACCTTCAACTTCGACATCCACGAATAATAAGGCGCCGAACATGAAACGACCCCCGACGACAACGCCCAGGATTTCCAGCGCACAGCCATTCGGCTTCGTTCGACCATCGATGTCGGCGTTGCTTGTCGCGTCGCTACTAGCGGGTGCGGGCGTTGTTGCCGGCTCGATTCCTGCTTTGGCCCAATCGGCATCGCTGACCGGAACTGCCGCGTTCGGCGACTGGCGCGCCGACAGGCCGGGCCTCGTCCGCCTGATCCGTCCCTCCGATTTACCGAAACCGGGAGCCACCGCCTCGTCCGCCAATGTCTCGCATGTGGTCCCGCGGCCCGCTTCGGCGACGCCCCAGGTGCCCGCCGGGTTCAAGGTCGAACTGTTGGCCGCGGGCTTGAGCGGACCGCGCGAAATGAGGACGGCGCCGAACGGTGATATTTTTGTCGCGGAAACGCGCTCGGGGCGAATTCGCGTGTTGCGGCTTTCGGAAGACGGCTCAAAACCCGTCAAAAACGAAATCTACGCCGACGGCCTCCGCCAGCCGTTCGGAATCGCGTTTTTCCCGAGCGATCATCCGCAATGGGTCTACGTCGCCAATACCGACAGCGTGGTCCGCTTTCGCTACCAGGACGGTGACCTGAAAGCCGCTGACAAGCCTGAGACTGTGGTCACCGAGCTGCCGCACGCAGCCGGGCATTCGACGAGAGACATCGTCTTCATCGAGGGCGGCAAGCGGATGCTGGTCTCGGTCGGTTCCGCCAGCAACGACGCGGAAGGAAACAAAGACAATCCTTCCGACGATTCGAAACCCGCGCTCGGCGCGAGTTCAGGCTATGAGGCCCGCCGCGCCGATGTGCTTTCCTTCAGCCCCGACGGGACCGACGCGAAGATCTTCGCCACCGGAATCCGCAATTGTGTGGGGCTTGCTGTTCACCCGACCACGGGCGACGCCTATTGCTCGACCAACGAGCGTGACGGTTTTGGCGATGACCTCGTCCCGGACTACGTCACCCGCGTGCGCGAGGGCGCCTTCTATGGCTGGCCATGGTTTTACATCGGTAGCCACGAGGATCCGCGTCATGCGGGCGAGCGGCCGGACCTGAAGGACAAGGTCACCGTTCCCGACATCCTGATCCAGGCGCATTCAGCCTCGCTCGGGCTCACGTTCTATGACGGCAACGCATTTCCTTCCGAATACCGCGGCGACGGCTTTGCCGCCGAGCACGGCTCCTGGAATCGTGCAAAGCGCACGGGCTATAAGGTGATCCGCATCCGCATGAAGGACGGCGTTCCGACCGGCGAATATCAGGACTTCGTGACGGGCTTTGTCGCCGGCGATTCCGATGTGTGGGGACGCCCGGTCGGCGTCACGGTCACGCGCGACGGCGCGCTCCTGGTCTCGGAGGACGGTAACGGCACGATCTGGCGCATCACGCACTAGCGCATGATCCGGAAAAGTGTGGAGCAGTTTTCCCTCGCGACAAACGCGAAGGCGTTTGCACGGAGATCATGCGCAAAAAATAAGTAGCAAGGCGAGCGCGGACACCTACTCGCAATATTCCATGCCGTTGAACACAAAACACTTCGGATTTTCCACATAGGGAAAAGCCCGGTGTACGAAGTGCCGGTGGATGGGCGGTCGCATCCGCTCCGGATAATGTCGCACCGTCGGCCTCGTACAGCGGTCGTTGATGTCTTTGTCGGCAACCGGCTTCCACGACACGCGATCGCCATCGGCCATGCACGTCAGTATCAGCGACTTCTGAACGCAAACAAAAGCCCCCTCGCTATAGGTCTTGCTTTCGTAGAGACAGACCGGCCTGGCGTTGGGCTTGGATTCTGGGGCGGCCCAGGCCGAATTCCAAGCCGGCCCCAAAGCCGCACCTAGACAGGTTGCAAAGGCCAGCATCCGGATCAAACGATGCATATTTCAGCTCTCCTTCGGGAGGTCACGCGCGGCGGGCCTGAGACGGTCGGAGACCCAACAAACTCTGCCCTCACGGCAGCTTGCCGGTTAAGGCCCCGATTGATATGAAAAAGCGTAACAAACTTTGGGGGCCGGGGGTGAGGTCCGCATTCCTTTTTTTAATTGGATTTTTACTCTGCCTTTCGACAGATCCGGCGCTCGCTGACAAGCGAGTCGCGCTCGTCATCGGCATGTCCAAATATCAGCAGGTGCCCCGGCTCGCCAATCCCGCGCGCGATGCCGACGCGGTGGCGGCCCTGTTCAAGCAGGCCGGCTTCGATACCATCAACAATCAGCGCGACCTCGGCATCGTCGACTTGCGCCGCGTCATCCGCGAATTTTCCGAAACCTCGCGCGACGCCGATATCGCGGTGGTCTATTACGCCGGGCACGGCATCGAGGTCGACGGCACCAATTATCTGGTGCCGGCGGACGCCAAACTGGTCAGCGACTTCGACATCGAGGACGAGACCGTCTCGCTCGACCGGGTGCTCAAGGCGCTTGAGGGCACCAAGCGGCTGCGGCTTGTGATCCTCGACGCCTGCCGTGACAACCCCTTCGCCAACACGATGAAGCGAAGCCTCGCCAGCCGTTCGGTCGGCCGCGGCCTCGCCAAGATCGAGCCCACGATGTCGGACACGCTGATCGCGTTTGCGGCCAAGGCGGGCGCGGTGGCAAGCGACGGCGACGGCGCCAACAGCCCGTTCGCAATGGCGCTGGTGAAGCACATCGCCGAGCCCGGACTTGATCTGCGCCTCGCCTTCGGCCGTGTGCGCGACGACGTGCTCAAAAGCACCGGCAACCGTCAGGAGCCGTTCGTCTACGGCTCGCTTGGCGGCCAGACCATGTCGCTGGTTCCGCCCGCGGCGAAGCCGGTCGATCCGGAGACCGAAGCCCGCGTCGATTATGAACTCGCCGCCCAGATCGGCACCAAGGAAGCCTGGGATTCCTTCCTCGCCAGCCATCCGAACGGCCTTTATGCGAACCTGGCCCGGGCGCAGACCAGCAAGCTCGCGGCTGCACAGGAATCCCGCACCAAGGCGGACGATGCGCGACGGGACGCCGAAGAGCAGGCCGCCATGAAGGCCGCCGAGTTGCGCAAGCAACTGGAAGAGCAGAGCCAGCGTCAGACGGCCGAGGCCAAGCAGAAGCTGTCGGAGCAAGCCAAGAAAGATCTCGAAGAGGCCCGGCGCCAGGTCGCCGAGCAGGCCAAGAAAGAACTCGACGAGGCGAAGCGGCAGGTCGAACTTGCGCAGCAACAGGCGGAGGCCGCCCGGCAACAGGTCGAGCAAGCCAAACGTCAGGCGATCGCCGAAGCGCAGCGCCAGGTCGAACTCGCCAAAGCCGAGCAGGCCAAACGCACCGCCAAAGAAGAAGCCGACAAGCTCGCGAGCCTGACACCAGACCAGACGGCGCCCAAACCGCCGGCATCGCCGCAAATCGATCAGGCCGACGTCACGCGCCTGTTGCAGGCTCACTTGAAACGTGTCGGCTGCAATGCCGGCAATGTCGACGGCACCTGGGACGATAGTTCGCGCAAGGCGCTCGAACTGTTCAACAAGAACGCCAACACCCAGTTCGACGTCAAAGTCGCGAGCCTCGACGCACTGGATGTGGTGCGCAGCAAGACCGACCGCGTCTGCCCGCTGATCTGCGCCAAGGGCCAGAAGGAGGATGGCGGCCGTTGCGTCCAGATCAGCTGCGGCAGCGGCAGCTTCCTGAATTCGAGCGGCGCCTGCGAGAAGCGCCCCGAACCGGCGCCGAAACCGCGCACCGCGACACAAGACCCGGCGCCACGGCAGCGTGCAGCCCCTGCGAGCGGCGGTGGCGGCGGAAAGTGCTTCTCCTTTAACGGCCGAAGCTACTGCGAATAGCCGACCGCGTGTTTCGGATGACCCGATCGAAAATCAAGTCCGATGAAATTTTATGCAGATGATTGGAGCCTGACCAAATGACTTACCGTATCCCCGCCGCCATCCTCGTGCTCGCCATCACCACATCAGGCGCCTTCGCCGCGCCTGCCCAGCTCTACGGCAAGTCGGTGATCGTCAGCTGGACCGAAAACCGGATGCAAACCACCGACCGAGACGCGGCTCCGACCGCGGTGACAGGGACCGGACAATTATCGGTCTATGTCAGCGACAAAGGCCGCGCCTTCAGCCGCGTCAGCATGTCGGTTTCAAGAGGGAACAGAGGAACAAGGTCGGGACAACGCGACACCGTGCAGGGCGACGGCTCGGCGAGGGCCGTCAGCTTTAGCGGCAACTCGATGAGCGCCAGCATGCCGCGCGGCAACGTCGGCGCGATGTTGGTCGCGGTCACCTTCGATTCGGGCTTTCAGGGATGCAGCGCGCATGTCGTGACGGGAAAGACGGGTGGCGCGCAGTCTACACGCGTCACCAGCATGATCACCGGCCGTCAGTACGATTTCTATTCGGTCAAAACCAGCGGCGAGAGCTGCTCGATACAGAGCGGCAACGTTTTCGGCAACTGATTTTGCACATCGATCACCAACTCTTTCAGGGTCGACAAGCCGGTCAATAATGGCGACAATCTGCGGCGCACCGGGTCCCTCGCAATCACCGCAGAACAAAGCTCTTGACCGCTTCGCGCAACCAGATCGTCTTGATGGCCGCCATGATCGGCTGCGCCGTGCTTTCGTCATCGCAGGCGAACGCGCAGTGGTGGTCGCGCGGACCGTCCGATTTCGAGGAGTGCGCCGACGTCGCCGAGAAGGCCGCGAGCAGGGAGGCCAAAAGGGCCGCGCTTTCCGAATGCAATGCCAAATTCGCCGGCCGCCGCAAGCCTGGCGGCGGCTATACCTATTTCGATTTCATGCAAAATCGAAGCTTCGATATCGCAGGCCCCAATCCGACGCCGGAAGAGCAAAAGCAGATCGATGAGCAATATGCCGTCTATCTCGAAAATCAGCGGCGTCGAAGTATCGCGGCGGCCTTTGCCGCGAAGCAGCAGCAATTGCAGCAGCAGGCCTCGTTGACGAGCGAGAACGAGCGCGCGGCGCCCGTGACCGGCAGCATCGCCAAGCCGCCCGTGCCCGCAAGCGATCCCCGGCGCGCCAAGCAAGCCGCTTGTCAGCAGCATTCTTTCTCATGCGAATGGCCGCGGCTTTCCGAAAGCATCAAGGACCTGAAAAAGGCGCTGTTCGGACCTTCGTCGAGCAAGGACAAACACAGCTAGTTTTCCGGAACTCCCGCCCGAATCTGCTCGACGGTCAATCGCGGCGAGCCTTGTTTCGCCGCCTCGGCATCCCTGATCAGCGCCACGATGCGGCGCGACAGCGGAACATTCAATCCACGACGGTCGGCGATTTCGGTGATGACGCCCTGAAGGTAATCGATCTCGGTGCGACGGCGACGCTCGAGGTCTTCCCACATCGACGAGCGCGC
>Ga0210389_10001517_pt1 | contig 18783 bp, 30 predicted proteins | sample IncBWH28OmetaG_FD_160127 | JGI IMG/M metagenome (GOLD analysis project Ga0210389, IMG submission 160127) | Forest soil microbial communities from Barre Woods Harvard Forest LTER site, Petersham, Massachusetts, United States - Inc-BW-H-28-O ...
CGCCTTGCTCATCCGTTTTCGGCTCAGCAGTTGCTACTCTAATCAGACTGAAATTCCGAGTCCATCTCATTATCGTCCTTCTTCCGTAGCGGGTGACCAGGCAAGTTCACAATATCTAGTCGTCTAATCCCAGTTACCTCCCACTCCACTCCAGGAACTAAATCCGGATGAGCGTCTCCAAGTTCTATAATTACAGTATGAGATTTTTTATATTCCTCTAACTCCTGCTCATTCAGTGACACCAATGTTTGAGGGATTTTCAGCCCCATCTCTTCGCCTGGAATTAGGTACAGTTTCCTAGAACCAGGTAGCTTGATAGTCTCCATCTCTCCCAGAAGGATCTCTTCTTGAGTCATCGGCATCTAAGAAGTTCCCGACAACAGATATGATTCTGGCTGAGAAGTATGAAACCATGCTTCCTGCCATTGTTTTACCTGTGCAGAGCCATTTATTACATCAATGGTCTCATACTCGTAATAACCTCCGCGAGTCAGTTCCAAAGGCTGGTGAATAGCTCCCAGATAATCATACCTAGTGCCAGTCACAGCCAAATCCCCACCATAATATGATGGAGTTACAAAGTCCGAAACAGATATGCTGCCAATCTTATAGGTGCTCTGCTCCACCGGATCAGCGACTTCCTTCAAGTATCCTACTATCGGTAAAGAAGGCTTAGACCATATGAAATCCGATCCAGAAGGATCAACCAACATCTCTATCACTTCATGTGATAGACCGGCAGTCCAATTACCCTGATACTGTACAGTAGCCGCAGGCACACCACTATCTGTCATGTAGTGAACACCAGCAAAAAAGGAATACTTGCTGACATTAACTACCCAGTCCCCAGCTGGCACTTGACTCAGGTTAGTATAGCCATGAACTACAGCCGACACACCCCAGATTGGAGCCACATCACGCTGAATTTGCTTGTTTATGGCAGCTACAATATTAGCTCGTTTGGATGCCGGAACCGGCATGCCCTTTATCATAGCAGTTGCACTAGGCATGTTGCCAAAGACAATAGCGATGTTGGGTATAGACCCTGATGGGAAAACTCGCGGCTCAAGAACATCCATCGATAAAAATCGATGACGCATGTTGACACCCCACTCTAATCAGGGAGCTGCGCCTTCTTTGTCTTCAGTTCGAATCCATTCCTTTTGAGCCACCAATGCGCTTCCCTCAGCGATTGGAAAGGTATCCCTTCAGAGCGCTGAACTCCATTCGGGACAACTACAAAACAGTATTCTCCATGACGCACATCTCGCACAATAAAGTGTGGCTTTTCGGTCCACGGTGAGGTATATGGTCCTTCAGGCATCTTCATCCTCACCATCCTCCTTCAGGAGCCATCCAGCCCGACACAAACTCACTCGGCTCATCCCCATCTCTGACGAATTCAATCTTCACACGCACCCAAAGTCGATCACTAAAAGGGCGGCGCTGGAACGTTCTACCTGTTACAACAATGTTCACTGCAGTGACCACACCTTCATACTGATAGGAAGGAAGGTAGAACTCGGCCTTGTCCCAGTCGGAACTCTCAAGCCTGGTCGACCCGAACCACTCGTCTGGTTGGATAAGAGTGCCTACCTCAACTCGGTGGAGCTTGCCGTAGATCGTGACTTCGTGCGATTTTTTCTGAATGGTTGTGTCGTTCATACATAACTATACTATCGCCTCAATCAGTTTTCTCCATTCCGGACAAATTTAATGGTTTTCCATTCGTCACAATATCCAAGAGTTTCTTGGCCTTGAAGATCGAGTCAAATTTGACCCCCATCTCCTGGAACCGCTCCCTGGCTCCTTCCTCACGATCCACTAAGGCAAGTACCTGAACCACCTCACACCTCACAACCTCCTGAGCCACTTTCACAGCCAGTGCAGCCGAGGCTCCCGTGGTGCACACGTCCTCGACAACGATCGCCTTGTGCATACAGGTAATTCGTCCCTCGATACCTAGATCCTGGCGAATGTAGAAACCCTCCTTGATCTTGTGTTGTCGTCTCCAGTAGTGAACTACAGTTGCCGCTACCAGAGGAACTGCTCCCATTGCAGGACCACCGATCGAATTAAATGTCATGTCCTTTATGTGGTGATAGATCGTCTTGCCGATCAAGTACGCTCCATCCCCACGCACGTAAATCTTGCTCAGGTCGATGAAGTAGTCGCTTTTCCTACCAGACGACAGAGTAAAGTCACCTATCTTCAGACAGTCCTCAATGATCAGATTGCGAAGATGCTTCTTACAACGTCTCATAGGAACTCCCTACTTGGTTGGAAAATTTGTTTACCGTCAAACTTAATCTCGGCGAGAGCGTCAACCTTTCAGAGGTGCACCTCTAGTCAGCCTTACCCCCGCCGAGACATTCATGCAAAAAAAAGCACCTATAACCAGGGCAACGGTTTCAACCCACCGTTCCAAAAACCCCTCTCTATCCAGAGACTGTTTTATGTCTCCGAATTAAGAATGAGTCCCTGCACCAGATGCCGTAAGTGCTCCGCCATTTTGTGGGCGTTTAAGCATCGTCGACATCCATGGGAACCCTGGTCTCACCTAGCAGACATTTAATAGAAATGATCTGTTAAAACTGTATGTGGGGGCTTCCGCGATCGGCGAACCGGACGGAAGCCCCCCGTCGGAATGAACATGGTGTATTTCTCTCTGTATTTGACAAACACTGACTGACAGGGACGTATCCCCGTCATGAGAGTTAAGGGAGTCGGACCCTCAATCAACCCGTCAAACGGTTGATCAAGAGTTCAAGACTGTCGAACCAACCCACCGAGGGGACGGGTACTACGTAGGACTGCCGACCGTAGTAGCGGAACTTTCAGGACAGGTAGCCAATCTGCCTGTCGGTGGGTTAGATCGCGAGCCTTGAACCATCGATCAACCCATCAAACGGTTGATCCGCCAAAATCGACTCTCACCGTCCTATACCCCAGGGGTATCATTTTTTCTCTTCTTTTCTGGAAGAAGCATCTCATAAGAACCCGATTCATAGGCTGAGATAGGATGCCGTGATCGACCCAATACTGCAGTAAGCCCAACTTGAACCAAAGCCGCCACCATAAGCATAAAACTCATATAAAACCTCGCGGAAACCAACTCCCGAAATCCAGACATGAGCTGCCCGTATCCAACTCTTCCCCGATCTTGTAATTCCTTTGCAGTCAAAGTGACCATATTCATTATATTTCTACCCTCACCCATCAACAGATTTTTCTGTATGTCTTCTTGTTTTCCTCCTTTCTTGATCTCGATATTTTTGTCAAGAAACACTACTTCATTCCTCACCAATTCAGTAAAAGCATCAACTCTCCTTTGATCAGGCGTATCCTTGTAGAATTTTTTAGTATCCTCAAGTTCCCTGCCTAATGTCTCTTTTAACTTATCATAAGAATCTAAATAAGATTGATCAGCAGTAATCAAAAAAGCCCTCTGGCTCGATTCCATCGAATTCATCGTATCCTCCACTTCAACAATAGCCGTGATCTGCTCATAAAGAATATCTAGTTCCCCCATTCTGTTTCGGGCTTCATTGTAAGAAAGGAATGCAATCCCTCCCATGACAAAAAGACCTAAACACAAGATGTAAAACATAACATGAGATCTGATCGGAGGCTCTATCCGATAAGGTAACAAAGTCTTCGAGGCTACCAAGATCAAGTAGATCAAGATTTCGCCCGAAACTAAAGATACTAATACCCATGTCCAGAGCATGCTACCCTCCTCTCTTCTCTTCGTTTACTCTCTTGGTTAATTCGCCCATATACCCGCTAATCCGATCTACCTCTCTCTTAAGGGATTCTACAGTGCCACTTACCTCCTTCTCGCAGTGATCCACCACTTTTTGTAAAGACTGTTTAAAATCATCACGCAGTTCTTTATCTTTTCTGCTCTCCTTATCGAGAAGAGTATCCAGAGACACTCGAAAATCAGCTGTAAGTTTCTCTACTAACTTATCCCGGGACTCAATTAGACCGAGAATCTGCTTGTCCTTATTTGGCAGGTGCACAAACAAAAGCCATCCGAGCACTGATCCCAGCAAACCAGTCCCAACCCAGCCCGCTCCTCCCGACAAGGGATCTGTTGGAATTTGAGCAAACAAGATCAACAGATTCATTTGATCCTCTCTTTAAAAAATCTTCTAATCTCTCTCAATCCCTCCCTACTCAATCTAAGGTATAATTGCTCAGTACTCGATGATAACCCACTTATCTCTATGAATGAAACTACGCTGTACGATAAACTTATGATCGCTTTTTGCTTCTAACTCTCTCGCCATTTCGAGCGCTTCCTCCTTGCTGGAGTATTGTTCCGATCTCATCTTTCCCTGGGGGACTTCCTTGTTCCTTGGTTTCTTGTGGCCCCTCTGAGCCATACTCCACCTCCTTCCTCCTTCCTATAAATAGTTTGTCGCCTGGATAAAGAGCCGCCACCTGAAGTGGATCATCCCTGTTAAAGATCCAAAGCTTAATCACTTCTCGATCGGAATGCGTTTCAGGACCGGGGAGGATAAACCAATGTCGATTCTTATCAACGAGGATAGCATGCATCCCCTCGATCGCCTTCAGACAATCAATCTCGTGCTTCAGACTCTGGATATATTCCTGAGCCCATTGAGGTAGAGTCGACAGGTTCTTGTTTGTGTAACTTTTTTTCACCGTAACGATCCCGTAAGTAAAAATACTCTTGATTTAGAAATTGGTAGTAGTCCATGATTTTCAGTGCGAAAAGCCACTGATCATTCGACAAGAGATCCTCCATCTGAAGCTTATCAAAAGCCCGAAGAATCTCTTCAGCATCGTCCTGAGATATATGCATCTATTCAAAAGTCCTTGACAAAGAACTATAGGATCTCATGCCGGAATCAAAAGAGAAAATCTCTCCCGAATCTTCCTATAATTACGCTTCGCTATAATTGGATGGATTCTGGCTCCTGCGGATTTCTCTCGGAAAATAATCTGTTGGATATCATCCAAATCAAAATGAATAGAACCTGGAGCCCAATGCTCACGCTCATCCTGGAAGTCCTCAATCTTGTGGGTAAAAGTATACAATGCCCACTCTTCAGGTGATGCCTCTTCCTCTCGACCCTTAAAGAACTGAGAGGCAAAGACACCATCATACACGACTTCTGTGAAGAGCTTGTACCAGTCCCGATCTGGCTTGAACACAAATGTAAACGGCCCATGCGAGTCGATCAACCGGGAAGACATCGATATCCCTCGATCCCGATTGCAACAGATCGAAGACTTGATCATCAGCGAATCGAGGATCTCGATCGGATGAAATGCATTGTAATAAAGTTGTAACACCGTAAACTTGTTCCTCAAAACTGAACCACTGCGGTTAACTCTTTAATCCGAGACTCCACCTGTTCTTTAGACTCCCAAGGACAAGTCAAATTTGGATCATCAGGGATCGGAGGATAAGCATCATCCCAAGGACCCAGATCCTCTGCGGCTCTGGCTTCCTTATAAGGATGCCACAAAGCAGCGCAGTGATCGTAGGTTATCCCTCTCTTCGCTGCCTCTTGATGGGCGTGACCATCTTCCAAATGGAAACTCTCCCGGTAATAGAGATCAAGGAACAGAAGTTCTTGTGTCGTAAGTATGTAATCTCTCATCTTTTGACTTCTGAAGATAATCCAACTTATTCGGAAAAGCCTCTCGAAATTCTGCGGCTCGTTGGTCCATCTGGTCCAATGATTGCCAAGGAAAAGGAACCTCAGGGTAAACTTTATTATCAGTATGGACCCCATCCAGAACTTCGTACTGAATGTCCGTAGCAACCGCCATGATTTCTAGACTCAGGGAATGATCCCTACAGTAATCAAAAATAGATCCTAAACCATAGTTGAGATAGTTAGTCGCAACCTCATAGCAATATCTACGAACATATGCAGCTTCTGAAAGAGAAAGCGCGGGATTCATCTCAGCCATTCCTCCACATTTGGTACATGACCACGAACATAATCTTTGCGAGCATCCGACCAAGTATCCCAAACAGCCCTCGACCAGTAAATTTTATTTGTGCCGGTATAAATCTTGGCTTCTTTCCAGAATCCATCAGGAAAAGTTAAGAATTTACCACAAACTGGACATGGCATTCCTGCCTGTCCAGTTATAAGATTGCTCACGTCCTCCTTCGTTGGAAACAATTCTACAATAATATCCCCAATTTTATGTGGAGAGCTACTTATCGAAGAAGGACAAACCACCCCATGAGGTGCAGCCACTCTAGTATAACTTGATGTTAACCTCATACCTCACGCCTCAGTCTGCTTTCCAGGTCGCCTGGATCAACTTCGCCGACTTCATGATGTCCTCACGAATCAGAGTGCCTGTCTCTAAATCCGGATGATCGTGTGCAACGATCTGGGCCAGGAGCCTCAAGGCTTCAACCGGCCCAATGTCGTCAACCAGTTTACGGATCTGCTGCCGCTCGGCGTCTGTCGGATGGCGGTGGTTCATGACCAGTTCTCCATTCGTTCCAGAAAGTCCTCATAGGCCATGTGCTGATCGAAATGAGCCTCGTTCACGAACCTCATCCCCGTCTCCGCCTCATAGACGTCCATCTCCCGCCATGAGTCTTGCCGGAGTTCATCCCCCAACTCCCGGTAATAGCGATCCATCGCATACGCCTCCTCAGCAGCCCGATCCACCTCCGCCTCCACCAGAAGAGCCGCCTGAAGCTCCACACGCCCCACCCGACGAACCCGGCGACGAGCCAGTGCCTTCATGTTGCGAGGATGGCAGTTGAAAGGATTGCAGCACCGGCACTTCCAGCCGCCCGGACCGCCGTCCAACTTGCCAACCGTTGACTTGGTGTAATCGCGCTTCAGACCCATGAAAAACCCCCGTATGTTGGTGACCTCTGACAACATACTATACTCACCAAGTCCGAAAGTTTCTCCTAATCTACAGGATAAACTTTTTCCCAATCACTCTCGCCTTTACCATAGTTGTAACCTTCCGGCCATGATTCCGATTCTCCGTCTATCCCTGTAACACCTGCCAGTTCCCCTAGTTCATCAAAAATCTCCCTGACTACTTCTGAGTCATGCCAATCCCCAGAACTCACCCAGACTTCATTTGTCTCGGTATTTAGCAAAACTTGAGGTTCACCCCCGTCAGTAAACTTTTCTTCCCAACGATCTCGGATCTCATGCATCTCCTCTTGGATGCTTTCCTTGAGCCGTTCCTCACTCACGGCGGCCCGCACACAACTGAAATGATGGGTTAGAATCATCCGGACAACCTCCTACTATCCAAAATCCGAACCCTACCAGCCACCGCACTCCCGCCAGCATCTCGATACTTCGCATCGGCTATTTCCAGAAGGCGATTCTTAAATTCCCCATATCGATCGAAAGTTCTCCGGAACTGAATCTCCTGTGCTTTCATTGGTTTCCAGTTAATAGGTGTTCCCTTTAATGTTGCCCAATTGCCTTCTTCTAACTCTACTTCAGAAGGATTCACCATGTTTAGATCGTCATCAAAAATCCTGATTTTCTCTCCATGAATTTTAGCTTCACTTAGTGCAAGCATAAACATAAATTTCTTAATTTGTGGTGTATCTCCTCCTAGCGCATGCAGAAACAACTTACCCTCATTATGATACCCACCACCGGCAAATGAATGTCCCTTGATACAGCGTTCCATCCAATAGAAATCACGTTCATCATCCCCGCGATCTAATAAGTCTTTTAGCTTACGATCGTACAGAATAAAATTGCCATACTCCTCGAAAAGTAGGAAATTCTTGGGGTCATTCATTCCGAGGTTAATCTTCTCCTTCACTTTTGGGGCCACAAACTGCGACTCTAGCTTTGCACTCTCCAGTATCTTCTGAACACGTTCGAGAGTAATAGCTCCCTCTTTAATGAGCTTAGAATAAGTTCCGTTACGTAGATACTCTCGAACAAAGTCCTGATGCACCTTCTGAACTACCCGAGCCCCAGCAGGAGTGCAACCTCCCGTTGATTTTCCAGGTTCTGCTTCCCATGCCAATTTAGTCAACATCGGCCCTAAACCAAACTGTCGATACTCTCTGGCCACGACAACCAGTAAGCAACCCCATTCATCTTGTGTGACAGCGACCTGCTGCGCACCATCGAATACAGAGAACGAGTAATCATATCTTCTGAGTTTCTTCTCCGCCAGTTCATCAATACTGTAATACTGGACCTCTCCACCGGGATCACGGAGAGGTATACCACTCGGATCTGTCTTGACAAAGCTGTTCTCTTGATATCGGTCCTCCTTAAGCATTCTAAACTCAAAAGAGATGCCCGATAGTGTTCTACGGAAAAGAAGTGTCGGATACTTATCCGGCGTCACTTTCATCTGTGAAAGGGACCAATCATAGGCACTCGGAGGATGATACTTATCCTCCGCATCCACACCTTTCCAGAATTCCTGAAATGTCAGAAGTGCTGGGTTCATTTTCTTTTTATTCTAAATCAGGGAACTTCCAATGCCGTCGGGACAATCCCCTATCTCAAAGTCCTCGAAAAAATGCCTGTACCGTGAAGCTTTCAAGCAATTCAATACGCTTTTATATCCTGTTGCGTAAAGAACCCTGATCTCTGCATCAGCCAACTTAGTACCCCGCTGAGAAAGCATCCACCTCCATGCAAATACTGGTGCAGAGAATATCATTTCTGTATGCAATGCCAGACCCAGGAATCCTCTTGCAGCCCCTCTGGCTTGCTTTCGTGCTTGAGTTCCATCTACACCCTTGTTTTTCAGGTATCCCTGAAGACAAGTTACGAGAGTATCATACGTTAATTTATCATTAGCTTCTGAGACTTCCATGCGATCCAGTGCATCCTGCTTTAAAGATCCATCCACAGTGTTATCTGACAGAAACTGAGTTATCAGGGGATGCCTAACATACTGAGACTCACTCTCATCTACATATCGCGTGCTTCTCTGAGACATGCGAAATCGATGACGACACTGCTCATTACCACACCCCCGGCTAAATGACAAGTAAAGACTGATAGAGGCCTGAGTCTGTAGAAGGTCTTTTATCTTCGGGACCAGTCTACATTTTTCACTTTTGAGACCTTTGAGACTTTTCGACTCAGGATAAATCTGAGGTGCCAATTTTCTGGCATGTTCCCAAAGCTGACTCCCCAGACATTGAATGAGAGAGTCATGTGACTTTGCGAAACTTGACTCCCACCGGTCCCATTCCAGAACACAACGGTGATTCATGCTCACTTCAAACCCTTCATCAGTCAACTCACACCAGACTCCAGGTCGGTTGATGAAACATGACATCAAGATGTCATGAGGAACCCTCTCAATTCGAACTGTAAAATCTGCGTGTTCATATACGTTATGGTTCTTAACTTCCAAGATATGAGTGTGAAGTTGCTCTGAACTACGGCCCTTTTGTTTGCCTGTCTTTGGATCAACCCCACATGAATCATAGCAAATACGGCAAGCAACTTCACCTAACCTATCATGGGCCGTTCCCCGCATCTGATTAGGCGACGGTGCCTCAAACCCAGAAGGAATCGCTACCTCGCCACCGTCCCAAACAAGCTCAGCACAAATAAGGCTGTCAAAATCCACTGTTCTATTCTCCTAAGTGGTATAAAAAGAAAAAGGGGTTTAAGGTACAAGCTCTTAAACCCCATAAATCCGACAAACTGTTTCTCACCCTGACAACCTACCGCTTCGGTGGTTTCGGCTTAAAACCAGGGAATGTTTGCCCAGGTAATTGATCCGGGAAGTCCGGCGGTCCTTCCGTATCCGGTGGTCCTTCCGTATCCGGCGGTATCTCCGGCGGTACCTCCTCTATTGAATCAGGAGGAGTCACCGCCTCATCGATCGGCGTCCCAGATTGAGGGATCACACTGTGATCCAAATGTGGCCCACCAGGGCCAACGTTCTGTGACGGATCGCCCGTAAGAGGAGTGTCCTGTGCCTCGAACTCCTCATCATTCGGATCAGCTGGCTTTGGAGTCTGCATTGTCATAGTCTTGTACTCCGGTTCTTTGAAATCAGGTAGTGGGTGCACTGTTACACCAGACAAAAGTTCCATCTTCGTTGCCTTGATGCCATCCAATAGCACTCTCGCTAATGGCAAATTCTGTCCTGTTGTTTCCTGAATATCATTCATGTGTTTATATAATACTGGTGAAACAATCTTATTAAACTTCATAACTCCATGTATTGTTAAAAGATCATACACCATTACCATAAAACGAACTGCCAAAATCAATGCATGACTTGACTCAAGCTCCTCAATTCTGGCATCAATCTTCTCTGGAGAAAACTTTTCATAAACTTCTTTACATGCTTCAGAGAATAGTTCCTGAGCCCGAGTCTGCTCTTCTGTCATAAACTGGAGAGGTTCACCACCTAATGATGCTTTACGAACACTATTAGAAACAGTGGTTTTCTTAGGAGCAGAGGTCTTCGCATGAGCAGGTGTCTTCTTAGGCTCAGGTTTTTCTTCGTGATTTTTTTTAGCCATCTCACCATCTCCAGCGTGCCTGGGTCACCAACAAGTTATTAGTGACCCAGGCGCTAACGCACTAATTGGCGTTAAATGTCCAATATGCTCCAAGGCCGGCGATCCCCATCCAGCGGATCGACGGGTCAAGCAACGCCGCTCGATGGCCAGGCGAATTCATCCACATCGCACCGATGTTCGCAAACGCACCTATGGCCGCATTCTGCCGCCGGGCTGGGCCCATCACAAAATGACCCATGCCCCGGGCAGCCTGTTGATCGTTATTCATCGCTGCCCAGCCTGACAGATTCGGGTCGTAGCCAACCGCTGGCAGGCCATAGGAGGCCCGCGTAGCGTTCAGCCAGCCCAGGAACCCATAGGGGTCACCAGTATATTGGACGGGTTGAGCTACCTGCACCTCCTGAGCTGGCTGCTGACCCGGTTGGGCTTGAGCTACCTGAGTAACCGCCACATCAGTCGAAGACTTAGCACCAGCGGAAAGTACGAAATCCTTCTCCCTCCCTGCAGCCGGATACTCCACCCCAGGATTATCGATTCGACGAAACTTCGTCGTATCGACCCACCCACTCTGCAGGATCGGCCCATAACCCTGCCACCCTGGCATATTTGACAGGTCTCTCCACTTCACAGTGGCATCCGGAGCAGCCTGGCCCACGATCAATGCAAAAAACAAAGTCAGCATTACGCCAACCTCCTTGCAAAAAGACACGGTGTGAAACCTCACACCTAGTTGCGAAACCTCAAAACGCCTGCTTCCATTTTAACTTAATTGGTTACTGGTCTCCATGGCCCTTGAGCCTTCTCCCAATCTCGAATTAGTTTCTCAGGAACCTCGCCTGACGGTGGATACAGAATCTTGACTTGTGTCCCTATTTCCCTTTGATAAGGAAGTACCTCGATAACAGCTACGATTCTGTTCTTTCCTGAGTAACCGATAGGTGTTTCAATTCTTGCTGAATTATTGAAATCACTTTCTCGATGTTCCGACCTTCCTACCCTCTTGAATACTCTGGTCAGCCGATCTTCTAATCGCTTAAATTCAGCCTCGGCCTCCCCTGGATCGGGTTTCTCCACTCCCCATAGTTCCTCCGAGCCCCAGCTCCTCGATCCCCACGATTTCACATGGGATGCCAGTCTTTTCAGTACAGTGAGGAAACCTTGATCCAGTATGTCTTCAGCAGCTAAGGTTTCTTGGGGTGTCAACCCATCTTTGAGTTTGCGACTGACCCCACCAATAAAGTCAGTGATGAAAGCTTGTTTAGTGCTTTCTAGCTCTTCTCTAATCCCTTGACTATAGCTATCTTGAGGAATCCTATTTTCTTTTAGTGCGATAGATGCAGCATATAAACGTTGCATCATCCATTCATTTGCTACCAATCCAGGAATAGATATCTGATTCAACCTAAACTTAAAATCATCCTCATCCGCCAGGAGATTACCAGTCTGAATAGATACTACCACCAATATGCACTGCCCTCCCCCTCCCGAAACTGTCCCAGAACTTGTGGCTTTTATGACGTTATTCGTTAGATAGATCCCACCCAAACTTTCTCTTGATGGCTGATAAAATGAAACGTCTTTATCCTCGCTCCATGCACGTTTCTTCGGATTAGGGATTAAACCCTGACTAAGAATAATATCTTTATTCTTGATGTTGCTCCCATGATACATGATAGCTGCAACAGATGCAGTAATGTGACCAGGAAGTGTTGTGAAATCATGAGAAAGAATCATTTTGTTTTCCAAATATTATTCACTATGATGATTCTTGATGTAGTTAATAGCCTTCGCTTCATCCCTTTCTGGATCATCCAGCAGATGATCATAATCTCCGTTAAGAATATCTGGAAACATGTTATGTTCTTTTAAATACCGATATGTGTTATGCCACGGTAAATGAACGGCAATAATCTCTTCAGGTTTAATCGAATCACGAAACGTCACATCGATATTACCCTTGTTCAACCAATCAACGTCACCAGGGGTCTTCGGTCTCCCAATAAGCCAGCGTTGGTCGTCTTTATGAATATCGAATTCTGCAAAGACTTTTTGTCTATTTGGCGGCTTAGTTGAAGCCCAGACAACATTTGGTTCCCCATAAGTACTTCCACGAGCCTTGCTGATGTCAATACCACCACGTTTCAGATTCTCAGCCATCTGTTCCTGGCTTTCACTACCCTGTCCCCCTTTTTGACTACTAATGTAGTGGTAAAGCCGCACATGATCAGCTGGAATTGGCGTCGTACCAGGCTCTGGAGGAACGTCGCCGGAATGTGCTGCCACTCTCAAAACTCTATAATGATTCGAAAGTTTCATAAGGTAATCTGTCGTTCTACGATTTGATTGATAATAACTTGATCACCACTCGATCCTCCCGAAGTCCAGGTCGCCCCTGTCACTGAATAGAACCTGCCAGTGAGAGAGCTAGATGCCGTAATAATCACTGTCGAACCGCTCGGAGTTCCTGCTGCAAATGTAATAGGATTAGATGTCTTCATGAATCCATCGTCACCCATTAAAGATAAAGTAAAAGTCATAGCTGCTGCCAGTGTTCCACCAGCCGGTTCCAGGATGGCTACAAGCGGCTGAGGGCCAAAGTTTGTCTCTGACTGAGTCCCAGATCCTGTTCCTAAAGGTGTTCCCACTACAAAATTTAGACCACTTCCAGTCATCTGAAGAGTAGCAAGAACTACAATATCAGGTCTGAAAACATTGGCAGCAAACAGTGGAGCTTGTGTTCTACTCGTGTTTATCGTTGAAAAGTTTTTATGTACCAAGATATTTTTGGATGACAGAAATCCCTGAAGCCCTCCTGCAGTACCAGTTTGAGTAAAGTGATTTGCCAAAGCAGCCAGGAACTGATCTATAACATTCACTCCAGCATAAATAGAAAGTGCTGTGATTCCCGTATCCAGTGCCTGAGCCGCTGGAACCATCTGAACAACATCAGGATCGGCCGTTCCTGATGTAGAACCTGACGGAGGAGTAAGCAGGATTGCTGTGACTATACCATTTCCTCCACCCGAAAACGGTATAGATATTCCAGGTGGTAATGTAGCTGACACGATCGCAGTAGGATTCTGAGAGAGAACCACAAAGTTAGCAACAGTGCTGTACTGGAAAATATCCGATGAGCCCTGCATAGCTGCGATTTCAGTGGCCATATCAGAGACAGTAGTAGCTGGAGCACCAGAAGAATCAGTGGCCAAATCGATAGTTAAATCAGGACCGTTCAGGCTTGCATCAAGTGGTGCGCTAGGTGTCGTCGGTTGATTAATCGTGATAGTATATTTATTTCCAAATGTTCCGCCTCTAAGAGTCATGATAGTATAAACTGGCGGAGCCTGAGCCGGACCAGTTCCCACCCCACCATGAAAAGAGGTTCTTGGAAACGGAACGGTCAATCCCCCCACATTGCCTACAGGAAAAGTTACTGTAATGTCACTGAAATCTGTGCTGTTTTCCATCAAAGAGATAACATCTTCTGGAGTAGAAACAATATTGCCATTTGCATCAGTCTGAAGAGATACCCCTAAATTCGTGCTTACAGAAATCGAAGACAAAGGCGAATTAATTGCTCCAGGATCAATCATCTGAAACGAAAACAGATTGCTACTTTCCCCACTGGTTTTAGACACTAAAACTACATTAGTGCCTGTTCCCGTAAAATCAACCTGAAGCCGTGCCGGATAAGAAGCTCCATCCTGATAATAGCCGTCTGGCACAGAAGAGTTGACCTGCTGATCTACCTTGAGAAATAAACCATAAATCGCGGCGATGCGATCTGCGATAGCGATAAACTGATCTGCGGAAATAACAGGCATTCTATTGCTCCCATGATTACCGAGTCTTAGAGATCTCTAAGATCCTAATCTTACTCGGATCAAGCATGACAACTGATGATGCCTTGTGTGAGACATGCATGCCGCCAATAGCCGCACTTCCATAACTAGCCTCATATATCACGGCATCATATCCAAACTGCCTCAACAATCGTTCTGCTCTAGATGGTGAAGTTACATCTAAATGCACCACAAAACGATTATTATCTACAAGCAAACGTCGCCCAGTACCTTTGTGAAGAGCCCGAGCAAACTTCTCTTCTTCGTCACCTAATCTGTATAACTCCCCTGTATCTAAAATCTTAACAGGAGATAAACTACAAGAATAGATATAAGGACCATACAGAGATGCGAACTCTTTATCTTGAGTGAAATGAATCCCAAAACCCAGTTGTTGTGATTTCTTGTAAGAACCTAACTTAAAGTTATCAAAAAGTTTAGTGCTCCCATGAAACCAAACTCCCGGGAGGGAAGCCACCAAATAACGAGCAATCCTTGGTATTCGTGATGACATATCTCATGGCTTCCAGTACATCGTCAAGCCAAATAGAGATGAGATGGTAAAATCCGTCTTTCGACCCTTGTTCTTCACAAAACCCAAACCCTTGTAGAAACGCATCAAATCCCCTGTCTTACCACGCTCTGGTTCAGGATGCAGAACAATTGGCTTACCAACTCGACGGGCATACTCCTGTAATTGCCGAATCACTTTCGTCCCAGTCCCTTGTCCTTTCTCTTCAACCTTGATGTCCTGAATCTCAATCTTGTGAGATGCTTCATATGCGTTAAGTGTCAATCCAGGATTTTCCTTACGCAACAGAAAAATCAATTCTTCCAGGGATTTTACCTTACCTAATGACGAATGCCTCCCTCGTACTAACCTATGTGCAATCCGATGAATTCGAATCATCTCGTTAACTCTCGTCTAATGATCGATCAGGAAATGATTTCCACCTTCTCGTAACTCTTCAGGGAACATCGAGTCGTCGATGCATTCGATGATGTGTCCAACCCAAGGGATCTTACAGACTCTGACATTAAAATTATACCCGGAAGATCCGTAAGCCACTGATCCAGGTTGAGAATCAAACAGCCACATGTTTGATCCCTCGATCCGACCGCGAACATGACAAGGATGAAAAAGAATGCGAGTCATTAAGGATGCCAGCCTCGACTCCAGTATCTGAGCCTCTCTGGGAAGCTTATTCGAAATCGTCAAATGACATTCCAAATTAAACGCGTCCCCCTGAACTCGCGGATACTGCCAGGTTGGTTCATCATTGATCTGACCTACTTCGATAGAAGGCATAGAACTCTCTGGAATGACTTTTCTGATCCCATCAAAGAATGTAATCTGTTTACCCTGATAAAAGTAATCTATGATCGTATTAAAAGTAGCCTCCTCGGTCTTGAACCAGACCAAGAGTGTATTCACGATTCTGTCTACAGGGATTAGTGACATTTAAACCTCATCTATAATAGTCAGGCCAATCTCTAAACTCCGATGCTTTGTTAATTACACGAAAATCCCTAAAAGGAATCTCCGCTCCCTTCCCTCCACCATACGTAACATTTACATATTGATTACTATGCAGTCCAAATTTTGTAAGAGTCTCTTGAATAGTTTCTAATTGCTTTTGAGTCATTGTACTGCATTCAATATAGGGATTTCCCCAAGTATACCCCAATCTCACCCACCCTCTTAGTACAGCGGCAGAGGTATCTTTGAATAAATTAGTATGAAATTCACCACTGTCCTGTACATCCCCTTCAGGACTTACCCACCAAGCAGCTCTATCTATATCTACAGCGATTCTGCTATAGCTACTTGTTAGTCTCATTACCTGAATCCAAATCCAGGAGCAGCAGGGAAGTTACCAACAGGCGCTATGTTCGGCGGCATGTGTGCGTTGACATTCCGTCTTCTGCCAGCACCAACTAAGATCGTCACTCTTCTCAGTGCGAATAAGTAAGAAAGAGCTCGTCCCTCGGCCTCCTGAGATGCCTCGCTCTTGTTCGGCTCAACCTCAAAATACTCACTCTTGAGCATCTTCGAGATGGCCAGAAAGATACATGCCTGAATGAACTCATAAGGGTAGTTCCACTTCATTCCCTGCTGAGTCACAGATACTTCAGGAGTGTAATCCGGACGAGTCGGATTAGATGGCGGAAAATCTGGTGGTGTTGCCGGTGTCTGAACCGGAGTAAAATCTGGTGGAGTCAACCCTGGTTGAGGAGCAATTGGTTTGAGCGGTACCGCAAGATAGCCAGAGATCTGCTGCTCGGCCCAAAGCTCCCCCTCGACGATGAACCGCACCGCATCGGGACTGTTGAAACGATCTGCTTGACCGTCTCCGATAGATAATGTCATAGCGTTAATTCTAAGATCATACGGCAGGATCCCATACCTAGAAACTGGTATATTTCCAGGCGGAACGTTTCGATCTCCAGGAGAGGTGTTGTAATCAGGCGTTCCCATCTGTCTTATACCCCTCTCTGCTTACACTACCACCCAACCCCACACACCGTACAGAGGCTACCAGAAGGAGTGTCGACTACGTGATCGATACTCTTGCACTGCGGACATATGTTCAACTCATGCTGAAGTATATGAGTTTCTGGAGTCAATTCACATTCAACACGAACTGATTCTACGTTAGAAAACCTAAGAATTACAACTCCCTTTCCTATAGTCGCTACCCCTAGCATACTTTTGCAAGCTTCGGGGATCCAGATATTGGCTTTGTCCGTAATCTGATACAAGCGACCTTCCTTAGTAACTATAGTAAAGGGAAGCTCAGATTCTTCTATGAGAGATCGTATTTCATCAGGACTCACTAAGGGTCTCCTTCGTAGTTAAAGTTTCAAAAACAATTACCATTCCTCCCGTTCCCGAAACTCTCCATAGCGGTACGTAGAGTCAATATCCTTGACTCTTTTTCCACTGTCGTTAAATAGCTCAAAACTCACATGAATCTCACTATCTCCAAGCAGTGACGCTATTTTTCTTTTTGCCCAGTCATACTTAGAATAATGCGTCGAGCAATACAGGTCTCCATCAATTACATTTAACCATGTATACCCTTGTCGTATAGCCCCTGTTGGTCCATAAGGTTCTATATCAATTCCATGTGCTTTAAATGTTTTAGTATGACTTCCCAAATACTTAAGGTGCTTACCATCTGGTGTCAACCAACCAGAGATATCGTTAGAAGCTGTAACCAATCGATAGTGTTTGGTTAATAACATGAGCTAGTACTGATATGACTTATTAATGGTCAGACCTCGAAACTTACCACCCCACACTTGGTTTCCTGTCCCGATATGACCATACGATCCAAATCCAGTGGTCGCAAATACCTCCCACATTTCGGTAGGTGGGATCACAAAGCGATCAAACTTGGTTGCTGCTGCATAAGTATCAAACAGGCCCTGATAGTACGTTGCAGCGTCATTTGCTGCTTGCATTGCTGCCTGACCGCCAGGGGCCTCGACCCCTTCTCCTGTATCACCAGAGAAGATCAACCAGTTCCTCCACAGGACCACATTCGTCGCAAGTCTCTTCCACGCCAGTGCTGCTGCACCAAGTGCAATTAATCCGTCCCATGAAGCGGGTGTTTCTTCTATTGTAGTGTAATTGGTCAAATACCCCCCTCCAGCACCTACTCCAATGAAGTTTATGTTTAAAACTGTCTGCTGCAAGTACATTCGTAAAATTGGCTCTGGAAAGAAGTTAAACGTGTAAGTTGCGAAGTAGTCTTGATTGCCGTCATCTGTTAAAACGGAGAACAAACCATTTCTGAAATCAAAATCCACTTCACTGAAATCGATCAGTTGATTCTGTCCGTCATAAACTTCAGGTGTTGTGAACTGGTTAATGTACTCATATGTTAATCTTAGCTTAGTGGGATCATTGGCGTTTCTTCTAGCATGTTCATCCCATACTTTAAGCTGCCTGTAATCCCCTAAAATCGCATCTAGGAAACCGTCTATAATCAACTGAGATCGGCCACCCACAGTGACAACTGCATCAGCATATGTCGAATACGCAGTCGGAGAATAATAGCCCGGATCTCCTGGCATTGGTAAGTTAGAAATCGGCGGAGATGGGAGTGACGGTGGAGGAGGTGAAAATGGTGGAGAATATAAGGGTTGTGGAGAATATAAGGGTTCTGGAGAATATAAAGGTAGAGCCAGATGAAGTGGTTTTGGGTGAACAGGAAGATCCTCAGAAACAAATAAACCGGTTTCTACATTATAAAGATGTGTTGCTGTATTAAGTCTGATGTTATAATGTGGATTTCCACGTAAAAGGTATGTTTCATCTGCAAATAAGTTGATCTTGAAATCTATGACAAACGGTTCTTTATCTCCTGGATTAAGAATCAACCCTTCATCTGGAACAGTAGTCGTCTGTGGCTTATAACTTTTGAC